>ORMF011885372.1_pt1 | contig 14546 bp, 11 predicted proteins | sample 1779871 | NCBI WGS metagenome assembly ORMF01 (sample SAMEA104232316, study PRJEB22302) | groundwater metagenome | biome: forest; feature: aquifer; material: groundwater | place: USA | collected 2011-08-07 | depth 5.4 m | reverse complement strand
TTTGCGACGATTTCGGAAATCTTGAAATCGGTCATCGGGCATCGGGCATCTGGAAATTTGCAATGCCCGGAAACGCCGGCCGAACGGATTTTCCGTTCCGGGATGCGTCGGTTTGAAATTCCGAGATTTTAGATGCCCGATGCCAGATTTCACGATTTCCGAGATCCTTCGGTTGCGGTTGCCGCGTTGGGAAAAGTCCGGGCTAGGTGAGTTCCTGGCTCAGTCGCGCGCGGGCGAAGGCCCACCAGCGCTCGACCGTCGGTTCGGAGACGCCGAGGATTTCGGCGGCTTCCTTGTTCGTGAGGCCGACGAAGAACCGGAGCTTCACCAGTTCGGCCATCGGTTTGTCCTGGGCGGCGAGTTTCTCCAGCGCGTCGTGCACGGCGAGCAACTCGTCGTCCTTCGCCGCCGCAGCGATTTCCACCTCGTCGATATCGACGCGCCCTTGCCCGCCGCCGTGGCGCGCGGCGCGCTTGCGACGGGCGTTGTCGATGAGGATGCGCCGCATCGCTTCGGCCGCGGCAGCGAAGAAATGCGCGCGGCCCTCAAACTTCAGATTGTCTCTGCCCACCAACCTCAGCCAAGCCTCGTGCACGAGCGCGGTCGGCTGCAACGTCTGGCCCGGCGCTTCGCTGGCCATCTTGTGCGCGGCGAGCTTGCGCAGCTCGTCATAGACGAGCGGGAGCAGTTCGTCGGCGGCTTTGGGATCGCCCGTTTGAACGCGGTCGAGGATGCGCGTGACGTCGCTCATGCCGCTGAGCCTAGCTCGATACCGGGCCGCAGCGAAGCCGGAAAATGAGAAGGCGTTTTACTTTGTCGCGGCTCCGGGCGCGCCGTCCACGGCGCAAACCCCCGCGTCCAAGCTTGACCGCGCCGAGACGGACGGTAGCTTCGTGCGCACCCCACCAAATTCCTACCTTCGACCAAGCGAAAATGTTGTCATGCGGCGATGGATCGTCCCTGTGTCGCTCACTGCGGGGGCACGGCCTCCAGGACCACCCGGTAGAAACGTTTGGAGGTCGTCGGCGCTTCAGGGTCTTGGAACGAGTACGCGCAGTGTGGACTGCTAGTGGTCTTGATCGATCGCCAGCCGACCAAATCCTCGCTGACCTGAACGCTGAATGGCTTCCCCGCCGGGACGGACACCTGGACCGAGAACCCGCCCACGTCGGACAGCCGTGGGTTCAGCAGGCGCAGCACGCCGCTGAGGTGATAATCGAGTTGCACGACGGTCGCCGCGCTTGGCGGTGTGGCTCTTGCGCCATTCCTGAGTGAGGAAATGCTTGAGCGACGTGAGGAGGGACGACCGGAATCGGCCGCGCTCGTGGCACGCCACGCTGAGGTAATTCTTTTCGAGGAAGCGCGCGAAGAACTCTTGGATCAAGTCCTGGGCGTCGGTTGGCCTGTGGCCGGCGCGACACACGAAAGCCAAAAGAGGAGGCCAATACGCGCGGCAGAGGACTTCCAACGCGGCCCGCGCCGTTGGCGAATGCTGGTCGCCCGCTTGCGGCACGACGCTCCAGTGCGTCGTGGCAAACCCCTTGCCATCGGTGCCCGGCATTGAACTGAGGTCTGTAGGCACGCGGAGGAGTTGTTGATTGGGAGTGGGTGCATGCTGCGAGCACGGCCTTCTCAGGACAAACGGATAGTCCCGACGAATCCACCGATCCGCCTGGTCCTTGAAGATGGGTCCGCGCCGATCGCCGCGATTCATGACGTGATAGATGGCGCCGGGATACTGCACTCTCAACTTGCGCGCCATGCCGTGGGATTGCCAGGGCGCAACCGCCGCGTCACTTAGAATTCTACAATAGCCGGGACTGACCCCTTTCCGAAAGGAACCGTTCCGGAGAAACGTTGCATTCGCTTTGACATCCTGTTTACCTCTCCGCGCCCTTGCAACCTATGAATTATTTCAACGATGTTCTTTGGAAGGCGGCGGTGTTGTCCCTTGCCCTGGTGCCCACGGTTTCTTTGCGTCTGGCCGCGCAAGAACCGCCTCAATTGCGGATCCAGGCCCTCGGCGCTGCGTCGGCGCGCATCGAGTGGCCTGCCGGGATCGGTTCGTGGCGGCTCGAAGAGAACGTGGCGCTGGATAGCCCGGCTGACTGGCGGGAAGCGACGGTCACACCCGTGCAGGTCGGGCAGGTTTTCCGGGTCGATATCGACGTCATCGACGAAACCCGGTTCTTCCGCCTTCGCAAAGCCAATCTCGCCCCGCCCGTGTTGAATCCCATCGGCGTGCAAACCGTCGCGTTGGGCACGACGCTGCGACTGCAATTCGCCGCGACCGATGCCGATGGCGACACGCTCTCGTTTTTCGCGCTACCCCTGCCGTTGCTGCCGAATGCCACGCTCGACGTCAGCACCGGCACTTTCTCGTTCCGGCCCGATCTGACTCAGGTGGGTGCGCTCGCCCTTCAATTCGGCGTCACGGACGGTGAATTCTCGGACACGGAAACCGTCTCCATCGTCGTGCCCCCGCCGGTCGGCGGCGGCGTCACGGCCATCTCGGGCCTCGTGCTGGACACCACGTCCGCCGTCGCGGGACAGACTGTGCCGGTCCAGGGCGTGGTCGTCTCGCTGCTGGGACAGACGAACTCGGCGGTCAGCGGCGCAGACGGGCGATTTCTCCTGACCGGAATTCGAGGCGGGGCGCGGGTGCTGGACCTCAACGTCAGCGCCGCTCGACCCGCGCCCGATGGCGCGCCCTACGCGGGCTTTCGCGAAGAGATCAAGCTGATCGAAGGCGTGGTCAACGAGGTCACGCGGCCCTTCTACCTGCCCCGCCTGTCGGTGGGAAGTCTCGTTACGGTCAATCCGCTCCAAATCACCACGGTAAGTAACGCCGCGCTGGGAGCGACGCTCGTGGTTTCGCCCACCACGGCGAAACTGGATGGGACGAACTTCACCGGCCAGCTCTCGATTTCTCCCGTGCCGGAGGCGCTCGCGCCCGCGGCACTCCCGGAAGACTTGGGTTTCGGCAACCTCATCACGATTCAGCCGGTGGGAGTGATCTTTCAAGCGCCCGCGCGCCTCACCATGCCAAACAGCGATAACATGCCCCCGGGGAGCGAACTGGATTTGTGGTCGCTCGATGCGGGCACCGGACAATTCGTGGTGGTGGGAAAAGGCCGCGTGACTGCCAACGGTCAGTTCATCGAAACGATCGAAGGCGGCGTGCGCGCGGCGGACTGGCACGGCTTTCTTGCGCCCCGCCCCGGCGCCACCGCCGACAATCAGACCAGCCAGCACACGGACAAAGACCCGTGCGCCGGTGGGGCGTCGATGATTTTCTTGAGCGATGGCGCTCTCACGACGGATTTTTCGCTCCCGGCGATGTTCTCGTTGTCCGAGCCGCACACCTTGCGGTGGATTTACAATTCCGCCCGCGCGCATCCTTACGTCCTCACCCCGTACCAGGCCACCGTGCTCAAGCGCGCGGCGACGCCGCCCTACATCTCAGGAGAAGTCACCGTGCCGGGCTTCAGTGCGAACGTGGGGTTCTTTGACACCCGCGGATTTCGTGACGCCACGGATGAAACCTTGCGCGGATCAGCGGTGGTGGACGCCGCCAGCCTGCCCACCGGGGTCTATCCCTACGAAGTCCGGATCACCAGCCACTATGGGAACAGCCGCATTTCCAGCCGCACGCCCGGCGAGTTCATCGTCGTCAACGAGCAAGCCAGTCCGTTCGGCGCGGGTTGGGGACTGGCCGGGTTGCAGCGCCTGCACGTGCAGAAGGATGGCAGCGTGCTCCTTGCCGATGGGGATGGCAGCGCCCATCTCTTCGAGGCACCCAGTCCAGGTTGGGTGCAGTCCAATTCGTTCCCGCTCTTTTCAGAAACTGCATTCGGGCCGACCTCCGCCACCACCATGCTCGCCGACGGGCGCGTGGCGGTGCTTCGCGTGGAACGCCTCTTTTTCGTGAACCGCTCCGGCGGCATCGACAAGGACATCACTCTTAACTTCCCTCCGAACGCGATCGGTACCGCCCACGGCCTCGCCGCTCTCACCGATGGCGGCATCGTGGTCACCGGAGTCGAAAACTTCGGAGGCATCGTCTTCCGGATCTTCAATGCCGACGGATCGGAGCGCACCGCCAAACCCGTGGGCGTATCGCCCGCTAACTCTTTCGACGGCGGTCTCCAAGGCGCCAGCACTCCGCAAGCGCTGCCGGACGGGAACTTCATCATCGTCTGGAATTCGGCGCTGAACTTTACCAACGGAGCTCTTGGCACTCATCCAACGTTCGGGACTCTGCAGGACACCACGACGGCCGTGGATGTCCGCGGACGCTATTACGACGCCACGGGAGCGCCGCTCTCGACGGCCTTTTCCGCGACCGGAGATGCCTTCATCATCACTGAAGGAGAGGTTTCCTATGACGGTGCCGTGATCAACAGCCGTTACGGCAATCAATACCTGAACGATCTGGATTTCCTGCCCGACTCGACCCTCTTGCTGACCTATCGCGGCACGCGCTGGCAGGGCACGTCCCGATTATGGAATCCGTACAACTACGCGCTTTTCAAAGGCGTCCAGCGTGCGGGGTTCACCTTCAACGAGACGGCCTTCCGCCAGGGATCAACCGAGTTCGAGCGCCGCAGCGACATGGGCGCGCAGACGGCCGTGCTCACCGATGGACGCCTGGCCTGCTTCTACGACCAGCCCGGCAACCCGTTACCGCTCAAGATGCGTTTTTTCCAAACGAACGGGATTCCCGTGGACAACGGTGTGGCCGGTGGCCGGGAGTTCGATCTCGGCATCAGCATTCCAAATCTTAGTACCCGCTACTTCAGTCCGCACGCGGCGCCGGACGGCGGGTTCATTCTCATTTACAGCCAGCAGGACAGCGGGTTCGTCGCGGACATGTATCTCCGCCGCTATGACCGCGACGCCCAGCTTTTGGAGACGATCCCGGTGTCCATCGGCCCCGGCGACGACGCCCTCGGCAGCGCCGTGCCCGGACGCCGCGGCGAGTGGTTCATCACCACCTATAAGGCCTCGACGCAATCCATCCAAGTTTTGCGCTACTTTGAAAACCCCGGCGGGCGGGACGCCTTCGTTTCGCCACGCGGCGACTCCTCGATCTTCCGTCCGGCGGCGGGCGGCGGCTTCACTCGCACGTTCCTCAATGGCTCGCGGGATGAATTCGATACCAACGGTCTCCACACCGCGGCCATCAACGCCAGCGGCAATCTCACCCGTTTCGAATACGACGGCTCCGGACGCCTCACACGCGTCACCGATCCCGTTGGCCGCGCTTCCGCCTTCACCTATGCCGGCAGCCGCTTGGCGCAGGTGACCGACGCCACCGGCCGAGCCACCGCCTTTATTTACGACGCCGCAGGCAACTTGATCCGCGCGACGTTCCCGGACGCGACCTCGCGCCAGTTCGGCTACGACGCCCGCCACTTGATGACGAGCGAGACGGACGCGCTGGGTCAGCTCAAGACGCGCACGTTTGACAAGTACGGCATTTTCCAGAGCGCGAAACTGCCGGACGGCTCCACCTTCTCCGTGCGCCCGTCCGGCCTCGCCGGAGTGAATGGCGGCACGGCGGCAAGCCCCGCCGCGGTCACGCGCGCTGCGGACGCGTTCGCCATCATCGAAGACGGTGCCGGGCGGCAACGCCGGGTGCAGACGGGCAAACCCGGCGAGTCGTTCGTGCGCATCGAGCCGTCGGGCGAAATCACGCAGACGACCAGAGACCAGGACGGCAACGTCAGCCGGATCACCTACGCCAGCGGCCATCGCATCTCTGCGGTTTACGACGAGAAAGGCAATCTCACCACGTTCCAGGATCACGGATTGGAGAGCTTCTACCGCTACAGCTATTCGGAAGACCTCTCGCGGTTGACGGCCATCGTCGATTCCTTCGGCGACACGACGCGATTCACGCACGACGGACGGGGCAACCTCATTTCGGTGACAAGTCCGCTCGGTCGTCAGGCCCGCTTGTCCTTCGCGGCGAATGGTCTGCTGCAAACCGCCACCAATTCCCTCGGAACGGCGAATGCCTTCGGCTACGACGCGCTCGGCAATCAAACATCCTTCACCGAAGGAAGCGGCGCAGCGCAGCGCATGACCACGGCCTCCTACACACCGGAAGGTTATCTCGCGCGCATCACGAATTCCCTCGGCGAAACCGCCGCGCTGGAATACGACACCGTCGGCCATGTCACGCGCCAGACTCTCTCCAGCGGGCATGTCTCCGAGTTCGCCTACGACGCGGAAGGCCGGCTCGTCTCCCTCACACCGCCCGGACGCCCGGCGCACCAACTCGCGTATCAGCCGCAGGGTTTTCTCTCCAATTACACCGCGCCCAAAGTTGGCGTGGAGAACAGCACCACGTCCTATTCGTACAATCTCGCCCAGCAGTTGACCGCGGTGAACCGGCCCGACGGCAAGCGGATCACGCTGGAATACGATTCTGGCGGGCGACCGGCGCGCACCATTCTTGGGCGCGGCGCGAATCAGTTCAGCTATCAACCGACGAATGGCCACCTCGCGACCCTGATGTCAACCGATGGCATCAACACAATCTTTGGCTACACCGGCGAACTCCTCACGGAAACACGCTGGCAAGGCGTGGTCACGGGCAAAGTGAATCTGGCCTACGACCGAAACGCCCGCATCAGCTCCGTCGCGGTCAATGGTGCCGCCATCGCCCACAGTTACGACGCGGACGGCGCGTTAATCCAATCTGGTCTGCTCACCTTGTCCTACGGCTCCACCGACGGTCTGCTCACCGGAACCGAACTCGGCCAGGTGCGCACGGCCTGGGCCTACAACGAATTCGCCGAACCCACGCGGGCCACCACCACCGTGGCGGGCGCGCCCTTCTTCACCACGGATTACCAGCGCGACAAACTTGGCCGCATCACTCGCAAGGCCGAAATCGTCCCGGGAATCACGAACATCTTCGACTACACCTACGACGATGCGGGTCAACTCGTTCAAGTGGTGAAGAACGGCATGGAAACCACGACCTACACGTACGATCTGAACGGCAACCGCCTCACGCGCGCCGGGACCAGCGCCACCGAGAGCGGGGCTTACGACGCGCAGGATCGCATCATCACTTACGCCGGAGCCAGCTACGCTTACACCGCCGCCGGAGAACTCGCGACCCGCACAGAAACCGGGCTGACCACGCGCTACACCTACGACGAACTGGGCAATCTCCTCGCCGTGATCAAGCTCGACGGGACGCGCATCGACTACGTCATCGACGCCACCATCCAGCGCATGGCCAAAAAAGTGAACGGCGTGGTCACGAGAAAATTCCTCTGGCAAGGCCCGCTGCGCCTCGCCGCTGAACTGGACGCCGCCGACCAGGTCGTCACCCGCATGGTCTATGGCACGCGCCCCAACGTGCCGGAATACATCATCAAGAGCGGCGTCGCCTACCGCCTCGTTACCGATCACCTCGGCAGCGTCCGCTTCGTCATCAACAGCGCGGATGGCAGCATCGCCCAGGCGCTGGATTACGATGAGTTCGGACGCGTGCTTCAGGATACCGCCCCCGGCTTTCAGCCGTTCGGCTTCGCGGGCGGCCTCTACGATCCCGGCACCGGCCTGGTCCGTTTTGGGGCGCGCGATTACGACGCCCGGAGCGGGCGTTGGACCGCTAAAGACCCGACCCTCTTTGCAGGCGGCCAACTGTGCCTTTACAACTATGCCTCGAATGATCCCGCAAATTTGGTTGATTTTGAAGGCACGGATCCCGTCCCGCCATTTCGTCCTCCCACCGAAGTCATCAACACAATTAACGGCGCGCTCAACAATGTGATCAATCTCGAAAGAGGAGAACTCTGGGAGGTTCGCAAGTGGGACAAGTTGATTGAGGGAGTTGTAATTTGGGAAGAAGGAATTTTTCGAGAAGAAGCAAAGGAAATACCTCCGGAAACTTGCCCGATCCGCACAGTCCCGGCAATCAATCCGAACCCGCCTAATGCTGGTCCCTCACCTGCGCCCACCCCACCGCCCCCCAATCCACCAGCACCGAGTCCAGCGGCAAATCCCTGAAGGAGCAGGCAACGCGCACAACAGTTCGGTTTGGACACCGCTTATCCGTCCGCTTTTCGTTTCACGGCGATTTTGGCCCGTTCAAGCGAAAGAACATCGCCGGTTCGGTGACGGGCATCAGCATTTTCATCCGGCCGTTGACCATGTCCGAGGCATACCCGGTCATCGGCGTCCACGTGGCGGGATTACTGAGTTGGGTCAGGTATTCCACTTTCATTGCATGACTCGACGCCGGCCAGGACAGTTCGATCTGCGAGCCGGATTGCGTCAGCCGCAGCACCGGCGGCGCGAGCGGACTGAGCGCGTGCTGAAAGATGTAATCAGCGACCTGATGGCCGGTGGTTTGCCCGGACGTTTTGTCGAAAATCCAATGAATGCCCAGGTAGATGCGGCTGATGCCGTTTTCCTCGTCCGCCTGGCTGAAGCTCTGATAGCGGCGCGTGACGCCCGGCAGTTCGTCGGAACCGAGCGAGAAGGCGATGTTGTCGCGCCCGTAGAAATGCGCGAGCATCCGGCAGAGCGCCGCGCCAAAGGTCGCGTGGCCGGACGAGTAGGCGGGAAACGGCGGCGTGAAATCGGGAATGATGCCACCGCCCGGCGCACCGAGCGGTTCCCAGTTCGGAGCGGCGTCAGTCGCGGGATTGCCGTCGCTGGCGCCGTAGCGGATGCCGTCAATCGGCCGCCACAGGTTGTAGAAATATTTGGTTTCCCACGACGCGATGCCGGCGTCGGCCATAGCGAGATTGATGAGCGCGAAGAGGCGCGCGTTTTCCATCAGGCTGTTGCCCATTTGCGCCGCGATGACCTGCGTCATCTGGTTGTAAAGAATCGGCGGCGGGCCGAGACCAGGCCGGTCGTAACCCCAGAAGATGCCGATCTCGGTCTGCTCGACCGTGCGGCTGGCGCTGAAACGATCGCCAATCTGTTTGACCTGGTTGAAGGCGGCGGTGTATTCGGCGCTGTTGAGCGCGGGCGGGAGTGGTGCCCGGAACTGCGCGCCGCCGGTCAGGACAAAGGGCCGCACCTGCCCCCAACCTGGTCCCCAGGCGGGCGAGAAATCCGGCGCCGTGGGCCGCCAGATTCCCGGCGCCGGTGGCATCGTGTACGGCACTCTTAGGGTGGCCCCGTCATCGGCGCGCCATTCGACAATCCTCCGGGCCACCTCCCGGCCCAGATCAAGCGCGGCTTGCTTCGCCGGCCCATCCGGCACGGCGTCAATTTCCTCGGCCAGCAGAGCGTCCAGCATCAAAGCCTGAGTCGGATAAACACCGGCCAGGACGCCGTGCGCGGCGGCGGCGGCGGCGACTTCCGGGAACGTGCCCGCCGCCACGTTCGTGATCAGCACATGAGCCGGCCGATACTGCGGCTGGATGGAATTGAGCGTGTCGAACATCGCCGCATGGACCATGGCGTAGTTCCGCGCGGCCCAGGTCGGTCCGGGATAGTTCCGCTCCGCGCGGATCGTGAAACCGGCGACGGTGTTCCAATAGGTGACGACATCCGCAGGCGCGGAGCCACCCGCCAGCAGCAGCGCGAACGCGATCCAAGCACGCCAATCTGGCGTTTGAAACGGAAGCAACCCGCGACTCTTCAGGCGTGCGTTCGTCATCTGGCGACATGTTCAGCACGAGCCCTGGCGGAAGGCGAGTCTAAAAACCATGGCATTCACCCTGAAGTCGCGGAAGGCAGCAATCCCGGCCATCATCCGTCATTGGTTGCCGGCCAGCCTCGGTTCTACTCCGACGCAGTCGCGGTAGATGTGAACGTGCTTCGATGAAATCCATGCTCAGCGCCTGCGGTCGGTTCTTGCTCCCGTGCGGGGCCACTTCGTTCGCCGCGCCGGAAGCGACGGCACCGCGCGCCAAGTCGTTCATGATTTGCGATTGATGAATTGATGGCGGCGCGCGAGGACAACGCGAAATCGTAAATGGTGAATCCTCAACCATAAATGCCCTCAGCCTCCCGGTTCAAAACCGGGGTACAGCGTCATGCCGCCATCGACGTAGATCGTCGCGCCACGGATGTAGTCCGAGTCGTCCGACGACAGCCACAGGGCGGCGCGGCCGATCTCGATCGCTTCGCCAATGCGCTTGTAGGGAATGAGCTTCAGCAGCGCGGAGGAGGCCTCCGGCGTGTCCCAGGCCTCCATGTTGATGGGCGTGCGAATGGCACCGGGCGAGACGGAGTTGACGCGGATGCGATACGGCGCGACTTCCTGCGCGATGCTATTCATCAGCAGCATCACGCCGCCTTTGCTCGTGGCGTAATGCACGAGGCCAGCCCACGGGATGACTCCATGGACGCTGCTCAGGCAAATGATTTTTCCGGCGGCGCAACTGGCTTCCTTCCAAGCCAGACGGACGCCAGCGACAACAGCGCCGAGGCGGCCAAGGCCGGCTTGCGTTTGCACCAGCGCCACAGTCTGCCCGCAGGGCCGACTGGCCGGGCGAGGATGGGTTCGCGATTCAGGAAGCGGTTCAGTTCCTCGGCGAGGAGTTGCGCCGTCGCGAAGCGGCGCCCGGGGTCCTTTTCCAGGCACTTCAGGCTGATGGTCTCCAAGTCGGCGGGCACAGTCGGGTTCAACAACCTGGGTGCGATCGGCTCGGCGTCCAGCACCTGCAGCAGGGCTCCTGCAATGTCTTCCGCGAGAAAGGGCGGGCGTCCGGTCAGCAGATGAAAAAGGATCGCGCCAAGGGAATAGACATCGCTGGCCGGACCTATGGCGTCCTTCTGGCCGGCGGCTTGTTCCGGTGGAATAAAACTGGGCGAGCCGAGGACCTGGCTGGTTCGCGTCAGTTCGTTCGGAGTCCCGGCTTCAGCCGGTTCGGCAGAGATCGCACCTCCCGATTGTCTGCCACCCGGACCGCCTGAAGGCGGGACTCCAAACCGCTTCGCGAGGCCGAAGTCGGTAATGCGTGGTTGATCCACGTCGTCAATGAGAATATTCGAGGGCTTGAGGTCGCGATGAAGGATGTCCCGGGAGTGCGCGTGGTGGATGGCTTCGGCGATGGTCTTGAGATACGCCGCGACGGCGAGGCCGAAAGCCCTTCGTCAGCAATCCCATTCGTGTCCATTGGTGTTCATTCGTGGTTTCTACTGCATGGACACGGCTTACAGACGCTGGATGGCCATTTGAACCATCCCGCCCGACTCATTTTGTATGGCCGAGCCGCCCTTCAACTCGGATTCACCGACCCGCCTCACGACGTCGCTGAATCGAAGGATGTCGATGCGATCATTCCACTCGGCGATCTGGAAGAGCTTTCCGCGGACGAAGGTTTCTGGGACGCGCAAGAAGCCACGAACACCGAGCTTCGCCCGAAGGGCCTCCACATCGCGCATCCTTTCCGCGCCGACCAAGTCTTTCTCCGCCGCGATTGGGAACAGCATCTGGTCCCGATCACCCGTCCACCCACGCGCTGGCTGCGGCTGTTCCGCCCGGCGACACTCGACCTGATCCTCACCAAGATGATGCGCGGCGACGACCCGCAAGACATGGCCGACATCACCTTCCTGATCGGGCACGACCGCATCACGCCGGCGCAGATCGAAAGCGCGTTCACTGACGCCGTCATCCCTGATCTCCTTGAACTGCGCGACGCGTTCGAGCGCGCGAAACCTCGAGTTCGCGAATTAGGGCGCACGGCCGCCAGCGAAAGCTGATGCGCCGATCTGCGTTCTTGGCTCGGACAACGACCTTGCTCCGTTTTGACAATACGACCGCAAGCCGCGCCAGCAAGTTGGACGATGGACAGAGTGGATCGAGGGCTACCCGGCCGAGCCAGCCTGCATCAGACCAGTCCGGCGGTGGTTCGTGGCTATTCGATTTCTTCGCCGTCCGGAGCTTGCCCGGCTCGGAGGAACGTCTTCACCCATTCGCCTTCCCCGCAGACCGGCATGCCTGGAAACCGCTTGAACCATTTGTCGTTCGGCACTTCGGGTTCGTTGGCGAGCCAGTCTGCCAGCAGACCGAGTTGATCAGCCGAGATGCGGCGCTCCTCGAGGCGATCGAGCAGATGGTTGAGCAGAGCCGGAGGAAGACCCTGGCGGCGGACTTTAGGCCTGCGGTTTCCGGCCGTAGAAACCGCGCACAATCGCCTCCCGGAGCTTAGCCGTTTGGACGGGATCGGTGGACTCGACCATGCGTGCTGCCAGTGCAGAGAGTTCCTTGCCGCTGAGCTGGCGCTCGGCGTCGAGACGATACGCGAACCCCACCACTTTCGCCTGCTCCTCCGGTGTCAACCTCTCGATTTCAGTGATGGTTTGCTTTGCCGTCATTGGTCGGACATTACGACCAAGGATTCCTGTGGTCAAACCTCCGCTGCGGTAGCTGCGCCCCCCCGCCCCGCGACGCTCGACCTGATCCTCACCAAAATGATGCGCGGCGATGACGCGCAAGACATGGCGGACGTCGCCTTCCTGATCGGGCACGACCACCTCACGCCCGCGCAGATCGAAAGCGCGTTCACCGAAGCCGTGATCCCCGATCTGGTGGAGTTGCGTGGCGCCTTCGAGCGCGCGAAGCCGCTGGTGCGCGAGCTGGCGCACAAAGCCGCATCCGCAGCCTGAATGCTCATTCAACCGCTTCACTGGCTTTCTTGTGCGCAGCCAGGCGTCGTAACGTGAAGACGTTGAAGCGTTGAAAAGTTCGAACGGGGAAGGAGCCAGGAGCCGGCAGGCAGAAGCCAGAGGCGCGCACAATCCGGCGGAAGCTTGCTCAACTGCCAGAACTGGTTAGATTCAGCCCGGCGACGAGCATGAACGCGGGACCCTTACTCAACTCGGTGGTGGCAGCCCTGGCCGAAGTCCGGCTGGAGGCCATCCTGATTGGCAACGCGGCAGCGGCGATTCAGGGCGCACCGGTGACGACGGTGGACTTTGACTTCATGTTTCGCGCCACGCCGGCAGACCTCGCCAAGTTGAAACGGTTCGCCCGCCGGTTGGAGGCGGTGATTCTGCGTCCCTACTATCCGGCTTCGTCCCTCTTCCGCGTGATGAACGATGACCGGGGCTTGCAGGCGGATTTCATGCCGGTCATTCACGGCGTGAAGTCCTTCAACAGTCTGCGGTCCCGCGCGGAGAAAATCGAACTGGGCAGGCACCGCCTGTGGGTAGCCCATCTGGCGGACATCATCGCCAGCAAACGCGCCGCCGCGCGCCCGCGGGACAAGGCCGTGCTGGAGATTCTGGAGAAAACGTTGCGTGAGAAACGCAAATCGCCATAGGAAGCGTGACGCGGCCTTGGTCGCTTTGCGCCAGGAAAGCGAGCGGGCGCTCATGGATTTGATTCGGCGCCGACTGGCATTGCCCGTGGCGAAGCGAATGAATTTTTTGCGTGTGCGTTTGCCTGGCGGCGGTTCGCACTTGTGACGCAATGCAGCGGGCAGAGGGGAGCAGTCCGAGGTCAGAGAGAGCAGAAGGCCGAAGTCACGAACACTCGCTGCGCTGCTCGGAGCGCGGTCAACTCGAAACGACGGACTTGGCCGTGCCTACTCCGATCGTACGCGGTAGCAGCCGCTTGGCTGGTGCGGCGGCGAAGAAGTGAGCGCGGTTTTGCCAGGTCTGCTGCTCCGCGCCGACCAGCCGCAGCCACGCCTCGTGCACGAGGGCGGTCGGCGGCAAAGTTTGGCCGGGCGCTTCACGAGCCAGCTTGTGCGCGGCCAGCTTGCGCAGTTCGTCGTAAACCAGCGGGAGCAATGGATCGGCGGCCGCGGAGTCGTCTTGCTGGGCGCGGTCGAGAATGCGCGTGACGTCGCTCACGCGCGCAGACTGTGTGATCGCCACGGAATGTGGAATGGCGAGAGAGCCCGACGGACAGGAAGCATGGGCTGGCTTTCCAGCTACCGAAGCACCGTTCGATAGAAGCGCCGCCCCTCGTTCGCCACCTCGGGATCCGTGAACTCCAGCGCGCCGGTCAGATTGGTCACGGTGGTTAGGGGCGACCATTTGTTCAGATCGGTGGACGCCTGCACCTCGAAAGCCATCCCCTTCCACGATTGGACGCGCAAAACACCTGCTCCCAGCGCCTGGAGTCGCGCCGGCTCGGTGACGGTCAGGAATTGATTCGCCGCCAGACCATGCAACTCCTGCACGATGCCCGACGGCCATTCGATGCGCAGCGTGTCGATGCGCGTCGCGTCGGCCAGGCCGAAGTCGGCTTCGAGGCTGCCGCCGGACGTTCCATCGCCGCCATCGATCTGGCGCATTTGCCAGCGGGATTGGCCGGCGATAGTCGCCAGGACCCGGACCTTGGCGCCGAGGCCGGTCCGATTCGATACCGTGCCGACGCACTTGACCTTGATCCAGTGGTTGCCGTTCCCGTTGTTCCGATAGAGGAAGTTCTTCTCGGCCGGCCCCAGCAATCCGTTCGCAACGAACAGATCGAGAAAGCCATCGTTGTCGTAGTCGCCCCAGCCGACGCCGAACGAACTCCCGCCGTCGTTGACCAGACTGCCGGTGGTGATCTTGCTGAACGTGCCGTCGCCGTTGTTGTGGTAAAGCAGGTTGTCCTG
>ORMF012691638.1_pt1 | contig 14557 bp, 13 predicted proteins | sample 1779871 | NCBI WGS metagenome assembly ORMF01 (sample SAMEA104232316, study PRJEB22302) | groundwater metagenome | biome: forest; feature: aquifer; material: groundwater | place: USA | collected 2011-08-07 | depth 5.4 m | reverse complement strand
GCCCAGATAGACGTACAGAGGCTTGCCCTTGGACGCCGCCGCGGCCTTGGCCACGGCCAGCGATACGCCGAGAATGGCATTGGCGCCCATGTTCTTTTTATTGTCACTGCCGTCGATTTGGCAGAGCTTGGCGTCGAGCTTTTTTTGGGCGAAGGGGTCGTCGCCTTTGACGGCCTTGCTGAGGATATTATTCGCATTGAACACGGCCTTCAGCACGCCCTTGCCGAGATAGCGGTTCTTGTCACCGTCGCGCAGCTCCACGGCCTCATGCTCACCCGTCGACGCGCCGCTGGGGACAGCCGCGCGGCCGACAGACCCGTCGGACAAGAGACAGTCCACTTCTACGGTGGGGTTGCCGCGCGAATCCAGTATCTCACGCGCTTGGATGTCCCTGATGATCACTTTCGCCATAAAAATTTGCCACCTTTCTTAAAATGCATGCCTGAGTGTGTTTTTAGGAGCCTTATGCGGTCCCAAGAGGCGTCTTTAAAAAATTGCTGATGGTCTGAGGATAGAGCCGGTGCTCGACGCTATGGATTTTTTTCTCAAGCGACTCGAGCGTGTCGCTTTTGGCGATACGGACTTTCTCCTGGGCCAACACGCGGCCCGAGTCGACTTGTGCCGTGACCAGATGCACGGTCACGCCCGTTACCTTCGCCCCCGCATTCAACGCGTCCTTGATCGCGTGCGCGCCTTTGAACTGCGGCAGATACGACGGGTGGACATTGACTATCCGGTTTTTATGGGCATTGATGAAATAGGGCGTGAATATGCGCATGAAACCGGCCAGCACGATCAAGTCGATCTCCTGGTTGCGCAGGATACCGACCAGTGTTTTTTCATAGTCGCGGCGGTCCTTAAAAAGCGCGGGACTCATGAGCACCACCGGCACGCGGCTTTTAAGCGCCCTGCTCATGGCGAATGCTCCAGGCTCGTCACAGACCATCAGCGCGATGCTGGCCTTGAGCCTTTTTTGCCTGACCGCGTCGACGATGGCCTGAAAATTGGAACCGTTGCCCGAGCAGAATACCGCCAGGTTGGGGGTGCTCTTGCGGACGGCGGGACGCATGTGCCTGACCCACTGCTTGGATTGCTTTGCCTGGCGGACGGACTGCCGGGTCCGCAATGACCAGTGCATTATCCGGCCAGCGCCTTGTCTAACTTCTTCTGCAGATCGCCCTTGCTCATCGCTCCGACAAAACGCTCGGCCTCTTTGCCGCCCTTGAACACAATCATGGTCGGAATGTTCATCACGCCGAACTTCGTGGGCGCGTCCTGGTTGTCGTCTACGTTGAGCTTGGCGATCTTGAGCTTGCCTTTATAATTGGGCGCGATCTCGTCGAGAATGGGGCCCATGAGCCGGCAAGGACCGCACCATTCGGCCCAAAAATCCACCAGCACCGGGACATTCGACTTTTCTACTTCACTCTGAAAATTCGCGTCCGTCACCTGCAGCACATCAGTACCCATAACACCCTCCTTTTAAAAGCCAGCTGGAGACCGGGTTTGAACCGGTGACCTGTCGATTACGAATCGACTGCTCTACCAGCTGAGCTACTCCAGCAAAAATAAATTTTTTAAGCGGCCTTCGCGGCCAACCGCTTGTCCCAGCGGGTGGAAAATTCAGTCAACGACTTGACCAATTCTTTGGAAGATGATTTCATCTCCACAGCGTTTCCGAATAATATCTCTTTGGACGTGACCGATTTGCCGTAATAGGCGCTGTTCGAATTGTTGTCCTGTGTCAGCACCGAGCCGTCCAGCGCCATGCCTCCGAACAAACCGCGGTTTCTCGAATACGAGAGTATGCCCGCGCTCAGAGATAGGTCCGTAGAGGCCGACGTGCTGCGACCCACAGGCCCGGCCGCTATCGAAGCGTCGGCGCCCAGAGTGAAGTTATTGGACAATAGTCCGTCCAGCCCCCTGTCATTCAAAATCACAAGAATGAGGTCCGTGGACTGCGCGCCGATCTGCAGACCCCAGCTGCCACCACCGATGGTGGAAAACGCCAACGGCCCCCAGCTTCCTTTGGCGTCACGCGCGAGCACGACGCCCTTGCCGAAACGCGCGCCGAAAATAAAGCCACCTTTGAGCACGCCCGGATAAATGGCTATCGCCTTGCACTTGGCCAGAAGCTCTTCGGGGATGCTCTGGTCGGGAGTGGCCATGATCTCCTGCATCACCTTGTTGGCCTCATGGATGCGTCTATCCAGAGTGATGTCCGCCGCTTGGGCGGTGACCCCAAATAAAAGCAGGCCCGATAGAACAAAACCGGCAATTTTATGTCCCATGATTTTCCCCCATTTGCATAAAAAAATCCCTCTATTTATGAGGGATTATTCTATCATACAACCGTTATAAAATCGAAATCAGGATTCTTGCGCGGTGACCCTGTCTGTCGTCTCTGCCGCTCGGTCCTGCGCCTGCTTAAGCCTGAGCGCCTCAATGGGCATGGTGACGCCCGCCACCGCCGATTTGACAGGGACGTGTATCTGACGCGCCAGTCCCAAAAAACCCATGAGTTTGATAGTCGCGTAGGTCAGGTCCAGCTCCCACCACGTCATGCCGTGCCTGGCCGAGCGTTGAAACGCATGATGGTTGTTGTGCCAGCCCTCGCCGAAAGACAACAGCGCCACCCACCAGCAGTTGGTCGACATATCGGAGGTCTTGTAACTGCGATAACCCCAAATGTGGGAAGCTGAGTTCACCAGCCAGGTGCTGTGATAAACCAGCACCGAGCGCACGAACAAGCCCCAAACGACGAAGGACCAGCCGCCGGTGAAATACAGAATGGCCGTCAGTATGTAGGTCGGGATCATGTGCTGCCTGTCCAAAAACACCAAAAACCTATCCTTGGCCATGTCCGGCGTGAACCGCTTATAAGAGTCGAAATCCGCCAAAAATTTCTCGCGCGCGAAAAGCCAGCCCATGTGCGCCCAAAAAAAGCCTTTCAGGGGGCTGTGGGGGTCTCTGTCGGTGTCTGAATAGGTGTGATGATAGCGGTGCGCCGCCACCCAGGCGATAGGCCCCGCCTCGCCCGCCATACACCCGCAAATCGCCAGCAGATACTCCACAGGCTTGGGGGTATGATAGCTTCTGTGGGTGAAATAGCGGTGATAGCCCAGGGTGATGCCTATACCGCCTGTCAGCCACCAAAGAAACAGGCAGACATACAGCGCATTCCAGCTAAAAGTGAAAAACGCGGCCAGCGCGCCGATATGCATAAAAACTATCCATCCAAGCACCACCCAATCGTGCTTGCTGCTGAATAAGGCACGTCTTTTTAAGGGGTTGAAATTAATGTCCATACTTAGATTTTACCATAACTGGTGCGGTTTGAGAAGCTTAACGTATTTGAATTAGAGAATCCAGCTCTTTTTTTAGGATAGGGAGCACTTCGTTGTACTTAAATGAGCCTAGTTGCGCTGACTTACGCTTTAACGTCACTGTGCTGGGCCCGCACCAAAGCCCCAAATCCGCGTCATCCGTCTCCCCCGGACCGTTCACCCGGCAGCCCATCACGGCTATGGTCAGCTTGTGCTCTTTTGCATAGGAAGTCATCTCTTTGACCTCCATGGCCAGCTTCACGAAATCGGCGTTTTCCACGCGCGAACAGGACGGGCAGGAGATGATATTGAGGCCCTTTCCGAAGTCGGGAACGGAGATAAAATGGCCTTCTTCTATGTCCTTTAAAATCTTTCGGCCCCAGGTGATCTCTTCGGCTTTTTGGGGGTTGGGCAGCGTCAGGGAGACGCGTATCGTGTCCCCTATTCCCAGAGGAATGAGCTGCTCGAAGGCGATGCGCGTCTTGATCACGCCATCGGGCAAAAGCCCCGCCTCGGTCACACCCAGATGCAGAGGCACGTCGGGCCGGCGGTTGGAGAATTCCTTGTTGCAGGCCACCACTTTGGCCGGGTCCGAGTCTTTGAGGCTCACCACATAGTCGCTGAACTTGAGCCGGTCAAGGATGTCGCAGTGCCAGGCCGCGCTCTCGACTATGGCCTTCACGTGATCGCCCTCATAGCGCCGCAAAAACTCCGGCGCCACTGAGCCGCAGTTGACGCCCACGCGCAGAGCGACGCCGTGCTCTTTGGCTATACCCACCAGCCACGCGACTTTGTCCTCGATAGACCGTTGTTTGTCCAGGTGATGCAGGTGGCCCGGGTTGTAGCGTATTTTGTCCACATGCGGCGCCACGCTGTCGGCCAGCACGAAGTTTTCCTGCAGGTCCACCACCAGCCGCGCGCGCGTCGCCTTCCTGATCTCGGCCAGGGCGGCCACGTCGCTTTTATTGTCTATAGCGACGCGTATCAGGTCGGCGCCTTTACTCTCGAGATCGCCTATCTGCCCAAGCGTGGCCTTCACGTCCTGCGTGTGAGTCGCGCACATGCTTTGTACGGCTATAGGCGCGCCGCCCCCTATCGCGAGGCCGCGGACTTTTATCTTTCTGGTCTTTAAACCCATAAATGAATCAGCTTTCCCGACCGCCTTGCTCGGGCGCCATGGACTCCATCTGCGGCTTCATGGGGCACACCTGCCCGTAACCGGATTTTTTGCCCAGGGGACAGCCTGACTTGGAAATGCACTTCATGGTCGCGCAGACCGCGCACAAAAGCGCCAGGACCATGACGGCGATGCCTATGATTTGGCCCAGTAATTTGAGCCCTTCTTTATCCTTGGACGCGCTTTGAAACACCAGATATCCCAGACACAAAGCGACAAGCGCTAAAGCGGTACCCATGCTTCCTCCTTTAAAAAACTATTTAATAGCGTTCCATTAAAAGTATACCTTAACCGGCAAGCGGCGGCTTAAATTTTTTATCCCGGATTCGAAGAGATTTTTGACTCGGAAAACCTCTCAACGCTACGGAGTCGTCATAAGGCGCACGAGGCAGGCGGACGACCATCACACCAACATCAGGTACCAGAGATCTCGGAGACTGCTTTCTTTCCAAAGACTAGCTCGAAGACTTTTTTGCAGAGCAGCAGTTCAGTATACTGGATTTTCGTATCACGGCTAACCATGGAACGCGCGATAAATAGGAACGCCGAGCGGCCCGCATACACACCGTATTTGAGCATCAACATCGATTTAAGCACCAGCACGCCAGACATCCCGTAATACTTCTTCGTGAAATAGATCTGACTCTTGCGATAAATGACCAGAACACGCAGCAGATTCTTTTTCGCCGAGACGCCGCCATAATGCACGATTGTTGTCTCCGAGGAGAAATGGATCTTCCAACCCTTGTCGCGCACGTTTCGACAGAGGTCGATGTCTTCGAAATACATGAAAAAGTTTTCGTCTAAAAGTCCCGCCTGGAACAACGCCTCGCGGCGGGCCATCAGACACGACCCGGACACCCACTCGACCTCGTTGGAACCGGCGTATTTCTCCTCGAGGTACTCCCTCACGCGCAAGTCGTTGATGCTGAGACGGCCGTGCAGAAGCTTTCTGTAGATCTCGCTCACGAACGTCGGGAACGCGCCCCAGGACAACTGCAGGCGACCGTGGCCGTCCAACTGTTTGCAGCCGACGACCCCCACCTCGGGACACTCATCGAGGTAGACGGTCAGGCGCCCGATCGCGTCGTCCAGGATTTTCGTGTCGCTATTGAGAAGAAGTACATATTCACCGCGGGCGTTGTGCAGTCCCAGGTTATTGGCTTTTGAAAACCCGAGGTTCGAGCCGCTTTCTATGCAAATCACCTCGGGCCTTTTCTCGCGGATCAGGTCCAGGCTTCCGTCGGACGATCCGTTGTCTATCAACAGAACTTCGAAACTGCAGCCCGGAGGGTTCGCAAACAAAGAATCAATGCAACCCAACGTGTAATCAGGCGTCTCGAAATTCACAATGATGATGCTAAGCTTGATCTTTTCTTTCATGCGCTCCTTTGAGGCCTTGAACATCAGGCGACCTGCCGCGAATCGGCAAGGGCCTTATTATCGCATAAATTATCGAATTTGAAACCTGTATGATGGAAGACGCACGTGAAAACACTTGCTCGGATCAGATGATCGACGATGAAGCGCACTTCCGCATGACGGTATGCGTTAGAGGTCCTTTACAAGAAGGCCCCAAACGGCCCGGCCGCATTCCGACCACCGGTATTTTCGGGAATTGATGAAGCCGCGCTCCACGAGGGTTTCACGATAGACCCGCTCCATCAACAATTTCTCCAAACCTTCGGCCAAATCCTCCGGGTGATGGCTGCGGGCGTAATGCACGCTGTCGCCGGCAATTTCCGCCAGGGATGAATTCCGCAGCGTCAAAACTGGAAGGCCGTGACGCTGGGCCTCCACAACGGGAATCCCGAAGCCTTCGTACTGGGAAGGGAAACAAAAAATGTCGGCCTCCGCGTAGGCCTGCTGGAGCGCGGCTTCGTCCACGTACCCGCGCAAGGCCACCCGGTCAACCAATCCCAAATCCGCCGCAAGCGCCGCCAAATCCTGATGCGGCCGCGTACGGTTGTCGCCTATCACAGTGAGCGTCAGCGCTGGAAAACGGTCTTTTAGCAGCGCCACGGCCTTCATGAGGTTTCCAATGGGCCTCCGGTTCAGGATGCTGCCGACGAAAAGGACGCGGCTCCCTCCGTCTCCCGCGGGAGCGCCGCTTCTACTTTCACGCTGCGGTACGTGGTCCGCCCCGGCGTAAATCCGCCTTACACGGGACGGTGGGACATTGAAAAAGCGCCTCAGGTCACTGACAGTCGCGTCGGAGAGTGTGACCAGGCGGTCCGCAACGCCGGCCAAAACGGCCGTCCTCCATCGTCTGATGGCTGCTTCCTTCCGGGGAAACCACGACGCGTCCATAAAAAATGTGAGGTCATAAACGTTCACTACATTTTTCCAACCCAGGCAGAGCCCGCTGCACGCGCCACTGGCCCCCCAAAAAACGTCGACACGGTCTTTTTTAAGATGCCAGGGAAGAATCGCCTGTTCCCACAAAACATCCGCACACAGCACGGCGGGGCCTATCACTTTCGACCGGAAAGGGACGCCTTTTAAAAATGAAAGATCGGGCACGCGTGATTTGAAATACAAAAAAATCTGGTTCTCCCGGAAGATCTCGGGCTCCCAGCTCTTCAGGATTTCGGTCAGATAGCGCCCGACGCCGGTCGCCTCTTTCTCGATTTCCCGCGCGTCGACGGCGAGCCTCATCGGTTGAGGGCTTCTTCGGGATAGACAAAATCCGAACCGGACAGGATGCCGTCGCAGATAACGTCGAGCCCAGGGTCCCGTCCGGGGCTAAGGGAGTCAAGATCTTCCACCTCTGTCCTGAGCGGGGGCCAAAGGCCCTTTCGCTCGATCAGGGACTCCACGGGGATCATACGGCGGAAAAAGAAATGAAATGCGTACTTCCGCGCCCTCTCGCGAACCGCGTCGTCGAGCCTCTTCCCCATCGGCAAACGTCCCAAGAGCGCGAGGTACTCCTCCTTCGAGGAGGCATCGAGACTGATCCCCTTGTTCCGTATCCAGGCCTCGCCGGCCACGATCACCGGGATGCCCTGCGCGGCCAACTCCACGCCGGTCTTCGTGCCGTAAATCAGCGCGGCGTCGCACCGCTCGGCGAGCGCGTAGGTATTCACGCGTTCCTCGGGGCCGATGACGAAAACGTTCGACGGCAGCACGGGACACAGCCGGCGTATCTCGGCGGCCACCTGTTGCCGGGACCGGGGCGTCCCCAGGATCTCCGCCGGATGAACGCGGATGAGGAGCTGAAGCTCCGGCCGCCAGCGGAAGTACTCGATAGTCTCGTAAATCCAACTCATCATATCCGGAAACGCGTTGGCCGCATAATGCAGCCGCGCGTCCCAGGCAACGTTAGTTAGTAACAGTACGGCAGGTTTTTCGGAAGAAAAATCCGGCGAACCAAACCAGTGCTCCGGACCGGATCCGTTTCCGTGCTGGAAAGAAATCCAGTCCTCGGCGCCGTTGCGACGGCTCTTCAGGTAGCCCTCCAAACGCGCGTCGAGGCCAGCGTTCCACGGGATGTCCTCCCACGCAGCGGTCCGCTCCTGCATCAGCGTGCGGTGGTACGTGTCGTGATGGCTGAAGATCAGTCGTCTTTTACGATAAGCAGGATTCCAATTCACCACGCGGACTCCTTTTTGACGGGCCACGTCGCCTATCACGCCTTGCGGGACGTAAATGCCGTGATGAAACACGCAGGCGCTGTAATGATGGTGTTCGAACAGACGTTCGACCGCCGTTTTCGTCAAGAGCGCCGCTTCAAAGTACCGCCGAAACATTTCCTCGCGGAGCGGCTCTCCCTCGAGGTTCCCGCGCGCGAAAAACCGGAGCGCACCGGCATGGGCCTGTTCCCCCAGCGTCAGTCCTCCTTCCTCGAAATTTTCGATCTCTTCTACCGGCACCGAGCGAGCCTTCCGGCGGATGGCTTCCCTTTCACCGGCCTCGACCCATTGGCTCAGCCAGTGGATCGGAAGCCCAAAAGGCCCGTAACTTTTTTGCGCCCGGTCCTGGCACTGCCGGCAAAGCAACAGGCGGGCAGGCTCCGACAAGCGTCCCGCTCGGTCCGAAAGGTCCGAAAACGTCTGCATCTGACAAGCAGGTAAGAGTCCGTCGCAGAGAAGGAAATGCACCTGGGCGCCGCGCACCGTGAGTGCAGCGCCGAGGAGGCCTTCAACCGGCGTCATGGCCTCGTGCCCGCCTGTCGTGGTTGCGATCAGTATTTTATTTTCCGAGGGGCGTGAACGAAGGGAATGCCACTGGCGCGTGTGCTTTCGAAGGACGCGTCGCCAGTCTGTCCGAGGGACGAAAAACTCCCGGACCCGCTTGGCGATTTTCTTGGAAATAGCTCCCGGCCACATGGGCTCACCCCACCCGCTGCTTGGAGTGCCCAGGTCCGACCGACGGCTTTTCTATTGAGAGCGTGAGGGCGATACTTTCGGATAGGGAATCGGCGTCCAATCCGTGTGCCTTCAGGACTTCGCGGTTTTCGCCGCAAAAGGGTATGCCCTCCACACCGTAACGCCGAACTTCCGCCGCCAAACCCGACGCGTTCACCTCCGAGGCGAGCATTTCGCCCTGGCCGCCCCGTAGAGAATGGTCGTCCAAGGCAAATATCCGCTGATGCGGAGCCAAAACGTCCTCGAGCCAAACTCGGTCCACTTCATTCAACCAGGGAAGATTAATCAATTCGAGGCCAATACCGAATTTTTCTTTCAAAAGAAGGGCTGCCTTCCAGGCCTCTGTGAGCAGCACTGGCCCGTAGGCGAAGAGAATGGCGTCCGTTCCGTGAAGGAGCGAAACACCCCGGCCCTTTTCAAGCCTGTAGTCCGCGGGCAAGCGAAAGGGGATTTCAGTTGAAATGCTGGAGAGGCGAAGGTAAGTGCTCCGCGGGTTTTCCGAGACCGCCCAAGAAAAAGCCGCTTCGAGCTCCGCTGGACAACAGGGCTGTATGAGGCACAGTCCGGGTACTGCCGCAAGGGCCGCGATGTCCCTCACCGCCTGGTGAGAATGGCCCGGGCCCGCGGGAAGAAGCCCGGCCAAGGATCCGGCGTAAATGATCTTCGTTTTTTCAGTGGCGTTCGAAAAAATCTGCTCGTTGGCCCGTGCACTGAGGAAAGAGGCGAACGAATGCACGACCGGAAGGAACCCCTGCAGGGCGAGCCCACCGGCCTTCGAGACCATGTCCTGCTCGGCGATGCCGCATTCGATGAAGCGTTCGGGAAAACGCTTTTCAAACGCAAGAAGACCACAGTCCCTGGCCAAGTCCGCGTCGAGCACGACAAGCTTCTTTTCCTTTTCCCCCCATACCTCCAGAAGCCGCGCATAATCGTCGATGAGGCTCGGCGGCTTGGGAGCGGACATGCGGGGAGATGACTTCCGTTTTTCGAAATGGATAGGCCTGATACCGAGCGCAAGCGCCGAGTTTTCTATGCGGTCCCTAAGCTCCGCCACGGCGCGGTCATAATCCGGCGGCGCGAGCGCTCCGCTGTGAAAATGATAAAGACGGTCCTCAGGTTTCATGGCGCTGCCTTCCATGAAGGAAACACCCTTACCCTTCACGGTGTCCGCGAGGACGATCTTCGGCTTTGAAGTTTCTTCCCCTGCTTTCCGGAAAGTCTCTGACAATGCACGTGGGTCATGCCCGTCGCAGCGGAACACGCGCCAGCCGAACGACTCGAATTTTTCCTGTAAATCCGGCAGCGGACGCACCGCGTCGATCCAGATGTCTGATTGGATCTTGTTGTGGTCCACGATGACGGTGATCTCGTGGAGCCCGCGGTTCGACGCAGAGAGTGCCGCCTCCCACATCTGTCCTTCCTGCCATTCCCCGTCGCCTGTCAGCACAAAAATTTTCCTGGGCCGCTTCTGCAGGCGGTTGGCGATCGCCATACCCTCCGCCTTAGAGAGGCCCATGCCTAAGGAGCCGGTATTGGCTTCAATAAAAGGAGTCCCGACATCAGGATGCCCGGGCAGTCCACCCAAACGTCTCAGACCGTCCAGAAAGCGTTCCTCGAGCAGCCCCAGGCCGATCAGCACCGCGTAGAACGCGGGCGCGTCATGGCCCTTGGAAGAAAAGCAGATGTCATGCGCTCTTTCTGAGAATTCCGCGCGTGAACGCGGCAGGTGTAGTTCGTGGAGATAAATCCACGAAAGGATGTCGAGACTGCTGAAGCTTGAACCCGGATGCCCGGATCCGGCGCGTTGGATCATGTAGAGAGCGTTTACGCGGCACAGATCGGCAAAAAGCGCGGCGGCGGCAAAACGGTCACCCGTGTGAGCACACACGCGCTCGAGCTCGGATCGAGGGACGAAGTCGAGGGGCTCTAGCATGCGGGGATCTCCAAACGAAACGGCTCACAGGAGATCTCGGGAAGCCGCGCCTCACGCTGCCGAACCAGATGCTCGGCGTGCCACAGATCCTCCGGCTCGTTGATGTCGAATCCTTCGTAACCTTGCGTGAAAAACGGCATGATCGTCCGTCCCGCGATCGAACGGTCGTCGGTCACGACACGCGTGTGAGCGATCTCAAGACTAGCGTTCTGCACATACACTTCGGGAAGTGCGGCATATTGAAGACTGTGTAACGGAGCGGAGGGGTCCTGGGACAAGAGCGGCGACATACGCCGGCCATTCACGGTCCACATCTTTCCCGGGTGCTGCCTGCATTTTTCGACGGCCCTTAAAGAATCCACACCGTCCTCTGAAAGAAATTCGTCCCACGCCCGGCGGACCGTGGCCGGCAGGCGGAAGGGGCTAGTCGGGCGGAGGATAGCGAAACAATCATAGCGCTCTCCGCTCTCGCCGAGCCGGCGGAGCGCGTCCTCGACCCATTCCACGTCCATCGAGCGCTCCCCCGCCATCACGACAGGCCTCAAAAACGGGACCTCCGCCCCGTAGTGGCGGGCGATCTCCGCGTAGCGCTCTGAGTCCGTCGACACGACCACTTTCGAGAAAATATCGCTTTGAACGGCGGAGGCGATGCTATAAGCCAGAAGAGGATGCCCGCCGAGCGGGTGTATGTTTTTATGAGTAAGCCGCCTGGACCCTGAGCGGGCCGGGATCAAAGCGACGACAGATAGGATTGGACGCATCAGCAGTCCTTTTAGACCTTGGAAGAATCGACGTTGACGTACACGTTCTTGAGCTCGGAATAAACGTCCAGCGCCTCGATACCGGGTTCGCGTGTCCCATTGCCCGACTGCTTGAGGCCCCCGAACGGCAGATGAGGTTCGCTGCCGTACGTGCCTGCATTAATGGAGACTACGCCTGCCTGGACGCGGCGCGCGTACTCGTGGGCGCGGTTCAGGTTCTGCGTGTGGATGGCACTCGTGAGGCCATAAGGGGAATCATTGGACAGCGCGATTGCTTCTTCCAGATTCCCGACGCGGTAAAGGATGGTGACGGGGCCAAAGAGCTCATCGACGGATATTTCGTCGCGGGGATCGACGTTTTCCATGACCGTCGGTTCCATGTAATAGCCCGATGCGTGCGTAGAATCCGTCAGTCTTCGTCCTCCCGTCAAAATCTTCGCGCCGCGGTTGGCCGCACGCTCTACGGCCGAAAGCACGCGCTCCAAGTGGTCCTCGCGGATTAATGGGCCTAAATCATCGGCGTCCGAGACGCCGACACGAAGCGCTCGGGTACGATCCACGAGATTCTTCCGGAACACCTCATAAACCTTGTCGAAGACGAGGATCCGGCTCGCAGCAGAACAGCGCTGGCCCGCGTTGCCAAACGCGGAAAGCAGCGTCCAAGAAACAGCATTTTCCAAATCCGCATCGTCGCACACTACGAGCGGGTTTTTTCCGCCCAACTCGAGTGAGACACGGCAAAAACGCTCGGCGGCCTTCACCGCCACGCGACGACCGGTCGCAGCGGAACCCGTGAAGCTCAAGACACCCACGTCCGGATGCTCGACCAAAGCCGCTCCGGCCTCATCGCCCAATCCTTGTACGACGCTCAAGACACCTTCAGGCAGACCGGCCTCGCGCGCGATGCGCGCAAAGAGCCACGCGGTCCCGGGCGCGTCTTCGGCAGCCTTTAGCACGGCCGTATTTCCGCAAAGAAGCGCGGGAAAGACTTTCCAGGCCACATTCGCGACAGGCGTGTTCGCCGGAACGATGAGTCCCGCCACGCCGATCGGTTGGCGGACAGTGAACACCTGTCGATGGGCGATGCTGCTGGCGATCGTGCGTCCATAATACCGCTGGCCCTCGCCTCCAAAAAAAAGGCCCAGTGAGACGGCACCGTCGGTCTCGGCCAGTGCGGATTTGAGCGATTTGCCGGTTTCGAGCGCAACGATTCGCGCCACCTCTTCGCGTTTTTTCCTGAGTTGCAGCGCGGTTTCGGTCAAGAGCTCGCCGCGTTTGGCCACGAACAAGTCCGCCCAAGGGCCCTGTGCCGCCTTCGCGGCGCGCACGGCCTGCCCCACTTCCCCCGCCCCGGAGCGCGCGACGCGAAAAATAGGCGTCCCGTCATGCGGATTCTTCTTTATAAACGTGTTCGAAGCGACCGCTGTTTCCGCGCCACCGATCCAGTTCGGAATTTCACGGACGGCCGCCAGGGCCTCGTCTTTCATTTTTACCATGCGGTCCACCCCCCATCGATCACCAGATTCGACCCGGTCATGTAGGAAGACGCATTCGAAAGCAGGAAAAGCACCGCGCCGTCGTATTCATCGGGTTTGGCCATACGTCCCATGGGAACGCGCCGGGTATATCCCTTAAGGAATTGGGGATCCTGGCCGTCGAGCACCCCTCCGAGCGTCAGGTTGTTGACGCGCACGTTCCGCGCTGCCCAATACGTCGCCAGGTACCGCGTGAGATTCAAAACCGCGGATTTGGACGCTGAGTAAGCGGCCGGCTTGAAGAACGGCTTGCCGCGCTTGGCGCGGTATCCGTAGATCCTCTGGTCGGGCGACACCATGCCGTAGACGGAGTTGACGTTCACTATTGAGCCTCCCCCGTTTTTCGCCATCGCGGCCCCGATCACCTGACAGGTCAAAAAAACGCCTTTCACGTTGACGTCCATGATGCGGTCCCATTCGGAAGGCGGATAATTCTCGAAAGGGCCATTGGCCTCCGCCGGGCTGTCGGGCGGCGAATCGAGCGCCGCGGCATTGATCAGGCCTTGCGGCCGTCCCCAGCGCTTTTCGACGACCGAGAGTGCCTTTTCCAAGGAAGCCTGGGAGGTCACGTCGGTCTGCGCGAAGAAAAATGATTTTCGCCCGGAGGGGACCTCGAGGAAGCGCTCCAAGCCCGAAGGAAATTCTGCGTTGTCGAGCACGGCCACCCGGGCGCCGCTACGGACAAGCGCGCGCGTGAAATAGCGCCCGAGTCTGCCGATCCCGCCGGTCACCACGGCGATCTTCCGGGAAATGTCGAACTGATTTTTCACCCGCCGCCCCCTTTTCAAAGGTTGTCCACGAACTTCGTCTGGGACCGGTGGAAGAACCAGGCCCCCGAAACGAAGACGAGTATGATGATGGAAACCCCCGCCGAGAGAAACGCGGCGTCCATGTGCCCCCGGCCCAAAAAGCTCCATTTAAAACCCTCCACGATCGGCGTCATTGGATTGATCATCGCGACGAACCTCCATTCCTCCGGGACGAGGGACAAAGGATAAATGATCGGCGTCGCGAAAGACCACACCTGCAGCGCGTAGGGGAGGCCAAAACGGACATCCCGGGTCTGCGAATTGAAAACGCAGGTCCACAAACCGATTCCTAGGGCGAAAAAAACCGCCAGGAACGCGAAGAACGGAAAAAGAAAAAAACGCGGCCCCACGCCGATATAGACCTTTCCGTCCGAGACCGAGAAAAAAACGCAGGCCCCGACGAGAACCATGAAATTCACCAGAAACTGAACCAGCGCGGGAGCCAGACTCGTGATCGGAACGATCACTCGTGGAAAGTACAGCTTCGTGATGAGGCGGCTGCCACTGCCCAGGCTCCGCGTCACCATGGCCAGCGAATTCGCGAAAAGGCCCCACACACTCATGCCCGTCAGAAAAAAAAGAATGTAGGGGACGCCGTCCGACGGCACCTTGAGGAGCGAGCTGAAAACGGCCGCGGAAACCAGCGCCG
>ORMF012317757.1_pt1 | contig 14563 bp, 12 predicted proteins | sample 1779871 | NCBI WGS metagenome assembly ORMF01 (sample SAMEA104232316, study PRJEB22302) | groundwater metagenome | biome: forest; feature: aquifer; material: groundwater | place: USA | collected 2011-08-07 | depth 5.4 m | reverse complement strand
CGGTACGGCGGGCGCGAACTTTTGGTCTGACGTAATCCTTTTCCAATCACCCTCGAAAGTCGAAGCCACCTGGCTTACGATCGCTCGGTCCCGTATGATCAGTCCGACTTCACGCCGCGCATCGAGCTCAAGCGACCGCAGGCTCTGACTTCCGAGGAATAGCTCTTCGCCATCGCGGACTACAGCCTGGGCATGGAGTCGCATGTCGGATCGGACAGCGTGAACACCGACGGCACGCTTGCCGGCCGAGCCGATGACCCGCACCGAAACGCCGGATCGGACTTTGGCTGCAAGCAGTCGCATTACGTCCGGGTCGGACAATTTGCCGTCATAGATGAGAAGCTCCTTCTTCGCCCCCGCGAGCAGAGCGATCAGTTGCTGCCGGGAATTGCCGGGACTGACCAGGAAAGTATCGCATCCCGGACTATACTGCTGTCGCAGAGTATCGGCCATGAACAGCTTCTCCGCTTCCTGCACCCACGTCCGGTGGTCTGTCAAGATCCCGAAACTGCGGCTCCGCTCGATGTCCAGGTAGGTATAGTTGAAGCCGAGCATGTAGAGCTCTCTCTTGTCAATGATCATGAGCTTTTCATGGTAGCGGACAAGGTCCGAAGAAGTCCTGGCTACCGTAACACCGTCGGCTAGGAGTCTCAGCTCGAGCTTTCTAAGGGTCGCGGCGCCGCCCTGGCCGGCCATCGTGTGTGCGACGAGGGCATGGACAAACACTCCCCTCCGAACGGCACGCTTGAGGGCGCCTTCGATCTCTCCGCGGTCGAATCGAAAGATTACGATTTGGATCGTGTGCTCCGCGGCATCTATGCCCTCGAGAAGCGGCTTGATCCCGGTTCCGGGCTGAATCAATAGTTTGGTCGTTGACAAATTCTTTTTTCCATTTCTTCGTAATCGCACGCGCCGCGGGAGACAAGAGTAAGACGGGCAGGCAATACCATCGGTTCCACGGACGGATCGGCGATTCCCGGTAACTCGACGTCCGATTGACGAGTATAATGATCGAATACATTATGACCTCAACCTCGCGCGGACCCGCGTTCTTGTTCGACCTCGACGGCACACTCGTCGACAGTGTCTACCAGCACGTGCTTGCGTGGCGCGAAGCGCTCGAAGGCGCCGGCATGGAGTTGGCGGTGTGGACGATCCACCGTCGGATCGGAATGAGCGGGGGCCTACTGGTTAACGCTCTCCTACGTGAGACGGGCCATCGACTGACTCCGGACGAGGGCGACCGCCTGCGGAGACTCCACGCCGAAGCCTATGCCAGGCTGGTTCCTCAAGTCCGTCCCCTTCCGGGCGCACGGGACCTCCTCGGATACCTGACGGAAGCCGGCATTCCCTGGGCGATTGCGACGAGCGGATTGATAGAGAGCGCGCGCCCGGCGCTCGATATTCTCGGAGTTGGCGCCGATGTCACAGTTATTACTCGGGATCAGGTCGCCCATGCCAAGCCGGACCCCGATCTATTCCTCGCCGCAGCCGAGCGATTGGGTATTCCCATTGCCGACTCCGTTGTCGTAGGCGACAGCGTATGGGACCTGCTTGCCGCTCGCCGTGCGAGGGCGCTGAGTGTCGGCCTGCTCTCCGGCGGATATGGGCAGGAAGAGCTGGAGCGGGCGGGCGCTTTCCGCGTCTACCAGGACCCGGCGGACATGCTCAATCACCTCGACGAGGTCGGCGTCCGAATCGCGCGTTAAGTGGTTCGGCTAAGCGTACAGCCGTTGAACATCCCTCGGTGTACGGCTATTGCTGATCCAGCGGCCGTGACGGCGGAGGCGAGCCCGGATCTTTCCACGCCGGTCCAGGCTGATAGCGGATCGCCAGCTCCGGTGTCTCGATTACGACGCCCCCCTGCTTGCGGGAGGTCAACAGGAAGTCCATCATTCCGCTGGTCAGAAGCGTCCGTTCCACGGGCCAGGACGGACGTCGTGAGTGGATCATCTCTTCAATACCTCGAAGCAGGAACGTGAAATGGCCCAACGGGCGCGCCTCCTGCGTCCAGAATTGGGTCGATTTCGGTTCCGGACTATTCCTCTCCCGCCATGCGATCGACCATGCGCCCACCGCCGGGTTCAATGTAAATACGCTGGCCCGGAAGCCGTCGCAGTATTCGATTAGAAACACGGTCGGGTTGGGCACAGACTTTTCGATCTCTTTCGGCGGAATGGACTGTCTCGACAGCGCTTCGTCCAGGAGCGCCCGATCGAATCGGCCCGTCCTTCCGGCCTCCCAGACCGCCGGCCCTTCCAGGCATTGGACCCGCCGGACTCCGATCTCTCCTCCGCCCCGCCGTTCAGCCAAACATTGGAGCATTTCGAGCGCGTGGAAACCGTATCCGTATAGCGTGTGGAAGGAGATCGCGACAGCTTCCGTCATGCCGGCGCCTTTTCGCACGTCCAGCGGAGGTTTTCTCCACGTGAGCGGAACGGATGAACCGGCCATGAGCGGAATGCGCAGCGCGCGGGCTGTGTCATAGATCGACCTGGCCTCGGTCCATGAGTGGGAGAGATGCTTGTCGACAAACATCGGAACGACCCGGCCGGACTTTCGGAGGACCTCCAGCGCCGCGTCGAAGAACCGCTTTCGAGGATAGAGGTCCTGGAGTTTCTCGTTCTGCGGGTAATCCCCATGCTCGCCAACGATCAATACTCCGTCCACCGCCAGCTTGCCGGCGCCGAGCGTTAGGGCGTATTCGATATCGGGACAGAGGCGAAAGCCATACCGTTCGGCGAACGATCTGCTGAGGTCCGTCTTGGGGAACTGGTCGACATAGAGACTTACCAATTCGAGGTCGGGATGGCGGCTCGTGAAGTCCAGGTTCTCTCCTTGAAAGAGACGGCTTAAGATCACGTCCGCGTGAGAGTTGTGAGGGTAGACGGTGGTGATACCGGCGACGCGTTTGCGTGGTCTCTTTTGGGCGGACGACGGACCATGGACGATGGACGATGCCGCCATTGCGCCTGCCCGTGACAGCAGATCACGGCGGGAGATTGGGGGAGGTGAAGGTTGCGCGGCTGATGTTAGAGAATCCATAACAAATCACACTGCTCGGAGATTCGATGATCATGCATCGTTCGCTATATTATGTCGCCTCCGTCGTTCTATTCTCCTTGGCGCCCGCGTCAGTTCAACAAGAGAAGCTCGTTGCGGTGGAGAGGGTCGGCTGGCTGGAGGAGACAAAGTGCCTCGAAATGTTCAGCTCGATGACCCAGGGGCCGGACGGCCGAATCTACGCGGGGACCTGCAACGCCGAGAAGATCGGAGCGTGCCTGATCGCGTTCGATTCGAAGACCCGCCGGCAAGAGAAGCTCGCGGACATGCAGGAAGTTTGTCGGGAGGTCGGCGCGAAGACCCTGCCACAGAGCAAGATCCACTCCCAGATCTGCTTCGACAGCAAGGGCGTTGCCTGGTTCGGGACGCACTGTTACGACTGGAATACGCTGGAACAGTTCGAGAAATCGCCCGGCGATTACTCCGGCGGCCACCTCGTCACTTACGACACAAGGACCAGGAAGGCGGCCGACCTGGGCATCCTGGTTCCGCACGAGAGCATCATGAGTCTGGCGCTCGCGGAGCGGGTGGGCAAGGTCTACTGCGTTTTACACCCCACGGGCCGGTTCGTGGTGTACAACATTGCGACGCGGACGGTGAGCGATAAAGGGCGCATTCTGGGATATCCCTCGCGGACGGTCGTCGCGCTGGATGACGGACGCGGGATCACATTCACACTCTGGGGAGACGTCGTTCGGTACGATCCGAAGCTCGACCGGCTGGAAAAGCTGCCGGTGCGGGTTCCGCTCTATCCGGGCGAAACGGACGCCACACATAACAACCCGTTCGATCTCGCCGTTTCCAAGGACCGGAAGCGGATCTACGGCACGGGCTGGACTAGCGGTCTGTTGTTCGAATACCGGCCGGACGACGGCCCGAACGGGTCCATCCGCGCGCTCGGCGTCGCGTTCGGCGATGAGACCGTGCCGGGCATCCGAAAGTCGCTCTGCATCGCGATCAAAGCGGGCAAGGACGGCCGGATCTATTATGCCGGCTACGACAACCGCGGACTCCTGGCCCGCTACGATCCCAAAACCGGCAAGCGGACATTCCTTGGAAGGATGGCCTACCAGGGAGTACCGATCGGGACAGCCGCCGACCGGGCCGGAACGGCGGGCGGCATGTGCGTGACGCGTGATGGAACGGTCTTCGTGGCCGACTTCGACCAAAAGCAGACCTGGTTCAACTGGTTCGACCCGGCCATTGCCCGAGCCCTGTATTGAACAGCGGCGCCACTGTCACGGTTTCGAAGTCTAATTCGGATTGCCGCGCGTCACAGCCTCAGATAGCCTGTCGTCCGCCCCGTCATCGTTCTTCCAGAATCTCTCGACCCGCGACCAGGTGCTGGCGCGCGAAGCCGGCGGCAAGTGACGAACGAACTCCCTGCCGTACGATTTTGTAATCAGTCGCGTGTCCAGGATGCACACGATCCCGCGGTCTTCTCTCGTGCGGATCAATCGCCCGAACCCCTGTTTCAACCGGATCTGAGCCTGCGGAACGCTGAAATCGTTAAACCAATCTCCGCCGTTGTCCTTGATGATGTCGGTCCGGGCTCGCGTGATCGGGGAATCGGGTACTGCGAACGGTAGTCGGTCGATGATCACGCATGACAGGGCCTCTCCGCGCACGTCGACACCCTCCCAGAATGTCTGTGTCCCCAGGAGACAGCCGTTTCCGCTTTCCCGGAACCCCCGCAGCAGCAATCCCGGCGGTTGATCGCCCTGGCGGAAGAGTGGAAATGGTGTGGTGCCATGCAGACGGTCGTAAACTTCGCCAAGCATTTTGCGAGAAGTGAATAGAATGAATGTGCGGCCGGCGGTCAATATCAACAGCTGTTTAATTTCTTCTATCGCCGCGTCAATGAAGGCAGCACCGTCCACGCTACCCGAGCTCGGGGGCGAAGGCAGATGGCCGGGAACGTAGAGCATCGCTTGCCGCTTGAAGTCGAAAGGCGATCCGGATATGCACTCGATCGCATCGTCCGGTATTCCCAACCGGGATCGAAGATAAGAAAAGCCGCCTGAGTTTGACAACGTCGCAGAGCAGAGCACGGCCGAGGGTCGTGGGGTCGCGGGAGGTAGTTGGCTCTTCGCCTCTTCCACTCTTCCACTCTTACCGTCTTCCCCCAAGGGCACCCACATCATTTGATTCATCAGGTCGTGGACCGAAACGGGCGTGTAGTGCAGGGTAACGCGAGGCTCCTTTCGCCGGGCTCGGGTGGATGCCTCTTCGCGCCGCTGCGATGTTCGCTCTCCCCACCGGATGTAACCGGGAGCATCCCGAAAGAAAAGGGCTTCCATCTCTTCCATGAGACGTATACCCATGCGTTCCAGCCCCTCCAGCCGCTCACTCATGGGGGCCTGGGCGATCCGGGCGTGCTCGCGGACAATCTTGACGATCCCCTCGAGTCCGACACGTATGCCCGCGACCAATTCTTTGGCCCGATGGCTGCCGCCAGGAGTCAAGACGTCGTCAAAAAAGAACTCAGGACGTTCGGACTCGAACATGGCGAACAGATCCGTATTCAGCAGCTCGACGGCGGTCAGTTTGACATCGTCGATCTGTAAGTCCTTAGTTCTCTTCAGCCGGTCGAGATAGTGCGGAATTCGGCGGTTCGACGCCTCCACGCTGAATGTCTTGGTCGCGACGTCCTCCAGATGGTGCGCCTCATCGAATACGACGTGATGATAGTCCGGCAGGATTCCACTTTCGGGATCGCTTGCTTTCAGGGCCAGGTCGCTGAAAAAGAGCGCGTGATTGACGACGATGATGTTTGCGTTCGTTCCGCTCCAGCGCATGCGGTAATAGTGGCAGCGGTCATAGTAGCGGCAGTCCTTTCCGCGACATGAATCGACGTTGGCGGCGACGTCGGACCACTCCGGGGAATTAAATGGGAGGTCCGCAACATCACCGGTCTTGGTCTTTCGTGACCAAGCCTGAACGCGGCGAAATAGCGGATCGGTGATCTTCAGGAGGTCGCCCTCAGCCGCATCCACATCTTGGAGACAGATGTAGTTCCCGCGACCCTTCATCAGAACCGCCTTCAGCTCCATCCACGGCATCAGCTTCGCGAACAGCTCGGCTACTCGGGGAATGTCTTTTTCGATGAGTTGCGTCTGGAGGCTGATTGTATGCGTGGAGATGACGGTGCGACGGCCCTCGGAGGCGGCGATGGCTGCGGGGATGAGGTAGGCGAGCGTTTTCCCGACGCCGGTGCCCGCTTCCATCAGACAATGCCGGCGAGAATTGAACGACTCGAGGACGGCCCGGCAAGCCACGGCCTGGTCCTTGCGATATTCGTATCCCGGGAGAATGGCGACGAGCGGGCCGTCGGGGTCGAAGATTTCGTCAACAGTGGGTATTGCGCGAACGGCGGACTTAACAGCCATAAAGTCAATCCCACCTTATCGAGCCAAGAAATATCGATCGATCGCAAGCGCCAGCCTCAAGAGTCCATGGTCTACTTCACCGTTGGATTATCCACCACGACCAATGCCTTCGACTTCGTGAGGATGGATCCGGAAACGCCGAGCGCACGGATTTCGATGAGATGCTCGCCGTTCGCCCACTCTTTTGTGTCCCACTTCATCGTATAGGGCGGCCGGTTCATGATCGCGGCCGTTGTCCCGTCTAACAAGAATGTCACTGCATCCGGGTTGTCGCCAGGACTCAACTTGGCGGTTATGGTCAAAATCCCGTTCGCCGGGCTGCCGCCGCCGGCTCGGAGCTTCGCGATTGCGCGCTCGGAGTAGTTGCGAGCAGCGTCCTTGGCATAATCAGCAATCTTATCCGGCGCCAGATTCGAGCGGCGCGCCGTGATCTGAAGTATGTCGGTCTCCTTTGGCGTGAATGATGCAGGAAATGGAACACCTCCTTTTAGGCTAATTGACAATAACTCGACGGGCGATCCGATTCCCGGCAGAAAGTCCTTAAACAACGCCGACGTCATGGGGACGTTCGCAAGTATGGCAGACTTGTCCTTCCTGGCATCCGGGGCGTCCGGGAGCAACCGGATGAGACGGCTCGCCCCCACGCCGAAAGCCAATCCATGCGGGGACGACCTCTGGACTTCCGTGACGCTCGATTGTGCACCAAGTCCAGCGACCGATGCCGGCCTGGCGACACGTGCGATCAGCATCCACGTCATCCCCTTATCGACGCTCAATTCAATCGCACCTTTTGCAGTGTTTGCGATTCGCAGGCGGAACGCCTCCTGCTGTTCTTGCTGGAGCGCCTCCGCGCGGGAGAATGACGCTAGGGACAGAATACTCGAGAGGAGGAAGCTACAGACAGCAAAGACTCGTCCATATTGCGCAACAGGACGGTCCGAGAATCCGCTAACGCTCGGACCTGTTGCGTACCGCGGCATCGTGCGCGGTACGAAGCTGTGATGAAAGTAGAGGAATTCTGTGCGGAGGGATCGCATCGCGGTCAAAGGCATTTTCAAGTATGTTCCACCATCCGTAATCGTAAATGTAGCTCAGATCGAAAATCATTACACCCTGTGAATGTCGGGCCGCGGCTTCGATCGCCCGGGCGAAATCGAGCGGCCGCTTGTCATAGTCCAGGGCATATATACCGGCATATACTGGTGCGGCGTTCTGCACGGCCGCAACTGATTCGTCAGCCGACCCCTCGACCGTGAAGCGATCATCCCGTTTCTGCGCCTTTGCCTCATCTCGCGTTGGGATTGGATAATAACAACCGGTCGACACCCAATCGAGGAATTCCGCATAGCCCGCCTCGTTGTAATCGTCGCTCGCCCATCCATACCGAACGGGGTACTTTTCACTCCCCCAATTGACCCCAACCCCAAAGTAGTCATGATACCATGACCCCACATAGACCCCGAACTGCAAAAGCGGCTTGATCGCGCGGAGCTTTTCCGTCGCCTCGCGCGCAAAGTCACGGATTACTTTCGCGCGGAATTCGAGCCACGGCTTGTACAGCGGCCCCTTTCGCATTGGTTCGCCAGGAATTGGATCGAATTGGAGAACGTCCTCAGGCCAATGCGCCGCCGGCTTGCCCATCCACTGTTCAAACGCCGAACGTGAAAGATCGCCGTAATCGTTATAGATATTCGCGAACCGCATCCGGTCGAACACGATTGTATCCACGGTGTAGTTGTCGACAACCTCTTTGAGCAGGGACATCTCATATGCGCGTGCCACGGGATGGAGCGGGCTCACGAATGCGGCAATCTTTTCAGACTGAGCGTCGGTTACGTGCACGCGACGTCCTTGCGCCCGAAAACGCGCAGGTTCTCCCGCTCGGAGGTGCTTTGTCGCCCAATCGATACCCGTGCCCGACAGCACCATAAGCCGGCCGTCTTCCGGCGCCGTCAGGGGTTCCTCTCCTAAGAGCGCCCTGTCGATCACTCCGGCGACGTGGGACTCCGAATCGAGTGAGACCGCAAGCTGCGCTCCCGTTCGCGCCGATCCTTCCAGGATGAATTCGTCTCCGTACACGAGTGTTTTTGCAGGATCCGCGGGTTCCGATGGCGCGCGAACCGGAAGGCTAGAACCGTTCGACGTGACCAAGCTGCGATCCACCGAATAGCTCATCGACTGCCAATCCCGATTCTGGTACGCCTTACCGGTATTGAAGTACTTATGCCCTTCGGAGAAAATGTTGAGGCTGGCCGCGATCTCCAGCCCCGCCTTGTGGCCCTCGTCGACGAATGCTCCGAGCGTATCGAATTCCGGATAGGGTTTTCCCTTCCAGTTGATGAGATGCTCCGCGAGGCGGCTGTTATACAGCACCTGTCCGACGACGGGCTTTACATCGACAACGATCGTCGTAAATTTCGCCCGCTTGCAGTGGTCTACGATATCGCGAACGCCTTCGACGGTTTTGATCCGCTCGATGTTTGCTGTGCCGTCCACCCACATGATCCGGCCCTGAAGGCGAAGGTCTACCGACAACGCCCGCGCGAACTCAGGCGTGCGCGCCTGACCGGCTGCGTTACACGTGACCAAGACGGCAGCAGGAATCAGCAGGCATGTGAGAAAACCGAGTTCCCTCGACTTCATTGGCCTATCCGCTTACGCATTTCGATGTATTCCGCCAACGCATCTTCCCACGGTCGCATGGAGTACCGGCCCTGCATTTCCAGCGCCAGCGGCTTCAAGACCGAATTCGCCGGTCGGGCGGCCGGAGTGGGCCAATCGACCGTCTTTATCGGCTGCACGACCGACGGATCGAAACCGGCAATCCTTAGCGTTTCGCGGGCAAATCCATGCCACGATGTCGCACCTCGATTGACAATGTGATAGGTCCCGAACAAACTAGATTCTATCAGAGAGACAAGAGCTGAAGCAAGATCGTAGGTGAAAGTCGGGCAACCCCGTTGATCGGCGACGACACGTAACTGATTTCCGGCTTCCGCAGCCTTGAGAATCGTGTCCGGAAAGCACTTTCCGTGCAGACCGTAGAGCCAGGAGCTGCGGACGATCCAATATCGGCGGCAAGCCTGCTTGATACAGGTTTCTCCCGCAAGCTTGGACTCGCCGTATGCGCCGATTGGCCCGGTTGGGTCGAACTCCGTGTATGGCTCTGTTTTTCTTCCATCGAACACATAATCGGTGCTGATCGCGCAAACCGCTGCCCCGATCTCCTCGCAAGCCGCCGCAATTGACCAGGAGCCGAGTGCGTTCACGCGGAATGTATCATCCCGATTGGTTTCCGCACCATCGACGTTCGTGTAAGCGGCACAATGGACGACAACGTCCGGCTTCTGCTGAAAGAGTACGGCACGGACTACGGCGACGTCCGTGATGTCGAGCAGCATGACACCGGGCCGAATGCCGGTCGCAGCGACTTCATGGCCTGCCCGTTCCATCGCCAGGCACACGTCCGTCCCGAGCATTCCCTGCGCACCTGTTACGAGGACCTTCATGGATCAGGGCCAGAGATGGGAAACTCGGAAGGCCGCCACGACCTCCACGATCCACAAGAGGAGGTTGACCTGCATGGGGCGGTCTTCCAACAGAATCGTCTCCGGACTCCCCCCCTTGTGCTCGATATGGATCAAGTAGAGATAGCGGAAAATGCCGTACATGACGTTCAGCAGAGTCATCCAGAGCAATGGATGCTGAACGGCCGTGGGAGACATGATCGTATAGATCGCATAGCACACCGTGAGGCTGCCCAGAGAGATCGCGATCAGCTGATCGAGAAATGGAACGCTGTAATGGGCCAGATTACGGCGATGGTTGGCGGCTTCCTCAGCGAGCGATGTCAGCTCGTGGCGGCGCTTGCCGAAACCCAGGAAGAGCGCGAGCTGCAGCGTGCAGACCAGCAGCCAGACCGAATTCGGCACGACGATAGCATAGGCTCCTGCCACCGCCCGGAAGACGAAACCACCGGCGATCGCAAACACATCCAATAAGACGTGATGCTTGAGGACGAATGTGTAGGCCACCTGGAGCGCGAGGTATCCCGAGATGACCAGACCGAACCGCGTATTGATCAAATAACCCGCTGCGACTCCGCCCAGCCCAAGTACAATCGCTGCGGCGATCGCGATCGGCACGGGTAGCTGCCCGCTGGCTATCGGCCGCTTTCGCTTCAGCGGATGGAGCCTGTCCTGCTCGCGGTCGAATACGTCGTTCAGCAGATAGATGCTGCCGGACACGATGCAGAAAAGCAGAAACGCCAGCGAGGCAATGCCGAGCACTCGCCATCGCGGGTCATGGAGCGACGCGGGAATCTGGTTGGTAAAGACGAGGGCCACGAAAACGAACAGGTTCTTCGGCCACTGTTTGGGCCGCATTGCCGCGAGGAGCGCTCCGGGGATACCTCCCGGAATGGGCCGATGGACGGACATATCGTGGGTTTCTATTGCGGGTTTTGTTATTGCAAGAGACTTCAGATTCTCAACTCCTTGGAGCGTCCATGTTCTCGGAATCGGCCCACCAGTCAGCTAGCAGCTCTTCCGGCGAAACCGTGGCAACCCCGACTTTTCTCACGACGCACGCGGCGGCGTGATTCGCCACAACCGCTGCCTCTTCGATCGGTGCGCCCGCAGCCAGTCCGAGCGTCAACGCGCTGATCACCGTATCGCCCGCACCGGCAACGTCATAGACTTCTACCGGATGAGCGGATATGTGACTGACCCGGTCATTCTCACTCCAGACTGAAAGTCCACGCGATCCGCGCGTTACAACCAACGAGCGCACGCCAAGATCTCGGATCAGGCGCCTTCCGGCTTCGTCCAGTCCATCTCCCTCGGAGAACGCGCCTTCGCCAATGAGCGATTCCGCCTCCGACTGGTTCAGAGTCACCACATCGCATCCGCCCAGCATCCGTGCATTTGCCGGCTTCGGGTTGGCAGTCACCAGCTTGCCCGCCTCAGCTCGCCCGATCGAGACGATCTCTCCGGCAACTTCCGGAGTGAGCACTCCCTTGTTATAGTCCGATATCAATACGGCGTCCGCATTCCGAATGGCGTCATGCAGGCAGGATAGTAGTTTGGCCGCCACTGCGCCGTCCACCCGATCGGTCTGCTCGCGGTCGACCCGCAGCACCTGCTGACTGTGCGCTACGACGCGTGTCTTCTGTGTTGTCGGCCGCGAGTCGTCCGTCACAATTCCCGCAACGTTCGCCCCGGACTCGCGCAGGGCCTCAATTAGCGCTCGGCCCGGCGTATCGTCGCCCACTACTCCGATTACGGATACCGAGCCGCCGAGCGCCAGGATATTGTTGACGACATTCGCTGCCCCTCCGGGCACTCGACTGTCGCGTTCGACCTCGACCACCATTACCGGCGATTCCGGCGAGATGCGGGTGGCCCGGCCCCAGAGATACTCGTCCATCATCAGATCGCCGAGGACCACGATCGAGCGCCCCGCGAACGTGTTGACGATTTCCTGATACCGTTCTCTATACATTGTGGGGTCGCAGAGAGGATCTATGGAGTCATCTTTGGCGTCCGGATTCTGCCAGTCTCTCTATTATAGCTTGCGCGAGCATCGGCACCATGATCTCGTGGTGACCGGTCAGTGAGATGCCTCGCCCGCCGATGGACTTCACACGACTCACGACCTGCTGGTTCGACCGGTAGCCCTGAATGAAGTCGAGATTTACGCCGAGGAAGTCTGTGAACGTCCCTTTGTGTCGGTTGCGAAGCAGGGCAATGGACTTGAGCAGCACCTCCGGTAAGACAACGGCCGATCCGATATTCAACAGCACGCCGCCCCCGGCCAGACCCTCCATCTGATGAGTCAGTATACGGAAATCCCGCATGGAACCTTCTCCCAGCGCCGCGCCATCGGCATTGGGGTGCGCATGCACAATGTCCGTTCCGATGGCAACGTGCACCGTAAGGGGTATCCCAAGCCGGTACGCCGCGGCAAGCAAGGAAGATTCGGTGAAGGGTGCATTTGCCTCGACGAGGGCCTTGCCCAGACATTCTCCGACACCCAGCCTATTCGAGACACCCGCGGAAATGGTCCCGTTGTAGAAAGCCGCAGTTTCAGCGGACATGCCGAACGTGCCGGACTGGAGCCCGGAAACGACGTCCTCGGAGGTTTGGCCATAGAGTGCGATCTCGGCATCGTGGATCGCGAAGGCGCCGTTTACTGCAACGGCAGTCACCATCCTCTGTTCCATTAGCGCGATCAGAGGCTGCGATACACCCGTCTTGACAATGTGTCCGCCGAGCGACAGGACCACCGCCCGGCCCTTCGCGCGTGCGGTGACGACCGCTTCCGCGATCGTCCGTATCTCGGGTCCCGCAAGGATGTTCGGGAGGGAGCCGAGAAACTCCGCGAATGAGCGGTTCGGCGATGGCGGACGCGCAAAATCGCGCACCGAGACTTTGCTCGTGCGCTCCGAGAAGGGCTGAGTCTCTACTTTTGTAAGGTCAAATTCAGGGTATCGAGACATGGGGGTTAGGTGTGTGGCCTCGTGATCGTGATCGTACTCGTAATCGTAATCGTCTTCGCTCGTTTCGGCGGAACGTGCAATGATTCCTCATTTGACTAGGCGGTGCTGTGGTGAATGGAACACAACGAACCGCAGGGTCGTATGTCAAAATGGATTAAGTCGCTCGCTTGAATGGGGTCGGTTGTACCCGCAGAATGCCGTTTACCGAATTGACGATACCAACCGAAGGAGGGTCAAGCCCGTGGATATCGCGATTTACCTCGTAGATGGGAATATCGTAAAGTTCGAGCAAGAGGACGCGGCCAAGGCGGCTGGCCTTCTGGACCATGTCCATCCCGATAAGGTCTTCTCGCAGCCCGTACTCGTCATTGCTGGATTGTATTCCGTAACCGCGATCCCATCCGCATCGATCGTACGGGTCGACGTGAACATCGCCCATGAGCCGGGCTGGTCATTCCATTTCAACGCCAAGGACGTAGTCGCGATTTCGGAACAGGAATTTGGTGATTGGCAAAGTCGGCAGTCGGAATGGGAAACGCGCCTGACGCCGCGAGAGCCGGGCGACCTTTACATAACGTATGGCCGCATCGAGATGCGCAACGGACAAAACCTCTATGTGGAAGTCAAGGTTGAGGCTGATCTCCGAATGCCGCTCGACCGCTCCCTGATGATCCGCAATCTGTTTTCCGCCCATTCTCTCCACGCGAGGCGAAGGGAAGGCGGCGCGGTCATAATCAATCCTCAGAACATCGTCCGTTACACGTTTTTTCCCGGCCCCTCGGAGACGCCGCCAAACGCCTGGCCGGCACATCACAAATCCGGTTGACGACTCAATCGGGCGCGCCGTACATTTCCCGAATCCGGTCGACGATGTTCGTCGTCGACCGGCCCTCGACCAGGGGTATGATCTCGATCCTGCCACCATGCTTTAGCACGACCGCCGCCTCCGGCAGTTCTTCGGCGCGGTAATCGCCACCCTTCACGTGGATGTTCGGGCGGACGATCTCCAGAAGCGCATCCGGGCGCAGCTCGTCGAAGATCGAGACGTAATCGACGGAAGCAAGGTGGGCGAGCATCTCCGCGCGTTCTTCTTGCGGCACGAGCGGCCGGTTATCGCCCTTGAGCCCCCGGACGGAAGCGTCGCTGTTCAGTCCAACGACGAGGATGTCACCTAGAGCCCGCGCCTGGGCGAGGTATCGGGCGTGTCCCACGTGGAGTATGTCGAAACAGCCGTTCGTGAAAACGATCTTTTCGTTACGCAAGCGATGCCCGGCGAGGATATCGGCGAGGTCCTCTCGTGAAACGACTTGTCCCATTCAATCACTCAATCACTCGTCCGAGTCGACAGTAAACTGGGGCAATCTGCGGCGCTTTTCGGATGGGACGAGGCGCTCCATCATATCGTCTACCGTGATGATTCCCTGCAGGATCTGCATCTCGTCGACCACCGGAAGGGCTAGGAGATTGTACCGGCTGATGATGTGCGCGATGTCGTCGGCGTGGTCGTTCGTGTGGGCGTACCGGACGTTCTTAACCATGACTTCGGAAATGGGAATAGTGGGGTTCGCGACGATCAGGTCGCGGAGTGAGAGCACACCCCGGAGTCGCTCGT
>ORMF011340898.1_pt1 | contig 14565 bp, 10 predicted proteins | sample 1779871 | NCBI WGS metagenome assembly ORMF01 (sample SAMEA104232316, study PRJEB22302) | groundwater metagenome | biome: forest; feature: aquifer; material: groundwater | place: USA | collected 2011-08-07 | depth 5.4 m | reverse complement strand
ATTTTAGGAACACTGCTCAAGAGGAAGATCTTACTGTCCCTCCAAACTGTGGCGGTTTTGGGCGAATCCGCCATTTTGTCCGAACCAGGGACGCGAACTGGCCAAGCAATCCCTTGCCAATTGATCCGACATGTCGGGCGTTAAAGTTGCCTCCCCAAGACACGATTCGTGCCCAAGTCTTTCAAAACGCCGTGTGTAACTGGCGCTGCTGGTACTGCTTCGTTCCATTCCCTCTATTGGATGGGAGCAAGGCACACTCACAAATGATGGGCGTCGGGGATCTCATAGATCTGTGGTCTGCCGAGGCTGATAGACCGAAGCTCATAGACCTTAGCGGAGGTCAGCCCGAAATTGTTCCCGAGTGGATTCTTTGGACCATGCGCGAGTTATCTGCCCGAAAGCTTTATAACGAAGTGTATTTGTGGTCGGATGACAATCTCAGCACTGACTATTTCTGGACCTATCTGTACAGCGCGGAGAGAGAGGTTATTCGTTCGTACCCAATGTATGGTCGCGTGTGCTGCCTCAAGGGATTTGATCCGCGATCATTCTCTTTCAATACCTTTGCCGCGCCCGAGGAATACGATAAACAGTTTGTCTTGCTCAAGCGTTTGCTTGAGTTAGGCTTGGATTTATACTGTTACGTGACATTTACCACCGATGAAACCACGGACCTTCAAACCAAAATGTGCACCTTCGTGGATCGTCTGCAATCATTGGATGAAAACCTGCCTCTCCGAACCGTTCCCTTGAAGATTGAAGTCTTTGGTCCCACGCAAACCCGCTTAACGCCGTCCCGAGTCGCGAGCTTGACAAATCAGTCCTCCGCTGTTGATGCATGGTCGAATGAGCTAGAACGAAGATATTCGGCGTCATCACGCGCCATGCACATTTCAGATGTCCCGTTGAGCGGCAGGAGGGCACCTTGAACCCGCACGAGTACAACGTCCAGGTTCGCGAGTGGATTACCACCGCAGTAGGAATTCGGGCCTCGGTCTCTTTGAATGAACTCGCCAATACTCTACCCGGAGTTCACCCAAACGACATCGCGAGAGAGTTTTCCGCACTAGCTGGTCTAACATTGGCGGACGAAGTAGCGCCGCTTACCCGAAGAGCTGACCCTCACGCGATAAAATTGCCCGTCCCCCCCCCTCTTGACTTCGATTGGCGCTTTACGTCTGAAACAATCAACTTTGTTTTTCACCGAATGGAAGAAATTGATCTCACAGCACACGGCCTCTGCTTTCTCGGTGCGCCCACCCTCTTCAGAGCAGCTTTGGAACGCGGTATCTCTAAACCCTTTTACCTCGTCGATGCGAGTGTCACCTCTGCACTGGCTATGCAAGGAGCACCCGGCAGGGTCTTTGTCACGGATCTCCTAAATGACAGGCTTCCTGCTCTCCGAGCAGGAATCGTCGTTGCGGACCCTCCATGGTACGAGGAATTCATTCGTGCATTCCTTTGGGCCGCAGCACAACTCGTGGAATTGGGCGGAAGTGTACTCCTTAGTTTCCCTCCCGTTGGGACGAGGCCCCACGTAGAAGAAGAATGGAAGCGGACGGAGAGATTTGCCGAACAGCTCGGCCTGAGTCTCCGGGAGAAGTCGCTCTCTTTGAAATATGCTTCTCCACCTTTTGAACAGAACGCGCTGCGAGCTGCCCATCATCAATATGTCCACCCAGACTGGCGACCAGGAGTCCTTGTCTTGTTCCAGAAAACCGGAGAATCCCGTGAACCCCGGCCTGCCACTGACATTCATCACGAAAAATGGGAAGAGGAATCAGTTCTAGGGGTTCGCTGGAGATTTCGGCGACAGCAGCAGGCAATCGAGTGTCGCCCTCTGCTGGTCGAAGCCGTTCCGGGCGACACTTTAGACTCGGTGAGCCGTCGTGATCCACGCAGAGCCAGCGCGGACGTCTGGACATCTGGTAATCGCATATTCGCGTGCCTAGATACAGCCTCCCTTGGGTTGATAACGAAGGCCGTGGCAGCCGGTACTCGCCCTGACACTTATCTTTCTGACGCTTTCGGGCGAAAATTAACACAGGCGGAGCGGCAAGACGTGCTGCTTGCAGCCAAGGACGTTGCGACAATCACTTCTCGGGAATTGCGGGAATATCTGCTCAATTGGGAGGAATAGGATTTGGGCACTTGGCAGGCTGACTGCGCGGCTCACCTCAAGAAAACACTTGCCGCTAATTCTTTTTGGAAAAATTACCTCAGAGCAAATGACGGCGAATATGGACAGCGGAAGCTTCATCTTGCTGTCTGCATCGAACCCTACCTATCTTTCATACTTGATGGTAAAAAGACAGTCGAATCCCGATTCTCTTCGGTTAAATGTTCCCCTTTTCAGAAAGTCACGAAAGGTGACGTGATTTTATTGAAAAAAGCGGCGGGTCCAGTGATGGGCCTCTGTCGGGTGGACGCGGCTTGGTTCTATGAGTTAGATCCAAACACATTCAACAACATACGGCGGAATTTCTCACAGGCTATTTGCCCCGCCGGCCCAGATTTTTGGCAGACCCGTGAACATGCCTCATTCGCCACTCTGCTCAGCATTTGTGATGTCGAGCGCGTCAATCCGTTTTTAGTTGGAAAACGCGACCGAAGGGGTTGGGTGACATTTGCTCAATCCCCGAATCGGAAACAGCTATGGATGTACGACTAAAACCCGCCGTCATTTGCTTTTCTAGCCGGATAGGGGCTGGAAAATCCACGCTCGCCACCTCCCTCGCTACCTCACTTGGCTGGCCGCACACCAGTTTTGGTGACTATGTTCGAGGCGTTGCGGATCAGCGTGGCACTGGTCAATCGAGAGAAGTCCTCCAACAAATCGGTGAGGAGCTAGTATCCACAAATCTTGAACCCTTTACCCGTGCGGTCATTTCGCGGGTTGCGTGGCAACAAGGCTGCGTTGTTGATGGCATCCGCCACATGCAGGTTTTGCGCACGCTCAAGAAGATTGTCAGTCCTTTATTGACCTTCTTGGTTTTCATAGACATTGATGAATCTGTTCGCAGGCAACGACTCCGTCAACGAGGAATGACAGAAGACGAAATAGATGCGGCTGACCGACATGAAACCGAAGCCCAAGTGCGAGATCTGCTCAAACAGCAAGCCGATATTCGCCTAGACGGAATTCGGGATGTCCCAGAATTAGTTCATGAAATCCGCAGTTTCATGGAGGGGAAACAGCAACAATGCAACAATGAGAAGCCCTGATTAAGTGACAACTGGAAACCGTTGATTGCAATTCTTCTCAAACTCTTTTTTCTAGCTAACCTCAACACCCATCAGCCCTAGACATTACGTGTCTTGCTGCGGTTTTTGGAAACTGCCTTTGCCCGAAACGTGGATGCTGCGCGTCTTTTGTTCACTGCGCCCTCTTTCGGGTGAACGCCCTTCGGCCAGGGCTCGGACGCTCGTTCGGTCTAGCGCCGATTTCGTGCCAGACGCGGGATAACAATCAATTGCCAAAGGGTTGGACCGAAATCAAGAACCTAGCAGTAGGCTGCGCGTCTTTCGTCCACTCCGCTGCGCTCGGGTGGGCGCCGTTCGGCCACGGCTCGGACGGTCACGAGGTCTAAGCGCCGCTTTCGCGCCAAAACAAAAACCAAGAGCATTTTGGCACTCACCGCGCCGACGCCCGTGCCCTGCCACCCTTCGCTACGCTGCGTTTTTCCCCGTGTCCGCCGGTAACTGTTTTTGTCTCGCTGCCGCTCAAGTGAAAGACAAAAACAGCCTACCCGGCGGAACAGGGGATTAAAAATGTTATTGAAGGATTCAAGCAGAACAAAAAACAATCAGGAACTCGTAAAGGCCAGCATTGACGCACTGGTCGAGGCTTTGGAAGCGGGACACAGTGAAGCACTCTCTTCCTACCTTACAGCAATGGCGCAATTTCACAATTACAGCTTCCAGAACATTCTCTTGATTGCCAGCCAGCGTCCCACGGCAAGCAGAGTTGCAGGCATTCGGGCATGGAACGAATTGGGCCGGAGAGTGAGACGCGGCGAAAAAGGCATCATGATTTTTGCCCCGTTGATTGGCTACAAGCGCAACGCAAGCGATGTTGCCCAGAGCGATGCTAGGACGGACAAGCCAGAACCGCGTTTGGTGGGTTTTCGCGCCGTCTATGTGTTCGATGTTGGCCAGACAGAAGGCGTCGAACTCCCAGAACTCAGCAGCACTTTCACGGGTGAAGTTGGCGACAAACTGGACAGGTTGGCCGAGTTTACGACTGGCCAGGGAATCAAGCTGGAATACTCAGACAAGATTGCACCCGCGAGAGGCATGTCTTACGGGGGCTTGATTCGCATCCTGCCAGACTTGGAACCGTCCGAAACTCTGGCAACTTTTGTGCATGAACTCGCGCATGAGATGTTGCACAGAGCCGAGCGCCGTACTCTGACAACCAAGGCCGTGCGGGAAACAGAAGCCGAAGCCGTGGCTTTTGTAGTCTGCCATGCTCTGGGACTTGAGACCGGAACAGGTTCCAGCGATTACATCCAGCTTTACCACGGTGATGCCAACCTGCTGAAAGAGAGCTTGGAAGTAGTACAACGCACCGCTTCCGTCATCCTTGGGGCCATCAACCCCAAGGATGCGGTAAGCACCACGGCGATTGCGGAGGTGCAGCAATGAGAACCGTTGCTTTGATTCTGCAATTTGCCGCACCTCTCAAGCCGGGGTTCCACATCAAGATTGAAAACGAACCGTGGATGAGCCTTGTCATCGAGGACACGCAGGAGCGTGGACCGAACGGTCTGCCGGTAATTTCCGTGGCCCACTATGGAGAACAGAACGGCGACCTGATGCGCGATCCCGAAATGTTATTTGAGATCGAGAAGTCCGGCGAAACAACGAATCTGGTGCCCTTCTATTGGCGGAATGACTATGCCGGCATCGAGCAGTATTCCGCGGTCACGCAGGAAGGGAGAACACTCCTAAACGGCAGGTTAAGGCGCGAACACATTGCCTTCGCTGGCACTTGGGACGCCAACCTGAGAGCGCAGGGCTTCTTGGAAGCCTTCATCAGTCAACAGAAGGGTGACACGTAAAAGCCTACGTCAGATTCTCTACGATGCCCGGCACAGTCCGGGCATTTTTTTTGCTCCCAAAAAATTTCGAGGGGCGCTCTGGCCGCGCCCCTCGTGCTCCCCCGGCCCTACTTTGCGGAAGATGCCCAGAATGCCTCCTGTGTTTCCATCCCGCAACGAAGAGCCATTCGATCCGATTCACCACTTCCTTTCGGCGAGATTACCGGGGACCTGGTTGAGGCCCACCAGCAAAACGATGATTCCTTCAGAAATGAAAACCCAGTTCCACATTCTCCGTGCGAGGTGTGACGAAATGCGTCCCGCTGAAAGTTGAGAGGAAATTGTACAGCGCGAGTTTATTCGTCAGGTTAATGACGGTGAAGCGTAAGCTCCACTTGTAACGGTCGCCGTGAAACAGATTGTCATGGCCGATGTTAACATCGAACAGATTACGCGGCGCAATGCGCGCCGGGTTGTGATCGTCATTCTGCGTCCCCGGAGCCGGTATCGTGATTCGTGTTGACCCGTATTGAGAGGGCGCGCAGGTGGTCAGAGGTGACGTCAAAGTCGGAAAGACACTCCCACAAAACAGCCCGGCTTGAATCTGTTGATCGGCGGTCAGTCCCGTCAGATCAACCGGTGTAGTGGTATCCGCCGCAAACGGCACCGCTCCAGCGACCAGGCCGCTGTCGTATCGCCAATTGAACCCCAACCATGGCCCGCGTTTCCCCATCTGATACTGAACATGCGTAGTCTGCTGGAACTTCTGGTCGTGGTCGATGCGGAACACCCCGTTTGGCGCTGAGCTACCCAAGCCACCCACCTGAGGATTGAAGAAACGAGCCGAGGCATGCCCGAGAACGGTAAACGCAGAGAAGCCATGGAAGTTGGGCATGCTGATGCGCGCGGAAGGCCCGCTGATTTTGGAGTTGTGCCAGGCAATAGGAAAGAAAATCGGTGTGTTCAGCAGGTCGCTGAAGTCGTAAGCGTTGTGGGTGTACTTCCACAAATAATCGGCATCCACCACCAGGAATTTGCCAAATGCCTGTTGGAACCCGGCATGGAACTCGTTGCGCTGTCCCGCCGGAATCTGTGAGACCGTGCTCTGCCCGAAGAGCGCGCTGAGAACCGGGTTGGTGACCGCGCTGGAGACAATCAGGTTCTCATTGAAGGGCGTCTCAAGAAGACGCGCGTACGACACGCGCAGCACGGTATTGGTGCGCTTGATGTTGTAAGCCACTCCCAGGCGGGGCTCCGGCTGCCAGGCCCTTGAAAGTCCGCGATAGACATCAGCACGAAGGCCCAAATTGAAGGTGAAATTGCCTTTGGAGATGGCGTCCTGGATATAGGCGGCAAACTCCTTGATATCGGCGCGGCCCGTGAAATTGAACAGGCCGGCTCTTGCGCTGGCGCATCCGTCATTGATCGACGGAGTCGTCCGGGTGAGATCGAAACAGCCTAGCAGCGGCACGAAAGGCGCGGACGCATCCGGGTTGGAAGCGATGTTCGGCTCAAAGCCTGCACCGGCGCACTGGGAAGGATCGTTGAGAGTAGGGTCACCTGCGCCAACGAAAGTACCCGCAACGTTTTGCTTGATGCACGGATCGTTCACCGTGGGATCGGTAAGCCCAAGGTTGAACTTCTCGTTCAGGAACGTATGTTCATAAAGGACGCCGGCCTTGAGGTTATGAATACCCTTCACATATGAGACATCCGACCGCACCCCGGCGTTGGTGAGTGTCCTCAGTTGCGAGGTGGTCTCGGTCAGGTCGGCAAGCGGATCACGGCTGGGGGAGTAGTTGAAGCTGTCATGCCGCACAAATCCGCCCAGGCTGAACAGGGTCGTTGGGCTGATCTGATGCGTCCAGCTGGGCGCGATATTGTAGGTCTTGATTTGCGCCCGCTGGTCCTGGAACGTGGCCTGCGAATCAAACGAATTCGGTGTCTGAAACCAGGAACGGGTATAGGCGACATTCAAGTGGATGAGGTCGTCATTACTTAACTGGAAATCGGCGCGGTCAAAGAGGTTCTGTTCGTTTCCCTTGGCATGAATCACCTGAAATTCGGATGGATCAAGAAACCGGCCCGTGTTCAAACCGGTGGCGGAGATAAAGTTGCCGGCTTTCTGGTTTCCAAAAGCAAGGTTGAAGCCACCGGTGGCCGTACCAAACGAACCATAGGAGGTGGTCACGCTGCCGGTGGGTTTGGTCTGCCCCAAACCGGAGCGCGTGGTGACCTTGATCACCAGGCTGGTCTTATCGCCGTATTCGGCCGGTGGCGCACCTGAGATCACTTCCAGGGACTGAATGGAATCTACCGGAATCTGGTTGGAAAAAACCTTGCTTGTCTGATCGGTCATCGGCTGGCCATCGACGGAAAAGGAATTCTCCGCATGATCGCCGATCCCATGGACCAGGCCATTCGAGTCTGCCACCGCGTTGGGTGACGCCAAAGTAACCAGCGAGCTGACCGAAGAAGATTGGCTCTCCAGCGGAAGCTTGTCAAAAAGATTGCGGTCGATGTCTGTATGGAAGTTGGGCTCGACTTCGAGCATGTCCTTGGCATCCGCTCTTACCTCGACCGTGGTTGATGCGCCCCCGACGGTGAGCGCAATGTCCAACACCATGGGAACGGCGGCGCGGACGTCCACATCTTGCGTGTAGGGTGTGAAGCTCTTGGCCGTCACTACTAGGTGATAGGAATTGAAGGGCACGTTCGCAAAGCGGAAGTCTCCCCCGCCTCCCGTAGTGGTTTCATGGTGGTAACCGCTCACCGGATAGGAGATCTCCACCTTCGCGCCGGAAACCACGGCGCCGGACTGGTCTTTGACCACGCCCTGGATCGTTCCCGATGTACCTTGTGCCACTGCGTTATAGCAAAGCGCAAAAACTGCGACCAACAAAACTGCCAATGAGAACTGGATATTCTTAAAAGAAATACGCATGACTCCTCCAAATGGGTCAAGATCAGGTTTTTTATGAAGTTGGGGAAGGACAGCGCGAGCTAAACCTGAGGAGGAGGACGGCAGAAGAGTGAGAAGGCAGCTAGAACACGTTTCGGCTCAGGAACTGCAAGACTTGAAATCAATGCTGTGGTCTTGAACGCAACAGCAAGAGGCGCTGCCAGAACGAGCTGCAACGGTGCGTGAGCCATTTGGCAGACTGAACACTGTTTTGTCTCGTTGGCGAGATTGCCAGGGTGAAGGTGGAATGCTTCCGCGAACGCTGGTAGCAATACGAGAATCAGGCAAAGGAATATCCACCAGCGTGCAACCGCTGATGAATGATCGGAATCGATTCTCTTATTTCTCATGCTGCTGGTCAGTTGCACTCAGAAGCCGTGAATCTCTGTCGCCAACAGATTAGACTGATGTCTATAGCCTTCCGTCAACGGGGCTCTTGCCAAGTGCAGATCGGCTCCAACATGATACCACCGCAATAGTCATGCCAGGATATGAGTATGGCACACACAAGGGAATCGAAAGGGAAACTCCTTGCGTGCGTCCGCCGCATACTCGACCGGGTTGGACGAGACCGCAAGCTTTAAGCTAGCTTACTTGCCGGCCACCCGGCGACCAGAGTGACCGTTCTGCACGAGCGGGCGGCCTTTCAATGCGCTGCTAGAATTGAAACTGTTGAATACGCAACTCCAGTACGTCGAACAGAGCAGCTCCCCGTATCAGAAGCAGATCGTGTCCCTTCAGCTCATCACGATTCTGTGGATGTGCGCGGAAGCTGCCATTGCGATATTCGCGGCCTTACGTGCCCATAGTGTGGCGCTCTTGGGATTCGGGGCGGACAGCGGTATTGAGCTTGCGTCAGCGTTTGTTGTGTTCTTGCGCTTCAAGAAAGTCTCGCGCGTGGACAAAAAAAGGGCCGCTCGAATCACTGGCCTGTTGCTGTTTGGGCTGGCCGCCTTTATCCTCGGCAGCTCGATTGTGGCATTTACAAATCCACGCTTTCGGCCCGAGCCAAGCTACTTAGGCATCGGGCTGCTGATCGCAGCAGGCATTTTCATGCCCTGGCTCGCAAGTCAAAAGAGAGCTCTGGCTGCGAGGGCCAACAGCGGCGCGTTGAAGGCCGATGCTGTCCAGAGTTCGATGTGCGCGTACTTAGCGTGGATTGCATTGGGTGGACTTGTTGTCAATGCAATATTCAAAATGTCGTGGGCTGACCCCGCCGCCGCGCTATTACTTCTCCCGATAATCTTGCGAGAGGGCTGGGAAGCAATGCAGGGAAAGTCCTGCTCTGATTGCGTCTGCTAGAATCAGGGTCCAATTGGACCCTGATTTCTCACTGGATTAGGCCCAGATTTTCAGTTGGGAAAAACTTCGGAAAATTTCGTGAGGTGTAGTCGCCATCCAGCGGCGAGAACATGCGGTCTTTTTGCCCAAGTTCTTGTGCAAAACTTGGGTCCAATCAGGGTCCAATAACGCTTCCTAGGTACTACTTACGGCTCCAAAATGGGCTGTCGGTGCCGTCTGTTTTCAATTAGTTACGAGTTGTAGTGCCCCTTTCACGGCGGTAACACGGGTTCAAATCCCGTCGGGGACGCCAACAATTCAATGCTTTAACGGCGTCCGGGCCGAGGGTCAACTAGCTTGGCTTGGTTTTCGTTGGATCGGGAATTCGTCAGTGTCGAATCCCCGTGGGATGAGGTCCCGGGTGTTCTGTTGTTCACAGTCTGGCGAAAAGCTGCGAAAGCGAGATTTCAAAACCTGCTGCCAATATCTCCAGCGAACGGAGGCAGGGTTCTTTTTTCCCGTTCTCAAGGTCCGAGATAAATGCGCGGCCCAGTCCCGTGTGAACGGCAAGATACGTCTGCGTCCAGCCGCGTCGCTGACGCAGGGCGCGAATGCAACAGCCTAGCCGAATGCACACCTCAGTTGCCACGGACACAGCTGGCTACGTACCTGCGTCCGATGGGAGCGAAATGCCCGGCGATTTATGGCGGCGGCTACGACCGGCCCTGGCAGCCCGCCGACGCGGAAACCACCGCCGCCTGAGAATGAGTGCGGGCTATGTCAGCCCAAGAGTTGTTGTGAGAATCCAGCCCCGGAGAGCCTGCCCTGAGCGAAGTCGAAGGGGGCGAACGAACTTAGCCCAGCGCTTCACAGGCTCTCAGCGTAACGGTGAATACGTCGGCGCCGTTTGCGGCCCGAACAATCCCGACCTGAGCAGAATCATGAGCAGCGAGAAATCGCCCGTCAGTTCGCACGCGGCAATCAGAATCACCAGCCAGTTCGCCTGCACCCGGTCATGAACGATGGATAACAGGAGAGTGGCGCCGATCCCCACCATTACCACCAGCCCGAGGAACGGGCGGGCATAGGTTCCCCGCAGCAGTGAGAGCGCCGTTTCCCGGGCGGCAGGCATCCAGTTCGCCATGCGCCACAGGTAGAAACAAAGCACCAGGAAGTTCATCACCAGCAGGAAATGCTCCGCCCTCGCTAAGTATTCCGTGACAGGTCCTTCGATTCCGCTCAATTCCCGCAAGGTGAGGGAGAGGGTCGTACCGCCGAGCACAGCGTACATCAGCACAACCAGCGGCAAAAGATTGCTGTTCCAGAAGGCCACGCCGCGCGACTGGCTCATGACGAAGCCGTCATAGAACATGATGAACAGCGCCGAGGCAATGGCCACCGCCGGAGCGCTTCTGCCGAGCCACTCGGGATTCTGCCAGGAGGGCATGAAGTAAGGGAGCCAGCAGAAGAGCCCGGCCACCGCCAGTAAACCCGTCGCCCAGATCCCGCGGGCAATCCAGGAACGGTCTGGCCGCATGGCGGCTCGCCAGAATCGCTCCGGCCGCCCGAGGTACAGGAGGTGCGCCGTATTCTTTCCGACGACTACAATCAGGTAGCCGGTGAGCATGCCGAGCGGGTAGTGCGTCAGGTAGGAGATGACAAAAAGCCCCGCTCCGATTCCGCCGAAAAAGAACGCCGTGCCGATTAGCCAGTTCCACCACACCTGGCGATAGAAGCCGAAGGCAAAGCGGTGCGGGGCCACTGCGACAGCGGTTTGCGTACTCATGTTCTTCTCCTCCGCCAGTTCCTTACTCGTCCAGGTAGTACACGCTCGGCTTGGTGTTGCATTCGGGCAGCAGCGTCCAGCCCCTGCGTTCGCGAATCAGCTTCTGCAGTTTGCCGTCCTCCGGCTCAAGGTCGCCGAAAATGCGTGCATCAGTCGGACAGGTCACGACACAGGCCGGCTCGAGTCCGCAGTCGATGCGATGCGCGCAGAGCGTGCACTTGTTGTTCGTGCCTTCCTGGAAGTCAGCAAACTTGATGGCTTCGTACGGCGATAGGCCCTCGCCGTTGTAACCGTGCTCGAGCATCTTGCGCTCGATGAAATGGCGGTTCATGTACGGACAGGCCACAGAACAGGCGCGGCAGCCGATGCACTTGTCCTTGTCCACCAGAACAATGCCGTCTGCTCGCGTGTAGGTAGCCCCGGTCGGACACACGTGTTGACAGGGCGCGTCATCGCAGTGGTTGCAAAGCACGGGCAAGAATGTCCGCTTGGTCTGGGGATACGTGCCCACTTCGCGCGTCACGACGCGCGCGTAGTGCATGCCTTCCGGCGTGCCGTTTTCCTGCTTGCAGGCCAGCGTGCAGGCGTTGCACCCGATGCAACGCTTCAAGTCAATGACCATGCCCAATCGAGCCATCGTGTGCTCCCCGTTTATCCGCCGTGCAGGTGGCGCAGGATCGCCATGGTGACGATCTGTTCGCCTCCTGCCAGCTTTGTTTCCAGCTGTTCTGAGCGCAAGCTCTGCCCATCCACCACGATGGCGAAGTCGCCACGCAGTTTGCCTTCGCAGGTCAGGTTTTCGTACAGGTTCTTGCCGTCGACGGTTTCCAGGCTTTTCAGCAGATCCGCGATCGTGGCATTCTCCGCGATCACCCTCCGCCGGCTGAAGCCCACCAGCTTGCGCGTCGCGCCGAGAGCGGCAAAGTCTATCGTCACCATCCGGAATCTCCTACGCGCTCAACCGCTCGAAACGTACCCGGGCCGTAGACTCAAGCCCGCCCGTGGCGCTGTCGGTGTACTTCATGGAGCCCGTCAGCAACCGGTTGAAATGCGCTCCCTTGGACTTCACCATCACGTTATTCACAAAACAGCGCGTGATCGCGTTGCTCACGCCGAACACCTGCGGGTGAATGCCCTCGACAACCTGTGCGTCGCCGTCTATGCTTCCCGCGGGCGACGATAACCGGATGCGCGAGCCAGTCTTAATCCCCAAACGCTTAGCGGTCGCTGCGTTCACCAGGATGCCGCCGTGAATCGTGTCCTTCTCGCTGACTTCCGAAAGCCACGGCATCTGGAGCGTGTCGGCAAAGGTGTGCAGGCTTTCCTTGAAGGTGATGGCGAAGAAGTCGTAGCCACGTTTGCCGTCCTCGAAAACCTGCGAGGGCTTCCAGTAAGGCAGCGGCTGGTAATTGTCCACGGGCCAGTCTTTTACGCCAGCCTGCTCGAGCTTCTGTTTCATCTCCTCGCCAGTGCGCTGGATGAACTCGAAATAAAACGGCATGCGCAGCTCGCCGTAGGGCATGTACGTCTCTTCCTTCGTGCGGTAGCGAACCGCATGCCCATTCTTCTTGAACCATTCCAGGTCACGATCGTCGCCGTAGATGTTGCGCGCATAGCGGTCCCAAAGTTCCTCCACCGAGTAACGCTTCTCCGGATCCAGCAGGTGCTTGGGATTGGCCGTAAACCCGCACACGATGTTGAGCAGGTCGTTCCAGTCGTCGCGAAAGCCCAGCCGTTCCGCGATCTCGGTCAGGATGTCGTAGGCGTCCTTTGTGTCCCCCACCGGCTTCACTACGGGCTGGCGCAGCGCGTGTCCTGTAACCGCCGGCGGCTCCAGGCAGTTCAGCAGGTACGACTCAAGATAGGTGTGATCGGGCAGAAACACGTCGGCCCACTGCGTGGACTCAGTCAAGTGAATATCAATCGCGGCAACGAACTTCATGCCTGCCATGATCTTCTCGACCTTGTCGGTCTCCGGCATGTTCCACAGCGGGTTGGAGTGGTACATCAGCATCGCTTCCGGCCGGTAGTTCAAGCCGAAACGCTCGGGCTCGAGCAGCGTTTCGGTATTCAACTGGCCGGCGTCGAAGCCGATGGGGAACCACTCCATCAGGTGCGTGGAATCCGGCGGATACTTGAACGCCGGCGCCGGATGCAGCTGGTGCGGCTCCGGCTTGAGCATGCCGTCCTCGCCTTCATGGATGAAGAACCCGCGGTGATCGAGCGGCACGCCGAGGTGTCCGCCGGGAATGTCAATATTCCCCGCCAGCATGTTGAACAACTTGTAGGTGATGTTGTCGAACAAGCCGTTGGCATGGGACTGCGAGCCGCGGTAGTAGTTCAGCGCGGCCGGGCGGAAGGGGTAAGTCTTCCCTTCAATCTCGATGGTGGCGCCGATCTGCGCCGCCTCGATGAATTCCTTGGCGATACGCCGCATGGTTTCCGCGGGCACGGTCGTGACTTCGGCCATCGTCTCGGGCGTGTGATCGAGCAGCAGATCGGCCCAAACCTGGAACCCGGTTCGTACGCGCGCACCCTGGCGCTGGAATGTTCCTTCGAGCGCCATGTCCGCAGCTGGCACAGCGTCCCACGTGCGCGGCTGCTTCTGCCGCAGGTCCCACACCATGGCCTTGCCCTGCTCGTCGCGCAGGTGGTGGCCGTCGTCCTGCACGAGATAAGGAGCGTTGGTGCGGTCACGCAGGAACTCCCGGTCGTATTTCTTCAGCTCGTGCACCAGAACGTAAGCCATGCCGAGCACGAAGGCGCGGTCGGTGCCGGGCAGGGTCGGAATCCACTCATCGGCCTTGGCGGCAGCAATCGAATTCCGCGGGTCGAGCGAGATGACTTTCATGCCGCGCATGCGCGCATCGGCCATGCGCTTGGCGCTGCCGGAAAGATGCAGGTGGGAGGAAAAGCCGTCGCCCGAGCCGATCTGGATCCAGTAGTTGCAGCGGTCGTAGTCGTTGATGGCGGCAAACGAGCCGTCCACCGAACCATTCACTGGATGGTACGACCCACCGCAGTAGTTGCCGAGCGAGGTGAAGAAGTTCGGCGACCCGAAAACGGCGGGGCCGCCCCAGAGAAAAAAGCGCTGGGAAACACCCCATGGGCCACGCAGCGTGGCTCCCCGTTCCAGACGCCGGAGGAGCTCGCGCCCCAGGAGACGGTGTTCAAGTCGAAGCCGCGCTATCACACCGAGCAGGAGATGGCGGACCACTTCCGCGCCCACGGCGCCAAGGCGATCCTCGACCTCGGCGTGCGTCAGCCGACGCCGGCCGACGAGGGGCGCGCGCTGCACGACTACGCGTTCGCCACGCAGCGCCAGTATCCGGACGTGATCTTCGGCAACTGGCTGCACGTGGACCCGCGCGCGGGAAAGGAGGCGGCCGCCGAGCTGGATCGCTGCCTGCGCGCCGGCAGCGGCTTCGTCGGGCTCGGCGTCCCCGGCGCCGGCTTCAACGTGCCGGCGAACGATCCGAGCTACGCGCCGCTCT
>ORMF010550319.1_pt1 | contig 14569 bp, 13 predicted proteins | sample 1779871 | NCBI WGS metagenome assembly ORMF01 (sample SAMEA104232316, study PRJEB22302) | groundwater metagenome | biome: forest; feature: aquifer; material: groundwater | place: USA | collected 2011-08-07 | depth 5.4 m | reverse complement strand
TGCGAGGGGTCGTTTCTGGTTCCTATGCTACACTCAATCCACGATTGCCAGCGCCGGTCTGATGGATCCCGCCGATGCCGTCTGCTTCACTCGACCGTTATCGGAAAAAACGCACCTTTCCCGGTTCGCCGGAACCCGACGGCGCCGGCGTCGAGGCTCAGGGCGATCTCCGTTTTGTGGTGCAGAAGCACGCCGCGCGGCGCCTCCACTACGACTTCCGGTTCGAGGTGGACGGGGTCCTGAAGTCCTGGGCCTGCCCCAAGGGCCCTTCGTACGATCCGCATGAGAAACGGCTTGCCGTACACGTGGAGGACCATCCGCTGGATTACGCCACCTTCGAAGGGGTGATCCCCGAGAAGCGCTACGGCGCCGGCAACGTTATCGTCTGGGATTGCGGGACTTATTCGCCCGATGACGAGGGGGTGTTGTCCTTCGGCCGGCCCATCGAGGGCAACGAGCGCATGCGGCGCCAGCTCGATGCGGGGAAACTCTCGATCACGCTGCGGGGATCGAAGCTGCGCGGCTCATGGACGCTGGTCCACACCAAGGGCAGGGAAGACGAGGCCAATCAGTGGCTGCTGATCAAGCACCGCGATGAACACGCCGGGCGCGACCTCACCGAGGCCGAAGACGACAGCTCCGCCTTGAGTGCGAGGACGCTGGAACAGGTCAGCCGGGGCGTCCCGGAGGCGGCTCCCGCCAGAGTTGCGACGGACCCTTTTCCCAAGCTGATCCGGCCAATGATGGCGCAGCTGGCCGATGCCCCCTTCACCAGATCTGGGTGGGTTTTTGAGCCTAAACTGGACGGGGTCAGGACCTTGGCGTATCTGGAACAGGGCAAAGTGACGCTTCGAAGCCGGAGCGACGCCATCGTGACCGGCCAATATCCTGAGGTCGCAGAGGCCGTGGCGGGCCTCGGCGCGGGCAGCGCCGTGTTGGATGGAGAGATCGTAGCCCTCAACCCGGCCGGAGCGCCCGACTTTGAGTTGCTGCAACAGCGGATGCACCAGCGGGCCGGCAAAGCGCAAACGGCGCGCGCCGCCAACCCCGTGGTCTACTACGTATTCGACCTGCCGTATGCCGAGGGACAGGACCTCACCGGGCTGCCGCTGCGAGTGCGAAAACAGCGCCTGAACCGGCTTTTGACCGAGACTCCGACGCTGCGATTGGTGCACGCCCAGGCAACGGAGGGGGCGGCGTTCTTCGCCGCCGTGCGCGCCATGGGGTTGGAGGGGATGGTGGCGAAGCAGACCGAGAGCCGATACGAACCGGGGCAGAGGAGCGGCGCTTGGCTCAAGGTCAAGACCACCCAGGAGCAGGAGTTCGTGGTTTGCGGGTACCTCCCCGGTGAAGGCTACCGGGCGGCCTCCTTCGGGGCGCTGGTGCTGGGGTACTACGAAGATGCCGCCCTGACCTATGCGGGCGCCGTGGGCTCCGGGTTTCGCAATGCCGACCTCGACTGGTGGCTGAAGCGCCTGAAGCCGCTGGAAACGGCGAATCCCCCGTTTGAGCGAGAGATCCCGAAAGAGGTGGTCAACCCCACCTGGGTGCGTCCCCAGATGGTGGTTCGCGTCAAGTTCAGCAACTGGACCAGAGACGGGAACTTGCGGGCTCCGGTCTACCTCGGTGTCAGAGAGGACGCCCGGCCCGATTCAGTGGTTCGAGAACGGGCCGTCCCGGTTCCCGGTCTGCCCGCCGCCCCGCGCGCGACCCAGGATTCCGGCCAAGTGGCGGATGTGCTGCGTCAACTCGAGGGCGAGCGGGACCGGTTGACGCTCGAGATCGAAGGGCATCGCCTGGCGTTGACCAACCTGGACAAGGCTTTCTGGCCGGCCCTCGGGAAACGCGCGCCCATCACAAAACGGGACTTCTTACGTTATCTAGCATTGGTGTCACCCTTCATGCTGCCGCAGTTGAGGGACCGGCCGATGAACCTGACGCGCTACCCCAACGGGTTCGATGGCCCAGCCTTCTACCAGAAGCACTGGACCACGGAACGGCCCCCATTCGTCGAGGCAGTGCGTCTGTTTTCAGGCCACAACGAGGCTGACCAGGAATACGCGATGGTGCAGAACCTGCCGACGCTTCTCTGGATGGGGCAACTCGCCACCCTCGAACTGCATCCCTGGCTCTCCCGCGTCACCGGCGCACCCGAGGCAGCGGGCTTGCCCACCGTGTTCACGGGATCCGATGCCGCCATCGAAGCGAGCGTGCTGAACTACCCCGACTTCCTGATTTTCGACCTCGACCCATATATCTATTCGGGAAAAGAGGCGCCCAAGCAGGAGCCGGAGTTGAACCGGACGGCTTTCGAGCAGGTGCGATCGGTCGCCTTCAAGTTGCGCGATATCCTCGATACCGTCTCGCTGAGAGCGTTCGTGAAGACCTCCGGCAAAACGGGGCTGCACCTGTACGTTCCGGTAGTGCGCCACTACGATTACGGGTATATCCGAAAGGCCTGCAGCACCATCGGGCGGTTCTTGGCGGCGGCCATGCCGGGCGTCATCACGATGGACTGGACCGTCGAGCGGCGGACCGGCAGGATTTTCTTCGATCACAATCAGAACAGCCGCGGCAAGACGCTGGTGGGGCCTTATAGTCTGCGTCCCTCGCCTCAGGTGACGGTGTCGACCCCCATTACCTGGGACGAACTGGCCACGGTCTACCCTACCGATTTCACTATCGCCACGGTCCCGGCGCGGTTGGCGAAGCTCGGCGATCCGTGGCGGGATATTTTGGCGGCAAAGCAGGACCTTCGCCCGCTGTTCGAGGGGGCGTAGCATCCAGTTCGTTCCCGGTCGAGGGGAACGAGACCCGGGGAGAGAGGTGGGAAATGGCCAGACCGATTTGGAGGGGCGCAATCAGCTTCGGCATGGTGAGCATTCCGGTCAAGCTGTACGGCGCCACCGATGCCAAGGACGTGAGCTTCAACCTGCTGCACAAAAAGTGCCACGCCCGGATCAAACAGCAGCGCTACTGCCCCGTGGACGAGCAGGTCATCGAGTGGGGGGACGTGGTCAAAGGATACGAGTTCAGCAAGGACCAGTACGTGATCATGGATGACGCTGATTTCGAGCAGGTGCCGGTGAGCAGCACCCGCACCATCGAGATCACGAGCTTTGTCGGCCTCAGTGACGTCGACCCGCAGTATTACGAGCGCAGCTTTTATCTCGAACCGGAGGAGGTGGGTAAAAAGCCCTACGTGCTGCTCCGCCGCGCCCTGCAAGACTCCAACCGCGCTGCGGTGGCCAAGGTTTCGCTGCGGCAGAAGGAGCAACTCTGCCTGCTGCGCCCCCGAGACTCGGTGTTGGTGATGCAGACGCTGTTTTACCCGGACGAACTGCGGGCGACGGAGGAACTGGCCATTCCCAGCGATGCAGAGGTGGCGATCGTGGATCGGGAGTTGGCGATGGCCCATGCGCTGGTGGACATGCTGACGGCTCAGTTCGAGCCGGGGCAGTACCACGATGCCTACCGGGAGGCGCTGCTGGCGTTGATCGAGCGAAAGGTCACCGGTGAAGCCGCCATCACGGCGCCGCCGGCTGCCCAGGGCAAGGTGGTGGATCTGATGGAGGCGCTGCGGGCGAGCATCGCCGAGGCCAAGAAGGAGCGCTCGGCCAAACCTGGCAAGACCGCAGCCGCGCCAGCGGAAGAGTTGGAGACCGAAAAGCCGGTCCGCCGGCGCAGGGCGAGTTAGCCCGTTGGCTGCAACTCCCGTAGCGGAAACAGCGGTGTTCCCAGACACGCGCCTCTGGCGCCCAATGGTACCCGCCATGGCGGCCGGGCCCTTTGACTCCCCGGATTGGTTGTTTGAGTTGAAGTGGAGCGGCGTGCGGGCGCTGGCGTTCGTGGAGACCGGTGGTGTTCGGTTGGTGGGCCAAAACGGGAGAGACCTGACCGCCGGTTACCCGGAGTTACAGGGCCTGTGCGCGAACATGGGCGGGAGCCGGGCGGTCCTGGACGGCGAGATCGTCGCGGTGGGACCCGGCGGCCTCCCTGATCTCGAACTGCTGCGGCCGCGGCTCAACAGCCTCTTGCTGCGGCCCGGGCCGCCGGCGCGTCGCAGCAAGCTCTTCTATCAAGCGTTCGACCTGTTGCTCCTCGATGAAGCGACGTTGCTCGAAGACCCTCTATGGAAACGGCGCAACCGGCTCCACGCCAGCTTCACCCCTTCCAAGGTGGGCCAAGTTACGGAGTTTGTGAGCACCGAAGGCGCGGCTTTCTTCGAAGCGGTCGCCGGCTTGAAATTGGAAGGGGTTCTGGCCAAGCAGAAGTATAGCTATTACCGGCCCGGGCATCGCACCACCCAGTGGCTGGACATCCCAGCGCTGAACGTCGGCCACTACGCTATTGGGGGCTACTCCTTTGGGGGCGGCCGGAAGAAGGAGGCGTTCCAGTCCCTGCTGCTGGGCGCCTATCGGGACGGAGTCTTCACCTATGTGGGTCGCGCCACGGCAGGCATGACCTCTCCTGAGGCATGGCTCACCGTGCGGATGCTGGAGCAACTGCACCAGACGGAGTGCCCCTTTGCCACTCCGCCGCGCATCGAGCGGTTGGTCTACTGGTGCGCCCCCAGGTTGGTGTGTCAGGTGAGGGCGGGCGAGCCCGGTCCCAACGGCGCGTTGCGGTTTGCGGTCTTCACCTCGCTGAGACCCGACCTTGCCCCGGAGGACTGTATCCTGCCCGAGATCGCCTGATGGCGGCGATCCACGTGGGGACGTCGGGCTACAATTACCCGAAATGGCGGGGCAACTTCTATCCCTCCAAGTTTCCCACCGGCAAGATGCTGCCCTACTACAGCGAACGCTTTCGCACCGTGGAGATCAATTACAGCTTTTACCGCATGCCGTCCGAGGCCACGGTGCGGAATTGGGCGCTGGAAACACCCGCCCAGTTCACCTTCACCCTGAAAGCGCCGCGCCGGATCACCCACGATCAACGGCTGCGGGATTGTCGGGAGTTGGTCGAGCTATTTTGCGGCCGGGCGAGTCTGCTGGGGGAAAAGCTGGGGATGCTGTTGTTTCAATTGCCTCCCAACCTCCGGGTCGACATGGAGCGCTTCGACCGCTTTCTCGAGTGGTTGCCGGCCGGGGTGCGGGCCGCGTTCGAGTTCCGCCACGATTCGTGGCATGACGATCAGGTTTACCGCCGGCTCCGCGACCGAGATCTCGTCCTTTGCGTCACCGATTCCGAGGGAAGCACGACGCCGATGGTGGCCACGGCAGCCTACGCGTACTTCCGGTTACGAGACGAGGGTTATACGGAGGCGGACCTCGCCCAGTGGGCTCAGGATATCCGCCGCCAGGCAGAGGGCCTGACCGACGTGTTCGTTTATTTCAAGCACGAGGACGAAGGGAAGGGCCCCGAATTCGCCAAGACCTTCGAGCGTCTCCTGGGCCGTTAGTCGGGGCTTGAACCCCATGAAAGGGTTTGGGGTCTGCTGCAGCACGGGCATGAACTGGTTTCGAGGGCGCGTGCCATTTGCCGTTTAGGTTTGCTGGTCTGGCCTTGGCACAATGGGCGCAGTTTCCATGACCTCCGCCCTGCGAAGGGACTTGGCTTGACCCCCGACACCGGCCCGAGGGGAGAGCCCAGCGCCTGTGCTACAATAACTAAACCCATTTCCCCGCTTGGCGCGGCGGTCAACCGCACGCCCTGGTATGCCGAGGAATACACTCCAACGTATGGCCGATCGAATTCTCGTTTGTGTGGCTTGGCCCTACGCCAATGGGCCGATCCACCTGGGCCATCTTGCCGGCTGTTACCTCCCGGCCGATATCTTCGCCCGCTACCACCGGACCCTGGGAAACGACGTGCTCATGGTCTCCGGCAGCGACCAGCACGGAACTCCGGTGACGGTCCGTGCGGAGCAGGAAGGCATTTCGCCCGCTGAAATCGCGGCTCGCTACCACGCCGAGTTTTTGGAGACCTGGCGCCGGGTTGGCATCAGCTTTGATCAAAGCGGGCTGTTCACCACCACCGGCACCAAGAACCACGAGCAGACCGTTCACCGGATATTCCTGGCGTTGAAAGAACGCGGCTACCTGTACGAGGGCGCCATGCCGTTGATGTACTGCGCGTCCGATAGGCGCTTCCTGCCCGACCGTTACGTCACCGGGACCTGCCCTCATTGCGGCTCGGATCACGCACGCGGCGATCAGTGCGACGAGTGCGGCCGCCCGCTCAATGGCGTGGAATTGGTAGATCCCAAGTGCACCTTTTGCGGCGCCCGTCCGGAGGTCCGGGATTCCGAGCATTACTTTCTGAAGCTCAGCGCGTTCAACCAGCAGTTGTTGGATTGGCTGCGAGACGAAGGGCAATACCAAACCACCAACGGCGCCCGTACCAAGCGGTCTTTCTGGCGGCCGGCGGTGTACAACTTCACCGAGCGGTTTCTGGAAGAGGGTCTCCATGACCGGGCCATCACCCGGGACATCGAGTGGGGCGTTGCGGTCCCCGAGCCCGGTTGGGAGCATAAGCGCATCTACGTGTGGTTCGAGGCCGTGATCGGCTACCTGTCCGCCGCCATCGAAGCGTCCGAGCGCCAGGGAGACCCGGACCGCTGGAAGGCGTTCTGGCAGGACCCCACCGCACGGATCTACAACTTCATCGGCAAAGACAATACGCCGTTTCACACCATCATCTGGCCGGCCATTCTCATGGCGTACGGCGGCCTCAATCTACCCTACGACGTCCCCGCCAACGAGTTCCTGAGCATCGAGGGAAAGCAGTTCTCCACCAGCCGTAACTGGGCGGTCTGGGCCTCGGATTACCTGGACCGCTATGACCCGGACCCCCTTCGCTTCCTGCTGGCGGCAAACATGCCGGAGACCGGGGACACCGATTTTTCTTGGCGGGAGTTTCTCCGCCGCAACAACGACGAATTGGTGGCGACCTACGGGAACCTGGTGCACCGGGTGCTCACCTTCACCTATCGAAGCTTCGACGGCAGCGTGCCGGCCCCGGGACCGTTGGACGCGCCATCCCAGGCGCTGTTGCGGCGCGTCGATGAAACGGTCCCCGCCGTTGGTCAGCACCTCGCACAATGTCATTTCCGCGAGGCGCTGCGGGGCGCGATGGACCTGGCTCGAGAGTCGAACCGGTACCTGGACGCGCAAGCGCCGTGGAAGACGCTGAAAGAGGACCGGACCGTCACTGCCACCACGCTGCACACCGCGATGACCGCCATCGCCGCGCTGAAGCAGCTGCTCTACCCGTTCCTGCCCTTCAGTTCACAAAAACTCCACGCCCTGCTGGGGCGGGAGGGCACGCCTGAGAACGAGGGGTGGCGGGTGGTGGCGCCGGTCCCCGGCCGGGCGTTTCCCGAGCCCTCGCCCCTGTTTGTGAAATTGGACGATAAGATCGTTGAAGAGGAAACCGCCAAACTGGGACAACCGCGGTGAACAATTCGACGGGCAGCGGTTCCCGTGGTAACACAACTTCTGACGGGTCCGGGGATGATAGATAGCCACGTCCACCTGGACGACGCCAAGTACGGTGAAGGGGAGATCGAGGAAGTGGTAGCCCGCGCCCGGTTGGCGGGCGTAACCGCGATGCTGTGCGCCGGAGTCGACCTCGAATCGAGCAGGCGGGTGGTGGGACTGGCAGACCGGTTTCCGGAGGTCTACGCCGCGGTGGGGTTTCACCCCCACGAAGCCTCGAAGCTGACGGATGGCGATCTCGCTCACCTCCGGGCCTTGGCCGCCCACCCGAAGGTGGTGGCGGTGGGCGAAATTGGGCTCGATTATCACTACGACCACTCCCCAAGGGAAACCCAGCGGCGTTCACTGCGGGCACTACTCGAACTGGCGGCCGGGTTAGGCTATCCGGTGGTGGTCCATAACCGCGACTCCAGCGACGACATGTGGGCGCTCCTGTCGGATTGGGCCGCTGGTTCGGCCCACCGCTATGGCGGCCGGCCGCTGGGGATGCTGCATTGCTTCAGCGAGGACCTGGCCGCCGCCAGGCGCTACGTGGACCTGGGGTTCTACATCTCATTGGCCTGCACCGTGACTTACCCGAAATCCGCCCACACCCGGACTGTCGCCGCCGAACTGCCCCTCGATCGCCTGCTGACGGAGACGGACGCTCCCTATCTGCCCCCGCAGCCACGCCGCGGCCAGCGCAACGAGCCCGCCCACGTGGGCGCCGTGGTGGACCAGATCGCGTCAGTGCGGGGTCTCGCGCGCGCGTTCGTCGCCGCCCAAACGGCGATGAACGCGGCGGCACTCTTCTCATTGCCCATCGCTGCCACATCATGAACCAAGGGCGACCTCCGACGCTGGAAGAGCTCTACGGGCCGATCCTGGCGGATATGCCGAAGGTGGAAGCCGCAATCCGGGAAGTCGGAGACGTCCAATTTTCCTGGTTGTCGACGCTGGTCAAGCATGTCCTCGGGCAGCCGGGCAAGCGAATGCGCCCGGCGATGACGCTGCTGGCGGGCCGGTTTGCCGACTATAACCTCGACCTGCTGGTCCCAATGGCCGCCTCGGTCGAATTGCTGCACACCGCATCGCTGGTCCATGATGACACCCTCGATGAGGCGTCGCTGCGACGCGGCAACCCCACGGTGAACCACCTCTGGAACAAAAACGTGGCGGTGTTGTTCGGCGACTACGTGTTCGCCGCCGCCGCCGAGATGGTGTCGCGCACCGCCAATGTGCGGGTCATGCGTCTCTTTGCCCAGACGCTGCGGATCATCTGTGACGGGGAGCTCTCCCAAAATTTTGCCGCCTACCGATGGGACGCGGGCCGCGAACAGTATTTTCAACGAATCGGCGGCAAGACCGCCTCGTTGTTTTCCATGGCCACCGAGTCCGGCGCCGCGCTCAGCGGCCTTCCGGAGCCCCAGGTTCAAGCCCTCAAACGGTACGGGCATTACCTCGGGTTGGCGTTTCAGGTGGCGGATGACGTTCTGGATTTCACTGGTGAAGCAGCCGCCATGGGCAAGGCCGTCGGTGGCGACCTCATGCAGGGCACGGTCACCCTTCCGGCAATCATGCTCGTTGAACGAGAGCCCCAGGGCAACCCGGTGCGGCGCTACTTTGAAGCCGGCAGGACCGCCGAAGACCTGGATGCGGTGCTGCGGGCGGTAAGGGAATCGGACGTCATTGCGCGCTGTTATCAGGTGGCGGACGGCTTCCGGGCCCAAGCATGCCAGTCCCTCGCTGGGTTTCCCGACATCGGCGCGCGCGGTTGTCTTGAACGGCTCACGGAATACGTCTTGGTTCGGCGGTCGTAGTCGATACACGTGTCCACATGCTCACATATCCACAAGTCTACTTGCTCACAACCATTGCCTCCGACGGAACAGCGCGGCCAGCACGACGCCGATCAAACCCATGAAGACCAACGAAGCGGCAAACCCCCAGGGAGCATCCAGCCCCGGGATGTGCTGAAAATTCATGCCGTAGATCCCCGTAATCAAGGCCATCGCCATGAGAATCGTCGCGTAAGCGGCGAGCTTTTTCATGACCTGGTTCAGGTTGTTGGAGATCACCGAGAGGTACGCTTCCATCAGCCCCGATAGCAGATCCCGTTGCAAGTCAACGGCGTCATTGACCCGGATCAGATGGTCGTAGACATCCGTGAAGTAAAGCAGCAGCGACGGATCGAAGAAGGGTTGCTCGGTGCGCACCAACAGGTTGAGGATGTCCCGTTCCGGGCTGACAATCCGGCGGGTCTCCAAGAGCTGCTTTCGGATGGTGATGGCTCGCTGCAAGACATCTCGCCCCTCGCGTTCAAACAGGTCCGCTTCGAGTTCCTCGATGGCGTCGCCCAGCGCCTCCACCGCCGGGAAATAGCCGTCGGCAAGGGTGTCCAACACGTTGTACAGCAGGAACCCCACGCCCTTTGCGCCCTGAAGCCCTTCTTGAATGTGCCATTGTTCACGAGCGTGGACCAGCTCGGGCATCGGCCCCCGATGGATGGTGACCAGATAGTTCTTGCCGGCGAACATCCCCAACTCGCGCTTGACGATGCCGCGGCCGGCGCCGTCAACGCTGAGCGCGAAAAAGGTGATGAACTCGTAGCTCTGATAGGAATCCACCTTGGGACGCTGATGTTGCTTGACCGCGTCTTCCACCGCCAGCGGATGGAAGCTGAAACGGCGCCCAAGTTCGACGATGTCGGGAGGCTCCGGGTCCTCCATGTCGAGCCAAATAAGTGCTTCTTGCGAGGGGTCAATGGCAGGGACATGGTCGACGATTTCGACGGCATCGGGGCGCTCCCCGTGACGGATGTGCACGGTGAAACGGGGTTTGGGCTGGCTGTTCGTCACCTCAGCCCCGCCAGCGATCGCGGTTCCATTCGTCGGATGCGCTGCCGGTGTTGCGCTGTCTCAGCGCCAGCGGCGCTGCGATGAGCATGCCCGCAGCGAATCCTCCCACATGGGCCCAATACGCCACGCCGGTTTCGGCCCCGATCGACACCACGCCGTTGAAGAGTTGCAACACAAACCAGAATCCAAGCACGGCAACGGCGGGAAGTTGCGTCATACGGGCAAATATCCCGAGGAAAATTAAAACATTGACCCGGTGCTTGGGGTAGAGCAGCAGATACGCGCCCAACACCCCGGCCACCGCGCCGCTGGCCCCCAGGCTCGGCGTCCGGCTAATGGGATCATTCAGAATCTGGGCCGCATCCGCGGCCAGGCCGCAGACCAGATAGAACAGCAGGAATTTGACCCTCCCCATGCGGTCTTCGATGTTGTCGCCAAAAACCCACAGGTAGAGCATGTTCCCAATGATATGCATCCACCCCCCATGCATGAACATCGAACTGAACAGGGTGAACCAGATGGGCAGGGGGATTCTGGGCGCAAGATCGCGGCCGGTGGTTATCTCCAACGGGACCACGCCATAGGCGAGAATGAATAGCTGCAGCGCCTGGTTGCTGAGCATCTGCTCATACACGAAAACGAGCACATTGACGACGATGACCCCGATGGTCACCAACGGCGGACCGTTGGATCGGGTGTTGACATCCGAGATTGGGATCACGGCGCAGTCTGACCTGTGACGCTTCGAGTGGCACGGACCGCGTCGACAAAACCGGTGGTTCGGAGATCGTGATCGACCGCGTGGGGCATGTAGTAGCGCATCAACTGATCGAGTTCACGCGCGATGGGAGCGTCCAAGCGTAACCGCCCCGCCAACGCACGATCACCCAGCTGGAGCACTCGCAGTACTTTGATCGCGTTCACCGAGATCGGCCGGGCATCGTGCGCCTGTTGAGCGCACGGCGGACACAGGCAGCCGCCTGCCGGACCGCTGAACCCGTTGAGGACCGGCTGCAATGCGGTCCGGCATTCGGCGCAGCAGTGCAGTTCCGGGCGGTAGCCCGTGATGCCCAGGAGTTGTAGTTCAAAAAACCTGATGGGGATATCCGGCTCGCGGGCCTCCTCCAACCAAGCGAGGAAACGCTGCAGCAGCCGGTAGATGGGATAACTCTCGACGTCGTCCTGGGACAGCCGTTCGACCAACTCCGCGGCGTAGAAAGCGGTGGACACCCGCCACAATGTCGAGCGGATCTCACCGTGGCTCTCGAGGGTTTGCGCCTGGGTCACCAGGTCGAATCCGCGGGTCCGTGCCAGCAGCAGTGCTACCCGAGTGAGGGGTTCGAGGTGGCCGGCAAGATGGCTGGTGGGCCGGAGCACGCCCTTCGCCAAGACCCGCAGCTTCCCGTAGTTGGGGCTGAATACGGTCAGCAGGCGGCCGGCCTCGCCGTGCCGTTGGTGGCGGAGGACGATGGCCTCAGTGCGGTAGACCTGAGGTGCGCTCACAGACGCCATTGTACCGCCTCAGTGGGCGATGAGCGACAACGGGTGGCCGGCAGGTCTGGATTGTGGCCGGCTAGGAGGTTACTTCTTGGCGCCCTTCCATCGCCCGGGCCAAGGTTACGTCGTCGGCATACTCGAGGTCGGCGCCGGCAGGCAGGCCCCGTGCCAAACGCGTCACCCGGATCCCCAAGGGGGCGATCAGGCGCTGCAGATACATGGCCGTCGCCTCGCCCTCCAGCGTGGGATTGGTGGCCATGATGACTTCTCGCACCGTGTCGTCTCTCAGCCTGTTCAGCAACTCCCGGACCTTGAGCTGTTCCGGACCGATGCCATCCATTGGGGAAATCACCCCGTGCAGCACGTGGTATTGGCCCTTGTAGCCCCGGCCTCGTTCAAGGGCCACCAGATCGAGGGGTTCCTCAACCACGCAGATGGTGTGCTGCTCGCGCGTGGCGTCCTGGCAGATGGCGCAGGGCGACATCTCGGTGATGTTCTGGCAGCGCTCGCACAGGATGCTGCGCGCCTTCATGTCGAGGATGGCCTCTGCCAGCGCACGCGCGTGGTCTTCCGGCATCCGCAGCAGGTGGTAGGCCAGCCGTTGCGCTGATTTCGGGCCAACTCCTGGGAGCGTGTTGAACGCGTCTATCAGACGGGACATGGGGCCGGAGAGCCCCGAGCCGGAGGTCATTTGTGGTTTACATTAGCCCAGGTATGCGCAGGCCACCGGTGAGGGCGCCCATCCGGCTGGAGGCGAGGTTGCGCGCCCTGTCCAGCGCTTCGTTGGTCGCCGCCAGCACCAGATCCTCCAGCATCTCCACGTCGGCCGGATCCACCGCTTCAGGTTGGATCTTAACCGATTGAATCACCTGGTGGCCGTTGACCACCACCGTCACCACCCCTCCGCCCGCGGTTCCCTCCACGATCTCGTTGCCCAACTCCTCCTGCATTTTGGCCATTCGGGCCTGCAATTGTTGCGCTTGCCGCATGAGGTCGCGGTTCATCGAAACTCCTCCTGCCGTCTTTGCGTTAGGTCACTTGCTTGGCCCCGGCCTCTAAAGCGGCGCGAACCAGGTGCCCTCGGGCGTCCCCGGCGGGGGCCGGAGCCCCATTTTCTACCAGCACACACCGGATCCGATAGCCGGCGCCGGTGAGTTCCTGGATGGCCATCTCAGCCAATCGCAGGTTCTCCGGCTTTTCGATGCGCTCTTTGTGGCTGGAGAAAGCCCCACGGAATCCCAGCACCACGTGGTTGCCTTCGATCCGCTCGACGCTGCAGCCGTTCCGCAGCAGGCTTTCGATGAACCGCATCTGGGGGACCCGCCCCTCTTTCAGCATCTGCCGGAGTCGATCCACATCACCGGGCGTGAAGGCGACTGGGGCGGCCGGTTCGGCCGGCGCGTCGGCGGCCGGTGGGTGCTGTCCCACCGTGGTAGGCATGATTTTCGTCGCCGCCGGCCCTGCGGCCGCCATCGGCCTGGGAGTGGACTCCGCTTTCGGACGTGGCGGGGGTGCGGCAGGCGCCGCTGCCGCCACTTTTGCGGGGGATGGCGTTGGAGCCAACGCGTCCAGCAACGCCAATTCCAACGGCAGCGGTGATCCCTGATCCCCATGGAAGTCGAGGTGGGTGAAACAGCGAACCGCCACGACCACTGTCCCCATAGTTATGGTCGGGGCGATGGCCTTCAATGCCACGATGAGTTCATCGGGCAACTCGACGGCGTCACCGGCGCCGGCTTTGAGCAATAGCAGCGCCCTGAGGTACGACGCCACCTCCCGGCCGAATTGTGGAAGATTACCGCCGTCCTCTCGCACCTCCTGGATGGCGGTCATACCCTCCTTAAGGCCGCCTGCGGCGATGGCCCGGACCAGGACCATGGCCCGCGGGTCGCTGGCCAGGCCCAGCAGCTCTTCAACCCCGGTCAGGTCCACCCGTTGGCCGTAGGCAACTTCGACCTGTTCCAGGAGATTGACCGCGTCTCTCGCGCTGCCATGGGCGCAGCGGGCTATCAACTCGAGTCCATCCTGTTCAAACGCGATGCCTTCGGTGTCGCAGATGCGTGCCAGATAGTCCTGCAAGGCCCGCTGTGAGATCCTGCGGAAATCGAACCGCTGGCAGCGAGACAGGATGGTGACCGGGACGCGGTGCACCTCGGTGGTGGCGAGCACGAAGATTGCGTAGGGCGGAGGCTCTTCGAGCGTTTTCAACAGCGCGTTGAAGGCGTGATCGGTCAGCATATGGACTTCGTCCACCACATAGACCTTGTAGCGAGCCTGGGCGGGAGCGAAGTTTATCTTTTCGCGCAAATCGCGGATGTCGTCGATGCCGCGGTTGCTAGCGGCGTCGATCTCAACCAGGTCGAGGGCGCTGCCCTCGGTGATGGCCTGGCACATCTCGCAACTGGCGCACGGCTCGCCCTTGCCGTTGGTGGTGCAGTTGACGGCCTTTGCCAATATCCGGGCGGTGCTTGTTTTGCCGGTGCCACGGGGCCCGCAGAACAGGTAGGCGTGCGAGACGCGGCTGGTGGCGAGCGCATTCAGCAGGGTGCGCGTCACATGCTCCTGCCCCACCACTTGGCTCAGCGTTTGGGGCCGCCACTTGCGATAGAGGACCGGAGCGGGCATCGGGAAAGGCGCCTCTCGGGCTAGGGATTCAGTGGCCCCATTATAGCCCAGGGGCTGTTCCGGCGATACGCGGTTGTCACACGGTGAGCATTCGGTCTTCAGGGAACGCCGGGACATACTATGGTAGTAGTATCTCCTCAGTCTTGGGGGACAATGTGCCGAACTCCG
>ORMF011676360.1_pt1 | contig 14571 bp, 11 predicted proteins | sample 1779871 | NCBI WGS metagenome assembly ORMF01 (sample SAMEA104232316, study PRJEB22302) | groundwater metagenome | biome: forest; feature: aquifer; material: groundwater | place: USA | collected 2011-08-07 | depth 5.4 m | reverse complement strand
GGGCGCGCAGGTCCTGGTGGACGACGACCATTGCTTCACGGGACTGGACGGATACCGGCGCGTCATCGAATGCTCGGACGTGGTCCTGATCGCCAACGCCGCGAAGTTTCATCCACTGCACGCGATGGCGGCAATTCGGGCGGGCAAACATGTTTTCGTTGAAAAACCCCACGGCATCGATCCGGGAGGAGTCCGCCTGATGCAACAGGCCTGCGACCTCGCGCGCGCGAAAAAGCTTTCCATCGTTTCCGGGCTGCACAGCCGTTATCACGCGGGCTACGCGGAGACAGTGAAGCGCATCCAGGATGGCGCTATCGGCGACATCATATCCATGGAGGAAAACTTTTTGCGCGGGCCCTACGGTGTGACCTCGCGCAAGCCCGGATTGACGGAGTTGCAATGGCAGTTCAGCGCGCAATACCGCTTCCGCTGGCTTTCGGGTGACGATGTGGTCCAATCGCTCGTCCACAACCTGGACCGTGCCAGTTGGGTGCTGGGCAACAAAGTGCCGCTGAAATGCCACGGGCTGGGCGGGCGCAGTTCGATGCTCGGTCCGTTGTACGGCGACGTGTTTGACCATCACTCGGTGGTCTACGAGTTCGAGAACGGACTGCGCGTGTATGCGCTCTGCCGGACCACGACCGGTTGCTATGACGAGGATTCCAGCCTCATCTTTGGCAGCAAGGGTCAGGCGTCCCTCAAAGCCTGCCGCATCTCAGGGCCAACAAAATGGCGCTGGCAGGGTCAGTGCGATCCCTATCAAGTCGAGCACAACCGCCTTTTTGCGGCGATCCGCTCCGGCGAACCCCTGAACAACGGCGACTACATGGCGCGCAGCACGTTGATCACGGTGATGGGCCAGCTCTCCTGTTATACCGGCCAGGAAGTGACCTGGGAGCAAGTCAGCCAATCGGACTTCCGCTACGCACCTCGGCCCGAAGACTGCCATGATGGCATGGCGGCGCCGACGAGCCTGGGTTCGGACAACTCCTACCCGGTCCCGGTTCCCGGCCAGACACGCTTTGATCTTCAAGCGAAGCCGGCGACAGCAGCGAAGGCGTAACCCCTGAGGCATCCGTTTGGGATGACTTCCGCCCTGCGAACGGATCCCCTTCCTTTCCCTTCCGCAAGAAGGGAGAGGGTCCGGGGTGAGGGTTTCGTCCTATGGCATCGACACGGCTATGCCAAGGGGCTACCGTAATCCGGCTATGAACCCAGAAGAACTGGCGCCAACAAACCATTGCCCTGCATCCCTCGAGCACCGGGCATCGGGCCTGCGATTACGCCCAGCCCATCCGGGAGAGGCTGAAACGCTCAGTGCTATCGCCAGGGAGGCCAAGGGTTCCTGGGGATATCCGGAACATTGGCTGAGTCAATGGCAGGGCGCGCTGACGATTTCACCTGGATTCATTGCTTCTGGTCTCGCCACTGTGGCGGTGGACCAGAACGAAATTGCGGGGTTTTACGGCTTGGAATGGCGGGATTCCATCCTTTGGCTTGAGCACCTCTGGATTCGCCCAGCTTGGATGCGGCAAGGGGTCGGGACGCTCCTTGCCAAAGTGGCGATGAATCAGGCCCATTTTCTGGGATCCCCAAAGTTGTATGCCGAGTCCGATCCGAATGCGGAAGGGTTTTACCTGCGGCTGGGAGGCCGGCGTGTCGACGCAATTCGCTCCCAGATCGACGGCTGCGTTCGGATCGTCCCGATTCTTGAGTTTGTGCTGTGATCTAGGCATGGCATCCTTTTTGGGGATGCGTCCCAAAAGGAAGCCTGGCCCCAGCGAAGAGTTGCTGAGACGGAAGGCGGAAGGAAGGAAGGATGCAGTCTTGCTCTTGGGGACAGACCCGATTTAGGATGGACGGCACTATTGATCATGGAAAATGTCTTAGAGTATTTGCGGCTCAACAAAGGGCGATTTATCGCCGAACTTTCCGAGTATGTCCGATTCCCCAGTGTCTCGGCCCAGCCGGAGCACAAGAAAGATATGGTGGCGTGCGCAACGTGGCTCGTGGAGCATTGCCGCCAGATCGGCCTGGAGTCCGCCGAAGCGCGAACGACATCGGGAAATCCGGTCGTGGTGGCCCGGACGCCTGGGAAGAGGAAAGGTCCGCGATTCCTTGTTTATGGTCATTACGACGTTCAACCCGGGGAGCCGTTTGAGTTGTGGAAATCGCCTCCATTCGAACCCCGCCTGGAAGGAGAAAGCTTGTTTGGCCGGGGCGCGAGCGACAACAAAGGCCAGCACCTGGCGCACTTGAATGCGATCGAGGCTTACTTGAAAACCGGCACGGAATTGCCGTGCGACGTGACGTTTTTGATCGAAGGAGAAGAGGAAGTGGGAAGCAAAAGCCTGCCGGAGTTTCTCAAGGAGAACCGGCGAGAATTGAGTTGCGACGCGGTGGTAATTTCGGATACGGGCATTCCGGCGATCGATCAACCGGCGGTGACCTACGCGCTGCGAGGTGTGGTCGCGGTGGAAATCAAAGTAGTGGGTCCGGGCCGCGATTTGCATTCCGGCATCTTCGGCGGTGCGGTCAACAATCCGGCGATGGCCCTCTGCCAGATTCTCGCCCGGTTGCGAGATCACCGCGGCAAGGTCGCGATCCCAGGATTCTACGAGGATGTGGTGCCGCTCACCCCGTTCGAGCGCAAAGAGATGGCTCGTCTGCCTTTTCACGAAGCGAAATACCGAAAATTCCTCGGTGTTCCCGGCTTGTATGGCGAGGCCGGCTTCACCCCGGTGGAACAAAGCACGGCCCGTCCCACCGTCGAGATCAACGGGCTCACCAGCGGATATCAGGGGGAAGGGAGCAAAACCATCATTCCGTCGTGGGCCAGCGCCAAGCTCACGATGCGCCTGGTCCCGAACCAAAAGCCGGAAAAAATTCGCCGGCAAGTCACCGAATACTTGAAAGGGCTATGCCCATCCTCCGTCCGCATCGAGGTCAAGGCCGGACATGGCGGCTCGCCATATTTGGTATCTCCCAAAGGTCCCACCGTAACGGCCGCCGTGCGCGCGTTGGAGAAAGCCTTTGGCTGTCAGCCCGTGTTGATCCGGGAAGGCGGGTCGATTCCGATAGTGAACGATTTCAAACGGATCCTGGGAGTGGAAACCTTGCTCGTGGGGCTGGCTCTGCCCGATGACAATGCCCATTCCCCAAACGAGAAATTCAGTCTGGAATGTTTCACCAAGGGAATGGCGATGAGCGCTCACCTTTGGCAGGAACTGGCCAACACGAGCTCTGGTAAAGCGTAATCTTCGGATGGAATCGACCAAACCCCTGCAACTGGTTCCGCCGAGCGTCCCGCCGCCGCTTGATCCCGCTTTCCGTCCGGCGATTCTGGCCAATCGATTCTTCCAGGAGCGGGCAACGGAAAGCGGCGCGGCCCCTCTGACAATTGCGATTGAGCAGGCGGACGGATCGGTGTTTCATCATTCCACTGCCATCTTTCCAGACTCTGACCCCGCCAGTCGGGAGAACTTCCGGTACGTGGAGCGATTGATCAAGTTCCTCCTCTGGTCCCGCGGCGGGTTCCGTGTTTTTCTCTCCGGCGCGCCCGAACTGGGGCGGCAATTGCGCGACCATTTCGGCACAAGCCCAACCGGCTGTTTCGATGCCAACATCATGGGCAGCCGAATTTACGAACACCCATTTGCAGTCGCAGTGGCACCGGTCCTGCCCGCTCCCAAATCAACGAGCCAGCCGCTGGGGCGGCACCTCCAGGGATGCCGCATCGGATTTGATTTGGGAGGAAGCGACCGGAAGGTGGCGGCGGTGATGGACGGCAAGTGCGTCTTCAGCGAAGAGGATGTCTGGAGCCCCGTGACTCAAACCGACCCGCAATGGCATTTCGACCAAATCCAAGAGTCGCTCCGCAAAGCGGCGGGCCAGATGCCACGGGTCGATGCCATCGGCGGCAGTTCCGCAGGGGTCTACGTGAACAACCGGGTTAAAGTCGCCTCCCTGTTTCGTGGTGTGCCGCCGGATTTATTTGAAAAACGGGTGAAGAATCTGTTCCTCGAACTGAAGGCCGCGTGGGGAAACATTCCATTCGAAGTCGCTAACGATGGCGAAGTGACGGCCCTGGCCGGCTCGATGGCACTCGGAAAAAACGCGGTTCTCGGCCTCGCCATGGGAACCAGCATGGCGGCTGGATATGTCACTCCCGATGGAAATATTACCACCTGGCTGAACGAACTGGCTTTCGCTCCCATCGATTACAACCCGGACGCGCCGATGGATGAGTGGTCCGGCGACCGTGGATGCGGCGTGCAATATTTTTCCCAACAAGCCGTCGGACGCCTGCTGGTTCCGGCTGGAATCGATGTGGACCCTGCATTGAGTCTGCCCGAAAAACTTTTGTTCGTCCAAAACCGGATGAAAGCCGGCGACGAGAGGGCTGTCCGAATCTACGAAACCATCGGTATCTACCTCTGTTATGGCCTGGCTCACTATGCCGATTTTTATGACTACGAGAACGTGCTTGTTCTCGGACGCGTGACCACCGGGGCTGGAGGCGATCTGATTTTAGAAAAGGCCCGGGAAATCCTAAAGGCAGAATTCCCGTCGCTTTTCCAGCGGGTCCAATTTCATGTTCCCGACGAAAAAGACAAGCGACACGGCCAGGCGATCGCGGCCGCGAGCTTACCGGCGTGAGCCAGGCCGGCTGTTTGGATATTTTGGCGAGGCCTCAACCGTGACCTACTTGGAAGAAAGCCGGCGAATCTTAATATTGCGGAAGGCCGCTTCGTCGTTGTGGTAGGTGAGGAGAATGTGGCCGCGGATGTGGGTGCCAAATCCGGGAACCGACTTGAATTTGCTCTTGGCGACGGCGGCCATCACTTCCGGACTACCCAATTCGTACTCGATCATTTTCTCGCCGTTCAGCCAGTGCTCGACATGGTTTCCTTGCACGAGGACGCGGGACGAGTTGAACTCCCCGATTTTGGCGGTTCCCTTGCCGGTGGGAGGAAGAACGTCGTAAAACGAGGCTGTGCTATGCTTGCCGCGCGGCCCGTCCGAATCGTCGATCATTTGATATTCGTGGCCAACGGCTTCTTTGCGCGATTCATCAATGAAATACTTGATCCCATTGTTGGCCTTGGCTGGAATCCGCCATTCCCAGCGCAGGTCAAAATCATCAAACTTGCCGGCGGAAACGATATCTCCCGCCTTGCTGCCGGCGATGACCTTTAAACAATCCTTTTCCACGACCCACCCGGCGCCAGGATCCTCATCTTTCCGGAACGGGTGCCAACCGCGGACAGTTTTACCGTCAAAGAGCAGTTCCCAACCTTCTTTTTTCTCTTGCTCGGAAAGTTGGTTGGGGGGAGTCGAGGAGGGTTCCTCTCCGTTGAGCGAAACACATCCTGATAGCAACAGATTGACGGCTGCTGCCATGAGGCAAAATGAAATTCGATGATCACGCATAGACTGTTTGGTTAATTCTCAGTGAATAGCCTTTTAATTTCCACCAACTCGCGGCCCTTTCGAATCGCTTCCTGGGCTTGGACTAAAACCGAAAAACTGGAGCATTGTTCCACGCTGGTAAAGAGGTCCGTCCCTGCGCCCCCAAATCGCAACTCCAGTCCAAGCTTCACCGCCTCAATCAGCCCTTTCTGGTGGCCTTCGGCAACGCCCTCCAACCGGCCTTTCTCACGGCCCTCTTCAACGCCTTTTTGATGCTCCTTTTCCAGGAGAATGACTTCCAGAGGGCTTAGCAACGTGTCAATGGTCATAGGTTTCTCAGTCTGTTCATATTCTAACAACTCCTCCCGAAACTTCAATTCCAATTCCTCCGGAAGCTTCGTCAACCATTCCATCAGCCGAAACAGTTTTCGCACGCTCTGACTGTCCATTCCGCCCCGGTACAAATGCTTCACTAAGCGCAGCCGCTCCCGGCTCCGGGCCTCCGGGTTCTTCCGCGTCTGTATTGCCGCCTGGTGCGCCGCCATGAGCAAGGCAAACGGGTTGCCCGTTCGCTCGAAAACACCGGCGGCGTCTTTAAAATCCAAGAGTTTGAAGATCGGGAATTCGAGATGCCGCACCATCCCCGCAAACTCGTCATGATACGCCACCGGCCGCCAGTTCGGTTCCTCGTCGGCCAGGATCGCCAGACTGATCACCTTCGGCCCGAATCGGTCGAAGAGCCGGTAATGGTAGGTCCACATCCGCATCTGGAAGGAGCCGTCGCGTTGCGCCTGAATTTCGATATGGACATAGAGCCAGCCATCCTCCCCAACCTTGAGCCGTACCTTGTAGAGCCTGTCCACCGTGAGAGGGCCTTGCTGATGTCCGCGAGCGAGCTTCTGGAGTTCAGTGTCCATCGCCTCGTGCCGGATGGCCCAATCGATCTTTTCCCAAACGAGGGGAAAGCAAAGCCTCAACGCTTCCGGAAGCATCCAATCCATTGCAATCTTCCAGGGCTGATCAGCCTCAAGGACGGATTCATTGATAGTGGACACAAACGAATGTTAAGTTCCACCCAGTTCCAAGCCAAGAGATTTTCAAGATTTCCATGGAACGTCCGTGGAGTGATGGACGAAAGGCTTCAAAAAATCCCAGGCTGATGACACACTTTTCGTGGTCGCCGCCTACCGTTTAGGCACGTTTGTGCTTAATGGCAGAGTCTCCCCCAGCGAAACGGGCTTCGCCTGGTAGAGAGCCGGTCGAAGCTCGGCCAACGGATCATGTTTTGCCCGCTCGCGCCAGGCTTGGTAGCCGATGATTCCGCCGACCAGGAGGGCCGCACCTGCCAGCAACGGCAAAGCCAGCCGCCAATCGATCCTGGATAGTTGAAACATGACGAAGTCCATCGGAGATTTCGACTTCCCCGAACGGGCGGGCTCCTTCAACCGGCCGCTCTGGGAAAGCTCGGATTCGAGCTGGGCCATGATCTGGGGAACGTTGACCTTGACCAGTTTGGCGTAGTTTCGCACGAAACCACGAATGTACACATTCGCGTTGAAGACGCTGTAATCGCCGTTTTCGAGCGCCCGGACATAATCGCTCCGCATTTTGGTCGCCTCGGCCACCTGCGGCACGGTCAGGCCCTGTTTCTCGCGCGCCGTCCGCAATATTTCGCTCACGCTTGCCATTGCCAGGATGATAGGGGACGCCGGTTCGGATTGGCAACGTGTTACTTCGCCTTCCGGTTGAACGTCAGCGGCCCCACCCAGCGGGTGTTGTATTTGGCGGCCCATGGATTCTCCCGGCTTGGTCCAGCCGTTTGCCCGTAAAGTTGGTCGTTCATGCCGTGGAAAGGAAGCGGCTCGACGCGCCAGCCCTGTTTGACATGAAAATCCGCGTCCTTATCCCAACCGTCGGCATAAAGGAAAAAGTCCCGCGTCATGCCCGCTTGCTGGCTTGGAATCTGACTGGCGGGAAATTCCAGCGTCAATTCGTCCCCGCCGTTGAGCAAGACCAAGGCGTCGTCCCGCTTTTCGATTAACTCGTTCACCGCGCCATAACGCGTACACCAGCCTGCGGGAGTGATCCGCCACGGCGGTTTGGGCACGGTCTGTTCATAACGCGGGGTCAAAGGAACGTACCAGGGAAGATCCTCGAAAGCGCTGAAACCGCGCCAATGCAAATCGGTCCGCGCAGGCTGCAGGGAGGTAATCTTGGTTCCTGCCGCGAGATCTTTTTCGAACAAAGCGATCCGATCCCAATGAATTTCAAAGGCGGCGCGAATTCTCAGACGCTTGCTTTCTGGAGGAAGTTTCCCTTGCAGGTCCACCAGGATCGTTTTGGTTTTGCCAGCGGGCGCCCCAACCGTGACTTGAACCGGATGCCATGAGCCGTCAGCCACTTCCGCTTCCAGAGTGGGAAACGGAAACGGCAGGCCGGGATCGTGCGAAGCGGCCATGTTGGCCATCCCGCCGCCGAATCGAAGCCACCCAGTCATGGCTAGGACCAGCGGTTTAGCCGGGTCCAGCGGCCCAAAATCAAGCGTGACCGCGTGTGGTTCGGCCAAGCCGCGCAGTTGCGGAATGCGCAATTTCGACGGGGAGACCACCAAGCCGTCCGTTTCGCCAAGCTGTTTCGTCACGTCCAGCCCGGAATCGTTCTGCGCCCTTAGAAGTGGATGGCGATTGTGCAGGGTCATCAAAGTGGCGGGGGGAAAAGGCTTTCCCGGAACCAGTTTGGACGTGGGGTGAATCTCGGAGCCAATTGGGTGATCGGCGATGACCAGCCTGGCTTCATCCAAATAGAGGACTTCGCGCAGTTCCTCGGTGATTTGAATACTATAATTGCCATCCCTCGGGCGAAACATCCGTTCGTTGCCAATCCAGACATATTCCACCGGATCGGCGTCAATCAGAACATTTTGCGCCACGGGCAAGCCAAGCGGGGAAGCCCCCAGGATATCCGTCACAAATCGGTAGCGCTGGCCATCCCAGGCGTAAAGGTACGGGCACGATCCGGTGGGGAGGATCATCTCCGTCAGAACAAGGACCTCTTTGCAATCGGGAACGACGTCGACCCAGTTCATTTCGAGATCAAACCAGCGGGCGGTCACCGAATCGATCTTGTCCCGCTTGCCCACGCCGATTTCGACCGGCAGATTCATGACGGCCCGCCGCGTGCGCAAACCGGCGGCGTTGACTTCGACCCGAATGCCCAGGCCGCTGGCATTGGAACGATTGCCGTAAAGGCGCACTTTCAATTGTTTGTTGGCGTTGCCCCCGTCGTTGCGCAGAAACTGGAGGCCGCCTCTGGCCAGGCATACCACCAAATCCTGGTCGCAATCCGAATCGAAATCCGCCGCCACAATCGACTCCACCGGCGACGTGATCAGTTTGTTGAGGCCCAGCGCCTCCGTCTTGTCCTGAAAACCCAGGGCGCCGGCATTGCGCCAGACACGGACTTGATCTCCAAAAACGCAAATATCCAGCCACCCGTCGTTATCAAAGTCGAACAGTTGGATATGCTCGAAACGCCCGGATGGCAGCGGCAGGGTCGTCCGCTGAGCGACGCCTTGAAAGATGATTTCGACCTTTCCGTTTCCCACGACCGCCACATCGGGCCGGAGATCGTTGTTCAAGTCGCCCATGACCAGCGGCCCCGTCGGCCAGGCGTCCGCCACGTTGGTGGCCAAAAGTGGGCCACCCCGCTGTTTGGAGAGGAATTGCGGAGAACTGCCCTCGCGCCGGATGGCCACATCAATCAAATCGTCATTGTTCCAATCATCCAAGGCGAGTTCCCGGGCGATGTTCAGATTGGCGGGCACTCCCGAGGTGGCGCTGATGTCGCGGAAATAAAGAGAGGAGGGTCCCGGGCTGCGAAAAACCCGCACGTCGTTGCTGGTGGTGACCGCCATCAGATCCAGTTTTCCCGTAAAATCGAGATCCACCAACACCCCGTCACGGGCGGAGAGACCACCCAGGCGCGACATGGCGGTGACATCGGAAACAGCGCCGTTGGTCGCGAATTTGAAAACATGCGACCCTTTGTCCCCGAGCGCGATCACATCCTCAAATCGATCGTTTTGCAGATCCCCGACGAGGATGCGCGCATACTTCGCCCCGGGAATGGCCGGGAGTGCTTCGGAAATTGGCTGAAACGTTCCGTTGCTCTGCACCAGGAGCCGAAATCCTGCGCCCGTTTCCAGAACAAAAAGATCATTCTTCCCCCGATGATCGATGTCCAGCACACCCACCGGGCCGGAATAGGAACTGGCCGCGCCTCCAAACATCCGGGCAGTTTGATCGGAATAGGCAACCTTGATCCCTTCCTTGTCCGGTTGTTCCAGCTTGAAGGGAACCCGCGCCTGGGTGTAGGCGCACTTCTCGAACGTGGCGGGATTGGAGGGCGGCCCGCCCCCGCCGCCGGATATTTGCTGATGCAGTTCGAGTTCTTTGGCGGCTTCCTCTGTCCGGTTGGCGCGGATCAAGGCCTGGCTCAGATTGTAATGGACGGAGGGATGTTTTGGCTCCAAATCAGCGGCGGCTTGAAATTCCTTCACCGCTTCCTCCCAATGTTTGAGTTGCAGATGAGCCAATCCCAATTGAAACGACACCGCTGCCATCGGTTCTCCCGGATTGGCGTCTTTGGCGGTTTGCAACTGGGCCAGGGCCTGGTCATAGCGAGCCAAACGCAAGTTCGCGCACCCCGCGATGTAGTGTGCGGCCGGCGATTTTGGGTCGAGCTTGAGGGCTTCGTCCACGCTTTTGAGCGCGTTGCCGGCGTCTCCCGCGAGCAGGCGGGCATTGGCAAGATTCAGGTGGGCGTCGATATGAGACGGGTTCAGCGAGACGGCCTGGGTGAACATTTCCACGGCCTTGCCCGCCTCTCCCTTGTCGTAGTAGTTCTTTCCCACGTTCATCGAGTCCATGAATGGGTCGCCGTCCGATTTCGATTTCGAACGGCACCCATCCAGAACCAGAATCATGGGAAGGACCAGAAGCGGCCATCCGCACTTTTGAATTATCAGCCGGCAGATCTCGTGGCACATATCAAAACGAGTATGCCCAACCTTGGCATCCGGGAAAGGCAAAACGGAAATACGCCGGACATTGTCCTGTTCTGCGCGGATGAATTCGGCTGGGTCTGAACTGTGTTCCATTGAGGCGAATTATGCGAATGGCGAATCTTCGAATCTCAGCGGTGGATGGATGCTCGACAACCACGGTTCCCATGGTTTATCCCTTGAGTCATCGGTTGGGACTGATGCGATGAAATTTGACACCCTTTTTGTGAGCCACTCTCCACGGTTGATGACCGTGCGGATTTCCCGTCCCAATCAAGGCAACAGCATCAACGCGGCTTTGATCCAGGATTTGAACGCCGCTCTTGACCAAGCCGAACATTCCGCGGAATGCCGGACCGTGGTGTTGGAGGGGGAACCCGGCCTATTTTGCACCGGCATGGATTTCGCTGAGGTCGCGGCCAACCCGGAGGCGCATGCGGGCGAGACCGCCGGAATTGCCGGTTACATGAAACTGTTGCAGCGATTCACGCTTTCTCCGAAAATCATCGTAGCCAAGGTCGATGGCAAAGTCATCGCAGGAGGCGTGGGTTTGGTGGCGGCGAGCGACTTTGTCATAGCGTCCCCGCGCGCGGAATTCAGCCTATCGGAAGCGTTGTGGGGATTGTTGCCGTGTTGCGTCATCCCGTTTTTGGTCCGCCGGATCGGCTTTCAAAAAGCGTATGCGATGACCTTCACCACCCGCACCGCCAGCGCATCCGAAGCGCTGGGAACACATTTGGTGGACGAACTCACGGAGAATCTGGATGATGCTTTGCGCAAGCTCGCCCTGCGTCTCAACCTGCTCGAGGAAGTGACGATTTGCGACCTGAAAAACTATTTCTCCCGGATGTGGGCGGTAACCCCGGAAATGGAACGTCTGGCCGTCGACGAAATCACCCGGCTCGCCGGACTTCCGAGAGTGCAGCAAAACATTGAGAATTATGTCAAACGCAGGGTTTTCCCTTGGGAGCGGCGAGGATTATAGGTTTGACAGAAATGGGTTATTGCGGGAGTTTGCGTCTTCTTTATGGCGACCGAAGAGGACTATCGGCGAAAGATCCGGAAGCTCGACCGATCAGGTCTGCTCAAACTTTGGCGTGATGTCAAGAATGACGACGCTCCTGCTTGGGCATCCGGGAAGGCCCTGGAGTATCTCGTGTTGAGAGGATTTCAGATCGATGGGGCCACAGTCGTATGGCCGTTTGAAGTTTCCGCGGGAGAAAACACCATTGAGCAGATCGACGGTGTGGTCTACGCCGGGGGCCTTGCAGTCTTGATTGAATGCAAGGACCACGCTAAGTCGGTAAACTTCGAGCCAATTGCCAAGTTGCGCCAACAACTTGCCAGAAGACCGCCAGCAACAATCGGATGTTGTTTTGCGAAGAATGGATTTACTTCCGAGGCGCTTTTGCTGGCCGAGCGGTCAGCTCCCCAGAATGTGTTATTGTGGCATGGCGATGAGATTGAGTTCGCCATCAAACGAATGCGCATGCGAAAAGGTTTGATTGAAAAATACCGGCACGCGGTGGAGCGGGCTCTGCCTGATTTTAAAATAAACAGATATGAAACTTGACTTTGCTTATGTAATAGTTGAGGGCAACCGTGACGCCAAGGCGCTCAAACGTCTGCTCCCAACATGGACCTTGCAGAGGTCCCGAATTCTCACCGCGGACGGAAAAAGCTCCGCTATTTCGGATGCCAGGACGATCCTGGTTCTGGAGAAACATCCGGTCGCTCTGGTCGTCGAGGCAGACACTGAGGATTTGCGCGCGGCTGGCCAAGAGCGGGAAGTGTTGCGACAACTTTTGAGAAACGCGGCGGCCGGAGTGAGTTGTGAAGCGTTCATGGCGGTTCCCACATTGGATGAGGTCGAGGCTAAGCACATGTCCGCAGACACCGTCTCTTACCTCAAGGAACTAAAAGACTTCGTGAAATCGGCCACGAATTGAGCACGACTAGCACCGTGAAACATCCCGGTGTCGAGGGGAAAGCCGTAAAACTTGAGTGGCTGGACACGATTGCCGTGGTCTCCATGGAAGATCGGGCGACGAAAAATCGGTTTTCGGAAGCCTTGATCGACGGGTTGCGCCACGTTTTTCACGAGATCGAGCGGCAACCCCTCGCCCGGGTCGTGGTTGTCCACGGCTATGACCAATACTTCTGCTGCGGCGGGACGGAAGCGGAATTGCTGCTGCTGGCCTCCGGAAAGGTTCAGTTCACCGCCTTTGCCTTTTATGACCAACTTCTCAAGTGCAACCTGCCGGTGATCGCCGCCATGCAAGGGCATGCCATTGGGGGAGGATTGGTTTTTGGAGCCTATGCGGATTTGATGGTGCTGGCGGAGGAATGTCTTTACAGCGCCAATTTTATGGAGTACGGCTTTACCCCGGGTTTGGGGGCCACCTGCATCATCCCAAAAAAATTTGGCCTCACTTTGGGATGGGAAATGCTCTTTACGGCCCGGAACTATCACGGTGGCGACTTGCGCGAACGCGGTGCGCCGGTCCGGGTGGCGCCTCGGGGCGACGTTCTCCGCCTGTCCATGGAACTGGCCCGTGACCTGGCGGGAAAACCGGTCGAGGCATTGAAAGAACTGAAGCGCTGTTTCGCCGAATCGTTGCAGGCCGATCTGCAAACAGCGGTCCAGAAGGAATTGCGCATGCATCAGGTCACATTTTTGCGGCCGGAAGTTCAGGAAAGGATTGCCGCGCGGTACGGCCGTTAGCCCGACGCGCGCTGGATAGCGGCATGGAAACGTATTACATCGGACTCGCGACAACCTTCCACGATCCGGCGCTGGCGGTCGTCAACGGAGCCGGAGAGGTGGTCTTCGCCGAGGCGTCGGAGCGCCCGCTGCAAACGAAGCGCGCCATCTGCTGCGCCGCGGATGTCCGGGAGACGGTCCGGCGGGTCATCAAGGATCATTGCGACCCAAAAGCCTCCTTTGTTGTCGCCAAAGCTTGGAGCCGCCGCATGTACGGCTTCATGGAGTTGATGAAACCACTCGGAGCCGTCAACCATGAGCGATTGCCCAGCACCTCCGGCACGATGACGAAGTTCCTCGTCGAGAAGCACGTCATGATGGCCCAAATCTGGCTGCAGTACGCCAGTTTTCAACAGTCGGGCGGGAATTTTGCCGATATCGTCCGCACCGATTTTGGGAATCAGAACGTCAAGTTCGTCAAAATCTCCCACCACCAAGCGCATGCGGCCACCGCCTGCTTCACCAGTCCATTTGAGCAGGCCGCTTGCATGGTCATTGATGGCCAGGGCGAATGGGGCTCGATCACTTATTTCGAATACCGTGACGGAAAGTTGCGGCAATTGCACCGCGTCAAAGGCGAAGAAAGCCTGGGCATCCTTTACTCGATCTGCACCATCTTCTGCGGCTTCGATCCCGAGAAAGGTGAGGAATGGAAAGTCATGGGCCTTGCGCCGTATGGCAAGCTCGATCCGGAGATCCACGCATTGTTCAAAAACCTGGTGACCGTGAAGGGCTTGGATATCAAGTATCCCCCCTTGCGCCGCATCGAAGAATGGTTCGCCCGGATGAAACCGAAATCCCGCGGTCCGAACACCCCGGCGCTGGAAATGGCGGACCTAGCCTACACCACGCAATATTTTTACGCGGAAGTAATGACGGCGTTGTTGAACAATTTTCATAAAATGGGCCTCTCTGACAACCTCGCTTTGGGTGGAGGCTGCGGATTGAATTCTTCCTTCAACGGCCAGATTGTCGGGCGCACCCCATTCAAGCACCTGCATGTGCCAAGCGCTCCGGCGGATGATGGGAATGCGCTAGGATGTGCGCTGCTGGCGTACTATCAGGATCATCCCGATCGCCAGCGCAAGGCGGTCGTGCAGAGCCCTTACTTGGGATCGTCGATGTCCAAGAAAACCATCGAAAACCTGGCCAGGTTTGGGCAGATCCCGAAACTCCGTCATCTCCCGAAAACGCTGGCCGAAGAGACCGCCGCGCTGCTGGCTGAAGGCAAACTCGTCGGCTGGGTGCAGGGCCGGGCTGAGTTCGGCCCGCGCGCCCTCGGCAACCGCTCGATTCTGGCCGATCCCCGTCCGCCCGACATGAAGGAAAAAAT
>ORMF010232685.1_pt1 | contig 14571 bp, 29 predicted proteins | sample 1779871 | NCBI WGS metagenome assembly ORMF01 (sample SAMEA104232316, study PRJEB22302) | groundwater metagenome | biome: forest; feature: aquifer; material: groundwater | place: USA | collected 2011-08-07 | depth 5.4 m | reverse complement strand
TGCCAGCAGGGGCAGTCGTTGCGGCGGGAGTCGGGGAAGGCGCGGCAGCAGGGCCCGCACCCGGTGTAGAAGCGGGCGCTGCTGCAGGAGCTTTTTGGGCTGGTAGCGGAGCCATTGAGCGCTGCCTGCCAAAACTGCCTCCCCCTCCAAAACGCTTGGCTTCCGCCGTTGCGGCAAACAAACTCAAACAGGTCAAAGCTATCGTCAATACCGTCAAAAACCGTTTCATGTATTCCTCATGGGTGGGGTAAAACAAAATGTGCCAAAGTATAACACCGGCAGCCGCGCCACACGGCTGCGCAGCTACAGGCAATGCCAATGCCCTTAATTTCCCAAGCACAAAAAAAGCCGGACAAGTCCGGCTTTTTTGCTTGGTGCAGCAACGCTGCTTATTCGTCAGCTACTTCGACGGGCTGCGCCTCAGCCGGACGATCCATCAGTTCGACCAGCGCCATCGGGGCATTGTCGCCCTTGCGAAAACCGAACTTGAGGATGCGCGAGTAGCCGCCATTGCGGGCTGCATAACGCGGGCCGAGTTCGTCGAACAGTTTGACTACCATTTCGCGGTCACGCAGGCGGGAAAACGCCAAGCGGCGGTTAGCCAGGCTGGGGTTCTTGCCCAGTGTCAGGATCGGTTCTGCCACACGGCGCAACTCTTTTGCCTTGGGCAGGGTGGTCTTGATGACCTCATGACGCAGCAGGGAAACGGTCATGTTGCGCAGCATGGCCAAGCGGTGGCTGCTGGTGCGGTTAAGTTTTCTTAGTCCTAAACGGTGACGCATGATTTTCCTCTCTTACCTCTCAACAGATACTGGCCAGTTTTCCAGTTTCATGCCCAGCGACAGGCCATGCTCGGCCAGCACCTGCTTGATTTCGTTCAGTGACTTGCGGCCCAGGTTGGGGGTACGCAGCAAGTCGTATTCGGTGTACTGAATCAGATCGCCGATATAGTGAATACTTTGCGCCTTGAGGCAATTAGAAGAACGCGGGGTCAGTTCCAGATCGTCCACCGGGCGCAACAGCATCGGATCAACCTTGGGTGCCTGCGGCTTCTCTACCTGGGCAGGCGTGCCTTCCAAAGCCGCGAATACGGAGAACTGGTCAACCAGAATACGGGCGGCATAACGGATAGCTTCTTCCGGGTCGATGGCGCCATTGGTTTCGATGTCCATTATCAGCTTGTCCAGGTCGGTGCGCTGCTCCACGCGCGCGCTTTCCACAGAGTAACTGACGCGGTGCACCGGGCTGAACGAAGCATCCAGCGCGATATGGCCAACTGCGCGGGTTTCGCCGTAGGTCTGGCGCGCAATGGCGGAAACATAACCACGGCCCTTTTCAATCTTGATTTCCATGTCCAGCTTGCCACCCGCAGTCAGGTGCGCAATTATGTGGGATGGGTTGACCACTTCGGTGTCGGCGCCGATGACGATGTCACCCGCCGTGACCACGCCCGCACCATCCTTTTTCAGGGTCAGCACGGCTTCGCTGGAATTATGCAGCTTGAGCACCAGCCCCTTCAGGTTGAGCAGGATTTCCACCACGTCTTCCTGCACGCCGTCTATAGAGGAGTATTCGTGCAACACGCCGGCTATCTTGACCTCGGTGGGGGCGTAGCCCGGCATGGAGGACAACAGAATACGGCGCAGGGCATTGCCCAGCGTGTGACCATAACCGCGTTCAAAGGGTTCCATCACCACTTTGGCTTGCGTGCTGGAAATTCTTTGCACATCAATGATGCGGGGCTTCAGAAAATCATTTTTTTGCATATCCGACTCCGCGTGGATTACTTGGAATACAACTCGACAACGAGATGCTCGTTAATCGTGGCAGGCAGCTCAGAACGCTGCGGTTTGGCCTTGAACGTTCCTTTCATTGCTTTGGTATCGACTTCAATCCATTCCGGAAAACCGCGTTGCTCGGCGGCTTGCAATGCGGCCTTGACCCGCAACTGCGCCTTGGCCCTTTCGGCAACCTCGACCACGTCGCCCGGGCGAACCTGATAGGACGGAATGTTGACGCGCTTGCCATTCACCAGGACACCGTTGTGGCGCACCGTCTGGCGCGCTTCGGAACGCGATGCGCCGAAGCCCATGCGGTAGGACACGTTGTCCAGCCGCGATTCCAGCAGTTGCAACAGGCTTTCGCCGGTGATGCCGCGCTGCATTTCAGCAGAGCGGTAGGTCAGGCGGAACTGGCCCTCAAGCAAGCCATAGATACGGCGCAGCTTCTGCTTTTCGCGCAGCTGGCCACCGTAGTCTGACATGCGGGTGTTTTTCTTTTGTCCGTGCTGGCCGGGCGGATAGGCACGGCGTTCCACCGCACACTTGTCGGTAAAACACTTTTCGCCTTTCAGAAACAGCTTCTCGCCTTCGCGGCGGCACTGACGGCACTTTGCATCAAGATTTCTAGCCAAGGCTATCTCCCAAAAATTAGATACGACGCTTTTTCGGCGGGCGGCAGCCGTTGTGCGGCACCGGCGTGATGTCGGAAAGGCTGGTGATCTTGAAGCCCGCCGCATTCAACGCGCGCACCGCCGATTCGCGGCCGGGGCCGGGGCCCTTGATGCGCACTTCGAGGTTTTTTACGCCACATTCCTGCGCTGCCTTGCCTACCTGTTCCGAAGCAATCTGCGCTGCGAACGGCGTGCTCTTGCGCGAGCCTTTGAAGCCGTTGCTGCCGCTGGTGGACCAGGCCAAGGCATTGCCCTGGCGGTCGGTGATCGTCACGATGGTGTTGTTAAAAGAGGCGTGGACATGGGCGATGCCCTCGGCTACGTTCTTTTTGACTTTCTTGCGCACTCGCGTGCTGGCTTTAACCATGTCTCAAATATCCTTTAATAAATTACTTCTTGGCGCCAGCTATGGACTTGCGCGGGCCCTTGCGGGTACGCGCATTGGTACGGGTGCGCTGGCCGCGCACCGGCAAGCCGCGGCGGTGACGCACGCCACGGTAACAACCCAGATCCATCAATCGCTTGATGTTCATGGAAATTTCGCGGCGCAGATCGCCTTCCACCATAAACTTGCCAACCTCGTCACGCAGCTTGTCCATCTCCGCATCGGTGAGATCTTTAACCTTGGCGGATGTGTTAACTCCGGCAGCGGCGCAGATTTTGCCCGCACGGGTGCGCCCGACGCCATAGATCGCGGTCAGCGCGATTATGGCGTGCTGGTGATTTGGAATGTTTACCCCTGCAATACGAGCCATGCAGCTACCCTATCATTTAAAAGTTGTGAATTATATCATCCAAACAAAACCTGACTCAATCAGCCCTGGCGCTGTTTGTGGCGCGGATCACTGCTGCAGATCACGCGGACTACCCGCTTGCGCCGCACTACCTTGCAGTTGCGGCAAACTTTTTTTACCGATGCCTGTACTTTCATTTCAGTCTCCTCAATATCCCAGTGCTACCTTAATGCTGCTCCTACTTGGCGCGGAATACGATGCGCCCTTTGGTCAAATCATACGGCGTCAATTCAACCGTCACCTTGTCACCCGGCAGGATGCGGATATAGTGCATGCGCATCTTTCCGGAAATATGCCCCAACACGATATGCCCGTTTTCCAGTTTCACGCGGAAGGTTGCATTGGGAAGTGATTCCACAATTTCCCCCTGCATTTGTAACACATCTTCCTTGGCCATCAACGAGCCAATCCGCCTTTAAAATTGGCTTTCTTCAACAGGTTCTCATACTGATGCGTCATCAGGTAAGACTGCACCTGCGCCATAAAATCCATCGTCACCACCACCATGATCAGCAATGACGTGCCGCCAAAATAAAATGGCACATTCCACTTCACCACCAGGAATTCAGGCAGCAAGCACACCAGCGTCACATACACCGCACCGACCATGGTCAGCCGCAGCATGATCTTTTCCACGTAGAGCGCAGTCTGCTCGCCGGGGCGGATGCCGGGCAGGAAGGCGCCGCTCTTTTTCAGGTTGTCTGCCGTTTCTTTCGGGCTGAACACCAGAGCCGTGTAAAAGAAACAGAAGAAAATAATCGCCGTCGCGTACAACAACACATATATCGGCTGGCCGGGAGACAGCTTGTCGTTGATGCCCTTCAGCCATGTCGTGCCGGACCCGCTGCCAACCCAGCCCGCCAGTGTCGCCGGGAACAGGATGATGCTGGAAGCAAAAATCGGCGGGATCACGCCGGCCATGTTCAGCTTCAACGGCAGATGCGAACTCTGTCCGCCATATACCTTGTTGCCCACCTGGCGTTTGGCATAATTCACCAGTATCTTGCGCTGTCCGCGCTCGACAAACACCACCAGCGCCGTGATCGCAATTGCGCCGAAGAACAGCAGCAACACCAGCGGGATGGAGAACGCGCCGGTGCTCGCCATCTCCAATGTATTCCCGATTGCTTTCGGCAAACCGGCGGCAATCCCCGCAAAGATGATCAGCGAGATGCCGTTGCCCAAACCGCGCTCGGTAATCTGCTCGCCCAGCCACATCAGGAACAGCGTTCCGGTCACCAGGGTGATTACCGTGGTCAACTGGAACATCGCGCCCGGATGCGGCACCAATCCGGCTTGCGACTGCAACGCCGCGGAGATGCCAAATGCCTGGAACAGCGCCAGCACCAGGGTGCCATAACGGGTGTACTGCGTAATCTTCCTTTGGCCTGCCTGGCCTTCCTTCTTCAACTGCTCCAGCTGCGGCACCGCAATGGCAGCCAGTTGCATGATGATGGAGGCGGAGATGTACGGCATGATCCCCAGCGCAAAAATTGTGAAGCGTGACAGTGCGCCGCCCGAGAACATGTTAAACATGCCCAGAATGCCACCCTTCTGCGACTTGAACAAATCCGCCAGCACCACCGGGTCGATACCCGGCACCGGAATATGCGCGCCGATGCGGTACACCACCAGCGCTCCCAGCAAAAACCACAGACGGCTGCCAAGGTCGCCGTACTTGCTCTTGTTTGCACCCTTCTTGGCTATTGCGTTCAAGCTAACCCTTACTCCGCGATGCTGCCGCCGGCAGCCTCGACAGCGGCACGCGCACCCTTGGTGAGCAGCAGGCCTTGCAATTTAACTGCACGCTTGAGTTCGCCGGACAGCACCACCTTGGCGGTCAGTGCCGCTGCAGGCACCACGCCGGCCTGTTTCAGCGCCAGCAAATCAATCACGTCGACCGGCATTTTTTCCAGGTCGGACAAGCGCACCTGAACGCCGTCATAACGCGTCAGGGAAACGAAACCGCGCTTGGGCAGACGGCGCTGCAGCGGCATTTGGCCGCCCTCGAAACCAACCTTATGGAAGCCGCCGGAACGGGATTTTTGACCTTTGTGGCCGCGGCCACAAGTCTTGCCCAGGCCGCAACCGATACCGCGCCCGACGCGGCGTTTGGCATGCGTGGAACCTGCGGCGGGTTTAAGTTTATTGAGTTGCACTTACGCCTCCCACTTGACCAGATAATACACTTTGTTAATCATTCCGCGCACGGCCGGAGTGTCTTCCACTTCCACGGTCTGGTTCAGGCGCCGCAGCCCCAATCCACGCACACACGCACGGTGCGATTCCTTGGTGCCGATCACGCTCTTGACTTGCGTTACCTTGATTTTTTTAGCCTGCGCCATGATTACCCCTGAATTTCTTCTATGGTCTTGCCGCGTTTGGCGGCAATTTCAGACGGAGAATTAAGCGCCTGCAAACCGTTCAGGGTTGCACGCACCACGTTGTAGGGGTTGCTCGAGCCGATGCACTTGGCCAGGATGTTATGCACACCCACTGCCTCGAACACGGCGCGCATCGCGCCACCCGCAATAATCCCGGTGCCTTCCGAGGCCGGCTGCATGTACACCTTGGCAGCGCCATGGCGGCCAATCACCGTATGGTGCAGTGTGCCGTCCTTCAGGCTGATCTTGACCATCTTGCGGCGCGCTTCGTCCATCGACTTCTGCACGGCCACCGGCACTTCCTTGGACTTGCCCTTGCCCATGCCGATACGGCCATCGCCATCACCCACCACGGTCAGCGCGGCAAAACCCATGATGCGTCCGCCTTTCACCACCTTGGTCACACGGTTGATCGAAATCATCTTCTCGATGAGGCCGTCACCCCGGTCTTCCGGTTGCTGCATTTTTCCTTGCGCCTTAGCCATCATTCACCCCAGGTTAAAACTTCAAGCCATGCTCGCGCGCCGCATCCGCAAGCGCCTTTACGCGACCATGATATTTGTAGCCGGAACGGTCAAAAGCCACCGCAGTAATACCCGCGCTCTTTGCCTTCTCGGCAATGCGCTTGCCCACCACCGCAGCCGCCCTGGCGTTGCCGCCATTGGCAAGCTCCTTGCGCACTTCCGCCTCCAGGCTGGAAGCGCTGGCCAGAATTCTGCTGCCGCAATCAGAGACCACTTGCGCATAGATGTGCAGGTTGGTACGGTGAATCGTCAGGCGATTCGTCTTTTGCTCAGCTATTCGTGCACGGGTTTTGCGTGCCCTGCGCTGACGCGCTTCATTCTTGTTCAACATATCCGCCTCAATTATTTCTTCTTGGTTTCTTTCAGGATCACCACTTCATCGGCGTAACGCACACCCTTGCCCTTGTAGGGCTCCGGTTCGCGGAACGCGCGGATTTCGGCGGCTACCTGGCCAACCTGCTGCTTGTCATTTCCCTTCAGCACGATTTCGGTCTGCGTGGGAGTTTCCACCTTGACGCCCTTGGGCATCTTGTAGGCCACCGGATGCGAGAAACCCAGCGTCAGATTCAAGGTGTCGCCGGCAGCCTGGGCGCGATAACCCACGCCCACCAATGTCAGTTTGCGTTCATAACCCTTGCTTACGCCCCTGACCATATTGGCAAGCAGCGCGCGAACCGTGCCGGACATGGCATTCGCCTGCATGGAATCATTGGTTGCCGTGCACAGCAACGCGTCACCTTTGCGTTCAACGGCGACCTGGTTGCTCAGCGCCTGCTTGAGCGTGCCCAGCGGGCCCTTCACGGAAATATCAGCGGCCCCCAACGCAACCTCGATACCGGCCGGCAATACAATAGGATTTTTAGCTATTCTGGACATGATTACTCCGTTACGCGACGATGCACAACACTTCGCCGCCAACCCCGTTGGCGCGCGCTTTACGGTCGGTCATCAACCCCTTGGATGTGGACACGATGGCAATGCCCAAGCCATTCATCACCTTCGGTATGTCCTCGCAACCCTTGTAGATACGCAGGCCGGGACGGCTGACGCGCTGGACTTTTTCAATCACCGGGCGGCCCGCGTAATACTTCAAGCCAATTTCCAGCATCGGCTTGCCGTCGTTGCTGGCAACTTTAAAACCTTCCACGTAACCTTCGTCCTGCAACACCTTGGCAATCGCCACCTTGATCTTGGAAGAAGGCATCACAACGGTTATTTTTTCCGCCATCTGCGCGTTTCTGATACGCGTCAGCATGTCGGCGATCGGATCACTCATACTCATAAATTCACCCTTACCAGCTTGCCTTGATTACACCGGGAATTTCGCCGCGCATCGCGAATTCACGCAACTTGATGCGGCCCAGACCGAACTTGCTGAATACGCCACGCGGACGGCCGGTCAACGCACAACGGTTGCGCAGGCGCACCGGGCTGGCGTCGCGCGGCAACGCTTGCAGTTTCTGGCGTGCGGCGTAACGCTCTTCCTCGCTCAACTTGACGTTGGCAATAATTGCCAGCAATGCGGCACGCTTGGCGGCAAACTTCTTTACCGTATCGCGCCGTTTCTGTTCGCGGTTAATGACAGCTCTCTTAGCCATTTTGCCCTCAGCCTTTCAATGGGAATTTGAATGCCAGCAGAAGCGCGCGCGCTTCCGCATCGGTCTTCGCGCTGGTGGTAATGGTAATGTTCATGCCACGCAACGCATCAATCTTGTCATACTCGATTTCCGGGAAAATGATCTGTTCCCTGATGCCCATGTTGTAGTTGCCACGGCCATCAAACGCCTTGCCGGACAACCCACGGAAATCGCGGACACGGGGGATCGCCACCGTTACCAGGCGATCCAGGAATTCATACATGCGCGCCCTGCGCAGCGTGACCTTGCAGCCGACCGGGTAATTTTCACGGATCTTGAAACCCGCGATGGATTTCTTGGACTTGGTCACCACCGGTTTCTGGCCGGCGATTTTCTGCATGTCACCGACCGCGTGTTCCATCACCTTCTTGTCGGCCACTGCTTCGCCCACACCCATGTTCAGGGTGATCTTCTCGATGCGCGGCACTTCCATGATGGACTTGTAGCCGAACTTCTTCATCAGCTCAGGCGCTACTGTTTTCTTGTAATAATCGAACAAACGAACCATGCTATCTCACCCCTCAAGCGTCAATCACTTCGCCGCTGGACTTGAAGACACGCACTTTGCGGCCATCTTCCAGCGTTTTGATACCAACACGGTCTGCCTTCTTTGCCGCCGCGTTGTAAATGGCGACGTTGGAAGCATGGATGGATTTCTCAATTTCCACGATACCGCCAGGCTCACCCTTTACCGGATTCGGCTTCTGGTGCTTCTTGACCTTGTTGACACCGCTCACCAGCAAACGGTCCTCCAGCACGCTCAGCACACTGCCGCGGCTGCCCTTGTCTTTCCCGGCGATGACGATGACATCATCATTTTTTCTAATCTTGCGCATGATTTTTCCTTGGCTGCGTTATGCCGCCATTTTTTTACAAAACTTCCGGTGCCAGCGACACGATTTTCATGAAACGTTCGGTACGCAACTCGCGCGTCACCGGGCCAAAAATGCGGGTGCCTATCGGCTCAAGCTTGTTGTTCAGCAATACTGCCGCATTGCCGTCAAATCTGACCAGCGAACCGTCCGGACGGCGCACGCCTTTGGCGGTACGCACCACCACGGCACTGTACACTTCGCCCTTCTTCACACGGGCACGCGGGGCCGCATCCCTGATGCTGACCTTGATGACATCGCCAATGCCCGCATAACGGCGCTTGGAGCCGCCCAGCACCTTGATGCACATGACGGAACGCGCGCCGGTGTTATCGGCAACATTCAAAACTGATTGCATTTGTATCATTATCTATCTCCAACTTTATCCGCCCACGGCGGCTAGTTTTGGAACCCGTTCGGGTCAGGCCGCCGCAAGCAGCGGGTAAAAACATTGCTTCCTATCGTTCGCCTCCTCTCCCTTTGGGAGAGGGTTCTAAAACGAAGCCGCGCATTCTATTCAAATCTGACAAAATGCGCAAGCGGTAAAGTGTAATTAAATCGCCTGTGCAACAGGTTAAGCGTTAAGCCGTTTGGGCTTTTTCCACCAGTTTGGACACGCGCCAGCTCTTGGTCTTTGCCAGCGGACGGCACTCTTCGATGTCAACCACGTCACCCGGATGGAACTCATTGTTTTCATCATGTGCGTGATATTTCTTCGATACGCGCAGCACCTTGCCCAGCTGGGGATGCTTGACCTTGCGCTCGACCAGCACGGTAACGGTCTTGTCCATTTTGTCGCTCACCACCGTGCCGGTCAGCGTACGTTTCAGATTCGTTGCACTCATTGCTGCGCACCCTTTTCCTTCAATATGGTTTTTACGCGGGCAATATCGCGGCGCACCTTGCCCAGCTGGCTGTTATTGCTCAACTGCTGGGTCGCCATTTGCATGCGCAAACCGAACTGCGCCTTGGTCAGGGATAGCAACTCCTGCTCCAGATCCGCTCCGGATTTAACTCTCAGTTCACTCGCCTTCATAATTACGCCCCTACCTGTCTGACTACGAATGTGGTGGCAATTGGCAGCTTGGCGGAAGCCAGGCGGAATGCCTCGCGCGCCAGCACTTCGTCCACGCCGTCCATTTCATACAACATCTTGCCGGGCTGGATTTCGGCAACATAGTACTCCGGGTTGCCCTTGCCGTTACCCATGCGCACCTCGGCAGGCTTCTTTGAAATCGGCTTGTCCGGAAAAATGCGTATCCAGATGCGCCCGCCACGCTTGATATGGCGCGTCAGGGCGCGGCGTGCCGCCTCAATCTGGCGCGCAGTCAAACGGCCGCGCCCGACAGCCTTGAGGCCGAACTCACCGAAGCTTACCTTGTTGCCGCGGGTTGCAATGCCGTTGTTACGGCCCTTTTGCTCCTTGCGGTATTTTCTTTTAGCTGGCTGTAGCATGTTTTACTCCCGACTTCCTTGCTTTCTTTTCCGGCTCGGCCACTGCCGGCGCGGAGACCTCTTCCAATCCGGTATGATCGCCCTTGTACACCCACACCTTGACGCCGATGATGCCATAGGTGGTCTTCGCTTCGGAGAAGCCGTAGTCGATTTCGGCACGCAGGGTATGCAGTGGCACACGGCCTTCGCGATACCATTCGGTGCGCGCAATTTCGATCCCGTTCAGGCGGCCCGCGCTCATGATCTTGATCCCTTGCGCGCCCAAACGCATGGCATTCTGCATGGCGCGTTTCATGGCACGACGGAACATGATGCGCTTTTCCAGCTGCGAAGTGATGCTTTCCGCGATCAATTGGGCATCCACTTCCGGCTTGCGCACTTCCTCTATGTTCAGCGCCACATCGGGCAGGCCCATGCGCTTCCTCAACTCGGTGCGCAGTGCTTCGATATCTTCACCCTTCTTGCCGATCACCACACCGGGGCGGGCGGTATAAATCGTTATCTTGGCGTTTTTTGCCGGGCGTTCGATAATTATTTTTGAGACGCCGGCATTGGCCAGCTTTTTCTTCAGGTAATCGCGCACTTCGATATCCCTGAGCAGCATGCCGGAAAAATTCTTGCTGTTGGCATACCACTTGGAAGTCCAGTTCTTTTGTACGCTCAACCGGAAACCGATTGGATGAATTTTCTGTCCCATAGTTACCTGATCCTCAGTTCCCGACGATTATTGTAATGTGGCAAGTCTGCTTCTCGATCCTGTAGTTGCGGCCCTTGGCGCGAGCCATGTTCCGCTTCAGCGAGGCGCCCTCATCCACATGGATGGTGGTGACTTTCAGTTCGTCAATGTCAGCGCCATCATTATGCTCGGCATTGGCAATCGCGGATTCCAGTCCCTTCTTGATAATCACAGCGCCCTTCTTGGGACTGAACGCCAGGATGTTCAACGCCTTGTCCACCGGCAAGCCGCGGATTTGATCCGCCACCAGTCGACCCTTCTGGGCCGACAGGCGAACACCTTTTACCACTGCGGTTGTGCTCATCATGCCTCCTTATTTCTTGACCACTGCTTTTTTGTCGGCAGCATGTCCCTTGAATGTGCGGGTCAGCGAAAACTCGCCCAGCTTGTGCCCCACCATGTTCTCGGAGATATATACCGGGATATGCTGCTTGCCGTTATGCACCGCAATGGTCAGGCCGACGAACTCCGGCAGCACCGTGGAACGGCGCGACCAGGTTTTCACCGGGCGCTTGTCGCTGGTCGCGCGCACCGCTTCCACTTTTTTCATCAAGTGCGTGTCAACGAATGGACCTTTTTTAATAGAACGTGCCATATTTATTACCCCTTAAACCTGGAAGCGGCGGCGGACGATCATGCCGCTGGTGCGCTTGTTGCGACGCGTACGGAAGCCCTTGGCCGGCACGCCCCACGGTCTGACCGGATGGCGGCCGGCTGCGGTCTTTCCTTCGCCGCCGCCGTGCGGATGGTCAACCGGGTTCATCGCCACACCGCGCACCGTCGGGCGCACACCGCGCCAGCGCATCGCACCGGCCTTGCCGATGGAGCGCAGGGAATGTTCGCCATTGCCCACCTCACCGATGGTTGCGCGGCAGTCCACGTGCACCTTGCGGATTTCACCGGAGCGGAGGCGCAGTTGCGCATAAGCGCCTTCACGCGCCAGCAGTTGCACCGAGGTTCCGGCGGAGCGCGCCAATTGCGCACCCTTGCCGGGCAACATTTCAATGCAGTGGATGGTCGAGCCTACCGGAATATTGCGCAGCGGCAGCGTATTTCCCGCCTTGATCGGCGCTTCCGGCCCGTTGAACAATTGCGCGCCCGCAGCCACGCCCTTGGGCGCAATGATGTAACGGCGCTCGCCGTCTGCATAGCACAGCAAAGCCAGATGTGCGCTGCGGTTCGGATCGTATTCCAGGCGCTCGACAGTAGCCGGAATCCCATCCTTGTCACGCTTGAAATCGACCACGCGGTAAGTCTTCTTGTGGCCGCCGCCCATGTGGCGGATGGTGATGTGACCGTTATGATTACGGCCGGCCGTTCTGTTTTTTCTTTCCAGCAACGCTGCATGGGGCTTGCCCTTGTGCAGGTCAGGATTGACGACGCGCACTACAGCGCGTCGTCCCGGAGATGTCGGTTTAAGTTTGATCAGTGCCATGATATTTATCCTTGCTCATCCGCAGCAAAATTGATTGCCTGTCCAGGCGCGAGACACACGTACGCTTTCTTCCAATCCTTGCGCCGCCCCATAAGCCTGCCGAAACGCTTTTGCTTGCCCTTGACGCAGGCAACCTGCACGCTCTCAACGCTCACCTTGAACATCAACTCAACTGCCGCCTTGATTTCCGGCTTGGTAGCGTCGGATGCCACACGGAAAATCACCTGTTCATTTTTATCCGCGACATAAGTCGCCTTTTCGGAAATTTGCGGAGCGAGCAATATGTTCATCAAACGCTCCTGGCTGAATTCATTTGCGCTCATGCCAGTATCTCCTCAATTTTCGCCATTGCATTGCGCGTCACCAACACCTTGTGAAAACGTACCAGGCTGACCGGGTCGGCCTGATGCGCTTCGACCACCAGCACGTGCGGCAGGTTGCGCGAGGACAAATAAAGGTTTTCGTCGAGGTTGTCGGTAATGATCAGCACCCGGTCGGCATCCATACCCAAACTCTTCATCCGCTGTGCCAGCAGTTTGGTCTTGGGCGCCGCGAGAGTCAGATTGTCCACCACGGTCAGGCGGTTTTCACGCACCAACTGCGAAAAAATGGAAGCCAGGCCGGCGCGGTACATCTTGCGGTTGACCTTCTGGCTGAAATTTTCATCCGGGCTATTCGGAAAAATCCTGCCGCCACCGCGCCACAACGGGCTGGATGCCATACCGGCACGGGCACGGCCGGTGCCTTTTTGCGCCCATGGTTTGTGTGTGCTCTTGGCAATCTCGCTGCGGCCCTTCTGCGCGCGGTTGCCGGAACGGGCATTGGCCTGATACGCAGTCACCACCTGGTGAACCAGCGCCTCATTGTATTCGCGGCCGAACAGATCGTCCGAGGCGGTAACGCTGGCGGTCGCCCGTCCGTTGTCGTCAATAACTTTGAGTTCCATTATGCACCTGCCTTCACTGCCGGGTGCACGACTACGTCACCGCCCTTGGAGCCGGGGACGGCACCCTTGACCAGCAACAACTGACGGTCGGCATCTATGCGGACTATTTCGAGATTTTGTATCGTGCGCTGAACGTCGCCGAGGTGACCCGTCATGCGCTTGCCCGGGAACACGCGGCCCGGGTCCTGCGCCATGCCGATGGAGCCCGGTACATTGTGTGATTTGGAGTTGCCGTGAGTGGCGCGGCCGGACTTGAAGTGATGGCGCTTAATCGTGCCGGCGTAACCCTTGCCTATCGTCACACCGGTAACGTCAACCTTCTGGCCGACCTTGAACAGGTCAACACCCATCGTGCCGCCTGCCTGCAGGCTGCCCAACTCTTCCGGGGTGGCGGTGAATTCTTTCAGTACGCTGCCCGCCTCCACGCCCGCTTTGGCGAAATGACCCGCGGCAGCCTTGGTCACACGGCTGGCACGGCGCGTGCCAAATGCAACTTGCACGGCGCTGTAGCCATCTGCGGAAGAGGATTTGATTTGGGTAACGCGGTTGTTGGACACGTCCAGCACGGTTACCGGCAACGATGTGCCATCGTCGGTAAAAATGCGTGTCATGCCAATCTTGCGACCGACAAGTCCTAAGCTCATTTTATTATCCTTAAGTTTAAGGGGCTGACTACAATTGGCCAGCCGATTATAAAACTTGGTTTTTAGTCATTAGTCGCTAGTTATTAGTTGGCGCTGTCCGCTACGCGGAACCTGCTTTAGCTAACGTCTATCGACTTACGTCTATCAACTGATTTCTTACTACTGCAACTTGATTACGACATCCACGCCCGCAGGCAGATCCAGCTTCATCAGCGCATCCACGGTTTTCTCCGTCGGGTCGATGATATCCATCATGCGCAAATGCGTACGAATCTCGAACTGATCGCGCGAAGTCTTGTTGACATGCGGGGAACGCAACACATCAAAACGCTCAATCTTGGTAGGCAGGGGGATCGGCCCCCTTACCACTGCGCCCGTGCGCTTCGCGGTATCCACGATCCGTAGCGCGGACTGGTCGATCTGGTCGTAATCGAACGCCTTCAGGCGAATACGGATTTTCTGGCTTTGCATAATTTTCTCTTGCGTTTATGCGGCAATGCCGCTAATTAAAGAACGAAATCGCGTGCTCAAACCACGCGAGGGCGCGCATTGTAGTCTTACTTAATAATCTTTGCAAACAAAAAACCAGTGAATAGTGACAAGTGAGTAGTGATTAGGTAAACCAGCGCACTTATCACCTATCACTTATCGCCATTCACCGCTTTACTTACTCGATTATCTTTGCCACCACT
>ORMF010804532.1_pt1 | contig 14572 bp, 10 predicted proteins | sample 1779871 | NCBI WGS metagenome assembly ORMF01 (sample SAMEA104232316, study PRJEB22302) | groundwater metagenome | biome: forest; feature: aquifer; material: groundwater | place: USA | collected 2011-08-07 | depth 5.4 m | reverse complement strand
TTGCGCCGGTTTTGGTTTACATCGCGGTGGTTCGCGTTGCATTGCGAGGAGTGGGTTGCGGGAAGGGCGAAATAGTTGTAGTCGCGTTCCAGGTCGCCGTGTTTGCGTGAATAAACATAAAATACTTTGCGTCCGTCAGGTCCGCCCAGGTTGATCGGGGTCCCTCCGCGCAGCGTGTTATCCAGGAAAGTTTGCCGGCAGTAGGCGTCGAATTGGGGATAACGGGTTTTTGCCGCAGCCGGCTCTGTTAACCGCGCAATTAGGGCGCGGTTTTCTTCAGCCTTGCGCTTAAAGAAATCAGCCTTGCGTATGGAGGAGAGGTGTTTATTAACATGGTCAACTGTTTCTGCATGGCCGAAAACAGCAGCCAGCGTGAAGGTTTGCCCGGCGGCCAAATGCACCTTTGCGTAGCTCATCGCGCAAGGGGTTTTATCAAGCACCTGCTGCGCCCGGGGGGCGGTGAAGTTGCTTTTAGAGAATTGTTCCGCAGCTGCGAAGTCTTCATAGGTGCCGAAAACAAGGCCGGGGTCAATGAGTGGGAAAACAGCTACTGTTTTTTTATCGGTGTACGCGTGGCTTGCCATAAAATTGCCGGCGCGGATCGGAACCACTTCCGGCCTGTCGTGGGGCTCCACTTTCAGGTGGTAAAACGGAGCCTGGTTTTTCAGGTTATCCACAGTAACCCAGGCTTCAATGGTACGGCTCATATTCTTCAGAAAAAAATCGCGCATGCCGTGAGGCACAAGGATCGGCAAACCGTCAACGATTTCGAAGCTGATAGGCGAACGGCTGATATTGGTGATATGAAGGACGCGGGCAAGCCCGGCATAGGGCTCATTGGGAACTGTGAAGTAGACCACTTTTGTGTGCAAGCCCCGCGCCTTGGATATTTCTTCAATACCCACATCGTGCAGCCGGATGCGCATGCGTTGGATGGCGGCAGCATCCTGATTGCTGGCGGCTGCGCGGAAAGGCTCATAAATTTCTGTGGATTTACGCCCCGTGCGCTTGATGAAAGTCCTGAAGCCTTGGAGGGGAACCATCCGGTAAGCGCGGTTAGCCGGCTGAAACTCCATGATCGGGTGGTCTTTGTCCTGGATGCCGAAGCCGGCAACGGCCTGGCCCCGGTTGACATAGAAACACCACAAGGGAATGCCCCATAAGCCGGCGATGCCCGGCAGGAAGCTGGCAAATGCCCGCGCTTTGAGGTAATCCTCAATAACGAATTCGTCGCCGTTTAAGCGATAAGAAACCATGGCGGGTATTGTACCAAATTAACCGGTGTAGAGCTTGCTGAGCAGGATCGATTCGAGGTAGGCAGGGCTGAAGGGCTTATTGATGAAGTCGCGGGCGCCTAAATTGTAAGCGTCTTGCATGGTTTGCTCATCATCGATGCCGGTAATCATAATGACGGTGGTGGGAACTTCCATGGCCTTGATCTTCTTAAGGACCACCAAGCCGTCCATCCCAGGCATGCCGATATCCAGCAGCACGAACATCGGCACCGCTGTTTTGAGCTGTTCAAGGGCTTCTTCGCCTGAGGCGGCTGTGTTTACCTGAAAGTTGTGCATTTCAAGAAACCGTTTCAGGATTTCGCGCAATTTCGGTTCGTTGTCCACCACGAGCACTGAACAGCGCAGCTTTTGAGGGGCAGCACCAGGCAGCGACAGCCACTTATCAACTTCCTTCAATAAGACAGCGTCGCCGACATCGGCGGGCAGGTGTGCTTGCACCGTTACCTCAGTGGCTTCGCTGGCACGCGGCCCCATTAAAATGATTGGGATATCATCGTGCAAGTGGCGGATTTCCTTGGTCAACCGGACGATAGCATCCTCAGGCTCATTAGGATTGGCTGTGATTAAAATAAGGTCGGACCAATCATGTTCAAGGGCGTCCAAAGCGGTGTGCTCGGACCGTACGGCTTGCACCAGGCATCCGTGATTGGTAAGCAGGTCATATAATCGCTGCCTGCGGTCGATGTCCGGTTCAACAATCAGGATTTTGCGGCGCCCGTTGGCAGCTGTTGTCGGTTTGTTTATCATGGGTTCTGCTCCGTCTTTGCGAAGTTTACCATACCGTAATAGGTTACGGCAAAGTATGATAAGTGCCATGATTCGTCTTTATCAGAGCGCCGATCGCATGGAAGTCCGCGCGGTTTGTTGTGATACCGCCAATCTAGGCGATCCGGTCGATACGGTTTTTCCTGACCGAGATATTTTCGCTGACCTGCTATCTAGCTACTATACGGATTATGAGCCGGAATCGACGTGGATCGTTGAAAAGGACGGTGTCATTGCGGGCTATCTCACTGGTTGTCTCAACAGCACCCGTTATCAGCGCCTCATGCGTTGGCGCATTGTGCCCCGCGCCGCTTTCCGGGCTGCATGGAAAGGGCTGCTTGTTGAGCGGGCCACTTGGCGGTTGTTTCGGGCTGCCCTACAAACGCTCCAGCTCGGAGGCTGGCGGCAGACACCGGAGTTAAGACAGTACCCCGCGCATTTCCATATGAATTTACAGCCACATCTGCGCGGTCAGGGCCTCGGCGAGCAATTGCTTGACTGTTTTTTGGCGTATGCGCACGGCAAAAAAATACCCGGTGTCTGTGCCGCGGTCCGCGGCGACAACCCGGCAGCCTGCCGGTTCTTTCAAAGGCAGGGTTTCCGCGAGCTTTACCGCCACCCGGTTGTGTTGCCGCGGGGACTGGAAGGTTACGTCCCCCATGACCGGATCCTCTATGCAAAAGCGCTTTAAACTAAAATTTAAATCCCAACTGATCGGATGGGCTGCCATCCTGATTTTCGGGGCCGCACTCGTCTGGCTGCACTATCATCCTGCGCAAAGTTTAATTGAAGAGCGTGCAGAACCGGAAACAGTCTTAAACCCCCGCGACCGGATTTTGATTTTAGCACCCCATCCGGATGATGAGGTCCTAGGCTGTGCCGGCATTATCCAGAAAGCCCGCAAGGAAGGCGTTCCCGTACACGTTGTGCTTTTTACCTACGGGGACAACAACGAATGGGCTTTTTTCCTTTATCGCAAGCATCCGGTATTCCGGCCCTCGGGTGTCCGGCGCATGGGGCTTGTGCGCCACGACGAGACCTTGGAAGCGGCTAAGCGCCTGGAACTATCCCCCGACCAGCTTACTTTTTTAGGGTATCCGGATTTCGGCACATTGAATATCTGGCTACGCCATTGGGCTTCGCGCGGTGCCTACCGCAGCATGCTTACGCGTGTTAAGGCGGTTCCGTATGACAATGCGCTTCGGCCGGGAGCGCCTTATAAAGGAGAAGAGGTATTGCGCGACCTGAAAGGAATCATCCGTACGTTTCATCCGACGAAGATTTTTGTTTCTCACCCAGCAGACTATATGCCCGATCATTTGGCGCTCTATTTATTTACGCGCGTGGCCTTGTGGGACCTTGAGCGCGAAGTGCGGCCTGAGCTTTATCCTTATTTGGTCCATCATGGAAGCTGGCCCCAGCCTTCGGGTTACCGTCCGCAGTTGCCGCTAGAGCCCCCGCTTTCGCTTATGCACCGGATGAATTGGCAATACAGCCCGATGACAATCCAGGAGATCGAAAAAAAGTTATACGCTTTAAAAGCCCATACGACGCAAATGGCCTACAGCAGGAAATATCTGGCCTCTTTTCTACGGTCGAATGAGCTCTTCGGCGATTTCCCTGACGTGGTACTTCATCCGTTGGAGGAACCGCCTGTTGCGCTCAACTCAGAGGAAGCGTTAAACACCCTCGAAGGATCTTATGGTTTAACAGAAGAGCAGCGGACAGCGCTTGTGGGCTTGGAATCGAGGGCCGTCCATATAGAAAAAGACAATATTGTGTTTACGGTTGATTTTACGCGGCCGATTGCGCCCACCCTGCGGATGTCTGTGTTTGTTTTTGGGTACCGGCCGGACAAGCCTTTTGCCGAGATGCCCAAGATAAACGTGCGGGTCGGCGGCATTCGCCAGGCTGTTTTTGACCAGCGCAAGCGCCTTGCCCCCGGCAGCGTAAGCATTGACCGCGGGCTTAAGCAGCTGGTTATCCGCATTCCACGTGCTCTTTTAGGCGGGCCTGACCGGCTGCTGACTAGCGTGCGGACTTATCTGGGCACGGTTCCGGTTGATTGGGTGTCCTGGCGCGCGATCCTATTGCCTACGTCTTCCTGATAATGTGATATCATTTCTAAATGATTTCAAAGCCATCCGCTTCAACGACCTTTTCACCGCTGGCTGATGCCGGCGTCATCACCTTGCTCGGGGCCGTGCTCTATGGGGTTGTTTGCGTTGCCCAGCATTGGCAAGCACCTCTCTTGCATGAAACCACCATTGACCTCCGCTTTAAAGTGCTGCCGGCCTATACGCTTTTTTCGCTGTTGCGCGGGTTTGCCGCCTACGGGTTATCGTTGGCGTTTACCTTAGTGTATGGTTATTGCGCTGCACACCGGCCTAAAGCGGAGCGGGTCATGGTGCCGCTGCTGGATATCCTGCAATCAATACCCGTGCTCGGATTTCTGCCCGGGGCGGTGATGGCGCTGGTAGCACTCTTTCCACATACCAATGCCGGGCTTGAGATGGCCTGTATTTTGATGATTTTCACCGGCCAGGTGTGGAACATGACATTCAGCTTCTATCAATCGCTGCGTGCCATCCCGCCGGATTTACGCGAAGTTTCTTCGCTTTATGGCTTTAACTGGTGGCAGCGTTTTTTCCGCGTTGAGCTGCCTGCTTCAGCGGTGCCGCTTGCATGGAACAGCATGATGGGGATGGCCGGCGGCTGGTTTTTTCTGATGGTATGCGAATCGTTTACTTTAGGGGTGCATGATTTTCGCCTGCCTGGCCTGGGAGCCTATATCAGCGTTGCCATGGCCAAACACAACGGGCAGGCAATTGCCGCCGGGCTTGGGGCCATGGTCTTGATGATCGTGTCGGTGGATGCGCTTGTTTGGCGCCCGCTGCTTGTATGGACGCAGCGGTTTCGTTTGGAAGACACCGCCGGATCAGAGGCAAGCGGTTCAGCTGTTTTGCGGTGGTATCAAAAATCCTGGTTGATCCATTTTTTGTATTTGCGTGTAGCACGGCCCATAGGCGAAAAACTGTTTAAACCATCGGCGGAAATTGCCCTGCCGGCTGTGTTACTGGGCCCCATCCGTTGGATAAATCCGGTCAATATAGCCCTGCTTGCGGCCCTCGTTTTCGGGGCTGGTTTGGTGGTTTGGTCTGCCTGGTCGTTGGCAGTATTATTGGCACAACTAGAAGCTTCTGTGTGGTGGTCTGTGATAGCAGCCGCTTTATGCACGGGGCTGCGCGTAACGGCAGCAGTTGTTTTGGGCACCCTTTGGACAGTGCCTGTGGGTATTTGGATCGGCCGGTCCGATTTACGCCGCAGCCGCTTGCAGCCGTTTGTCCAGGTGGCTGCTTCTTTTCCCGCCCCGATGTTGTACCCGCTTGTTTTGTTGGGGCTTCATCAATTAGGATGGGGGCTTGGGGTGGGCGCTGTTTTCCTGATGCTGTTGGGTACACAATGGTATGTGTTGTTTAATGTCATCGCGGGCGCCTCTTCCGTACCAAACGATTTACGCGAAGCGGCGGAAGCTTACCAGTTTACGCCAAGCCAGCGTTGGCGTATGGTGTGGTGGCCGGCGGTGTTTCCTTCATTGGTCACCGGATGGATTACCGCAGCCGGCGGTGCTTGGAACGCCAGCATCGTTGCGGAATACATATCTTCAGGGACGAGTGAAGCCTCATCCACTTTTGGGTTGGGGTCGCTTATTTCATTGTCCGCAGCCCGGGGCCATTATGCCTTGTTGGCGGCGGGTGTTTTAATGATGGCGGTCGTTGTGGTGTTTATTAACCGTTTTGTATGGAAGCCGCTGTATCAGCTTGCACAAACGCGCTATGCCTACTAACGCTAATCCTCCTTCTGATGTTTTAGTGCAGCTCTCGCACGTAGAGCATTTATACCGCATGCCGTCGGGAAAACCGCTGCAGGTGTTAAGTGAAATTAATTTCACGCTGCGTGAAGGGGAGCTGGTGGCTTTGCTTGGGCCTTCGGGCTGCGGCAAATCAACACTTATCCGCATTGCCGCCGGGCTGCTTGCGCCGACGCATGGTTCGGTCAGCTACCGCGGCGAAGCGCTTCACGGCCCCAATCCGCACACGGCGCTGGTGTTTCAGCAGTTTGCGCTCTATCCTTGGTTGACCGTGGCACAGAACATAGAGCAGGCATTGATTCCGCGCGGCATTGCGCGCGATGTCCGCAAGCAGCGCGCCGCCGAAGTGATTTCGCTTATCGGCCTGGAAGGGTTCGAAGAGGCTTATCCGCGTGAATTATCAGGGGGCATGAAACAGCGCGTCGGCATGGCGAGGGCGCTTTCTGTACAGCCGGAAGTGTTATGCATGGATGAGCCCTTTAGCCAGGTCGATGCGCTGACCGCAGAAACCCTGCGCACCGAAGTCGTCAATCTCTGGCGCGACAGGGAAAAATATCCGCATTCGATTATTTTGGTCAGCCACGATATCCACGAGGTGGCCCTCATGGCAAGCCGCATCCTGGTGTTTGCGGCCAACCCCGGGCGGATCAAGACAGTCATCGAAAACCCGCTGCCTTATCCCCGGGATGCGCGCTCGCCGGCTTATCAGGCGCTGGTCGACAGGCTGCACGGGATCATCACCGGCTTGTATCTGCCGGAGGAAGAGCCTCAACGGTCCGTTACGATATTGGCTGGCATGGCCGGCGTTCAAACCATAGCACCGGTGCCCTTAGTTGAAGTACGCGTGATTCTCGGCCTGCTTGAAGTGGTCAACACGCGCGGCGGCGATGTTGAAATTTTCCGGTTGACCGCGGAAATGGACCAGGCGTTTACGCGCACGCTTTTGGCATCCAAAGCAGCCGAACTGCTCGGGTTTATGGAAACACCGCTGGACCGCCTGGTGGTGACTGAACTCGGGCGCCAGTGGATAGCCGGTTCCCGTAAAGCCCGCCGCCAATTGTTCCGCACCCAAGTCATGCGGCTGCCGCTTTTTAAGCGGATCAAAGAAATGCTCGAGCATAGCGAGGAGCACCGCCTTGAAAAGAATTTGTTGCTTGAGGAGCTGGCTATTCAATGCCCGCAAGAAGACCCGAAGCGCCTTTTCAGGATCCTGATCAACTGGGGAAGGTTTGCTGATTTGTGGGCGTATCAATCAGCCACAGCCACCCTGAGCACCAACGGTGGCTCTGCGAAGCCGCAGGCAGGGGCTCAGCCGCCTGCAGCAGCTCCCGAACCCGGTCCGGCAGCGCCGGATAAAACCCCAACAGGCGCTACTTAAAAAACAGCCTGCATGTTAGAATAAGGCAAATCACGACCTTCCAAGATGAGGTGATCCCATGGTTGAAGTGCTTAGTATTTTGACGGTTGTTGTCGCGATGTTTATCGGTTTGTGGATACTGGGCTGGTGTTACGGAGATTTTGAAAAGCCGCAGCAGGAAACGCGCAAGTAGCACGTCTTCCCACGATGTTGTTGCTAGCCGGGGACATTGGCGGTACCAAGACCCGCGTTGCTTTATTCCGCGCCCGGCATGGAAAACTTAGGCTCCTGCGCGAGCAGCGCTTTTTAAGCAAAGCTTTTCCCGGGCTTGCCGCGATTCTTAAGGCATTTCTCGCTGCTGGAAAAAGCCGTCCCGCCGCCGCTTGTTTCGGCGTGGCCGGCCCGGTAGTTAACGGCCGCTGTGAAGGCACCAACCTACCCTGGATCATTCAAGTGTCGCTGCTGCAGAAAACGTTTCGTTTAGGCCCGGTTTCCTTGATCAATGACCTTCAGGCAACCGCTTACGGCATTGAGATGTTGCCGGCGGGCGCTTTTAGCGTGCTTCAAAAAGGAAAACCAGCTGCCCAGGCGCCCATTGCGGTGATTGCCGCAGGCACCGGCCTGGGGGAAGCCGCACTTGTTTGGGACGGCGCGCACTATCGAGCTGTTGCTTCAGAAGGCGGCCATGCGGATTTTGCTCCGCGCACTGAAAAAGAAACGAAACTCTTGCGGTATTTGGCGAAAAAATTCGGCCACGTCAGTTATGAGCGCATCTTATCCGGCCCAGGGAAGCTGGATCTGTATTATTTTGTCCGGCAATTAAACGGCGGAAAAGAACCCGCGTGGCTATCCGGCGAGCTTAAGACACGCGACGCCAGCGCAGTTGTATCGGAAATGGCGCTGCAAAAACGTTCGCCGCTTTGTGTGGAGGCCCTGAAGCTTTTTGTGTCTATTTACGGCGCAGAAGCAGGCAACGTGGCGCTTAAGTTTTTAGCGCGCGGCGGCATTTATATCGGCGGTGGCATTGCGCCGACGATTTTGCCGCTGCTTAAAAACGGAGTTTTCATCGAATCTTTTTTAGATAAGGGCAGGCTCTCGCCGCTGCTTTCCCAGGTTCCGGTTAAGGTTATCCTGGATGACCGGGCGGCTTTATTTGGCGCCGGCTATTTTGCCATGCGCCTCGCATCGTATTAAGAGATAGAAGGGAGGGTTCTATGAAACTTTTGCGGAGCATTCTGATAGGGATTGTCGTGCTGGTGCTCGTTGTCGTGCTGGGGAAGAACATCATCGCTAAAGCAGCTCTGACCAGTGGTATCAAGATGGTTACCGGGCTTAATGCGCAGGCTTCCGGCATGCAAGTAGGCATTCCCGTCATCGGCATTCAAGGGCTTAAGATAATGAACCCTGCCGGCTATCCCGATCCGATGATGGTGAGCCTCAAGGAGTTCATGGTCGATTATGACCTTCAGGCGATTTTGGGTGGCAAGCCGCACCTGCGCAAATTGGTGTTGAACTTAGAAGAAGTCTCTATCATTAAGCGCCAGGACGGGGCGGTGAACATCCAGCAAATTAAAGCGCTCCAACAAAAACCAGCTTCCTCCAAATCCAGCAAGCCGGCATCTGCAGGCAAAGCACCGCCGCTTAAGATTGATGCATTGGACTTGCGTATCGGCAGGGTTGTGTTCAAGGACTATACCCATACTCCGGCAACGGAAAAGACCTTTAACCTGAATGTTAGCGAGCAGCACGAAAATATCGGGGATACCTACGCGCTGGCGGGGTTAATCGTGCTTAAGATCATGTCGAGAACCGGCTTGGCCGCCATCACCAATATCGACGTCGGCGATTTGCAGGCAGGTGTCAATGATGCCTTGCAGTTTTCCCAGGAAGCCGCAAATAAGGCTTTGGGTAATGCCCAGGAAATGGGAAGAAATGCGATGAAAAATACGGAGGACTTGATCAGAAACCCGGCCCAGCTGACCGGCAATGTTGCTGATACCGGAAAACAGGCTGCAGGCGCCGCTAAAGATGCGGCAGATTCGCTGAAGAAGCTTTTTAAGAACCAGCCGTAGCGCTGCGGGTTATTTCAAACTGACAGGCACATAAGCCACTTTTGTTGTTCCGTTAGCGCTTTCTGCCGTGATCCGGACTACGCCTTCTTTGATTCCTTTCAAAGAAACTTCGCCCAAAAGCCCTTGGGTAACGGGCCGTGTTAAGGAGCTGCCAGCCGCCTGCCACTCACGCGGCTGCTTGCCCTTGCCGAGATCCAAGTGGTAACTTGAAAAAACGCCGCGGATTGTGCCATAGATACGAGCGCTGCCCACCTTCTTATCAACAACCACTTCATTGGGCCAAAGGGTGATTATCTGCGCCGGATCCATGGAAAGCGCATCAGCAGCATTCAACAACCCCCAGCCTGTCGAACCGTTCCATGCGGCTTCGCCCAACGGATGCGTGCTGTTAAGCAGCATGTCCTCCACTACGAAATTCGGAAGGTTGGGCTGCTTGGCAAGGATGAGCGAGGCTGTTGCCGCAACCATAGGTGCAGAGAAAGAAGTGCCGGTTGCTGTGCGGTATTGCCTGTCGCGCTCAAAGGCAGGCCCGGGCCATTCAGCATCCTTGGATTGCAGCGAGTAAATGTTTTGGCCTGGTGCTGCGATTGCAATCACCGTGCCTTCATTGGAGAGTTTGGTGTGGCTGCGGTCCATATCTAGCCCTGCGACCGTGATGGCACGCCGCGCAGCAGCGGGTCCGGACTTTGCCGCGTCACTAGCCTCGTTGCCGGCGGCGATGACGACAAGGGCACCATGAGCATGAGCGAAATTAATCGCCAGCTGCTCAAGTTTGGAAACGCCGGCTCCGCCGAGGCTTATGTTGATCACGCGTGCCCCGTGCTTGACGGCGTAGTGAATGGCCCGGTAGATGGCAAGACTGTTTGTCTGCCCGAAGCGGTTGGTGACTTTAAGCACCATGATTTGCGCACCCGGGTTGATGCCCGCGATGCCGATGTTGTTGTTGCGCTTGGCGGCGATAACGCCGGCCACTAGTGTTCCGTGGCCCGCATAGTCGGTCAGGTCGCTATCTTCATCATTGAAGTTCCAGCCGTGGACATCATCCACGTAGCCATCCTTATCATCATCGATGTTGTTTCCCGCAATTTCCCGGGGATTGGCCCAAACATATTGCGGCCCGTCCGGGTGAGCTAAATCCAAGCCAGAATCGATGATCGCCACAAGGGTGTTGGGCTTGCTCGTATCTACCAGGTCCCACGCAGACTTGCCTTGCCCTTGCGGAGTAAAGCCTGTGGCAAATAACCCCCACTGATCCAGCGCCTGCGGCCCTTTTTGGCCGCCATGCGAAGGTCCAAATTCAGCCATCGGCGACGGCCCTGCTTCAGGAGGGGCTGCCATGGACATGTCCGGCCCATGGCTAATCTGTTTTGGTTTTGGCGGCAATTTCATTGCCGCTGCTTGAGCGGTGCTTCCATGCGCATAGAGCGGGTCATTGGGAATGCCGGCGGCTTCTTCATTATCTTTCTTCTTGCCTTCCTTTACACGGACATAGACCGGTTCCCACAAATAAGCATGTCCGGGCGAAGGCAGTGTGCCGCTCACGGCGCTGCGCATGTCATCGAACACCGCGAGCTTTTCCTCGTGGCCGCAGCCGTACGGCAAAACACCCACATACTGCGGAGTCCAATCCCTGGGCAATGCTTTATAAGCGCCGCCTGAAAGGCCGTAGCTTGATCCGTAATCTAAGGTGTTGTCGAGCCCCCAGTTCTTGTGCAATCCTCCTTCCACAAGCCAGGTTTTGTCGTTGGCAGCCGCGCTCTCATTTTTCTTCTTATTCAGAATCGGATGTTCGCCGACTTTATAAACACCCAAGTTCGAGTAGACCGTATCCCCGATGATCACACCGGACTCCGCATAATAAGTCGTAAAAGGTTCTTCTAGCACCGGTTGATTTGTATTAGGCGTATCTGATTTTGGCGCATTGAAGGAGTAATGCAGCGATGGAGTTACATTCCAGGAAGGCTTATACTCCAACCCCATTGCGTAATCGCTGTACCCTGAAGGTTGCGACGATTGCACCTGCGTGGTGGTTTCTTTTACGGCAGGCTGCGTGCTTTGAGTTGAGGGCTGTGTTGTCACGGCTGTTACAGTTTGCGCAGAATCTGCTGCGGCTTTATGAGTTGGGGTTGCGGGCATAGCAGGCTTGCCGTTGACCGTGCGTTCAAGCACTGTGCCATCGGGCGCGGTGAGGGTACGTGCGATGGATCCATCCGCCTGCTTTTCAACGCTGAGCGTATTTCCATCCGCATCTGTCGTGCTTGCTGAGGTGGCTGGCTTATGCGGTTGTGGCTTGGTTACGGGAGGCGGAGTCAGTGTACCCTGTGAGATCACATTGCCTGAAGGCCCGGTGACCGTTTGTGTCACGGTGCCGTCGGGTTGTTTTTGCAGGGTGATAATGTTTCCGTTTGCGTCCTTAGTACTGGCGAAGGGAGTTGCCGGATCGCGCGGATTCGGTTTTGTCGCAGGCGGGGGATTAAGCGGCCCTTGTTCAAGGACTTTCCCGCTAGCATCTGTAACCATGCGTGTCACTGAGCCGTCAGGGTTGCGGTTGATCGTGGTGGTCTGCCCGTTCTCATCGGTGGTACTTGCCGTCGTCGTACCCGGCTTGCGGGGAGGAACTTTTGTAGGCTCGGGCTGAGTAACCGGCCCGGATTCAACGACATGGCCATCCGGGGCGGTGACCGTGCGCGTGGTTGTGCCATCCGGTTGCTTCTTGATCGTTACCGTATTTCCGTCCGCATCCTTGGTGCTTGCGGAGGTGCCTTTTTCTCGCGGGGGAACTTTCGTTACAGGTTCGGGGGCGACGGTGCTTTGGTCAACAACATTGCCTTGCGAATCAGTAACGGTGCGCGTGGTTGTGCCATCCGGCTGTTTTTCCAGGCTTAAGGTGTTGCCATCGGCGTCTGTTGTGCTGGCCCGGGTGATCTGGGGCCGGGCTGCTGCGGGTGCTGCAACAGCTTCTTGGATCAGCCATCCGGCAAAAGCCTGCAGCCAGCGCTGTGTGCGCTGTAATTGCGACCGGGGTTTTGAATCGGGGTGCGGTTGAGGATCGATACGCTGCATCCCGCCGTCTTTATACTTGAAGGATGTATCAAGCCTGTATTGCGCCGGCAGGTTATAGACGCCTGAGTTTCCAGATACGGAGAGGGATGAGGACGACGGCGGCCCTTCCATGATGTCGCCGTACTGATCCAAATGCAGCTTGCCGGAGGAAGTTGAAATCTTGCCGTTGGACAACCTTCCGCGTTCAACGCTGACTTTGCCAGAGTTGATCATATAACACATCTCATGCAAATCATCCAAAACCTCGTCGCCATACTCCTCAATCTCACGCTTCGTGTAATAGTCGATGGGGTAGCCGTCGGGGTCATACAAGACAGCTACCTGCTTGCCGCCGGCTTTTCCGGTGGCAATTAACGAGCCGTTGGCTCCCATCGCCTCGCCGGGCCATTCGCGCTGCAAAGGCAACTGCAGCAATTGCCGGCCAACCAAAAAATCAACGCTGTCAGGTGTTTTGTTGATGAAATTGATAACCCCGGTAATGGCATCGCTGCCATAGGCAGCAGACGCCCCGCCCCTGGGTACTTCAACTCGCTGCAGCTGGTCAGCGGGAATGGCGTTTATGTCTGACGCCAGTTTTGCTTGGGAGTCAGTTAAGGGCAAGTTCCGCCAGTTAACAGAGTCGGATGGATTTGCTTTATTGTTGGCAATGCCTGGCTGCAATTGGACTATGTCGGCATAGGAGCGTCCGCCGGTAGGAAGGTTTTGGATTTGCTCGTTCGTTACACTAGTACCGGTAGCGGTTTTTTTAGTATCCACAACAGGCGCTTCCGTGCACCAGGCGGAAGGCAGTTGCGAGAGGAGGATTACCAGCGCCAACAGACCGTGACCCGTGCTACGATCAAACATGCGTGCCTCCTGGGGTAGGGTGGATGGTAGCAACAAGATAAAGGGCAGGCAGAGGGCTGTCAAGCGAAGATCAGGCAATGCGAAGAAAGGCTGTGTTAAAATACGCCTATGCGAACGCGCAGATTCGGCCGCTTGGGGTGGCAAGCTTCTGAAGTCGGTTTAGGCACTTGGGCGATGGGCGGCCTGTGGGGCGCTGTCGATGACCGCGAGGCGTTGCGCGCCCTGTTTCGCGCGCTTGAGTTGGGTGTTAATTTTTTTGACACCGCGCATGTTTACGGCGATGGACACGCTGAGCAGCTCATTGCAAAGGCGTTGGCGGAGCGCGAAGAAAAAGTTTATATCGCCACCAAAGTGCCGCCTAAAAATAGGGAGTGGCCGGCGCGCCATGAGGTACCTGCCCAAGAAGCGTTTCCCGCTGATTGGATCATTCAATGCACCGAAGAGAGTTTGCGTCGGCTTAACCGCCCGGTAGTTGACTTACAGCAGCTGCATGTTTGGTCGCCGGGCTGGTTAAAAGAATCGTCTGTCTGGCTGCCGGCTGTTGAACAACTGAAGAAGCAGGGAAAGATCAAAGCCTTTGGGATCTCTATCAATGATCATGAGCCTGACACTGCGCTGGAGCTAGTGGCTTCCGGATTAATTGACAGCGTGCAGGTGATTTATAATGTTTTTGATCAAACCCCTCAGCAGAAGTTGTTTCCGGCTTGCGAAAAGCATCAGGTGGCGGTCATTGTGCGCGTGCCGTTTGATGAAGGAAGCTTGACCGGGAAACTGACAGCTGCCACGCGGTTTGCAACGGATGATTGGCGCGCGGCGTATTTTGCGGGAGACCGGCTTAAAGAAACCGTGGAGCGTGTTGAGCGCATCCGTTCGGATTTCCGTGGGACATTGCATACCTTCGCGCAACTGGCCCTGGGTTTTTGCCTAGCGCACCCGGCGGTTTCAACCGTGATTCCCGGCATGCGCAAAGTGGTACATGTGGAAGATAATTGCGCTGCGGGCAGCGGGGTAGAGTTAACACCTACGGAAATTGAGCGGCTTAAGGCGCACGCTTGGCCGCGGAATTTTTATAAAGGCGTTTTTGGGGACTAACGGAGGGAAGATGAGCCAATCGGCGGTTGTGGTTATCATTTACGGGATTTTTTGCATCGTTGGCGGCGTTATCGGCTTTAAGAAGGTAAAGAGCGGCGCATCCTTGGCAGCCGGCTTGCTTTCCGGGGTCCTGCTTCTTGTCTGCGGCCAGTTGCTGTTAAATGCAAACAAGGCGGGTGCTGTTGGAAGCGCAGTCGTCGCCTTCCTGCTC
>ORMF012171923.1_pt1 | contig 14577 bp, 18 predicted proteins | sample 1779871 | NCBI WGS metagenome assembly ORMF01 (sample SAMEA104232316, study PRJEB22302) | groundwater metagenome | biome: forest; feature: aquifer; material: groundwater | place: USA | collected 2011-08-07 | depth 5.4 m | reverse complement strand
ATATTCCTTTAATTCTACTGGATTCATATTTTTATTTTTAAAGAATTTATTCTATGCCGTTTTCTACTATCAGGTCTGCTTATTGTCTATTAAATAGCGTCTCGGTTACCTGAAATGACTTGGTAGTCACTCCAGCCAGCCAGCTTATTGATATAGTTACCTTAACTTCATCGGCCGAAACACTTTGAAATTGAATCTCTCTTCTGAAATTAGTGGTCGTCCAGCCAGCCCCCACGGTATAACCCATAAGACCGAATGAGGCCGAGGTCGTGGCTGTATTTTGATTTATCTTGGGACAAGTGCCGAATCCCCCAGAACAAGCAGTCGCAACTTTAAGGGGAGAATCTATGGTGCAAGTCTTGCCGAAATAACATGGATCTCCTGCCCCTGCTGAAAGTAAAGCTAGCCAATTTGTGTTTGTACCGCTTATAGTACGCAGAGCATTTTCATCTCGTATGTTTTTGATAAATTCCATGGCTTCTTGGGTCAGATAAAAAGCAGTAATTTGATTTTTGGCCATAATAGAAGATCGCAAGCCGTTCTGGACTGCTGTAAATGTCCCAGCTATAGACAGAGATAGGATTCCTATAGCCACCAATGACTCGACCAGTGTAAAGCCGGCCTTTCTTAATCTGTTTCTTCCCTTTTCTATTTTTTTATTTTCTATTTTTCTATTCATCTGTTTATTGTGAGTCGAATTGTCTCTGGGAAACTGTCGTTTCAAGACTGAAAGTTGATCTCAAGGTAGGTTTGATCCCGACATATCCGCCAATGACCATTATAACTTGGGGCTGATAAAGATCCGCTCCATTTGAATAAAGAGGCGAGCCGAAAACTCTAAAGGATAGGTGAGTTATGGTCACATCCGTACCTGTTAGATAATAATCCGCGCCACCATTTATAGATCTAGCCACCCGACTGCCGACTAATTTGTAAACAACTTGGGAGCTAGCCGGAGAAGTGAGAGCAATAGAACTGGATCCGCCGGCACAGTCGCGAGGAGAAGAGAGAGAGCCTTGGGTTATATCACAATGATAGTTTCTTCCAAAGCGAATAGTTCGAGTCATGCTCTCCAATGTAAAGTTAAGATTGTCCATTACACTACGCAAGTTCTGGGATTTGCGGTTGGCATCAAAGACAGATAGAACTGAACCTGTGCTGATGACCATGACCACCGTAAAAACAGAAACCGATACCAACAGTTCCGCCAGAGTGAAACCTTTATTTTTTAATTTGTCTGTATTTCTATTCATATGTTTTTACTGAACTAGAATCTGGCCAGTACTTTCAACAATGACAGTGAGATTTTTGTTCTTAAGAGAAGTCAAAACAATTTTACCAGTAGAGGAGGGCCCGGCTACAGTACTACTAGCAATATTTGTAAAATATACTAACGCATCAGGATTGGGTCTAAGAAAAGTAATGTTCGCTCTCCTTGCCGTTGCGACGGGAGGACATGTCGTTGCGTCACAAATATTTGATATCTTGACTCCATTTCTTAGAGTTTCTTGCTTTACACACTCGGTATTTCCGCTTCCACACCCATTCCCCCCATCATATATCATGTTTCCATTTGTATCGGTAAATAAATAATAATGTGTCGTGTCATACGCACTATCAAAATAAACACCGTAAGCAGAAGTGAATACCCCGCCAGAAACAGTCACTTCTTTTACATTCAGGCCATAGGTCTGGGCTTGCCTTATAGCAATGACCACTTCCTGGCCGGCAGAAGCCAAAGACAAATTATCGCTGAATGTTTTGTAATTAAAAAGTACAACTGTCATTATTACAGTAATAATACTAAGGGAGACTAGAAGCTCAACTAAAGTAAACCCTGCGACTGAAGTTTTATAGATGTTTTCCATGTAAATTCAGAACAAATTTAGAAAAATAGTTATGCCAAGTACATCGATTCTGCTGAAAAAAACAATGACAGTGGCCAAGATAAGAAATGGGGCAAAAGGTACTTCGGATTGAAAATTAATTTTCGGTTTTTTATTGCTCTCCACTAAAGACTTTAAAATAACAAAAATGCTCCAGGCCGCTCCGATCCAAAAAGCTAGGACTACGGCATTTATCCCAGATATAAATCCAAGTAAAGCTCCCATCCCAAAGGCTAATTTGGCGTCCCCAAAACCCATCCATCTACCGCCGGAAAAGAGCCATAAGAGAGCAAATGGCAAAAATAGAACAAATGGCGAGGATAAATCAAGGAGGTCCAAAGTATTCAACTGAAAATCTTTTAGATAAATAAAAAGAAAAAACTTCAAAAGACAGAGGAGGATGAAAACGTAGACAAAAAAGTTTGGGATGATCTTGTGATGAAAATCATAAATGACAATAACCAAAAGAAGGCTGAAGACAAAAGCATAATATAAAAAAAACAATACAGAATAAAGCATTCCGTGCGGAAAGGCTCCATACATTGGCCAAAGGGAAATCTGACGGAGTAGAACACCGACAAATAGAAGTCCCGAGGAAAGTTCGATTATGGGATACTGCCAGGAAATCTTATTTTTGCATGTCCGGCACTTGCCTCGTAAAGAGAGAAAACTGACAAGGGGAAGGAGTTCAAACCATTTTAAAGAAGCGCTGCAAGTGAAGCATTTTGATCTGCCTTTATATATAGACAGGCCAGTATTATAACGAAGGACAACTACATTTATAAAACTGCCAATCAAAGTGCCGAGAATAAATATAAATACAAAAAAGAGAAAATGCATAAATATATTATACATTGAAACCAAAACGTAATACAGGGTATTGAGAAACTAAGGGCAGTTTATAGCACCGTTTCCGGGGTCCACATCTAAGGTTTTGATTATGGTAGTCTGATCAACGCATAGCCAGTCAATACCCGATCCGTTACCGAATACGTTTTGCTGGGTTAATTGAGTTCTTACTTTATATCCAGCCGCCCAATTTGTGCAGTTACCATTAGCTCCGGCTGCGATGTATATTTCCTGAAATTTTCCATCATTGCAGATAGCGTTATATGATTCATTATTTGCTTCATAAAAGAACACGGCTCGAGTGGCAAGATTGCGCAAATTGGATTTTTTCCCAGCGTCCGAACCTTTCAATCTGGCAGAGTTAAGCTGACTTAGGACAACACTAGAAAGCACACCTACAACAGCAATGACAACCAAAAGTTCGATTAAGGTAAAGCCTCGATTCAAATGAAGATTTTTTATCATATAGAGTCTTTCTAGAGTACTATTCACATTATATATTATATCTTAAAAAACAAAACTACCGCTAGGTAGTTTTGTTGATAAGTATCCATCTTTGGGAGGTACAACCCCTCGCCTTCAGGCGAACCTTTTAAGGTGATATAGTTTTAACCATGAAACTATACAGGCAGGGTCCACATACAGTATTTGACCTCAAATATCACTTGGTCTGGACCACTAAATACAAAAAGCCAGTGCTTGAAGGATCCGTCGGAAAAAGAGTTCGGGACTTAATCAGAGAAATCTGCGCCACTCATTCCGTGCAGATAATTAGAGGACATGTGTCAAAAGATCACATTCACATATTTATCTCAATGCCTCCGCAGATTTCGGTCTCAAAGATCATGCAATACATCAAAGGTAAAACCTCTCGACGGATCCTTCAAGATTTCCCTCAACTAAACAAAAGATTCTGGGGAAGGCATTTCTGGTCCCGTGGATACTTTTCCGCCACCTCTGGGGCAATCACTGACGAGATGATCATTGACTACATCAAAAACCAAGACGAGGATGCGGAGAAGAGAGGTGACGATTTCACCATACTCGATGCGTAACCACTTCGTGCTTTAGCACAAAGCCAAACTCCCAGCTTTTAGCTGGGAGTGGTTGATTGCGCCAGGACCAGCACAATATTTTTACTTACAAGCAACACCGTTAAATCCTCGGTCAGTACCGGCTGGAGTAACTTGTTTTGAGGTTCCAGCACTGTCTACACACCAGCTATTAGTTGTAGTTTGTTTCAAAGGAACAGATACGGCCCAAGCACTAGCTGTAGAAGGTCCTCCTACTACACAGCTTGCGGCACCGAGACCACCTCCAGTTGAAGCATTCCCCGCTGCAGCTATTTGAGCACTAATGTTTGGATCAGCAAACAGGGTACCTGCTGTAGCGGCACAAGCACCAACAGGAAAGTTTGTCCCGGTAACATCCACGTCATATACGCCATTTGTATCGTATAGTATTTCAGCTTGAGCACGGATATTAGCCAAGTTTGATTTTATGGCTGCGTCTGCCCCCTTGCCTCGAGCTGTGTTAAGAGAAGCCAAAACTACGGAAGAAAGAATACCGATGATTGCAATAACCACAAGCAATTCGATAAGCGTAAAACCTTTATTAAACTTTTTTATCATAATAATTAATGTTAACTTAAACCCTATACTGACCTTGTAATGTTGCTCGACCCTCTGTTGAGACCCGCGCTTCGTCAAAACGAATACCTATTATTATACGGCCTAAGCGCCCTAAACAAAAGAGAGCCTGTGGATAAATCCACTCAATTTAAGAGCACAGTCCTCCGCTTATAGCCGCTGTGGGAGTACCGGCAAACTGCTTGGAAGCGCCAGCGCTATCCACACACCAGGACTGTCCGGCTGTTTTGAGGCCAACAGATATAGCGTAAGTTGTCCCTGTTGCTACACAACGAGTGCCATTTCCTCCTCCAGCTAAAGCAGCCGAAGCGATGGCATCTACTACCCTCTGATCACTGAACACTCCTGTGCTAGCAGTAGATGGACAGGAAGCAACAGAAAATGTGCCGTAAGAGTTAGAGTTGTTGTCATAATAAAACTCGGCTTGAGATCTCAGATTGGCCAGATTGGATTTGACATTGGCATCCGCTCCTTTATTTCGAGCTGAATTCAACTGGACCATAACAATAGCCGAAAGAATTCCTATAATAGCGATGACAACCATCATTTCTATAAGTGTAAATCCGGCTTTTTTATTTTTTATCATAATAATTTGTTAAAAATGAATCTGTGTTAAAACCATTAAGCTGAAGCAATATTGTATATCGGCATAAGAACAGCCGCCAAAAGAGTTCCAACGCCTAAGCCTAGCCCGACAATCATTACGGGCTCTATCATACCAACCAAAGTGTCCACAGCCGAGGAAACTTCGCGCTGATAAAACTTGGCCAGAGATTTCAAAATATTGCCTAACTCTCCTGTTTCCTCACCGACCTTGATCATCTGAGTCAAAAGGGGCGAAATATCTTTGTGCTGGGCAAATGCATCCGAAAGAGAGGTCCCTTCTTTGACTTTAATCAAAGTGTCGTCAAGAATGTCTTTATATACTTTGTTATCTACAACAGAAGAAGTAATTTCCAAAGCGTGCAAGATAGGAATACCGCTGATAATCATAGTGTTAAGGTTGTCGGCAATACGGGATAGATAAAGCTTGCGATATAAGTCACCAACATAAGGGAAATTCAGTCTCATATTATCCAGATAGTGTCCTCCTTCGTCCGTTTTTGAATATTTCCAGACTCCCACCACTCCTATTATTGTAGCGATAGCCAGATACAAGCCGTAATTTACAAAAACACTACTGATAAACAAGACGATTTTAGTATAAAAAGGAATATCTTGGCCGGAATCGGCTATCATTAGAGCAATTTTCGGAATAATAACAGTCAGCATTAAAATCATTACCCCCACAAAGGTCAGAACAATAAAGGCCGGATATATCAGGGCGTTTTTTGCTTTGGAAGTCACTTCATACGTTCTATCCAAGTAATCTGCCAAGTAGGTAAAGATGTCGTCTAGTTTGCCGGACTCCTCGCCTGCCTTGACCATATTTACATAAAAACTGGAGAAGGTGTCCGGATATTTGGAAATAGCCATCGAGATAGAACTGCCGCCTTGAATGTCATCTGCTATGGCAAACAAATATCTTTTGAGATTAGGATTCTCTACTTGTTCTCCAAGAAGGCGGAAAACTCGCAGTGGGGAAACTTTAGCCTCAAACAAAGTGGCCATTTGGCGGGACAAAATTACCACATCCTTGTTTGAAACCCGATTAAAAAAAGAAAGTAGTGGAACTTTGAATTTTTTCTCCTCCGAGGAGTGGATTTGAGAAATAACTAATCCACTTTTCTGTAGCTGATTTATAGCCACATCAACACTAAAAGCTTCTATGGTACCCTGTGTTTCCTGACCTGTATTGGTTATGGCTTTGTATGTGAATATCATCTTAGAAGTAGTGGCTAGTATCTAGTAGCTAGGTTTCAATTAATTTTCCTAGATATTGGTTACTAATTTATTATAACATGCGCTCCAAACCTTTTGTGTTTTGGGTATGAAGATAAGCGTTCTCCAGAGTGATCTCCCCCGCTTTGACTAGCTCGCTCAAATATCTATTGAGATCAATCATTCCCTGCTCGGAACTCGTTTCAATAACCGAATTAATCTCGTGGGTCCGACTTTCTCTAATAAGATTGGAGACGGCATTATTATTAATCAGAAATTCGACTCCTGGAATAAGCCCGCCAGAAATTCGAGGAATGAGTCGTTGGGAGAGAATTCCTAGAAGGCTAGAAGAAAGCTGGGACCGTATCTGGGTTTGCTGTCTCATATCAAAAGAGTCAATAATACGGTCAATGGTCTGGGCGGCATTGTTGGTGTGGAGAGTGGAGAAGACCAAATGTCCCGTCTCGGCTGCGGTTACAGCCGTGGAAATATCTTCCGGAGTTCTCATTTCCCCTATCATTATGACATTAGTATCTTGGCGAAAGGTCCCCTGAAGAGCAGTATGGAAATCAGGAGTGTCCTCCAAAACTTCTCTTTGATCAATAATAGATTTTTTGGATTCAAAAACATATTCAATCGGATCTTCTATGGTCACAATGTGCTCTAAGCGCTGGATGTTTATCATCTCTATTAGGGTTGCCAAAGTAGTACTCTTGCCCTGGCCAGTAGGACCAACCACCAGAAAAAGCCCCTGTTTTTTAGCTGTGTAAGCCTCTAATATAGAAGGTAATTTCAGTTCAGAAAGTGTTTTTATTGCTGTTGGAATAAGCCGGAGGGCAATGCTGACTTTACCCAGTCGGAAAAAGGCATTTCCTCTGAATCTGACGCCTGTATTGCTATCCTGAAATCCAAAATCTACTTCTTTCTTTCGTAAAAAAATTTCTTTTTTGTCCGCATCCAAAAGTTCATCTAATATACTTTTGATATCCTGCCGGGACAAAATAGGTTCCCTATTAAGGGGAATGAGAATACTGGCCGAACGGACAATAGCTAGACGACCTTCCGACAAATGCAAATCAGAAGCCCCTTCTTTTACCACAATGGAAATTAAATTATCAAATTGTTTTTTACTATCCATCATTATTTTTTCTTGGCTTTATAAATAGAGAGAACTTCTTCAACAACTTCTGACGGAATAGTGGTGGCTTTTATGATATAACCGTCCACTTTTAAATTCTTGGCCTTTTCCAAATGCTCTTCCTCGTTTGTCAGCATTACCAGGGTAACCTCCGGCAAAAATTTTTCCTCCCGAATGACTTTCAAAAGCTCGAGCCCATCTATGCCGGGCGAATGAGCCTCTAGGAGAATAATGTCATATCTCTCCGTTTTCAATTTTTCCAACGCCCCCACGCTTGTTGAAGAAATATCCACCTCTAGTCCGGCTTTTTTGAATTTCAGAGAATACATGTCCAAAAGAAACCGGTCGTCATCTACAAGAAGTATCTTTACAAGCTGATTATCTGACATGAAATTTCTCTCCTTAAAATTATAGCATGTTCGCTTCTTCAAAAGGAATTACCTGGTGCATGGTTTTTATGATAGCGTCTTCTTTCATGGTCAGCATGCCTTTGGCCCGAACTACTTTTGTAATTTCCAACTCCCCTAAATTTTTCAAAATAACTCCCTCCAATTCTTTGTCCATTTCCATAACTTCCATGACCGCTACCCGTCCGCGCGTGCCGTTTGGACAGTCCGCACTTGAGCCAGCCTTGTAAACTTTGTCTGTCAATTCTAGCTCGTCAAGATATTTTTTGGGCAGATCGCTAAACTGTTTGTCAATCATCATTTTGATACTTCCTTCTATTGGCACAGCCACACCAGCATCAGGGCAAAGTCCCAAAGTCAGTCTTTGAGCCATGGCCAAAATAAGAGTCGGGGCAATAAGATAAGGATCAATGCCCATGTCAATAAGTCTCGGAATTACACCAACCGCTGTGTTGGTGTGAATAGTCGATAAAACCAAATGCCCGGTCAAAGCCGCTTGGATAGCCAGCTGGGCAGTCTCCTTGTCTCGGATCTCACCGACCATGATTACATCCGGGTCCTGACGCAATGTCGTACGGAGACCGGAAGCAAATGTATAGCCGATCTCCGGCTGGACTTGGGACTGGGACATGCCTTCAATATTGTATTCAATAGGATCTTCTAGAGAAAGAACGTTTTGGTGTTCGCGATCAATCTCGTTTAGCATGGAATACAAAGTGGTGGTCTTTCCAGATCCTGTAGGTCCCGATATCAAGATAAGTCCGTAAGGTTTTTTTATTGCTCCACGAATAAGAGTGATGTTTCTTTTGGATAGGCCCAATTGTTCCAAAGTCCTTATCCCTCTTTCCTGATCAAGAAGTCTCATCACAACTTTTTCGCCGAAATATGTTGGAAATGTGGAAACACGGAAATCTATTTTGCGATCTTCTATTCTTGTGGTAAAACGCCCGTCCTGGGGCTTACGTTTTTCGTCCAGCCTCATATTGGAGAGAATTTTTATTCTAGCGACTACTGCCGGCTGAACTCTAGAAGGTAAAGTCAAACTGGTATTCATGACACCGTCCACTCGAAAACGAACTTTGACATTTTCCCGCCATGGTTCAATGTGAATATCGGAAGCATTACCATCTGTAGCATACCTCAAAATAGTAGCAACAATTTTTGTCACGGGAGCATCCTCGGCAATTTTTGTTTCTTGGGCCACACTTCCTTCTGATTCTTCTTTTTGCCTCTGTTCGGCAACACTGGTTTCTATTTTTAATTCAGTTTCAAGTTCAGTTAAGGATTTGGACACTTCGGCCGAAAGCCCTTTATATTGTGAAAAAACTTTATTGAAATCCCCTTCAGTAATAAGAAAAATCTTGTAAGGCATCCCTATTTTAGAAGAGATAAAATTGAGAGCGTCTCTTGCTTCAATATCGTCTGGGTTTACCATACCTATTTCCAGAACTCCTTTTGTAACCGCGATCGGAATAAGGCGATAATGAGAAGCTGAATCTTCAGGAATATAGTAGAGGATTTTGTCAGAAACATCCTGGCCACTTAAGTTTTTAGTCGGAATATCAAAATACTCCCCTTTAGCCACCAGAATATCATGAGGAGAAATGCCCCGTTTTATCAGAGCTTCTTCAATCGTAAGCCCAGCCGCAACAGCTTCCTCTGTTACTTTTTCTACTTCTGTTTTCGGCAAGATGCCTTTTTGTACCAGTATTTGAAGTATATCCATATTTAAAATTCCAAATTAAAGAGAGCTTGTGGATTTTTGACCGGACGAAGCTGGGGCAGTCGCCCCAGAACTTAGCGGCGCAAAAGGGTTAGGCCTTCCCTGTGGTTCAGGATAAAGTGCCACCGAAAAATCCACAAGACTTGTAAAGAGTGGGGAAGAAAAGAGTGATCGGTCAATAGAAGTACTCTCAAACTCTCGGGCTAAATTCAAAATGTCTTGCCCGACTGCTTCCCCATTTGGATCCACAACCAAAGAGGCGTCAGGAACTTTGGTAATTTCTCTGTAAGCCAAAAATCCCAAGAGGAAAATGGCTACTATTCCGATTAATATTTTTTGGGTTGTTGGAGAGACCATGGTTTATTTTAAAGAATAAGTGTTCAGTTCTACTAAAATCTCTACCCCTTCTGGCGTTTTTGGATCAACAGATGGTCTAATATGCAATCCGGTAATATCCATGAGATGAAGACTAGCCTCAAACTTGGGCAACAGTTTCAGAAACTGCAAATACGTTCCCTTTAGTTTAAATGTCACCGGATTTGTTTTGTAGAGAGAGGTGTCAGGCACCTCTACCTCTACCCCACTACGAGAATCTGTCGTAGGACTCACTGCTTTGAAATCAGAAAAGGAGAGACCCGACTGACTAGCCATGGAAAAAATGTCGTTAGCAAAAAGGACTGTATCAAATTTATCTGGAATAATTTTATTGAGGCGACTGACTTCGTCTTCAGAAAGACTACTGTACTCCGTCAAAATAGCGTCTCTTTTTACTTTTAATTCCTGGGCTTTTTGGAGAACATTGGAATACTCGGCCTTTTTTGCCCGAAGAGTTTTAACTTCGCCGACCGTGGGGCTAACATAGAAAAAGTAGACTGCTATGCATATCCCTATGAGACTTAGTGGCAAGATTGATTTCATTTTATTGCGTGAAAGGTTGAGTGGAAGATAAAGAGTCTAGAGATTTCTTGTAGGAAATGAGACTCGGATCAAGTGTTGAAGAAAAATCGGCATTGATAAAACCATTATCTCCCAAAGCAAACGTGCCGATTTTTGGATTCTTAATAAATTCATTTTTAGAAAAAATATCTTCTTGCTGAGCCAGTGCATTATACGTCTGGAAATCCCCTTTGATAGAAAGCGTTGGCTTATCCTCTTTAACTAAATAGACAAAATCAGTGAAACGCATTCTTTTGACTACTATTTCTCCAAACAAAGTAAACATGGGCGAGACCGCAACGTGTTTTTCCAAAAGCTTGTTAGAAGCCAGAATCCTGGAATTTGCGCTGATTAGCTCTTTGATTTTTTCCGGCTGGAAAGCAGCCCGCGCCTCGTTTACATTTTTGTCTGCTTCGGTAATCTGATTTGTCAGAATTCTTTTGTATGCGAAAAGACCCCCCGCTGCAAAAACCGTGACTATGACCACTACTGTGGCTATGACAGAGAAAATGTTTGTTTCGTGAACGACTTTAAAACCAGAGTTGCTGCTAGCCGTAATAGGCTTTTTTGGAATGAACGATGTTTGAAATTTAGGCTCCATCCCGTTAGAAGTAGGGAATCACATTTTTCGTCCTGTGACCCATACATAAATTAAGGTTAAATAAAATATACCTTATTAATTGATTCCCGTTACTTCTAACGGGACCATGCTACCTTAATTATAGTACATACGAAAATAAAAAACTATGCAATGTGTGTATAAAACTCGCTCAATCACAAATTTTTTGAGACCCCGTCTTCGCCCCGGAGCGAATCGGTTATATCGGCGCTCTAAGAAAACAAAGTGCTCGAAAGATCGCCTTCTCGACAAACTCGCTTCGCTCAAACAGTGTCTCCAGGCTGCTTTCTCGCTGTTGTTTTCTAATTTCTTGCGCAATGTCTTGCGAAACAGAAATTTCGATAAACAGAGGAGAGAGATTGAATAAAAGCCGAACTCCGCAAGGGGTCGCCTTGCGGAGTGATGTGACTAGAAAGGTGCTGGAAACCGATCAGAAGCAAAATAGTGCCAAATTCCATAGACCAGGGCGATGGCCAATATCCCAATCAGACCTAGCCCGAGCCAGGAGATTTCGTCTTTGTCTCTAGGACTCTTGAAGGGGCTACCGGAAGTCCTCTCCGAAACATTCCGCCCGTTCAGAATGAAGCCTTCCTCTCCGCCATCTTTCATGCTCATAAAACCTCCGAGTAAATACTATAACTTCCCTAAGTTTAGTCAAATCACACATCCAACAACCTCACTTGGAAGATTTTAAAATATAATGACGAACCTCAAACTTTCAGATTTGAGACAAGGTCGCGTATAAAATTTGGAAAATCATTTGAGACGTATGCGTAATACGTTGAAAATGTTTTCTAAATTTTAGACGATGAGATTGGCCAAATCTGGAAGTTTAGTCCAACTCTTGCAATCTTCGAAGAGCGACGCCAACAGCAACAGCAAACTCCGGTCCAGTATCTCTCAAGACCTTTTCCAAAAAAGCCGGAGCGACGACTTTTGCAAAAGGATCACCGGCCACAACTTCCGTCTGAAAAATGCTTTTGGCCACATCCACTACTCCCTTTAATGCACTCCCTCCTCCCACTAACACAACTTTGCTGACATTTTTGTTGTATTTTTTCTGATAAGCCAAAACGACGTGACTAGCTTCAGAGAAAATGTAATTCAAGGTCAAAGTCCCTACATTTTTCAATGCTATACCGCTGACTTCTCCCAAAAGTCCTTTTTCTCTTTTTAGATATTCGGCATCGAGCATAGAAATGCCGAGAGATTTGGAAAGCTCATCTGTAATATTGTGTGAGCCGCGATCCACCATATGCGAAGCCCGCAAAATTCCTCTTTCCACGATATAAAGTTTTGTACTGGTCGCTCCCATATCAACGATCATAACTGGAGCCACTTCCTGGTCCAAAATAGATCGCATTGTGCTAAAAATTTCTATTTCAAAAAAATTTGCTTCAAGAGAAGTCTTGGAAACGATCTCTTTGTAGCGATTCAGAACTTCATTGTGCAAAGCCACGATCAGAACTTCTATTTTTGGAGGATTACTGGAGTTTGCCGGAGTTGTGTCTGGCAATGGTTCAGGATTTTTGTCCTTCGGAATAACATACCAGTCAAGCGTAACTTCGGAAATAGGAACCGGAACATATTTCCGAGCTTCCAGAGGAATCATTTCCTCAAGCTGTTTTTTGGAAGCCACGGGCATCTCGATAACCGCCATGAGGCTGGCCGAAAAAGGTATAGCTACTCCGCAAACGTGAGTTCCGATGTTCACTTCTTTTTCTCTTAGCATGTCTTTGACTGCTTCGATAATTTTTTCAACCGGCAGATTTGTAGATTCTCCGACACCTTTGCCAGTATATGGGCCGAGAGCCAATTCGCCGTAAGTTTCCAAAACAGCGTGGCCGTTTTTTCGGCTAATTTGAACCATCTTTATAGAAGAGGATCCTATATCTATACCGAGAACACTCGGACTTTGCCTGCTAAATAGATTAGTGAGAAAATTTGCCATAAGAAATAATACTGCCGCTAGTATTTCCTCATAGTATACCATAGCTCTTAGCGATATAATAAAGTTATGTTGAAAAGTATGGAGAAATTTTTTTCTTCTGTCTTGGATTTAGTTTTACCACGCCGAACTGACTTCCAAGTCGTTGAAAAATTGGATGAAAAGGCCTTTAGTACACTACAAAAAGCTCTACCTGTTGCTGGAATGGACTTTATTTCCGCTTTATTTTCATACAAAGACAACCGTGTCCGAGCTGTTATTTGGGAATTGAAATACAGAGAAAACACCGCTCCTTTGGATCATATAGGCAGACTGCTGTTTGAAGAAATATTCTCGGCAATTTCGGACCTCATTCTTTTTGACGGAGACGCCCAGTTTCTTTTGATCCCCATTCCGATGACAGACAGCCGGCGGGCAGAGCGTGGATACAATCAGAGCGAATACATTGCCAAAGCTATTTTAGAAAACGATATTCAGCATATTTTTCTCTACGCTCCCCAATGGTTTGCCAAAATAAAGGAGACTCCGCGACAGAGTAGAAGCGAATCCAAACAAGAACGCATTTCAAATCTAGTGGACTGTTTCAATGCCAGCGAAAAAGTTTCGGGAAAATACGTAATATTAATTGACGATGTTGTCACCACAGGAAGTACTCTCGCAGAAGCCAGAAAAACTTTGTTGGCTGCTGGTGCTCGCGATGTCCTGGCCTTTACCATCGCTCATTAAAAAGGTTTAAGTGGTTTGCCTTGGAGAATTTTATCAACCTCTTCGTATCCAGTCAGATAAGAGAAATTATATCTGGCAGGGATAGCAAAAACGTATTTGGTGTTTCGGCCGATCTCACTTGGATTTATAGGAGCGGCTCCAATGTGGAATTTCTCGGCTTGCATGTCATTCCACTGTTTGATTGTAAAAATCATTATCGGAATATCCTGTCTTGGCGCTTTGTATTCCCAATCAGGATGACGGATAATGATAAGCGGCCCGTGTTCTGTGATGACTTGTCCTTCGGCACTTTGTGTTTGCAAACTATATCCCTCCCATTCGTCTTCAATAATTGAATATCCTTTCCAGCTAAGAGGTAGGCCGAAAGTAAATCCGTATTGACTATTTTTATATTCAATTTTCGGAGTAGGCGTAACAGGCGTCTGCGGTGTTGTCGTTGCGTTTTCATTATTAGTTACGTGTTCCGGTTTTCCTTTTGTATAAAAATACACCCCAAAGCCAACAAGAGCTAGGATGATAATGCCAAAAATATAATTAAGATTTTTACTATTCATATAATGAACTATTATAGCATACCTTAAATTGACGGGCATCAGCAGCACAGTGTTCGAACTTTCAGGAACGCGGCGCGCCTGTTTGTCGATTGGATGAAGGACGAAGTGAAAAGCGGACGAGCTGACGAAAGGGATGGTGCGATCCAGAAGCTTCTCGCTGCCTGAGTCGATGGTTCGGTGGTGGAAGGTGTCCCTATGGTCCACGAAGTCCCTAACGTCCCAACATCAGCGAAACCGCCGATGCAGGTCAGATCACTTCATGCTGCCCGACGCGTGGTAACAGTGGAAAGAAGTGACTGCTGTGTCTCACTATGGAGATGT
>ORMF012085349.1_pt1 | contig 14584 bp, 10 predicted proteins | sample 1779871 | NCBI WGS metagenome assembly ORMF01 (sample SAMEA104232316, study PRJEB22302) | groundwater metagenome | biome: forest; feature: aquifer; material: groundwater | place: USA | collected 2011-08-07 | depth 5.4 m | reverse complement strand
TACCCCCTGTGGCGGAGCCACTGGAACCAGCGAACAACTACATCAAGGCTCGAACTCCCACTTGCCGCACCGGCTGGCGTGGAGGGTTCGCTTGGGATGTACAGGCTCTTGCGTTCCTTGGCGGCTTTGTGCTTGGCAGGCCGGCCACCAGCGGCTAACAACGCCCATGCTGTTCCGCCCGTGCCACCAACGTCCAGTGCCGTTCCTTCGCTCGGACGCGAGTTGGCCGCACTCCGCATGGCCGGGCGAAGCTTCGAGCGAATGATCCCCGACTAAACCTCCTTTTCTCAGCGCCTCGGCCCGGCGCCCCGAAGTTCACGCATGTCCAAATCGAGCATGAAGTCTTGTTGCCTGCTGCTGGCTCTGGTGACCGGGACGCTGCTCCTCGCCGCCCGCCGAAGCCAAGCCCAGGTCGTGATCAGCGAGATCATGTATCACCCGGTCGAGGAGCCGGCCTTCAACTCCGACGGCACGCCCGTGCTGGACTTGTGGGAGGACATGCACGAATTCATCGAACTGCACAATCCCGGCGCGGACGCGATTTCGCTTTCGGGTTGGCAGCTCGTGGGCGGCGTGGATTTCGTCTTTCCCGCGGAGGCGACGATTCAGCCTGGCGAATTCATCGTGGTCGCGAAGGACCCGCCGCGGCTGAAAGCGGTCGTGGACTACGGCCTCGCTTCCAGCGCCGTCTTTGGACCGTGGCTCGGCAGGCTGAACAATTCCGGCGAGACTGTTCGCTTGCAGACTCTCACCGGCGAAACCGTGGATGAAGTGACCTATTCGGCAGACTCGCCGTGGCCGATCGGCGCGAACGCATTGGGCGCGGGCGATGATTGGACGGGGCTGAAGTCGAAGGATTACCAGTACCGCGGGCGCTCGCTGGAACGCGTCAGCTTCGCGCATCCCGCCGACGATCCGGCGAACTGGCTGGCGTCACCGCTGCCGGGCAATCCCAGTCCAGGCCGGCCCAACGCCGTGGCGCTCCCGACGCCGCGCCCCGTCGTGCTGCTGCTGGAGGCCTACCAGGATTCGAGTGGCCAGTCGATCATCCGACGCAACCAGCCGGTGCGGATTGACTGCCTGTTCTCTGCGGTCAACGAGCTGTCGGAAGTGAAGCTCGAGTACTTCGTCGATGACATCAATCTGACCAACGAAGTCAGCACCACGGTGCCCATGCCGCCCGTGGGCGATCCGGGTCAAGGCAGGTTCACGGCGGTCCTATCGGGGTTTGCGGACCGCAACGTCGTGCGCTACCGCGTCCGTGCCAACCGCGGCGCGGGCGAGGAGGTGGTGTCGCCGCGAGCGGACGACCCGTTCCGCTGGCAAGCCTTTTTCGTGACGCCGGTGCGGGCCTCGACCAACGACATTTACGACCTGTTCATCTCGGCGGCCAGCATCCGGCAGTTGGCGTCAAACCTGGCCGACAATCCGAACTCAGGCTACTCCCCCAAACTCACGGCGCTCCCCAACGGCCGCTGGAACAACACCGAGCCGGCGGTCTTTGTCCACAACGGCCTCGTGCGCGACGCGCGGACGCGCTACAACGGCAGTTTCTATCGGCGCAGCGCGGACCGCCAGTCCTACAAGGTCGAATTGCCGCGCTACAACCTTTTGAACAATCAGAGCACGCTGCTGGTGACGGACAAAGACTCCCTCACGGTCGCCAGTCATAAATTGTTTCGCGAGGTCGGCCTGCCGTCCGCGCAGACGAGGTGGGTGGACTTGTATGTGAACACCCGCTCGAAACTGCTCCGCCTGGAGATCGAGGAACACGACGAGCATCTGCTGGAGCGCTACCATGCGGAGCAGGCCTGGCGGCACCCGAGCCAGCCACCCGCCGAGCCGGGCCGCATTTTCAAATCCAGCGGCATCTTGGAAAATCGCGGTCCGTACGGACGCGGCGAGGGCAGCCAGTTCAAAGCGAACAGCGGTTGGGCACCCTTGCAGCGCTATCAATGGACGTATTCGCTGAAGACGGACAACTGGCAAGGCTACGCCGGGTTCAAGAAGATGATCGACGGTCTCGCCACCGCCCGGGGCAACAACGCGGCGACGAACGTGGCCGCGATGCGCGCCTACTTCGAGGCGAATTGGGACCTCGACAAGGAGTTGACCTACCTAGCCGTGCGCAATTGGATGTCCACCTGGGATGACACGGTGCACAACTTTTTCCTCTGGCAGCAGCGGAACAACAGGTGGTCGATGCTGCCCTGGGATTTCGACGCCGACATGGGCGGCGGCGGCGACAGCGGGCCGAACATTTCGATCTTCCGCGGCGAGGCCAGCAATCCGAACAACACCCACGGCACCCACATCATCAAGGACAGTTTTTTCAAGGCCTTCCGGCAGGAGTACCGCGAGCGGCTCTTCCTCCTCAACAACACTTTTCTGCATCCGGACAACGTGCGCGCGCTGGGATTGACCTACGCCAGCGTCCCGAATTTCGCCCGCGCCCGCTTCACCAACGTCAACAACCAGCTCAAACTGGGGGTGTTCTCGCGGCCCGAGAAGCCGTTCAACGTGTCGCTCCGCAGCGGCGAGTCGGCGTTTCCCCCGGCCACGCTGCGCGCCACGCCTTACCGGCACAACCTGAATCCGGCGCCGGCGCACCAAGCGACCCGCTGGGAAATCCGCAGCACCAACGGCACATACTCCGCGCCCGTGTTCAGCCTCACGAGCGCGAGCGACCTCACCGCGCTGGCCGCTCCGTTCGAGCTGCTGAAGTTCGGCGAGACCTATTTCTGGCGCTGCACCTACCTGGATGCCGACGGCCATCCGTCGGTGGCGTCCGAAGAATCTTCCTTCCGCTTCGGTGGCTCGGCCCAACGGCTGGACTTGCTCGCAGTCGATGGCGCAACCGTGTGGAAATACAACGAAGCCGGAGTCACGCTCGCCGCCGACTGGCGGGGACCCCAGTTCGATGACAGCACGTGGAGCGCTGGCCCGGCGCTCTTGGGGGTCAGCCCGAGCGCGCTGCAGGAACCGATCCGCACGCCCTTGGCGCTGGGCCAGATCACTTACTATTTCCGCGCGCAGTTCGATTTTCAGGGCGACCCGGTCAAGGCCGTTCTCCGCCTGCGCCATTTCATCGACGATGGCGTGGTGTTCTATTTGAACGGGACGGAAATCCTCCGAACCAATGTGCCGACCGGCTCATTGCTCGCCTCGGTGCCGGCGACGAGGACGATCCAAGATCCCGTCTGGGAAGGCCCCTTCGTCGTGAACGCCCGGGCCCTGGTCCGCGGCGCGAACGTGCTCGCGGCCGAAGTCCATCAGATCAATTCCGCAAGCCCGGACGTTGTGTTCGGCGCGGCTCTGGAGGCCGCGCTGCCCGTCGCCCCGTCGTCCGTCGTGCTGAACGAAGTCATGGCCCGCAACGATAGCGCCGTCGCGAACGCCGGCCGCCATCCCGATTGGATCGAACTGCACAATCCGACTGACGAAGTTCAATCCCTCACGGGCCTGAGTCTCACAGACGATGCGCTGGCGCCGGGCAAATTCACTTTCCCGCCGGGCGCGTCGATCCCGCCGCGCGGCTACCTCGTCGTCTGGTGCGACAATCGCTCGATCGACGCCGGCCTGCATACCGGCTTCACGTTAAGTGCGGAAGGCGGCTCGATGACTCTGTCGGCGGCGACGGCGACCGGCCCGTTGGAGGTGGATTCGATCATGTTCGGCCTGCAGTTGGCGGACCTGTCAATCGGCCGGCAACCCGACGGCCAGGGCGCGTGGCAACTGAACGTGCCGACGCCGCGGGCCGCGAACACCGCGCACGCCCTCGGCAGCGCGACCCGTCTCCGCATCAATGAATGGCAGGCCAACCCAACCGCGGGCGATGACTGGTTCGAGCTCTACAACCCCGAACCGTTGCCGGTGGAACTCAGCGGGCTGTTCCTGACCGACACGCGTTACCAGCCCACCAACAGCCGGATCGCCGCGCTCTCGTTCCTTGCGCCCGGCGGATTCCAGGTCTTCTTCGCCGACGCTCGGCCCGCGAACGGCGCGGACCACGTCAACTTCAAGCTGTCCGCCGCGCGCGGCCTCGTTGGCCTCTTCGCGGCAGACCGGAACGCGATTGACGTGGTCTCTTACGGAGCGCAGGCCGGGGCGGTTTCGCAAGGCCGCCTGCCGGATGGCGGCTTCGATCTCGTGGCTTTCCCCGACGGCGCGACGCCCGGCCGCTCCAACGTCGCCGACAGCGATGGCGACGGCGTGCCGGACCCGTGGGAAACGGCGCATGGCCTGGATTTGTTCTCCAGCGGCGACGCCGGGGCCGATGCGGACACGGACGGCCACTCGAACCTGGAGGAATTCCGCAGCGGCACCGACCCGCAGAGCGCGAACAGCAACCTCAAACTCGACTGGGCCGTGACGCCCGATGCTGCCAGCAAAGGAGTCACCGTCCGGTTTATCGCGGTGGCGGGCCGGAGCTACACCGTGCAGTTCGCCGAAGACCTGCGCGCGGATTCTTGGCAGAAACTCCAAGATGTCGCGGCGCAACTCTCGACCAGCCCCATCGAGGTCACCGACGCCAACGCTCTCGCTGCCGGCGCGCGCTACTACCGCGTCGTCACGCCGCAGCAGCCCTGAGCCGTTTGTCCGACGTTCAGTGTTCAGCGTCCGGCATTCAGTGTTCGATGTTCAGTGTTCGATCCCCTCGGTTTCACGGTTCCGGCTTCACAATCTGTGTTCCGCCCTGAATCTGTGTGGTGTTTCTGGAATCTCTCCTGTTGCGTCTCGCTCCCGCTGCGTCCTTCCGCGGATTCCCCAGAGCCTGTCCGAGAATGCAGGCCCCGCTTTGTGCTCGTCTTCGTCCTTCGTCCTTCGTCTGCAGCAAAACCAGCCCAGTGGATTCAGAGCCACTTCAATTCTCGCGGATGGAGGCATGCTCGGACATGAAGATCATGTCTCGATTGTCGGGCGAGGGGACGACGAGTTGCATCGACTGGTTCTTAACGCGCAACTTCGTGCGCGGGTCCACCCACTTGTGAATCTCTCCGTGTCCATCGGCGAAGCTCAAGCCGCCCGCGCCGTTGTGATTGCTGGCGGGGTAGTCGATGATATAGACGCGGGTTGGCGAAATGCCGTCGTTCATCGCCACGGCAAAGTCGCCGAAGTTGATGCTGTCCGGATGCTCGTCGATGAACACGTAGGCACGCGCGGGTCCCATGGGCGTGATGTCAGAGAGCTTCCGGAAGACGCGATATTTTTTCGTGGTCAGATAACTCAGCCAGTCGTCGCGCGAATTCATCGCCTGGCTCAGCGACAGGCTGCGCACACGGAAATGGGCGCGCCCGCGGATGACGACGCGGCTCCGGTCGGCAGGGCATTTGTAGATGCCGGTCGCGCGCGTGTAGGGCCACAGCTTCGCGTAATCCGGGTTTGAAAGGTTGGCGAGGTTGGTGTTGTGAGTGTTGTTCGGATCGTAATTGATGATGCCGCGCACCCAGCCGGCCCCCGAGTCGGTCAGATCGTTCCAGACGAGTTGATCGTTGTGGTCTTCGGCGTACATCACCCAGCCCAGCGTCAATTGCTTCATGTTGCTGAGGCATTGGACGCCGTGCGCCTTGGTCTTGGACTTGGCCAGCGAGGGCAACAGCAGACCCGCCAGGATCGCGATGATCGCGATCACGACGAGCAGTTCGATCAGGGTGAAAGCGGTCCCGGCCCGCCGCTCGCGCCGGGAGGTGCCGCCGCGCACTGATCGCGGAGTTGTCATCAGATTGAACACATTGTTCGGGTCGGGCTTCTGGAACCGCCATTGCTCAGCCGAAACCCCAGCCGAGCAGAGCGGTGCCTGCTGATAAGATCGTCCTCGGCGTGCGGCCGGTTCTCTCGACCGCGGAGTCCTCTTGCGTCACGTTCCGCCGCCCCATCGGCGTGAGCCGCGGGATAATCCGATCGTTGCCCGAGCTGGTCAGCTCTGTTTCAGCGCCTCGGCCAGTCGAGCGACAAATCGAGCGTGCTCTTCCGAAGCCACGCCTTGAGCAACCACTTCCAGCACGCGCGCGAAGTCTCTTCGCAGGAGCGCCGGCACATCCAGCCAGAGGCCGGGGAAGATGCGGCTCTTGAGGAGGCCATCGGCGTCCGATTCGAGCGGGACGTATTGCTCGTTCCGCAACTCCCACCAAGAGAGCCGCGCCTCCTCGGTCACCCAGACCACATACTCGCGGACGCCGTTGCGACGGTAAGCATTCTTCTTCTGGTGCAAATCGTAGGAAGCGCTGCTGGCTGCCACCTCGGCGGCGAGCTCGGGCGCGCCTTCGATGTAGTCGTCCTCGCTATCGGTCGTTTGCCCGCCCGCTTCGGGGAGGACGCGCAAGACCACGTCGGGCTGTGGTTCGTTATCCAAATCCAGCCGGACTGTTGCGTTGTCGCCGGTCTCCACGCCGGGAGTGTGAGCGGCGTAAAAGCGTAACCACGCCACGAGGTCGCTTTGCGGTCCAGCGTGTTTCTTTATACGGGCAGGGGAAGGCATATAGACAACTCCTTCGATGAACTCGGCTTTCTTGAGGTGCGGCATCGCTTCGTAGCGCCGCTCAAACTCGGCGCGCGTGAGTCGGTCGCCGTTTTCCAGCCGCCGCACCGTGACTACCGGTGGCTCCAAACCGTTCTCAATGGCTAGACTCATGGTGCAACTGTTACTCGGTCGCGTGGCGGTTGGCAAGACTCGTCGCGTGCAGCCGCCGCTCAAGCGAACTGACTTCGGCCCTGCAGCGCTGTGGCGAACATGCCGGAAGTCATGGCAACTTCACGTTGTAGTTCGGCTGGAAATCCTGGTGCCAATTCAGGGTCCACAATCCCCGGGCCAGGACCTTGGCGGCATGTCCATCGATAAAGCCGACATTGATCCCGCCCCGATGCCGATTGATTGCGAACCGTCCCATGAACATCCCTTTGCTGTGCGGAAAACTCCCGCCGCCGTAACCTCCGCCCTTGAGGTCCACCGGCGGACGGTCCCCGCCCTCGGGCCACGAACCCACCCATACCGAATCGCCGTACACGGGCACATCGGACGGGGCGAGCGAGAATTGGCTGTAGTACTTCGCCTTCGGAAAATCGTTCACGTACTCGCCTTCATTATCGAGCCAGAGGTTCATGCCGTAACTTCCCTCCGCTTGGAGCACCCGCCAGGTCTTGGTCGCGGTGCCCCACCAGACGTCGTCCAGCGTCGGTTTGAGCTTCGGTCGTTTGGTCGCCGGGCAAAACATGATGCGCATGGAGCCGTTGAGGTTTTCGGTGGGTTTCTTCTTGTAGGCCGAATCCCCCAGATACGGCGCAATTTCGTGGAACCAGTATTCGCCCACCTGGTTGATGACGGGCGGCACGTGGTCTTTGTTTTCCTCGGCGTAAAACCGCGTCGCCAGCGACATCTGGCGGAGGCTGTTGAAACAGAGCGTCGCACGCGCCTGGGCTTTGCTACGGCCCATCGCGGGCATCAGCAAGCTGGCCAGGATGGCGATGATCGCGATCACCACGAGCAGTTCGATGAGCGTGAAGCCACGCCGAACACCCATCGCGCCAAGAGCGCGCCCGCAACGGAACCTTGGAGGTTTCATGGGTTGAATCTGAGAATTTCACGGCGACTCTCCGCGATCTGGCGAATGAAAGCAAGCGTGGAGTTTTTTGAGTGGGCTCTTGTGCTCCTCTGTCGCGGGTGGCTTGGAGTCACGCCTCCGCCGAAGCAAGGTTCTTGACGTTGCGCGCCAGCCAGACTTCGCCGTAGGACCCTTTGCCCATGGGCAGGAGCAATTCGCGGTCGGGGATTTGCGGCGCGGCGTGGTGGGGAGCCGCGGCATCCGAAGCCGCCACGACCGTCTTCGAGTCGCTCGCGATGGTCGGTGGCTGCGGTTGATCAGCGTGATCTGTTTTCGGTTTTTCCATACGGATCAGATTTCAGCTTTTACCCGCGGATCATCACGGCAATCGCCGGACAGGAGCGGATGCACGCGAGTACCCGCCGACGTGCGGAGGTCCGCCAGCCCCGTCAGGGGCGTCATGTTTATAGAAACCCGCCGACGCGATCGATCAAGCTCCGTCAGGAGCGGCATCGCATCGCGGTCCATGTCGCCCCTGACGGGGCTTGAATGGCAAATGGCCGGCCGAACTATAAACATGCCGCCCCTAGCAGGGCTGGCGCCGGGCTGCGTTAGCAAAGCGCGGAGTGAGCACCGACGCGTGGTGTGGGGCCTAGCCGATTTCATTGGCGTTGATTGGCGTGATTCGCGGGCTGCGCTTCAGAACTCGTAAAACAGATAGTCGCCCTCGAAGCCGCTCAGGCCGTGGCGGCTTGTAGCTTTTGTCGCGAGATGGTCCCTGAGCCGATCCTCGGCGGCCTCACTGGCGAGCCGAGGCGCCTTCAGCATGCCGGCCAACTTCTCCATGCGAAAGGCGAAGTTCACTTCGGCGCCCATGAGGCTCTCCTCGCCCATCGACGCTGCGCCGCCGACGCTCACCTGCCCGTAATGCACGACGATGCGAAAAGCTGGCTGGAGGCGAGCCTGGAATTCCTTGAGCAGTGTCAGAGCGCGGGCGACCGCGGCGGCGTTTTCCGGCAGGTCGTGCCAGTAAGCGAGGAAGCCGTCACCGAGGTACTTGTTGAGGTTGCCGCCGCTCTGTTCGACCAACTCCTTGCAAGCATCCAGCCAGCGGCCCATGACGACGGGGATTTGCTCGGGCGCGAGTGAGCGGGTCAGTTTGGTGGAGGACTCGAGATCGACGATGAGCAGCCAGCAGTTCACCGTCTTGATCTCGCGCACGGTGACATCGGTGAGGGTGAACTCGGGCTTCGGGCGCGGACGGCTCGCGGGGTGACGGAAGGTGAGTGTGTATGGGCCGATGGCGATCTGATCCTGATCGTAGAGCTTCGCGGCCTGCGTGACGCGGCGGCCATTGAGGTAGGTGCCGTTGCTGCTACCGAGGTCGGTCAGCCAAAAACCCTGCGCGCCATGCTCGTGAATGATCGCGTGGCGGCGCGAAACTTTTTCGCCGGCGAGGACGACTTGGTTCGTGGCCGAGCGGCCGAGGGCGCAGGAGGATTGGATGGAAGAGCGCTCGCCGTCGGCGCCTTCGAGCCAGGCGGAAGTCGCGGTGGCAGGGCCGGAAGGACGGGGCGAGGCGAGGGAGTTATCGACTTCAGAGTGCATGTTGTGGAAGCGCGCCAAACCGGGCGGCGAGACCAACGCGGTCAATTGGTTGGGACGCGAAGAACGGACGCACCGTCTGTCTCTCGCCCATCGCCGTGCACCGAGCACGGCCTGCTTCGGCGCGCCAGCGTCTTGGAGTGCGCCAGTCCTCTGGCGCTTTTCCTTGGGTCGTGACGCCACCCAAAGCGCCAGAGGACTGGCGCACTCCAAAACCTTGCGGCCCTTCGCGTGAAGTCTGTTTTTTGAAAAATCTTGCGGAGGAGCAAGTCATGGCGGCAAGTGGCGAGAGCGGCGCGGAAGAGTCCACGCGTTCTCCCTCACCATGAGCCGTCTCCTCGCGCGTGAGCGTTTTGGACTGCGCCAGTCCTCTGGCGCTTTTCGATCCGCTCGTCCGTCCGGCTCAAACCAAAGCGCCAGAGGACTGGCGCACTCCACGACCTGGCGGCCCTGCGGAGGTTCTTGGACAGGGAGCAACCAACCGACAGGCTCAGCAAATGCCGCGGCTTTCCGTCAGCCACCAGACTGCCGTCACTTCACCCAGCCGTGGTACCGCCCCATCCAGTACGGCAGCAGGAAGAACGCGCCGTCGTCCTCGCCGTGGCCGTTGCCGCCGCCGTCGGGGATGTAGGGGTTGCCGTTCCACTTCGACACCGCACGTTCGTCCGGCGCGAGCGCTTCCGTAAGCTGGCGACGCGTGAAACGGTCCTGCTCGCCATGGAACTGCACGTCGAGGCGATGAGAATTCTGGACGCGCCATTCGATCAAATCCATCGGGATGCGCTCGAGCGTGCGGCGGGATTCGTCGCGGACATCCCGCGTCATCCGCCCCGCGCCGCTCGCAACCGACATGTAGTTCCAGAGCGGGTTCATGTCCGAGCGAATCTGACTCCAGGTGAAGCGCAGGCCATCGAGGTAGATCGCGCGCAGCTTCGAGTCCTTCTCGTAGCGCAGCAGCGGATCGTAGGAAAGGTAAGCCAGTTCGTCGTCCGAAAAGTTGATCTCGCCGCCGCCCGGCCAGCGCCGGTAGTGGCGCATGTGCTCCGCGTAGCCGCGGGCGATGCGATCGCGATAGGCCACGTCGTATTTCGCGTCGCCGGTGATGTGGTGAGTGGTTTTGAGAAAGGAGAGCAATTCGAGCGAGCGCAGCGCGGCTTCGTATTTGCCTTCCTCGGTCGCGTAGTAGCGTTCCGACCACTGGCCCCAGCGGGTTGGCTTGCCGTCGAGGTCGAGCAAGTCGTAGTCGTTCTTGATGAGGTAGTCGGTCATACGCGCCACGACCTTGCGGATTGGCTCCTTCTCCGCGTCGTCGGCCACGAGGTCGAAGTAGATCGCGTAGGCGTAATAGTGGCCGACGCTCTCATCCGAACTCGTGTCGGCCTTCCAAACCCACTGGCCGTCGGGCGTCGGATGCCACTCGCCGCCGTGCGGTGGCGGCTCGTCCTTCGACTTGAACGAGCGCGCGTAGAAACCCGGCACGCCGGTGATTTCCTCGAGCCGCATGATCGCCCGCAACGCGCGCTGGGCTTTGGCGCGCGCGTCCGGGTCGCGCGTGGCGGCGAAGCGATAGCACTGGGCGCCGAGATACATCGCCGTCCAGAGGCCGTCGTTGTCGCTGTCGGATTTCACGTTCGTGGAAAGGTCGCCGGCGACGCGCAGGCCGGCGTCCGCGACCAAGCCATGCCGCACGTGCCGCGCCTCGATGCGCTCGTCGAAGAGCCGCGCCTTCTCCTCAAGCGTCATCGGCCGCCATTCGAGACACGACACGCCGGTCTTCGTGCGAATCCAGACTTTGCGCGTGGCGGTGGACTCATCGACCCAGATGTTCTTCACCTCGCTGTCGAGCAGCCAGCGGCGGCCCCAGAAATACTGCCAGCGATCCCAGCGGTGCCTGGCTTTGGCGTCGAAGCGCGCTGCGCCCTGGTCGCTGCCGAGCCAGAGCGCGCCGGATTTTTCGCGGGCGAGGAGTTTCAGGCCCGGCACTGGGCCACGATCGGGGTTGGTCCACGGCTCGGGCTTCGCTTCCTGGCGGACGGGGAACGGGACTTCCGGCGCGGTCTCCGCGTAGTGCGTGGCGAACTTCTGGGTCGGTGCGGCGGCGAAGGCAGAAAAATGGAGGCAGAAAGATAACAGCAGACAAAACCGGCGGTCTCGGACGAACAGGATAGGCAGTTCCATGCGGCGAGGCTAGTCGGCACCGGCCTGAAGGCAAGCGCGCGTTTGACGGCAGCCCGCGGCTTCACCTACATTGGCCGCGGCCTGACAAGCCGATCATGAATTCCGCCGCCAACATCGTTCTCTACGACGACCAGTGCCCGATGTGCACGTTTCAAATGCGCGTGCTCACGTGGCTGGACTGGTTCAACACGGCGAGCCTGCTCCCCATGTCGCATCCGCGCGCACTGGAAGCCGCGCCGGGACTGACGCGCGAGGCCCTGCACGCGGCGATCCACTGTGTCACGCCGGAGCGCCGGGTCTATCGCGGCGCGCGCTGTCTGCGCTTCGTCGGGATGCGGATGCCGCTGATGGTGCCGCTGGCGTTGGTGCTGTGGATTCCCGGTGTGATCTGGATCGCGGAGCGCATCTATGCGTGGGTGAGCACGAACCGCTACGTGCTGAGCAGAGTTTTCGGGTGCAAGGAGGCGTGCGCGATTCTGCCGGAGAGGAAACGAGCGGGAGTGGAGGTGGTGGCGGAGGGCGAGGAAACTGTGGAACGTAAAACGTAAAACGAAATGCGTAATGCGTAATGCGTGATGCGTGAATCAAGCCCCTGAGATCCTGACTGGTTCACGCATCACGGATCTCCAACCTTGAACTTCCCGGATCGTCTCCGCGCCGCGCTGGCCCACGCGCGCCAGGGCTTGCTCGCCGAGCGCAACGCCCAGGGCCACTGGGTCGGCGAACTTTCCAGCAGCGCACTTTCCACGGCGACGGCTGTGACCGCGCTGGCGATCGTTGATAAACACTCCGCACTCCGCACCCCGCACTCCGCACTCATCTGGGGTGGGCTCGATTGGCTGGCCGGCCACGCCAACGCCGACGGCGGCTGGGGCGACACGACTAAAAGCCTCTCCAACATCAGCACGACGACGCTGTGCTGGGCGGCCTTGGGCGCGGTGGCTGGGGCCGATGAAAAGTATCGCGCGGTCGTCGCAGGCGCCGAGCGTTGGCTGACGCAGCGCGCCGGTGGAACCACGCCTGACAAGCTCGCTGCCGCGATCGTGGCACGCTACGGGATGGACCGCACGTTCTCTGTGCCGATTCTGACGATGTGCGCGCTCGCGGGCCGTCTCGGCAAAGGAGAGGAGGCGTGGCGCTGGGTGATGCCGCTGCCGTTCGAGTTGGCGGCTTGTCCTCATCAATGGTTCGCGGCGCTGCGACTGCCGGTCGTCAGCTACGCGCTCCCGGCGCTCATCGCGATCGGACAGGCGCGCCATCACCATTTGCCTTCGCGCAATCCGCTGGCCCGCTGGCTCCGCGAACTCACGCGCGAGCCAACGCTCGAAAAACTCAGGGCCATCCAACCGAGCAGTGGCGGTTTCCTCGAAGCGACGCCACTCACGAGCTTCGTGACGATGAGTCTGGCCGGGAGCAGCCAGGTTGATCATCCGGTCGTGAAGAAAGGCGTGGAATTTCTGACCGCCTCGGCGCGCGCGGACGGCAGTTGGCCGATCGACACGAATCTGGCGACATGGGTGACGACGCTCGCCGTCAACGCGCTCGCGAACGATCCGTCCGAGTCGCTCCCGCCCGACGAGCGTCGCTCCGTTCGCGACTGGTTGCTCGCTCAACAGTATCGGCAGGAGCATCCTTACACGCACGCCGCGCCGGGCGGCTGGGCGTGGACCGATCTGCCCGGTGGCGTGCCCGATGCCGACGACACGGCGGGCGCGCTGCTCGCCTTGAAGAACCTTGGCGATATGGACGATCGCGTTCGCGAGGCCGCGATCAAAGGCGTGACGTGGCTCCTCGACCTGCAAAACGACGACGGTGGGATTCCGACGTTCTGCCGCGGCTGGACGAACCTTCCGTTCGACCGCAGCGGGCCTGATCTGACGGCGCACGCGCTGCGGGCGTGGCTGGCGTGGCGGGACGAGTTGCCGGAGAAGGCACGGCGGCGTTTGGATCGCGGCGTCGCTTCAGCCCAGCGCTATCTGGCCCGAAGCCAGAAGAACGACGGCGACTGGCATCCGCTCTGGTTTGGGAACCAACACCGCGCTGACGAAGTGAACCCCACCTACGGAACGGCGAAAGTGTTGCTCGCCCAACGCGACGCTTGGGCCGCGGAGCTGCCTGCCGTCGGCTGGACGCTGCGCCAGGCCGCCCAGTGGCCGGCGCGAAACCAGAATCCGGACGGCGGGTGGGGCGGCGGCCAGGGGACACCGTCCTCCGTGGAGGAAACGGCTCTCGTTGTCGAAGCGCTGGCCGCACTCCGGGCCACCTCCGACCTGCCGAAGTTCGTCGAGCCAAGGAAGGATGGCTTCCTCCGCGCTGTGACGTGGCTCGTCGAGCGCGTCGAGGATGGTTCGTGGAAGAAGCCTTCACCCATCGGCTTCTACTTCGCCAAGCTGTGGTATTGGGAGAAACTCTACCCGATGATCTTCACGGTCGGCGCGCTCGGTCGCGCCGCCAGCGTTCAGCACGCGGAGGTGTAGCTGAATTTGCCGTTGACGGGCTTTCGCTCCCGGCGTAGAAGGCCAAGGTCAGGAGCAGCCTATGACAGCGCAATTGGATCAAGCGTCAAGCGAGACGGCCGACGGCACGCTCGCGTGTCCTAAGTGTGGTCACCCAAATCCCGCGGGCGAGGAGTGTTGCCAGCATTGTCACAAACACCTCTACGTTCACTGCCGAACCTGTGGCTTCTTCAACTTCCGCGGCAACGTCCGCTGCGAGCAATGCCGTGCGCTGCTTCGGGATTCACTTTTGGTCGAGCCGCCGGTGCATCTGTTTCTTTGGCCCGTCCGCTGGCGCTCCGAATCGCCGCGCAAATGGCTGGTGCCTGTCCAACTCTTGCTGCTCATCGTGTGCGTCGCCCTGGCCTTCGTCGGGATCGTAAAGCTTGCGGAATACGACCCGCCTGAGCGAGAAGGCGTCGCTCCCCAACCGGAACCGAAGGAGGTTTACATTTTGAAGGACGGTCGCCGGTAGCGAAGGGACGCAGCCAGGGTCCAAAGAGAGGCACCGGTTTCCGACGCGGGGAGAGGTTCCTGAGATGATCTTCACTGCCGGTGCGCTGCCGCGCACGGCAAGTCAGTCCGCCGGAACCTGGCGCGGACGCGCTCCACAGCTTCCGATCCTTGCCCTGATCCTGCATATTTCACAGGCATCCTGAGCGCTTGGACTCCGGTGCTCATTACTGTGGAGGCCGTGGGATGGGCTACACTACCGGCACCAAGTGGTAGCGCAGATTTCCAATCTGGTGTATCGCGGGTTTCCAACCT
>ORMF011332547.1_pt1 | contig 14584 bp, 12 predicted proteins | sample 1779871 | NCBI WGS metagenome assembly ORMF01 (sample SAMEA104232316, study PRJEB22302) | groundwater metagenome | biome: forest; feature: aquifer; material: groundwater | place: USA | collected 2011-08-07 | depth 5.4 m | reverse complement strand
TGTTGCCGGCGATGAAAATGACCGAGCCGTATTCGCCGATCGCTCGCGCGAAGGCCAGCGCAAAACCGGTGAGGATCGCCGGCAAGAGCGTTGGAGCAATGATGCTGACGAACGTGCGCAGTCGGCTCGCGCCCAGTGTGGCGGCGGACTCTTCGACCTCGCGCTCAAAGTTCTCCAGGACCGGTTGCAACGTGCGCACGACGAAGGGCAGTCCGATGAACGTGAGCGCGAGGACAATTCCGAACGGCGTGAAGGCGCCTTTGATGCCGAGGGGCACCAGGAATCTTCCGAGCCAGCCGTTCTCGGCAAAGAGGCTTGCCAGCGTGAGACCAGCGACCGCCGTCGGCAGCGCGAACGGGAAATCCACCAGCGCATCCAGGAACCTGCGGCCAGGGAACTGGTAACGCACCAGCACCCACGCGACGAGCGTCCCGAAGATCGCATTCGCAGTGGCGGCGATGAACGAGGCGCCAAACGTGAGCTTGTAAGCCGCGAGGGCGCGCTCGGTCGTGGCGAGACGCCAGAAGTCGCCCCAATTCAGTTCAAGCACGCGCAGGAACAAGCCGGCGATAGGGATCAGGACAATCGCGCTCAAATAGAGCAGCGTGTAACCCATCGTCAGCCCAAAACCGGGCAACGCGTTGAACTTTCTTTCGGCCATGAAGCGCGCGCAATGAAATCAAAAGGGCACGGCCGAAGGGAGCAAAAAAGCTCCAAGTTCCAAGTTCCAACGAAATCCCAAGCTCCAACGTCGAAAAGAGCGGCGCGTGACGAGCGAAGCGAGTTAGCGGTGAGGGCTTGACAAGGCCATTGGGAGTTGGTGCTTGGAGTTTTTTGGGAGCTTGGGGTCTGGAGGTTGGTCTTTCGTGGAGTTTCGTGAAGCTGCGCAGCCATTGCGGACAAGCGCCGTCGGGAATCGTCGCCTTAGCGGTTGGCGCGTGAGATTTGATCGAAAACACCGCCCTCGCCAAAGTGCAGCGGTTGCGCCTTTTGCCAGCCGCCGAAGGCCTCGTCGATGGTCACCAACTTGAGCTTGGTGAATTGGTTTTCATGTTTCTTCGCGACCTCCGGCAGACGCGGGCGATAGAAGTTCCTCGCCGCGATTTCTTGGCCTTCGGGCGTGTAGAGGTATTCGAGATACGCCTTGGTCACGGTCTCGGTGCCACGTTTCTTCACCACGCGATCCACCCACGTCACGGGCGGCTCGGCCAGGATGCTCAGCGACGGCGCCACGATCTCGAATTTGTCCGCGCCGTATTCTTTGATCGCTAGGAAGGCCTCGTTCTCCCACGAGATGAACACGTCGCCGATGCCGCGTTGGACGAACGTCGTGGTCGAGCCGCGTGCGCCGGTGTCGAGCACGGGCACGTTCTTGAAGAGCTTGGCGAGGAAGTCGCGGATTTTCGCTTCGTCGTTGCTGAACTTCTGCTCGGCGAACGCCCAGGCGGCCAGATAATTCCACCGCGCGCCGCCGGAGGTCTTCGGGTTCGGCGTGATGACGGAGAGGCCAGGCTTCACGAGGTCGTCCCAATCCCGGACCGCTTTCGGGTTTCCTTTGCGCACGAGGAAGACGATGGTCGAGGTGTACGGCGAGCTGTTGTGTGGCAAACGCTGCTGCCAGTCCTTCGGGAGGAGTCGTCCTTTTTCCGCAATGGCATCGATGTCATACGCGAGCGCGAGGGTGACAACATCCGCCGACAATCCGTCGATGACTGCCCGGGCCTGCTTGCCAGAGCCGCCATGAGACTGCTGGATTGTCAGTGTGTCGCCGGTCTTTTCCTTCCAATGCTTTGCGAAGGCGGCGTTGAAGTCCACATAGAGTTCGCGCGTGGGATCGTAGGAGACGTTCAACAGCGTGATGTCTTTGGCTTCAACCAGTGGCACGAGAAGCAGAGCCAGCAAGCCGATCCACGCAACAAATAGACGGAGGAGTGAGCGTTTCATAAGATTCAAATCAAGTAAGCGGGATGTTTCAGTACGTCACTTGCAGCCGGGTCAGGAAGACATCTTCTCTCTCGATTCCGGTGTACCGGTTGTCGAAGCCTCTCAAGTCAGTGTTTTCGTAGTTGAAGGTCAGCTTGAAGAAGCGGTTGAGGTGCCAGTTGAAGCCAAGACCCCACGAGAAGGCCTTGGCTGCGGAAGTCGTCGGATCGGCGAAGACCGGAAAGGCGTCGTCATCCGGGTCGAGTTCGCCGACGCGCGCGGTGAATTCGAGCGCGCCCCAGCCGGCTCCGCCGATGGTGAATGGCCTGCGCGGACTGACGGCTTTGTAGGAGTTCTGTTCGCCGCTGAGAAAATAGGACGCCTCGACTTGCCAGGCAGTGTTTTGAAGCGTCGCCCGCGAACCCGCACCCGCACCGCCGCCGGCCTGCCGCGTCTCCTGCGAGGAAATGGCGTATTCGCCAAGCAAACCGAACGGACCCCAATACCAGTAGGCCTGTGGACTCAGGCGCCACTGCGTCCCGTCACCCAAAGAGTTGGGCTTCGTGGCATCGGTGCTACTCCGGTAGCCGAAGAAGCGTTGCGAACCGTGCGTGGTATAGGCTCGCGGCGTGCGATCCTGCTCACCGAGCGTGCCGGCGATGCCAAGGCCCAGTCCGCGCAGGGCCGACGCGCTGCTCTGCTTGAACGGAAGGGTGAAAAGGCGCGCGGCGAAGTCTTTGTCGGAATCGGAGGTGTCGAAGTCGCTGCTGCCGCCGTCGGGCGTGCCGTTGAATGCGCCGGCTTGGTAGTTGAAGAGTCCGTCGAACAAGGCACCGTGAAGCATGATCCCAGCGTCGCGGTTGGGCAGAAGCTGCGTCGGAAATCCGCGCTCGATGAAGAGCAGATTGTTCCACGACTGGAGGCGCTCGAGACCGACCGGCGCCTTGAATTTGCCTACGCGGATGTTGAACTCCGGGTAAAGCCGCAGATCGCCGTAGGCATCGAGGATTGAACTGTTGTTAGCTGCGGACAGTGACACCCCCGAAGCGAAATCGAACATCAGGCGGTAGTCGAACTTGCCGTACACCGTGCCTTCGATGATCGGCCGCACCCGGCGCAAGAGAAACGTGTCCTTCGCCGTGGACTCGCCGGCGTAGAATCGTCCGTCGGCCTGCAACCCACCGCGGAGCCGCAGCACGAAGTTCGTGTCCGCCGAACTGATGGAGAAACCGCTCACCCCAGCCGAGACCAGCGGCGCGGTCTTCGCTCTCTCGGCTGTGGCTTCCTGCTCCAACTCCTGCTTGCGCTCCAGGATTCTCACTTTCTGGTCCAGGGCTTCGATTTGCTTCTTCAAGCTACTGATCTCGTCCGCCGTTTCGTCGGCCCAAGCCGGGCGGAGGAGTGTTTGTGTCGCGGCGACCGCGAGGACGACCATCGATCTGAATTGCATGTTGCTGTTTCATAGTTCGCGTAACTTCCGATCGTTCGGTCAGTCCACGTGGTTTTGCTATTTGTGCCGCCGGTTGCCCGGTGGGCTGGCTTTCTCAGCTCGTCATTTCCGTCTCTCGGCTCGTCTTCTCCAGGCGCAGCTTTTCCGTCCGCTGAATCTGCACCACCTTGGAGTCGTGCACGGTGATTTGCACCTCTCCGAACCGGAGAGATTCAATCTGCTCCTGCACAATGCTCAGCCAAGACGGAGCGGGTTTGCTGACAGTTGCCATTCGATCAAAGTCCGAAAGACGCTCAAGCTGGTTTGATTCTAGGACTAATCTACAGTAAGTCAATAGAGATTATTAAGAAAGTTTCAACAGCCTTTTCATGTGGGCTTTATGCACGTCAATGTCTATGCCTTAAAGAAAATCTTGATAGTTGCACAGTAGATTCTAGACTCAGCGCCATGAAACTTTCGCTCCGAGGCGAATACTCGTTGCGCGCCCTGCTGGTGCTCGGCTTGAGCTACGGCAAAGAAGTCGTTCGCATCCAGACTATCTCTCAGCAGCAAAACATCCCCAAGCGCTTTCTGGAACAGATTCTCAACGACCTCAAGTCAACCGGCTTTGTCGAAAGCAAACGCGGGGTTGCCGGCGGCTATCGGCTTGCGCGGCCACCCCGGTCGATTGATCTGGCCTCGGTGATTCGCCACATCGACGGCGCGCTGGCACCGGTGAGTTGCGTGAGCGAGAGCTTCTACGAGAAGTGTTCCTGTCCGGATGAGTCCAAGTGCGCCATCCGGAGCATCATGAGATCGGTGCGCGAGGCCACGGTGCGAATTCTGGAGGGAGTGACTGTGGCCGACCTTTGTGAGCGGGCGCGGGTCTTGGCGGAACCTCAACAAGCGCCGCTCGACTTCGTGATCTAACACTCCCGGTCAGCCGCGGCGAGCGCACCGGCAAAGACCAGCCAGCCCGGCACCGTGAGCCACGCACGGAACCGGGCTGGCCAAGTCGTGATGTGTCGCCAGCTCATCGAGTCACTGCCAACCGCGAACGCGCCTGAGCTTAGGGGAAACCGCGCCCAAGTCAAAAGAACCCGGCGCGGCGCTGCCCCGCGGTGGGCGGAAGCGCCGCGCTCAAACGCGCCAGCCGCGTCGCTCAGGGGGGAAAGGCTCCTGAGCGGAATCGCCAGACGACCAAATCCGAAGCCCGAAGCCCGAAAGCCCAAGGCCGCGGGTCGCCTGGTCGCTTCTGTCCGGACGTGGGCGGAGCGCCCTTCGGTTTTCGGATTTCGGAATTCTTTCGGGCTTCGGAACTCGGGCTTCGGCTTTGAGGCCCCGGCAGTTCCACTCATCGTAGCGAAGAACCAGAACGGTGGGTGGAAAGGTAGTCGCGTCGCCTGGGCCTGCACATCGGTTGGGTACCACGAGCCATCGGTCGGTGGGGATCCGCGCGCGGAGCGGACTGGCCGGCGGAATCGAGGCGGCGTTGGCTTGGCCGCTTGCCTTCCCGGTGGCGCTGACAGATAGTGCCGCCGTGAACGTGACGGTGACAGAATTGACCGGCCAGTTGCTCGCGTCGTACGCGCGCGTCGGCGGCATCAATCACCTCGACGGCAAGAATCTGCCTTCCAAGCAGGCCGTCGCGCAGATCACCGTCGATCTGCTGTGCCTGCTGTTCCCCGGTTTTTTTGACGAGCACGTGATTCACTCTTCGGAGTTGAAAGTCGAGACGGCGAATCTCATGGATTCCGTGCTCGGCCGGCTGGAAGACGAGATTTACAAGAGCCTCGAATACAAGCCGCCCGAGGACACCCAGAAAAAGGAACTCCGCGCGTTGGCGAACCATCTCACCTGCGAGTTCCTGGCCGGCCTGCCGCGCGTGCGGGAGTTGCTCCAAACCGACGCTGAGGCGGCCTACACGGGCGATCCGGCGGCGCTCAGCAAAGAGGAAGTGATCGTCGCCTACCCGTTCATCGAAGCGATCGCGGTGCAGCGCATGGCCCACGGGCTGTACCTCAAGCACGTCCCGTTGATCCCACGCATCATGACCGAGTGGGCGCACGGGCGCACGGGCATGGACTTGCATCCCGGCGCGACGATCGGGTCGCACTTCTTCGTCGATCACTGCACGGGCACGGTGATCGGCGAGACTTGCCACGTCGGCGAACACGTGAAGCTCTACCAGGGCGTCGGCCTCGTCGCGCGCTCGCTCTCGGGCGGCCAGCTCCTGCGCGGCAAGAAACGGCACCCGACGATTGAGGACCGTGTGACGATCTATGCGAACGCGACTATCGTCGGCGGCGAAACGGTGATCGGCCAAGGCAGCACGATCGGCGCGAACGTCTTCCTGATGCACAGCGTGCCGCCGCACTCGCTGGTCACTCAGGAAGAGGTCAACGTCAAGGTGATACCCAAGGCGGCGCGGATGGAAGGCAGCGGGGATTTTCAGATTTAGGCCAAGCGATTCGAGGATCGCCGCCAAGCGAGCGCACCCGCGCGCTTGAGGGGAGCCGGCGGCGGAGAGATCTAATCATTGCGGACCCAGTCCGCCGGTCGGGCCTTCAACCCGCCAACGCTTCCTTCACCTTGCGCAGCAGGTCCTGACTGGCGAATGGCTTCTGGAGATACACCTCGCCTTCGCTGGCTTGCTGCGCCCGCACGTAGCCGGATGCGCAGATGATCCGAATCTTCGGGGCCAAGCGGCGGACTTGGGTGATCAACTCGCGCCCGCTCATGCCCGGCATGACCATGTCGGTGATCAGGAGGTCGATGTCGAGACCGGCAGAAACAATCTCGAGCGCCTGCTCGCCGCTCTTCGCCGTCAAGACCCGATAGCCGAAATCGGCCAGCACCGTCTCCGCCATCGTGAGCAGCAAGTCTTCGTCATCGACCACGAGGATCGTCTGGTCGCCGCTCAGGTTTTCTTGGGGAAGGCTCGCAGGTTTGATCACTTTTTTGAGCGCCGGCAGGTACGCGCGCACCGTCGTGCCTTTGCCCGGCTGGCTGGACACGGCGACGCTGCCGCCGTGATTGGTGACGATGCCATAAACCCAGGCCAGGCCGAGGCCGCGGTGCTTCGGGTCGCGCTTGGTCGTGAAGAACGGCTCAAAGATGCGCGGCAACACGGCTGGCTCGATCCCGCAACCGCTGTCGGCGACCTCGACGCACACGTAATTGCCGGGGGCCAACCGCACCGAGCCGTCTTGCTTTGGCTCGGTCAGTTCGAGGTTGCGCGTTTGCACCCGGATGCTGCCGGCAGGACCGACGGCCTCGACCGCGTTTTCCAGGATCTTCATGAAGGCCTGCTGCATCTTGGCCTCGTCGATGTTGACCGAGTAAAGCTTGTTCTCCAGTTGCAACGCCCACTGGACTCTTTGCGGCGTTGACGACTGGAACAGGGTCACCGTGCGCTGGAGCAGTTGGTTGAGATCCCCCTCGGCCACGGCCTGCGTGTCTTTCTCCTGTCGGCTGAAGGCGGCCAGGTTGTTGGCGATCTCGGCGGCGCGCTCGGCGGATTTCTCCACCTCGAGCAACGAGTGGCGCCACGGATGGCTGGACTCCATTTTACTCAGGACCAGCGAGGTGTGCCCCAGGATGCTGGTGAGTGCGTTGTTGAAGTCCAAGGCCACCGTGCGCGCCAACTGTAACGCGCAGTCGAGCTTCTGCTTCTGGCCCGCGCTGGATTCTTCCGCCAGCGTGCCCTCGGGCGGCTCGTGCCGGGCGGTCAGCGGTTTGCCCACACTGCCGATCGCCAAATCCTGCCCGAGCATCGTGGCCGCCGGCAGGCTCTTCGCGTCGGTGGGCGTGGCCAAATCCTGGCGAAAAAGTTGAAAGAGGAAAAGTTTCTGCCCCTCGCGCGTGAGCGGGCAAACGTAACTCGAAAACAAGACGCTCGCGCCGCCCTTGACGCGGAACTTAAGCGGCACGGTCGGCTCAATCGCCCGGTCCAGGCGGGCCAGGAATTGTTCCACCTTGGAGTCGTTCTCCGCCGACCAGATGGTCGCGGCGAGCGAGGCCTCGCTCTCGATGCCCGTGCCAAAGGTGCTGACGGCGGCGCGATTGGCCCGGCGGACGTTGCCCGAACCGTCCACCAAGAGCGCGGGCCAGTCCGCGTCGTCTAAAGCAAATAGGACTTCCGACTTCATCAACTAGATTGCGTGCGCGAAACCTGAAGCGGCCCGCCGCCTTTCTCAATCAGATTCTTTGGCTGCGCGCGAAATCCCAGAAAAGGAGCTGGTGCGCCACGAAGCCCCAGTTCCGATTCGTGACGCTCGCCCTCCCCATGAACCGGCGAATTTGCCGCCAGGTTTTGGACTGCGCCAGTCCTCTGGCGCTTTGGCTCGGGCGGTCGGGGCGGGTCGAAAGCGCCAGAGGACTGGCGCACTCCAAGACCTCGCGGCCCTCCGGAGGTTCATAGGGAGGGCGAACGCCACGAAGAGAGGATGCGATCTCACAGCGAACAACGCCAGCTCTGGAAATGTGCGCAGGACTGTTCTCAGCGAGCAGGAGGTTCGTCGGCGGAGAACGCCAGAAACGGCTCGGGCAAGAGCTCCGCGACTGTGCGCTCCTTCACCTGCCGCGGACGGCGCGGGTCGGCGCTCCACACGACTGCCTCAGGGGCGTACTCGGCCAACAGTTGGCGGCAGGCCCCGCACGGACTTTTCACGCCCGGCCCGGCGGCGACCACGGCGATGGCAACAAACTTCCGGTGGCCGTCCGTCAACGCCTTGAACAACGCGACCCGCTCGGCGCAGCAAGTGAGACCGAAACTGGCGCTCTCGACGTTGGCGCCGGTGATGACCTTGCCGTCGGCGGTCAGTAGCGCCGCGCCGACTTTGAAGCGCGAGTACGGCGCGACGGCCCCTTTGCGGGCCGCGCGGGCCGCCGCCACCAGCCGCGCTTTAGCGCTCTTGGGCATACAACTTTACAAACCCTTCCAACAAACGGGCGGCCCGGCGCCGGACCTCCTCGGGCTGGGCCATCACGTACAGGTGCGACAGCGGAGCCTTGCCCAGACCAGCGGCCAGATTCGTGATGCAGGAAAGCCCCGCCACCGCCAAGCCGCATTGACGTGCCACGATCGCTTCCGGCACCGTGCTCATCCCCACGGCACTCGCGCCCAAGCAGGCGAACGCGCGGATTTCCGCCGGCGTCTCGTAAGTCGGTCCGGACACCGCCAGATAGACCCCTTCGTGGAGGCGCACCTTCGCTTGCCGCGCCGCGCGCCGCATCAATGCCTGCAAGCCGGGATCATACACTCGCGTCAGATCGACGAAACGATTTCGCCCCGGTGCCAACTCGCCGCGCAGCGGATTCTCGCCCATCAAATTGATGTGATCCGTAATGAGCATGAAATCGCCCTGGCGAAAGCGACGGTTGATGCCGCCCGCGGCGTTCGTCAACACCAGCGCGTGCACGCCGAAGTCCGCCACCATCCGCACCGCAAACGTGATCTCCGCCATCGAGTGTCCCTCGTAGTAATGCGAGCGCCCGCTCAGCACGAACACCGGCACGCCGCCCAGACGCCCCGCGAGCAGGTTGCCCGCGTGCCCCGCGACGCCCACCGGCGGGAAACCGGGCAAACTCTCGTAAGGAATCTCCCTCTCCACCTCCAGGTCAGAGAGCACTTCCCGAAAGCCGCTGCCCAACACAATCGCCAGGCTCGGCCGCAGGGAAGTCAACTTTCGCAACCGCGCCGCCGTCTTCTTCGCATCAACGCTCATACGTCTAATTCCGCTGCTCGCCAGGACTCGCCCATCGGCAGTTCCCCTCTCAGGATGGGACAGGGGTGATCTACTTTCCTCGGTCTCAGGAGCGCATCCTCAACAACCCGGAACTCCCTCACGGACCTCCACGCATCACGCATCAACCATCCCCCATTAACCATCAACCATTCCCTCTCCTCCGCTCCCAAACCGTCACTTGCTTTCTCGTCCGCGCGCCTTACGCTCCACCAGACAAATTGAATATGCAACTCAGCAACGACGAAATCCGCCGCTACTCGCGACACTTGATCCTGCCCGAAGTCGGCATGGCGGGACAAAAGAAAATTTGCTCGACCAGCGTCCTGTGCATCGGGGCCGGTGGACTCGGCTCGCCGATTGCGATGTATCTGGCCGCCGCCGGCGTCGGCAAGATCGGTCTCGTCGATTTCGACTCCGTCGATTTCTCCAACCTCCAGCGCCAGATCATCCACGGCACCGCAGACGTCGGCCGGCCCAAGATCCAGTCGGCCAAGGAGACGATCAACAGCATCAACCCCGGCGTCGAAGTCGTCCTCCACAGCGTCCGGCTCACGAGCGAAAACGCCCTCGCTATCCTCGGCCAGTACGACATCGTCGTGGACGGCACGGACAATTTCCCCACGCGCTACCTGACCAACGACGCCTGCGTGCTGCTCAAGAAGCCCAACGCCTACGGCTCCATCTTCCGCTTCGAAGGCCAGGCCAGCGTCTTCGCGCCGCACCTCGGTGGCCCGTGCTATCGCTGCCTTTATCCCGAGCCGCCGCCCCCGGGCATGGTGCCGAGCTGCGCCGAGGGCGGCGTGCTGGGCGTACTGCCGGGCATCATCGGCTGCATTCAGGCGACCGAAATTCTTAAACTCGCGCTCGGCAAAGGCAGTTCCCTCATCGGTCGGCTTCTCCTCTTCAACGCGCTCGACATGAAATTCCGCGAACTGAAGCTGCGCCGCGACCCCGAATGTCCGCTCTGTGGCGAGCATCCCACGATCACCAAGCTCATCGACTACGAGCAATTCTGCGGCATCCCCGCCGAACCCGCGACGCCCGCGCAAAACCCGGACGAAGTGACCGTGCACGACATGAAGCAGGCGCTCGACGACCCGAAGCTCGGCATCAAAGTCCTCGACGTGCGGGACCCGGACGAATACCAGATCGCCCACGTCAACGGCGTGCCGCTCCTCCCGCTGGCCGAGCTGCCCAAGCGCTTCACCGAACTCGACCCGAACACGCAATACTTCATCCACTGCAAGAGCGGTATCCGTTCGATGAAGGCCGTCAAGTTCCTCAAGGAGCAAGGCTTCAAGTACGTCAAGAGCGTCAAAGGCGGCATCAGCGCCTGGGCGGACGAGATTGATCACAACGTGGCGAAGTATTGAACGATTTCGCCGACTCGCTCTGAAGCCTTGCCAAAGACTCGTGAAGGAAGATCTTTCCTCCGGTGAAGCGCTTGAGCGCTTTCAATCACTGCTCGGGACTGTTCAAGCCCTGATCCGAGAGAACAGAGGAGCGAACGACTCAACCTTCATCAAGTGGAAGCGTGACTGCGAAGCGGCCATCACGCGGGTGTACGGGACGGCCTCGCCCTGGTTGAGTGACTTCCGAGGTATCGAATTCCCCGCTGACTTCTTTTCCCCCGCTAGCGAAGGCCGCTCACTTCACGACTGCCTGCGCAAGGCTGAGGCGATCCTCGAGTCAATGAAAGAAGAGGCGCAGAAGGATGTTTGGAGAGAAGAAGAGCAGGCACGGGGGGAGAATTTCAAGGAAACCGAACGAGCCCGGCTCCCATCAACTCCAGACTCCACAGCGAACCGTGGGAGCAGGAACGCTCCATCGGTCAGCACGACCTCGGCTGTCGATAAACTCGTGAAGCTACTGACCCGCTTCCACATCGTCGTGAGTCAGCTCGCAAACCGAGCGCAAGGCGGCCAAGTCATAACGATCAACGACGAATACGATGTTCACTTTCTTCTGCGTGCACTCCTTCGCGTCGAGTTCGATGACGTAAGATCTGAGGAACCTGCGCCGAGCCACGCTGGCGGCTCGAGCCGACTAGATTTCTTGATCAAACAAGAAGGACTAGGGATCGAGGTGAAAAGGGTTCGGCCAAGCATGTCTGACAAAGTACTCGGCGACCAGCTCATCGAGGACATTGCGAGACACGCTGCCCATCCAGACTGCAAGACGCTCGTGCTGTTCGTCTACGACCCCGACTTCCTTCTGAGAAACCCTGCGGGATTGAAACGTGACCTCTCGGGCGTGAAGCACGGAATTGAAATTGTCGTCTGCATTCAGCCCGAAATGGGAATGTGAGAGCAATCGCTCCGTAGTCGCCACATCGTCCAAGGCCTCGAGGCGCGGAAAGTTGTTGTCGAAAGTTGCAGGTTATTGAAATCTCCGCCTACGACTATGATTGCGAATCCGCTGAAGGTTAAGGACCTCATCTCTGAAAAGTCGCGAGACGGCATCAAGATACCCGAAATCCAACGCAGCTATGTCTGGCGGCGCGCGCAGATCGCCAAGCTACTTGACTCCATTTATCGGGGCTTTCCGGCTGGTTCCATTCTTCTGTGGGACACCACCCAAGAAGTCCAGACACGCGAGATGGCGACGAATCTCGGAAAAGACGCCCGCTATGATTTCATCCCCAAAGTCGTCTTGGATGGCCAACAGCGACTGACGTCGCTCAGTCGGGTTTTCGACACCTCGGCACCCAAGCACGAACGGATCATTTTCAACGTCATGGAGGAAGTGTTCGAGCCGTATTCGCCCCGCAACGCTTCCGACCCGCGCTGGATCGACGTGACCGAGTTGCTGACAGACCAAGTGACTGAGCTGGATGTGCTGGATCGCCTTCAAGACGCGGGTATCCTTGACCGAAACAACCGCGAAGCGCGCAATGCGATCAACAATCGCTTGAAGAAACTCGCAGCCATCCGGGATTACCAGTTTCCAGTCGAGATTGTGAGGGAGGACGACCTGGAGGTAGTGACCGAGATTTTCATCCGAGTGAACTCGGCCGGCACTCGCTTGCGTGAAGCTGAGTTGGCACTGGCCCGCTTGGCATGGAAGCTCCCCGGGAGCATCGTCGGCTATTTCGACCAGATGGAGAATGTCTGCATGGAGCGAGGATTTGAATTGGACTCGCGTTTCCTCATGCGGTCTCTCATCGCAACTGCCACACGCCAAAGCCGCTTCCGCGATCTCAAGGCGTTTTGGAAGCGCCCCGCCGAGGAGATTGAGCGGGACTGGAAGCAGACGGAGAAGGGCATCCGACTGGCGCTTGATTTCGTGGAAGGCAACGTCGGCATTCCCGGCTCGGAACTGCTTCCTTCGCACGTGAGCCTTATCCCCCTCGCCGTCATATTCTCCCAGCGGAGGGACATTTCAGGCCAGGAAGAGAAAATGCTCCGGCGTTGGTTTGTCGTGGTGAATGCTTTCTCCCGCTACGTGGGCGCCACAGAAACGACCCTCAATCAAGATTTGGCCGTGCTTGGCAGTGAATGCGAAAACATCTCCGGGCTGCTTGACCAGTGCCTGCGGGATTTGCGGGCAGAGCCGAAGGTCACGCCCCAAGACTTGGAGAGGGCCGGCACGAACAGCCCGTTTTTCTGTCTGGCGTTTCTTGCAGCCGTCCGCCAGGACGCAGCCGATTGGTTCAAGGGAATCAAGATTCGTCGCGAATCTTTCGCGGAAGATCAGCAGATCGAGTATCACCACATCTTTCCGAAGAAACTGCTGAATGCGCGTAACGTGGATCGGTATCTCAGAGACGAAATGTCGAACATCGCTTTCCTGGGGCAGAAAGCTAACCGTCGAATTTTCTCAAGAGAGCCTGCAGATTATCTTGAGGAAATTGCTGGCCACGACGAGGGGCGACTCACCGCACAATTCGTCCCGCTGAACAGGGATCTCTGGAAGCTTGAGAAGTTTGAGGATTTCCTGGCGGCTCGCAGACAACTCCTGTCCGAAGCGATGAACAAAGTACTCGAAGGATGACGGTCTCCAAGCCGTTTGCCCGGTTGCTGCATGACCGGCTTCAGGGGCAGGGCATCCGCGGCTTGCTCGACAAGCATCAAGTGCTTGCGCACGGCCACTATGCCCGGCAACGATCTGCACGAGGGCATTGACCGGGGCATCCGGCTTTGGGACAAGGTGCTGCTCTGCGCCTCCAAGGCGTCGCTGACCAGTTGGTGAGTGGACGGCGAAATCAACCGCGCGTTCCAGAAAAAGGCGCAAATCAGGAAGGAGCGGTTTGAACAGCAGATCAAGAGAACGAGTAAGATTACGAGTAAGACGGGAGCGACACCTCACCCCGGCCCTCCCCACTCTCCCGGGACACCTCATCCGGCCTTCGTGCACCTTCTCCCCATCCGATGCGGAGAAGGGCATTCGAGGCGGAGAGGGAGGGAGGAAAGTGCTCGCGCTGATTCCGCTCAACCTGGACGGCTTCCTGTTCAGCGCGGACTACCAGAGCGGCAAGAAGGCGGAAATCACGAGCCGCGTGGCCGCCAACTTCGTCGGCTGGGAAAAAACCACGGGCTCTTCGAGCGGGAACTGAAAAGCTCATCCGCGCATTGCGGACGGATGAGGCAGGTCGGGAGAAACCGCCAAGGCCGAAGCTGTAATTCGCCGCTCCCCAAAGGAACCTGCCGTCCGCCGCCTGCGAGTTCAATCCGATGATGGAACTGCTTTGCCGGGCAGAAGAAAAGCGCGGGCCGAAACCCGCGCTCCAGTTTTCGGTCAGGACGCCGCGCCGCGGCGTCCGGCCGGGCATCTCGGCGGGATGCCGCCACCTTCTTGCGGTCGGCTTGGTGAAGCGCGTTCGGTTTTTGCGTCTTGCCGGGAGGCCACCGGCGAACGAACATCGCCGCATGGCCAAAAACACGTTTTCAAGTCCCTGGTCCGTTCCGGCTCACCAGAGCACCTCGCGCGAACTTCCCCTCTTGCTCTGTTTTCTGATCGGCGCCGCCGTCAGCACTCGCGCCCAGGCGCCGAGCGAGCCAGCCACGGCAGCCATCCCGTCGGTGAGTCTCGGTGTTTCACCGCTCGTCCCCAAAACCGCGGAGGCTGAGCGGAACGTGCTGATCGTCTCCATTGACTCCGCCGGCCTCTCCAATGTGACGGTGCGCCTGACTTCCCAGGCATGGCCGGAACCCAAGACCAAAACGCTCACGACGCTCGCGCCGGGCAAGCAGACCGTGGACTTGGAAGTTCCGCTCCTCACCGCGGCCACACCGGTGACGGTTCGCATTGAGACGACGGCGGGGCAGCGGGACTTCGGGCCGTTCACGCTTCAACCGCCGCGCAAGTGGACCGTTTATCTGGCCCAGCACACCCACACGGACATTGGCTACACGCGGCCCCAGACCGAGATTCTTCCCGAGCACCTCCGCTACATTGACTACGCGCTGGATTATTGCGACCTCACCGACAGTTACCCCGATGACGCGCGCTTTCGCTGGACGTGCGCGACCTCCTGGGCCCG
>ORMF012506236.1_pt1 | contig 14585 bp, 14 predicted proteins | sample 1779871 | NCBI WGS metagenome assembly ORMF01 (sample SAMEA104232316, study PRJEB22302) | groundwater metagenome | biome: forest; feature: aquifer; material: groundwater | place: USA | collected 2011-08-07 | depth 5.4 m | reverse complement strand
CTGCCACTCATGCCCCGACCTTCTTCTTCGCCTCCTTCAACTGCTGGAACTCCGGCATGGCGGCATAATGTTTGTCCAGCGGATAGCAGCCACTCTTCATTCCATTGCGGGGCGCGGTGGTGCAATCGCTGAAGGTGCGGCAAATCAACTTGGGCGTCAGCGCACCTTTCGTGGTCGCGTCGGTGAGCATCTCCGGGTAACTCAGCACCATGCGGCCCAGCCCGACCATGTCCGTCCACCCGTGGCGCACGACGTATTGGGCGACGTGCGGCAGGTATTCCTGCAAGTAGCTGTAAGCGGTGCCGATGAGGATGGGGTCTTGGGTCTTGGGTCTGGTGGATTGGGTTTTGGTCAAGTGAGCTTTGAGTTGCCGCACTACGTTGATCTGCCGGGCCACATCAATCAACGGATCGTGCGCCGGCTGATAGCCATCGCTGGGCGGATACGCGGCGGGCCGTTGAATGTGCGGATTGTAGTAGGGCGAACCCGCGCTCAGGTTCAAAATCTTCACGCCCAACTGCGCGCACAGTTCCGCAAATTGAAACGTCTCGGTCAGGTCGTACGCCACCGGATCGCTCTGATTCACGCCAAAGCCGTAGCGATACGGCAGACAGTGCGAGAAATCTTCCGGGATGCCCGGCCCCAGTTTGCCCGGCTCGGCACGAGCCGGGTCGGGCTTGAACGGCACGAAATCAAACGCGCTCAGGCGCACACCGAGTTCGATCGGGTTCCCGCTCGCGCGAATGCCCGCGATGATGTCGCGAAGAATCCGCGTGCGGTTCTCGAAGCTGCCGCCGAACTTGCCAGGCCGCGTGTGCGCGCCGAGGAATTCGTGCAGCAGGTAGCCGTGACAGTGTTTGATGTCCACAAAGTCTGCGCCGATGTCCCAAGCAATCTTCGCCGCACGGATGTAGCACTGGATCAACTCCTCGATCTCCCCGTCCGTGAACATCTGTGCATCGCTGGTGACGTTGAACTTGCGGTCGAGGATCGGATGCCGGAAGGCCACGCGCGGCGCCAGGCGTTTCTGGTCATTCGATTTGCAGAACCGCCCGGAGTGCGTTAGTTGAAAACCAATGATCAGGTCTTCCGTCTTTCCGTAGCGTTCGTGATGCGCCTTCACCAGCGTTTCGCGCAGTGAGGCGATGCCCGCTTGGTTTTCCTCGACGAGGATGATCTGGTTCGGGTTCGCGCGACCATCCGGGCGAACCGCCATTGCTTCGCCGCCGTAAATCAGCTTCGCCCCGCTCTCACCGAAGCGCTGCCAGCGCCGGAGCATGTCATCCGTGACGCCACCCGTCGTTGTGCCGTCCCAGCCTTCCATTGGATGAGTGGCCCAACGGTTGCCGACGTGCTTGCCGTTAATGGTGACGTTCGCGACCGGCTGCAACAACGGCGACGCGCCGCTGCCCGCCACGATTTGATCCTCGCACGGCAGTTCAACGCCGAGCGCCGCGATGTGTTTGCGGAAAGCTTCGACCGTCTTGAGCGACGGGATGCGAGCAAGCTTGAAGGGTTCGGGCATAATTTAACTGGAGGAGACGAGGTAACGAGTCGCTAACTTTGATTTTAGAATGAGACTCCTCACGTCGTCTCCTACGACTTAGCCAGAACACCACCGAAGAACGTCAGATAGTTTTCCTCGCGCGCCTCGCGCAAGAGCAGCAGCGCCAGTTCGCGCAGATGGTAATCGCCCCACATGGAGCTTTCGCCGTTGGGAACTTTCTGGCCGGGCGCAATGTAATCCCAGCCGTTCGGACGATGATAAACCGAGTGCAGCAACAAACCTTGATGCTTCGGATCGGTCGAAAGATACGGTTTGGAGAGAAGAGTGTTGGCAATAGTGAGCGAGGCTTGATGGTAACGAAAGCCGATCATCTTTTCGCGCTTGTAAGGGAACGTGCCAAGCGCCTTTCCCAATCTGAACAAGCCTTGAGCCGCGATGGCAGCAGCAGAGCTGTCCACCGGCTCCCATTCGTTGAACGGATTGGAAGCCTTGTTCAGACAATTCGCCGGCAAGCGATGCAAGTTCGGCGCGCCGGTGTCCCACATCGGAATGCCGTCGGCGCAGGCGTTGGCCAGATAGAAATCGGCCGTGGCAATCGCGGCGGCCTCAAAGATCGTGATGGCATTTTCAAGAACCCCCTCCCTGCACCCCTCCACTCCCGAACGCAAAAACTCCGTCTGCTCAGCAAAGCCACAGATCGCCCACGCTAGTCCGCGCGTCCAGGTGCTGAACGGCGAGTAACCCTGCTGCGAATTGGGACAACGAAAGACGCCGCTGGCGGGGTTGAACACGGCTTCATGCGCGGTGCGACCACACACATCATACGCATCCCGACCCGTCCCGAAGTAAATCGAGTAGCGGGCCGTATTAAAGCCATGCTCAAACAAACGATGCAGTAGCGAAATTTTCACGTCCTGTTCGCCCATCAGCGCGTGACCGAGTTGGTGCGCCAACGCGAGCGAACGACAGGAACGAATTGTATCCACGAACAGGGAATGCGGGCCATTGAAGCTGTGGATAAAGCCGGTGCCGTCGGCCAGTTTCGTCCAGCGCGCCGCCTGAACGGCGCCGCTGACCTTGAGCGCGAGTTCGTAGAAATTCTGTTCGTCCGCGTTGTGCGGAATTTTCCCCTCGCGCATCAATCGCAGCAGATTCCCGTAGGTGGAGACGTTGTTGAACCCGTGGTCATGCACGCCGATGTGCGACACATGCGCCGCCATGCGCTCCACCGTCCCGCGCCGACCGATCTCCAGAAACCGCTCGTCACCCATCGCGTCGAATTGCAGCAGCGCCGAGCCGTATTGAAAGCCCTGCGTCCATTCCGTCCAGCCGCGCGACGTGTATTTGCCCTTCACGGTGAACACTGGCGTTCCCTTTTCCGGCTTCCAGGATTTTTCGAGGCTCAGGATTTTCTGCGCCGAGAGGTCGAACACGCGCTCGATCTGCGGCACGAGTTTCTTGGGCGTCAGTTTGTGATCAATTTTGATGGGCATGTTCTCTATTCGTAGGAGACGAGGTAACGAGTCTCATTCTTTCAATTGGTGATTGGCTGTTGGCAGTCCGGGAATTTAGTCAGAGACTCCTCACGTCGTCTCCTACAATCTGCGGAGGTGGAACCCGCCATCCACGTTGATGACTTCGCCCGTGCTGAACGGAAAGGCATCACTCGCAATGGCGGCGACGGCGCGGACGATGTCTTCCGGCGTGCCCCAGCGTTGGATCGGAGTCAACCCCTCGGCGATGAGCTGGTCGTATTTTTCTTTCACCGGCCCGGTCATGTCCGTGGCGATGACGCCGGGGCGGATTTCATAGACGTTGATGCCGTGCTCGGCGAGCCGTGAGGCAAACAGCGGGGTAAGCATGGAGAGCGCGGCTTTGCTCACGCAGTAATCGCCGCGATTCGTCGAAGCGGTGTAGGCGGAAATGGAAGAGATGGTGATGATCTTCGGCCGATAGGAACACGCCGAATCGGAGTTCGGCGCTCCGCATTGCGCGATCATCCACTTGGCGGCGAGTTGGGTCAGAAAATACGGGCCTTTGACGTTGATGGCGATGAGCCGGTCAAAACTTTCCTCGCTGGCTTCGAGAATATCCGCACGCACGTCCGGCGCAACGCCCGCGTTGTTGACCAGCAAGTCGAGGCGACCAAACTGCGCCTTCGTGAATTCGATCAGTTTTTTCCGGTCGGCACTCTGGCTGATGTCCGCCGGACAGATTGCGGCACGAATTGTCTTTCCGAGGGTGCTGGCCGCAACATCGCAGTCGCGTGCGGTTTGTTCCGCCGCGACCGTGTTGCGCACGTAGTTGATCACAAGATCATGGCCGAGCCTGGCCAGAGCCAGCGCGATGCCCCGGCCAATGCCCCGGGACGCGCCGGTGATGAGTGCCACTGGATTCACCCGCCGAAACTAGGGCTTTCCCGGCGGGAGGAAAATGATTTTGTTTGCCCGAACCGGGGCCGTTGGGCGGTCGCCCTTGGACGGCGAATCGTCAAATTGTGTGATATTGCTGTTGAGCGCAGCCGGCGCTTTCGCTAACTCTTTCCCCGCATGTTGCCTGTTTGTGTTTCTTTTGGTCGCCGTCGGCGCCCCGATCTTCTGATCGGCGGGGAGGGCGACGCGTGTAACCATCGGTTCCCGCCGAACGGGAGTCCGGCGCTCCCCGCATGAGCGAGTTCATTGGCCGGCTTCATCCGCTGCTGGTGCATCTGCCCATCGGCTTTCTGGTGCTGCTCGGAATCTTCGAGGTGCTGGCGCGGCGGCCCCGGGGTCAAAATCTGGCGGCGGCCATCCGGGTGATTCTCATCCTCACGCTGCCCGTGTTGCTGGCGAGCATCGTCTGCGGCTGGTTGCTGGCGGACAATGGCGATTACGACGGGCGACTGCTCTTCTGGCATCGCTGGCTGGGGACCGGTCTGGGCGTCGCTGGTGCGGGGTTGCTCGCGTTGCACTGGCGCGGGCAGTTGCGGATTTATCGCTGGGCGCTCGCCGTCACGCTGGGATTGTTGGTCGCGGCCAGCCACTTCGGCGCCTCGCTCACACACGGGAACGATTTTCTTTCCTGGCCTAAAGACAAATCATCAGGCGGCCAGGCAGGCATTACCGGTGATTTGGCGACGCAGTCGTTTCAGGCGGCGGTGATTCAACCCATCTTCAAGCAGTCGTGCGTGAACTGCCATGGTCCGAACAAATCCAAGGGCGGTCTGCGGCTCGATACGGCGGCGAACTTGTTGACCGGCGGTGACTCCGGATCCCCAATTGAGCCGGCGGGCGCGACCCGGAGTCTCATGGGCAAGCGGCTGGCGCTTCCGCTGGAGGCTGAAGAGCACATGCCGCCCGAGGGCAAACGGCAATTGTCGGCCAACGAACTGGCGCTCCTGCGCTGGTGGCTCGACGCCGGCGCCCCAACGGACAAGACGGTTCAGGAGTTGAATCCGCCACCGCAGATTCTAAAAATCCTTGGCGCGCTGACCAAAACATCTGTCATCGAACCGGCAAAAAATAAATGAACTCTCCCATCGCGCCGAAGCGGAGGGCACGACTTACTTTTTATCATGCTTCATACTGAATTGATTCCCGCCGCCGAACGCGGCTCGCGCCGCCTGATGGTGATGTTGCATGGGCTGGGCGACAGCATTGAAGGTTATCGCTGGCTGCCCGAGGCGATGCGGCTGCCGGAGCTGAATTATCTGCTCGTCAACGCACCGGACGATTACTACGGCGGATTTTCCTGGTACGACATCACCGGCGATTCCGCCCCCGGCGTGCGGCGCAGTCGCAAGCGGCTGTTTGATTTGCTCGACGACCTACGTGCGCGCGGCTACCGGACGGAGCAGACGACGCTCGGCGGGTTTTCGCAGGGCTGCCTGATGGCCATGGACGTCGCGTTACGCTACCCGCATCGGTTGGCGGGCGTCGTCGGCATCAGCGGCTATGTTTTCGAGCCAACCAAAGCCTTGCACGAACTTTCACCGGTGGCGCGCGAACAACGCTTTCTCGTCACGCACGGGACGTTTGATCCGGTGATACCGTTCGCGAAAACGCGCCCGCAGATCATGCAACTGCAAGCGGCGGGCCTCCGCATCGAGTGGCGCGAGTTCGCCAAGCCGCACACCATCGCGGGCGAGGAGGAGCTGGGCGTGATCCGAAAATTTGTGCGCGCCGGCTACGCGGAGGTTGTGGGGTCGTAGCCGACGCGCGCCGCCATTAAATCCGCACCTGCCGATCCGCGCCCGTGAAGGGTGGGCCGGCAACGGCGGAAGGGGTGCCAACGGCCAGCACCGCCCACCAATGATTAAAAACGAAACCCCGCTCCAGTTTCCCAGAGCGGGGCAATGGAAAACAAATGGCTTACTTCCGCTGGCGACGGAAGAGCATTAAAGACAACCCGCTTAAACCGGCCAAAGCCAGCGAGGTCGGTTCGGGGACTGCAGTAATAATAATTTCGCCATTGGGTGAGCCGTCGGGGCGGCCGATACCGGAAACCTTGGCGAGTACCAGTATTGCAGATGAGTCAATGATGGAACCGCCGCCGCCGCCGCCGCCGCCACCGTAGCCGCCGTTGCCGATGCCGCCGCCGCCGGTGCCTCCGCTGATGAAGCTGCTACCACCACCGCCGCCATATAAGCCGCCGCCAGAGCCGCCGGAGCCTAAGTAGCCGCCGCCGCCGCCGCCGCCGGAGCCGTAGCCGCCACCACCGCCGCCACCGCCGCCGCCGCCGCCGTACATGCTCCAGTTGCCGAGGCCGCCGTAGCCGCCCACCAGGAGAGTAAGGGTCGTGGACACCGAGAAGTTAAATTCGCCGCTCATTTCGGCCCCCTGTTCGCCGGGACCGCCGTAGATGGTACTGCCGCCGTGAGCGCCGTAGGCAGTTATGTCGTAAAGGCCCGGCCCTAGTGTGATAGTCGTCTCAGTTCCAGAGTAGTTGAAGATTGTGATTTGGGCCGAGGCGGTTCGTGGAATGAGGAGTGTGAGCAGAGCGGCAAACAGACCACAGAGCCAATGTTTCAATATGTTGTTGTTACTAATGATGGATTTCGTTTTCACAGGGTTTCATAGGTTTAAGTTTTTTCGACTGATTGGAATTGCATCGTACGCCGACCTCCATCTTTGTCAATTTAATAAAGGGATCAGTCCGGAGTATTGACACAAAATCGCCGGGCGGGCAGGGAGTGGTCACCCATTCGCATGAGCGGCCAAGCGTGAAAAAGCGATTCAGCTAAATCCGCACCTGCCGATACGCGCCCGGCAGCCAGTCTTGCTGCGGCCGCGGTTGCCCGGCGGGCGGCCAGTCCATCGCGTCGTTCACCACGGCGCGCATTTTATTAAACCACCAGGCCGCGCGGGCCAGGCGATTTTCCCGGCGCGCAATCCGCGTCGCCGGCTTCCCGCCGCCGAATCCGAGTTCCAATTGTTGGTTTGTTGTCATAAATGCCTTTCTATTTACGATCCCAGTTTGACCGGTGGGGTCGGACAAAAACGGTCTAAGGCAAAAGATTCTGGAAAAAAGTTTTCGACCGAAGTTCCGCGGGGTGAGGAGCTATTTTGGAACGGAGCGTACTTCGCTGTTTTCAGAGAGGCCAAACGTGCGTCAACCGTTGCCCCGTCCGGCCGAGGGTGGTTTGAACCGCCCTCACCCCAGCCCTACCCATGAACCGCCCCTCGCATTTGGTAGGGACGCGTTCCACCGCGTCCCATACTTCCTCCGAAAAATTAGGGACGCGGTGGAACGCGTCCCTACCGGGTTCAGGGGTGCAAATCGCGGCTTTTCGCGGGTCGTGGAATCTCTCCCCGGGAGAGGGAGAATCTTCGTCCGGCTTCAGGCAATGCGAGCGGTTCAAGTTTTCCTGCAGCGGCGGGAGCAAAAAAGAGAAAATGCGGCGCTGACCACCGTGACCCAGAAACATGGGTAGGGTGTGCTGGTTTCTCCCTCTCCTCGGGGGAGAGGGCCGGGGTGAGGGCGAGCGTTCACTCTAACTTCCCCGCGCCGGGTTCGCCCGGCCAAATGGTGGCCACCGGAAACAGCGGAGAACCATCGCGCCCAGCGCTCTAACGGGCGGACAATTCTTCCAGCTTCGTTTGCGCTTTGCCGCTCGCGATAGTCTCCGCCGCCAGCTCCCAACCTTCGCCAATGGATCGCGCGCGGCCGGCCACGAACAGCGCCGCTCCGGCATTCAGCAAGACCGCGTCGCGTTTCGGCCCGCCGTCGTCGCCGCGTAAAATCCGGCGAATGATCTCCGCATTGGCGTCGCGATCGCCGCCGACGAGATCGTTCAGTTTGGCCGGCTGCAATGGGAACTGATTCGGATCGAGCGTTGAAGTCGTAAACCCGCGTTCCTGATAAAACTCAGCGATGGTGTTGTCGCCGAGCGTCGAAAGTTCATCCAGATATGCAACCGGGCCCTGGGAACCTGCGACGATGGATTTGACCCTCCCACACACGACCATCGCCCGCCGCACACCGAGCGATTGGAGCACGCGGGCGATCGGTTCACACAGTTCCGGGCGCGGCACGCCCATGAGTTGCGCGGTGGGCCGGACGGGGTTAAGTAGCGGACCGAGGAAGTTAAAGATCGTGCGCTGGCCGCGCTCCGCGCAGAGTTTGCGCGCGGGCGCAATGTGCTTGAACGCCGGATGATAATGGGGCGCGAAGAAAAACGCGAAGCCATGCTCGCGCAACGACCGCGCCGCCTCGGCGGGCGACAGATCGGTGCGAATGCCCAGGGCTTCCAGCACATCCGCACTGCCGGCCCGGGAGGTGATGGCGCGATTGCCGTGTTTGGCCACCGTTACGCCCGCCGCCGCGCACAGGAGGGCGACGGTCGTGGAAATGTTGAACGTGCCGAGTTGATCGCCGCCCGTGCCACAGACATCAAGGATTTCGCGCGCGTGGGTCTCGGCATCCAGCGGCGGGCGGATGGCGCGGGCGCAGAGTTCGTTGGCGAACGCGGCGATTTCCTCCGCCGTCTCACCTTTTCGGGCCAGCGCGGCGAGAAATGCGGCTTTGCTTTCGACCGGAATCGTTTCCAATATCAGCGCACTTACCGCGTCCGCGACCCGCAGTCGCGCGAGCGATTCATTGCGTGTGAGTTGTTCCGTCAAAGCATCCAGCACGCGACCAGCATAGATACGAACAGCGGCGAGCAAAGCGGAAAAATCAGCGCCGGGTGATTGCATGCTTGGGCTTGGACTTTCCGCCGACTTGGGGCATAGTCCGCCACCAATGCAACTCATTCGCGACATTTACACGGCGAAACGCGCCGCCGGACGCCCCGTGATCTCGCTCGAATTCTTTCCCCCGAAGACCGATGAGGGCGACCGCACGCTGCTGGAAAAGAACATTCCCGCGCTGATGCAGACGAAGCCGGACTTCTGCTCCGTGACCTACGGCGCCGGTGGCAGCACGCGCGAGAAAACGTTGATGATCGTGGATCGCATCCAGCGCGAACACCAACTGACCGCGCTCGCGCATCTGACCTGCGTCAATCACACTCGCGAACAGGTCGGCGAACTGCTGCAAAAGATCAAATCCATCGGTTGTCAGAACATCCTGGCGTTGCGGGGTGATCCCCCGGCGGGTGGTGAATTTCAACCGACGCCCGGTGGGTTCGAGTATTCGTCGCAGTTGGTGCAGTTCATCCGGCAGCAGGGCGGCATCGGCATCGGCGTCGCCGGTTTTCCGGAAGGGCACATTGCTTGCAAGCAGGGCAAGCAGGTGGACTGGCAGCGTCTCAAGGAGAAGGTCGAGGCAGGCGCGGACTTCGTCCTCACGCAGCTCTTCTTCGACAACGCGGATTACTTCGAGTTTCGCGATCATCTGGCGGGCAAACTTGGCGTGCGCGTGCCGTTGGTGCCCGGCGTGATTGCTATCGTAAGCGCGACGCAGATCAAGAAGTTCACGCAGCTTTGTGGTTCAAGGATTCCTGCCGCACTCGCTGCGAAGTTGGATGCTCTCGGTACCGATGACGCCGCGGCGGCGGAGTTCGGCATCGAATACGCCACCAAACAATGTGAGAAATTGCTGCGGGCGGGTGCGCCAGGGTTGCACTTTTACACGCTCAACAAGGCGGCCTCGACCGTGCGGGTGTTGAAGAACTTGAATCTCGCCTGAGGTGGTCGTCCCTCCCGCATGGCGCGGGCCGAAACGTCCCCGCTATGAATCATAGTCCGGCCCGATAACTCGGCAAAATGAGACAAAATGAGACGTTGACATCCGGCCGCGCTTTTGGTCTCATTTACGCCCCTTTGGGGAAAAATTTATGTACGCCGTCTTAGAAACTGGAAGCAAACAATATCGCGTCAGCGCGGGCGATACCTTGAAAATTGAACGCCTGCCCATCGAGGCCGGCAAGCCTGTCACGTTCGACCGCGTCTTGTTGGTCAACGCCGACGGCAAAGTCACCGTGGGTTCGCCCACCGTCACGGGCGCGACCGTGGTGGCGGATGTGGTCGAGCACATTCGCGGGGATAAGGTGGTCACCTTCAAAATGAAACGCCGCAAAGGCTATCACAAGACCATCGGCCACCGTCAGGAACTGACTGTGGTGAAAGTGACGGAGATCAAAGCCTAAGGAGAATTTATGGCACATAAAAAAGGTCAAGGCAGCGTTCGGAACGGGCGCGACAGCATCAGCAAGCGGCTGGGGGTAAAGGCGTATGGCAGCGAAACCGTCACCGCCGGGAGCATTATTATCCGGCAACGGGGATCGAAGTTCGTTGCGGGTGACAACGTCGGCACGGGCCGTGATTGGACGCTGTTTGCATTGACGGCCGGTCGCGTGAAGTTCGACAAGAACGGCCGCCGCGTGAACATCGTGGCCGAAGCGGCAACGGCGAAGAACTAGCCTTCCGGAAACCATTTCAGGGCGAGGCCACGCGCCTCGCCTTTTTTATTCCCCGAGTCTTAATGCTGATCTTACTGTTCAACTTAATCTGTCTCTGACTCGGTGGTTAGGATTACGATTAAGAGGAAGATTAAGACCGAAACAGATTCATGTTCATCGACGAAATTAAAATTTACGCCCAGGCGGGGCACGGCGGCAAAGGCGCGATTGCGTTTCATCGCGAAGCCTACATCCCCAAGGGCGGCCCCAGCGGCGGCAACGGCGGGCGGGGCGGCAGCGTGATTTTACAGGCAGACCACGACCTGAATAATCTCATCGCACAGTATTACGTGCCGCGCCTCATTGCCCAATTCGGCGAGGGCGGCATGGGCAAAGGCATGGACGGTCACGCCGGCAAAGATCTCATCATCAAAGTTCCCTGTGGCACGCTCGTCTGGCGCTTGCCGTCGGCGCCCAAACCCGCCGAAGATGAAACCGAAGAGGCGGACGAGGATCAGCCCGTGCTCAAAACCAGCACTGGCAAACGCCCTTTAATCCGCCATGCCGGGGGTGAGATGGCGCAGGAAATTGATTTAAGCAAAGAGGACGTGGACGAAATCGCCGCCATGGATTTGACCAAGGGCGAACTGGTCGCCGACCTGACCCAGCACGGGCAGCAGTTTCTTTTGTGCAAAGGCGGCCGTGGCGGATTGGGCAATCGCAACTTTGCCACCGCCCGGCATCAGACGCCGCGCTTCGCCCAACCGGGCGAGCCGGGCGACGAAGGCGAGTTTCTGTTGGAGCTGCGGATTGTGGCCGAGGTGGGCCTCGTCGGATATCCGAACGCCGGCAAATCCACGCTGCTCACGGCGATTTCCCGCGCGCGACCCAAAGTGGCGCCGTATCCCTTCACCACGCTGCACCCGCAGATTGGCATCCTTGAATATGCCGACTGGAAGCGCCTCACGGTTTGCGACGTGCCGGGCCTGATTGAAGGCGCGCATCAAAACGTCGGCCTCGGCCATAAATTCCTACGCCACATCCGGCGCTGCACCATCCTCGTGCTGTTGCTCGACATGGCCGGCACGGACAACCGCGCACCCTGGGACGATTACCAACAGTTGCTCAAGGAGCTGGAACTCTACGACCCGGCGATGCTGAAAAAGCCGCGCTACGTCGTCGCGAATAAAATGGACGAAGCCTTGGCTGAGGAGAACTTGAAGAAATTCAAACGCAAGTTTAAGAAAATCCCCGTCCTGCCCATCGCCGCCGGATTCGACCAGGGCATTGAGGAGTTTAAGAAACTGGTCCGCGATGCGGTGGAGAAGGCATCCGGAAAATAGCGGCAGTTGATTAACGTCAAAGCTTGATGTGGTTCGGTGTTTCGCCGGACAACTCCCGGATCTTCTCCGCCCGCCGCTCCAACTCCGCGCTTTCCTTCTCGATCAAATTCCTTCGATTCAATCAGTAACCCAGCAATCCGGCTGGATGCACGGTGTCGCCGCCCACGCCGAATTTCGGTGCGGCCTTGAGCGAGAAGGTGAAGGCCACGGTGAAATCACGCGGGCTGTTTTGATTTTCTTGCAGACGAAACGACAGCGCCGCCGTCCAACTGCGCAGGTCGCGGTAGATCGAGTAGCTCTGTTGCTGCAGCACTCCTTCGCGGATTTCGTATTGATGCATGGCCCGAACTCCCCAGTTCTCGTTCAGTTTGTAATAAAGCGTGCTGATTAACAAATTGTTCCCCGACTGTCCCGGCGTGAGCGTGGCGCTCACCGCATCGTTCAAATACCAGTGGCTGAGGCTCCAACTCCAGGTTTCGTTGGGCCGCAGGGTCAGCGTGTGCTGCGCGGCGGCGAGCAGGCCGCGACCGACGTCGTAGCGCATCTCGGATTCAAAAGTGAGCCAGGTGCGCGGGCGGAACACCAGGTCGGAATACAAATCGGCAAACATGGACTGATCCGCGAGCGGGGTGAGTCGCCAGTCGGTGTAAAGGTTCCAAAACAGAAGGTTCTCGAGCTGCCCGGCGCGCTTGGTTTGCAGGCGGTTTCGGAGTCCCAGCCGGATGACGTTCTGGCTGTCAATGGAATCAATCGAGTTGTAGTCTGGAAATTCGATGGGCAGCGGTCGCAGGCTGGACTGGACGTAGTCGAATTGCGGCAACTTGGCCGGCCCGACACTCGGCGAGGGCACATAAACATAATTCACCGACGGCTCGATGATGTGCCGCAAGCCATCGAGCGCCAGCCAGCCGTTCGTCGCGCTCGCCCACAGGCGCGACACCTTGAACGTGGCTTCCGCGCCGGTGTTGAAGACGGTGCGGGTGATTTCACTGTTCGTTCCGCCCGGCCCACTCTCATCGCCGTAGTAAGACCACCGCCCACCGACGCGCGGCGCCACATTGAGCCAGCCAAAGAAAGTCTGCGGCAGGGTGACTTGATGATATGTGTCCACGCGCGGCGCCGCGTAGTTGAGGTCGGACGCCACCCCGTTCGTAATGGCAAATTCGCGGTTAAAATAGCCGATGGAGCTTTTACTCTCGTAATACAGCGGGGTGTGAAACACCTGTTGCCGGAAGCCGGTGAGTTGGACATCGGGCAGGCGCTCGACGGTTTCAAAAAATTCGTTGATCCGCACGCTGGTGAGCACGTCAAGACTGAAGTTGTTAAAAAGTTTATTGACCTCGACAAAGGTGCTGGGCTGCGGGTTCAGCCCATAATCGTGCTCGAAGAAATCATGCAGGATCAGCGGGTCACTCAGGTAGTTAACTTGGGCCTTGAAGTTCAGATTGGTGTAGGGTGTCGCGTCGTAGCCGAGTCCAAAGTGCTGGCGGGACGACGGCGGGACGACGGCGGGATTGCCGTAGGCGGGATCCTCGTCATGCAGGTAGTAATACTTCAAGGCGGTTTCACCCCATTGGCCAAGGTGCAGATTAACGTCGGCCCCACCCGCGCCGCCCCGTTTTGACCGGTAGTCCGCCAGCAGCACTCCGTCCACGGTGTCGTTCAGCCGCCACGAATACCGGCTCAGGAGGAACTCCCCGTAACTGGTTCGGTAGCCAGGCGTAAAATTAAAATGGTTCCCGCTGCCATCCAGTTGCTGTTTGTAATACGGAAAATAGAACACCGGCACGGTGCCCAGATACAACACGGCATTGCGGGCCTCAATGGATTTGCCGGGGATGATCTTGATGGAGCTCGCCCGGACCCTTTCCGCCGGGTTGGCGATGTCGTCGGTGGTGACGAAGGCGTTCCGCGCGGTGTAGATATTGTTGGTCAGATCGCCCCCGAGATTCTCCACCCCGAGGTTCTCGCCCGCGGCGAACACGGACCCGGGGGAATAGCCGGTACGGAATTGTTCGGCCTGCATCTGCCGCTGCCGCGGCTTAAAATTGAGGTGGATGCTGTCTCCCGCCCAAACCAAATCGTCCCGTAGGATGCGCACATGACCGGTGGCGATGATTTCGCCCGTGGTGTCATTCACCCGTGCCTCATCCGCCGTGAGCACCGCGTCGCCGTATTTGATCCAGACGCCGTTGGTGATCACGGCCATGCCTTGTTTTGAATCGTATTCGATCTGCCCGGCGCCGGAATTGGACAGCGTCCGAATCTCCAGCGCCAGTTCTTCCTTCACCTGGGCGGAAACGGACAAGGCGAAGGCAATCGCCGCGAAGGCGAGCAGGGCGGCGTGAAGTTTTTTCATTCGGCCCCGCCAGCTAACCAGAACGAAATTGCACTGCCAAGCTGGATTTGCCGCCGTCCGGGTTCGCACCGCGCGTTCCGCCGCCAGTTCCCCTTCGCTCCCGGTCCCGGACCGCACCTGCGTACGAACGGGAAAAAAGCTGGTCATCATTTTCCGTCGGCGCCGTGCTGGCACATGAACTGCAACACTCGCCCGCAAGGAAGACAACATGGCTACCAAGATTAAAATGCTCAAAATGCTTCGGGAGATTAAAGGTTACGCTCAGATTACCAACCGCCGCCCGGCCCCGCGCCCGCCCATGCTTTACCTGATGCAGTTGCGCGCCCACCCCGCGCCGGCCGACCTTCCCAAGCACCGCCTCACCATTGAGACGGACACGAAGGCTTTCGCCAATGGCCCGTTGCCCATCAAAATCAATCACGTCAAATCGAATGAACCCCGCCGGCCCGTGGTGATTTGCTGAAGCGCCCCGCCGGTCGTCGAAGCTTCTCCCGCGCCCGTTGCGCCCGGTGGCTTCTCCCGCTGACTTAATTCAAGGCACTGTCCTGTCCACCG
>ORMF010068006.1_pt1 | contig 14585 bp, 13 predicted proteins | sample 1779871 | NCBI WGS metagenome assembly ORMF01 (sample SAMEA104232316, study PRJEB22302) | groundwater metagenome | biome: forest; feature: aquifer; material: groundwater | place: USA | collected 2011-08-07 | depth 5.4 m | reverse complement strand
CGCGGATAGCTCCGGCGGCAGCACGGTTCTAGTGGAGCGTCCGGACTGATTGAGTACTACTCACAACCAGCCTCCGAGCGCGATTTTCGGGCCGCGACAACGGAGCGGCCCGGTAGGACTTCGGAACAGCCACACCACTAAGTGCGCACGCGCGGGTCGAGCGCCGCGTAGGCCAGGTCCGACAGGAACCCTGCGATGAGAACGAGCACCGCGACGAAGAGCGTGACGGCGGCCACCGAGTTCACGTCGTTCTTGGTGACCGAGTCGACGAAGTATTCGCCCATGCCGTGCCAGCCGAAGATCCGCTCCGTGAACGTGGCGCCGACGAAGAGCAGCGCGAACTGGTACGCAAAGAATGTCGCCATCGGGATGAGCGCCGTGCGCAGCCCGTGTGTGACGAGCGCGCGCGAGCGCCGCAGCCCTTTGGCCTGCGCGGTCCGCAGGAAGTCGCTGCCCAGCACGTCGAGCATGGCATTGCGCTGATAGCGCCCGTAGAATGCCACGGCGGCGGTGATGAGCACGAGCGACGGGAGCGCCAGGTGGGCGGCCCGATCCACGAGCCCTGCCAAGGACCAGAACTCGAGGCCCGGCGTGATTTCCCCTGTGGTGTACAGCAGCTTGGTTGAACCGCCGAAGCCAAGCGCTTCGTTCAACCCGATGCCGACGTTTTTGTAAAGCACCGCGAGCACGACTATCGGGGTCGACAGGATCACGAACGAGAACACGGTCACGACGTGATCCACGGGACGGTGCTGTTTGACGGCGCTGAACGCGCCGGCCGCGACGCCCAGCGTTGTGCCGATGAGCGCAGCGAACAGCAGCAGCCGTAGGCTCACCCACATTCGCCGGCCGATCTCCCCGCTGACCGGCGTGTTGTCCACGGTCCGCCCCAAATCACCGCGGATCACACCGCCAGCCCACCGCCCGAATCGGTCGATGAGCGGCGTTTTGTTGTTCATGTTCACGGCATCGAGCACCGCATCCACCACCTCGGACGGCGGCGGCGGATTGCGTCCCTCGTAGCGAGCCCGCGGATTGAGTTGAGTGGCCGCCAGCACGTAGGCAGCCGAGGTGGAGATGATCACGAGGAGCACGAGGTACATGAACCTGCGCAGGAGGAACGCCGCCATGCGGCCAAGTGTTCCACAATCCGTGGGCGTCCGCTATGCCGTCTGCTTCCTTCGGCCGCACGCACCCGCGACGAATCAGCTCAAGGCGGCGAGCAGCCGATCAATGTCGGCGATCGCCTGCTCCAGCATGGCGACGCGCCGGGGTCACGGGCCGGATTCATCAGGCCAGATCTCATCAAGCATTCGGCCCAGCTGCTCGGCCCCAAAGGGCTTGATCAAGTACCCGACGACACTCCGCCCAAGAATCAGCCGACTATCGAGCTCTGACATCCCCGTGGCGATCACAATCCGAATCCACGGGTAGTTGGTCGTCAGCTGATCGATCAGCCAGGCGCCGTCACGCCCAGGCATCCTGATGTCGACAACTGCGGCCTCCACCGCATCGCCGCTTTGCGACGTCAGAATCTCGAGTGCGTCTTCCGCGCTGGAGGCGGTATAGGGAACGTAGCCAAAGCCTCTGACGAATCCCGCAAACACCTGCAGCGTCAACGGGTCGTCGTCGACGAGCAGAACGGTGCGTTGGCGCCGCAAGGGCGTCGGAAATAATCCAAGGCGTCTCGGCTCCACGTTACACCTGTGGCGGAATGACCGCCGAGGCGGTGTGATGTGGATCTGTGAGCGTTGCGGACAGCGATGCGAAAGCGGACTGGATCATGAAACGCGAGAGGCGCCGAAGGACGTCGTCACGTAGGCCCTACGCTGGACGCATGCAGCATTATACGGAATCTCTCCATCCACGTAGCTCTGCCAGCGTTGTACTGCTCGGGATAGACCGATGCCCTTGATACTCCGGACCGGATAAGGCCGCGCCGATGGACGAGTTGCCTCCGCCGCAGTGAGCCAGCTCCGCCGAAGGATAATCGTGGACACCTACGCGGGGGGCGCCGATCGCCCTTCAGGGAGCATGATGAGCGAAGATGCACACGCCCGACCGTCAGGCGACGCGCCCCAGCCGCTGTACGACGTAAATATTCCGACACCCTCGCACGCGGAGCGCGCGCGAACACTCGCCGCCCAGATTTCGACTGGCACCCTCTGCACCCTTGCCATTGAGCCGGCCGGCTACCCCTACGGCTCGTTCGTGACTGTCGCCTTTGATCACGGAAACCCGATCTTCCTCATCAGCACACTCGCAGAACACACCAAGAACCTGGAGCGGGATCCGCGCGCGTCGCTGCTGGTGGCCGAGGGCGGCTCTGTAGACCCGCTCGCCAACGGTCGTGTCACGATGCTCGGTCCGTGCACTCGCGTCGAGGGGAAGAACGGCACCGCCCGCGCCGCCTTCCTCGCCGCGCATCCCAACTCTGCGTACTACGCCGACTTCCGCGACTTTGGATTTTGGAGACTGCACGTAGAGTCGGTCCGGTACATTGGGGGCTACGGGCGGATGTCATGGATTAGCCATGCCGAGTGGCAGGCCGCCGAGCCAGATCCGCTTGGTCCGTCGGCCGCCGGCGTGATTGCTCACATGAACGCCGACCATGCCGACGCGATGGTCCTCTACTGCAAGGCCTTTTCGAAAGCGACCGAGATCACCTCTGCGACCATGACGGGCCTCGACCGGTACGGGTTCGAGATGTCGGCGAAAACCCCGGAGGGACCCCGACCCGTCCGCCTGGCGTTCCCCACGCCGGTCACTACGCCGGAGGACGCGCGGTCGGCTCTGATCGCGATGCTAAAGGACGCCAAGAGCACGCTGGGCATTCACGAGCCGCCGATTCAGGGAGGGGGCTCAGCTACTTCTTGATGGGCCGCTTGACGAGCCTGGGTGTGTGACGGTCGCCTCGCGCTCCGATTGCAGGCACGAAGGCGTCATCGGGCATTTCACGAGCGAGACCCTTGGCGACGTCTTTCGCTTCGCGCGCTTTACGTTTTCCCGCGAACAGTGCCTCCTTATGCGAGTCGCTCAGGATGCGCTTCGCTTTGACTCGCCGGGGGAGCACCGTCCTCACCGTGTCGTCGACGGGTACCTCAGACTCGATCGGACGCGATCGAGCAACGGCCCCTCCGGGACTGCCGAGGGCGGCGATCGCCCTGTCAATGGCGTCGAGCTGATCCGATAATTCCCGGCGCTGCTCTTCGAGCATGCGCACGATCTCATTCAACTTGGCCATTTCTACCTCGAGTCTTCGCTGTCATCGAGTATGGATCTGCATCCTACGTGTCGTGGCAGCCGTCTTCGTCGTGCCTGCTGATGCGCGCGCGGTCACCTTTCCGGTAGAATTCTATGTTCCACGACGATCTCAGCCGCCGTGACACGACAAAGGGAGATGACCGCATGTCCATGACAGCAGCTTTTCTGCAAGAATTCGACAACGAAGCTGGAACGACGCGCCGCGTACTCGAACGCGTGCCGGCGGATAAGCTCGGTTGGAAACCGCATCCGAAATCGATGTCGCTCGGCGAACTCGCCCTGCACGTCGCAGCCACTCCCGCTGCCATTGCCGGCTGGTGCATCGAGGACGAAAAGATCTTCTCAGGCGAGAAGACCCCGGAACCGACATCGGTCGCCGAGATCCTGGCCGCGCACGACCAAGGCGTGAAGACGGTCAAGGAATCACTTACCAAAGTCGGTGACGAAGGGCTCAAGGTGATGTGGACGGCCAAGGCCGGCGGCGCCACGCTGATGCAGATGCCGAAAGCGGCGCTCGTACGCACCGTCGCGCTGAATCATTGGATTCACCACCGCGGCCAGCTCTCCGTGTACCTACGCCTGCTCGACGTGCCGGTGCCGGCGATTTACGGCCCGAGCGCGGACGAGAATCCATTTGCCGCGCGGGCCTGATCCCCCTGTTTCGAATCCTTCCGGGCTCGCGACTTCCTCGTAAATAACTCGCGCGCCGCGTTCGCCTGAAAATCAGATCGAGGACGTTGTTTGTATCTCGCGCGGTGTGATCGGGCGCGTCAGAATCGAAGAAACTTGGTAGCCTTGATGGCAATGCCGCGATTGACCAGCTCGGGAAACCCGCGGCGCGACGTCTCACGCCCATCCGTGTAGACGAGAAATAGATCGCTGCCTGGCTCATATTCCCACCGCCACCGTGCGTTGGTTTCGAGCGTTCGTGAACCCGAGTGGTACTGGACGAGGGCGCTCACGAACATCCGCGGTGTGATCGTGTAGGTCGGGCGTGCGCCAAGGAGCGTGACCCTGGCCGATCCCTGAGGCAGATCGATCCAGTCGATCGACACCCGAGGTTCGATGGCCAACTGGTCGTTCATTTTGACCCGTCCCGTGTAACCCATCTGCGTGCGATCGCCGTCGTAGAACCCTCCGCGATGGACATTCAACGATCCGCTGGCCCTGCGTTGCGGCCCCAGAGTGTACATGGCAGTGACCTCGTGGAACCGGTGCGCACCTGCCGGAACCGAGAGCTCGCCCGCGACCCTGAACGCCTCCGTGAGGAATTCGTAGCTCCGGACGTAGTCCACGGTGAGTTGGTCGCTGCTGTTCAATTCGAGCCGGAAGTTGCCCCTGTGCTGCTGGGTTTCGAGCATCTCCGCGCCGTTGACGAAGCGGTCGATGCTCGCTTCCCACGACAGCCGCCGCACGCCGCGAAGGGACCGTGGGCGAGGGCTGAAGCGGGCCATCGCGAAATGACGAAGGAAGTCGTCGCGGCGGAGGAACCCGACCTCGGGGTTGAACGCGTCGCCGACCTTGAGGCGCTGCACCTCGAACCCGTAGCGGTCGGCGGCGTACTGGAACTGCCCGCGATAGCTCTCGCTGTCGCCGTCGAGGCCGGTGGTCGCCGAGCGCGCGTAATAGCTGTTGGTACGGACATTCTCGAAGAACGACAGACTCGCGTCGACACCATAGACCTGGTTCGAACCACCCCCCAGCACCGACGCGTCCCGGTTGGTCACGATCAGGCCGACGTTGCTCCGGCGAAGCACGTCGCGTTTGACCCGTACGACCGAAAAGTTCGTCGCGACAGCGCTTGCCTCTTCGGCATCCTCGGTCTGGATGTTGAGGACACCCATCGACGTGCGGCCCACCCGCCCCATCAGGCGGCCGCCCGCCCGAATCGCCACCGGCCGCGAACCGTTGAGCCCGATCCGGCGGCTGAAGAACAGGATTGGGGTCTCGTCGTTGCCTATGCGGCGCGCCCCCGAGCCGGCAAAGTCGAAGATCCCCTGCCCTTCCAAGAAGAAGTCGCGCTTCTCGGGAAAGAACAGGCTGAAGCGCGTCAGGTTCACCTGCTGTTCGTCAATTTCTACCTGGGCGAAATCGGTGTTGTAGGTGACATCGGCGGTGAGACTGCTCGTGAGACCGTATTTCAGATCCAGCCCGAAGGCTCCATCCACATCATTCGAGACAGAAGCCGGTCTGTTCGTGGTCAGATTAGAAATGACGTAAGGCTTTAACTCGAGATTCTTCGACCCTGCCGGCGCCTCGATTCCGACCAGCGTCGCCGCCGAGGCAAGGCGCGCATACCCCTGGCCTCCATACGTGGTCGGCACCCCCGCGAGCAGCGTCTGCTCGTTCTTCGATCGCACGACGCGCATAACGTTGAAGCCCCAGACTTGGGACGACGCCGGTTTGTACCGAAGGGATTTGAAGGGAATCGCCATCTCGGTCGTCCACCCGCTTTCGGTGCGCCGGCTCTTCACATCCCAGACGGTGTTCCAGTCGTAGTTCGTCGTCGTCTCGTCGATGATGAGCGCCTCGCGCACACCCCCAAGCGGATTCGTCTGGAAGAAGAACCCACTACGTCGATCGTAGAACGTGTCGAGAGACACGATGACGTTGTCGTTCTGCCAGATGTTCTGGTTGTCGCGCCGCATCTCGTTGGCAACCATCTGAGCGGGCCGGCTGTCCAGACACCGCAGGACCACATAGACAGTGTCGTCGTCGAAGAACACCCACACGGCAGTGTCCTCGGTCGCCGGCTCGCCGCCCTTGGGGAACTGCTGTACGAAATCGGTGACCGGCGGAACCGTGCGGTAGATTTCCTCGGTCAGGGCGCCGTCGAGCGTCAACGGCTGTTCGAGCCTTACTGCGCGTATCGTGATCTGACCATCGTCGCCCCGCACGCTCGTAGCAGGTGGCACGGGCACCACCACTCCATCCGGAGCAGCGGAGCCGACGGCGCTCGGTGTCAGCGTCTGAGCAGCTGCCGTCGCCAAGCCAGCGAGAAGCAGCAGGAGACACGCCGACAGGAGACCGAGTATTCGAGAGAACCCCATGTTGTTCTGTACCTCTGGATCCGCGGCTCACGCCGGGTGCGAATGCGACCCTACAGCATAGCAATCCATCGGTCGGCACGAAAGGCGGCTACGCCAAGAATCTTTGCTCCTGAAAAGAACTCTCGCCGGCGCCGACATGGCGCAAGACGGGCTTTTTGACACCAGGCACGCTTCGGCTCTAGGCTGGAGCGCTTTAGGCCCTCACGACGGATTTCACATGAGCACAACTTTTCGCGCGACTCTCGACCACGTCAACGCGACCACGTCCAGGGTCACGATTCGGACACATTCGCTGCTGGTCGATCGCGGTGTTGCCAAGGGTGGACTGGACCTAGGCCCTGCCGGCGGCGAGTACATGCTCGTTGCGCTGAGCGGCTGCTTCACGTCGCACCTGCTCGCGGCGATTCGCGCGCGCGAGGCACCAATGACGAGTGTCAAGGTTGCAGCCAGCGGCACGCTCCAAGGCACGCCCGAGCGTTTCACATCGTTCGCGATGGACGTCACCGCTGAATGCTCCGACGAGGAGCTTGCGCGCAAGTTGGTGACAATCGCCGAGCGTTCCTGCCAGGTCGTGAATACGCTGCGTCTCGCCGCGCCCGTCGCGATCACGTTCCGCGGGGTTCCTCTCGACGCGCCCGCAGCTGCAGTGGTCAGCTGAAGCGTCTCGACCGGCCGCCAGCCGCGGCATTCTCTAAACACCAGCCTTCTGGCGGCCTTCGAGGAACCCCGCCAGTCGACGCACAAACTCGAGGGCCGACGTTCCATCGTAGCTGCGCAGCACCATCTGTTTTTCTGCCTCCAAGGAACCTTCGGCGTGCACGGCCAGCACCTCTTGGTAGCCCGCAAACTCTGACGCCACGAGATTCTTGACGAGCGCCAGCGCCTTCAGACGTTCTCTTCCGTCAACGTTCCGCCCGGCGTAGTACTTGTAATAGTAATTCGCCGTCTCTGGACTCTCTAGGTCTTCAGCCCCGGGCCCAGTGACAAGAGCTCCGCCAGCGATGTCCTGCACGTGCCGAACGGCCTCATGGTAGCCGTGCGCGAAGTGATACTTGGCCATGTTCACGTAGAGTGGATCGGGCGCCATGATCCCTTCCTCGCGAACTTTGCCGTTGATCGCAGCGTAATGAGTCAACCCGCGCAAGGTCTCCGCATAGCTGATCAGCTGCGTAAGCTTGTCGCGCACATGTCCGGCCTTCGAAATGCCATTCATGTCGGCCAACAGCATCGCCGCACCGACGAACGCATCTACCAGCGGCAACTTGTACGAGATTGCGGTAAATCGATGGTGCTCTACGAACGCCAGCGCCAACGGCCCAGCAAAGTCGTACTCACCTGCCAAGAAGACGCGATCCCACGGCACGAACACGTCATTGAACACCGTGGTGGTCTCCATCATCTTGTGGAGCGCACTGATAGGATGCTCGACCGCCGACCCCTGCGTGGCGTGCGAATCGTACGCAGAGGCAAGGAGCACGAGGCCAGGCGTATCGATCGGAATGGCGAAACTGACCGCATAGTCTCGGTCCGCCTCACTGAGCGCGCGAGTCGGCAGCACGATCAGTTCATTGACGTTTGTACTTACAGACGTATGAGCCTTCGCACCACGCACCACGATCCCGTCAGCTCGTCGCTCGACGATGTGGACGTACATATCGGGATCTGACTGGGAGGCTGGTCCAAGAGAGCGATCGCCCTTGACATCCGTCTGAGCGACGGCCATGGCGAGGTCGTTCGAGCGGCAATATCGATAGAAGTCCCTTACGCGTCGTGAGTAATCCGTCGAATACGCTCGATCGACCGCCGAGGAGATACGAAGCAGCGCGAAAAGGGCGTCAGTTCCGATCTCCTTGATGAGGACAACCAGCGTAGCTCCCTCCGCCGTGGCCAGCTCAATGAGCGCGCTTCTCTTCAGCAGATGATCCGCCGTCCGTGGTACTTGGTAGTACCTCGAGTGTTCTCCCTCTTCATCGTCTACAACGCACAGTGCCCGGTGTTTTGGATCGTGAGCGAGCTGATAATCGATGGCCGCATGACGTACCGCAACCGAAATGACAGGGTGCGTGGTGACGTCCTGAACCTGACGGCCGCGAAAATACACGGTCCGTCCATCACGTAGACTTTCGACATACTCGTGGGCGGTTCTCAAGGGCATGACCCTGCCGTATCCCTAGTCCACACCGTTAGGCGAAGTGCCGCCCTCGATGGCTGCGTATCGCTCTCGTAGCGCCGACTTCAAGAATTTTCCGGTAGACGTAAGAGGAATTCGCTCTACGAACTGAATCCAGTCCGGTAACCACCACTTCGCGAATTCTCTGGAGAGATAATCACGAAGCTCCTCCGCCGTGGCGCTCGCTTTGCCCTTCAGTACGACGCACGCCAAGGGCCGTTCGCCCCACTTGGGATGAGGTACCCCCACAACCGCAGCCTCCGCGACGGCAGGATGGCCCATCAGGCAGTTCTCCAATGCAACTGAGCTGATCCACTCGCCCCCAGACTTGACGACGTCCTTCGCTCTGTCGTGCAGCTCGATGTAGCCAGCAGGATCGATCGTGACAATGTCGCCAGTCCTGAACCAGCCATCCTCGGTAAAGGATCCGTCGTCCCGGCTGTGATTGAAGTATTGACTGGCGATTGTTGGGCCACGCACTTCCAGCTCGCCCAGGGTTTGCCCGTCCCATGGAACAAGGCCCGCGTCTGCTCGAGCCCGAATCTCAACAAAGGGGACCGGGCGTCCTTGTTTGACGCGAATCCTGTAGCGCTCATCGGGTGACGCTGAATCCAACGCAGCAGGCACAGAGGAGATCGCCGCCAACGCCGTGGTTTCCGTCATGCCCCAGGCATGTAGAACGTGAATCCCGAATCGGTCAAAGCCCTCCAGAAGCGACCGTGGGACGGCCGACCCCCCCACAACCAGCGCGCGCAGACTGCTTGTGTCATAAGGGCAGTGCCGGTTCAGCTCTTCTAGAACATTGAACCATACGGTCGGCACACCGGCACTGAGGGAGACTTTCTCCTGATGAATCAGCTCCAGAAGACTCTGTGCGTCAAGGAACGGTCCAGGAAGCACCAGCTTCGCGCCTACTAAAGCGGCCGTAAACGGCATGCCCCACCCGTTGATGTGGAACATGGGGACCACCGCCAACATGACGTCTCGCTGCCTGGCGCCAACGACATCCGCCGCTGTCCAATGCATCGCCTCCAACACGATGGCCCGATGGGAGTACACAACGCCTTTCGACCGTCCAGTCGTACCTGACGTGTAGCACATGGCCGCCGCGTCCCGCTCATCCAGGTTCGGATACGCAAAACGGTTTGCATCGGCGTTCTCAACCAGCTGCTCATAAGCGATGGCAGCGTGTGGCACGCCGTCGTTGGCCATCACAATGACGTGTTGCGCCGCCACTGAATCTCGCCATTGGTCGAACAACGCAAGGTGAGCGGCATCCACAAGAATGACGCGATCATCTGCGTGCTCCGCGATAGCGGCCAATTCCTTCGGATGGAGCCTCGGGTTCAACGTATGCAGTACTGCGCCGATAGACGGCACAGCAAAGTACGCCTCGAGATGCTGATGGTGGCTGACCCCAAACGTCGCAACGCGATCGCCCGGCTTGACACCTAGTTCCTGAAGGGCGACAGCAAGCTTCTTCGCCCGGCGGATCATGTCACCGTAGCGGTATCGGCGAATTCCGCGGTTGGGCTCGCGACTCACAATCTCGACATCACACGACATTCGCTCCGCCTGCCGCATGATTGCCGGGATGGTGAGTTGGCAATCCATCGTCAGGCCGCGCATATGTCTCCCCGCGAAATCCGTCTACGACTCAGACCAGCCACTCACGTTCGGTGTGGCCGGTTCAGTGGGCCGCCGAGGCTTACGCCAACGCCGCCTTATACAGGGCCACCAGTTTCGCCCATGCCTTCTCAGCGTCCGGTTTGTTGTAGATCGGCTTCCCCGCCTCGGCCGGCATGTCGGGGACGCACCAGCCATGCAGGCTGGGATACACCTCGATCTCAGCCGGCACTTTGGCGGCATTGAACGCCTCGCGTAGTGTGTCCTTGGCGGCGGGCTGACGCTGGTCATCGTTCGCCGCAATGCCGATGTAGATGCGGGCCTTCATCTTGGGCACAAGTAGGTGCGGGCTGGTTGGTTGGTCTGTGACGAGCCCGCCGCCGTGGAACGAGGCACCGGCGCCGACGCGGTCGGGCACGGCCGCAGCAGTTCGCATCACCAAGGCGCCGCCCATGCAGTACCCCTGGGTGCCGATCTTCTTCATCCTGTTCACCTGCTTCTGGGCGTCCAGAAATGCGATGAAGGCCGCCGCGTCCCGTTCCGCGGCCCCCGGTGCGGTAACGCCACCCATGAGCTTTTGCAGCCTTGCCATATCGGCGGAGTTCTGAAAACTGAACGAGTTCATGTCCAGCGCGGGAGCCTTGGTAGCGCGATAGAAGGGATTGGGCACCAGTACCGAGAAGCCCTCAGCGGCGATGCGTTTACCTATCTCGCGCATCGCGGGCCGCAGTCCAAACGCATCCGGCCAGATCAGCACTGCCGGGTGGGATCCGGTCGTCGGGTGGATAAACACTCCGTCGCAAAGGCCATCCGGCGTCATGACGTCGACGTTCAGCTCCGCTACCGAGAGCTGGGCTGCCGAGGTCAGGCTACTCGCCGCCGCAACCAGGCCTGCGGAAAGTGACAGTGCGACGAAATCGCGCCGCGACAGGTCGATGGTCGACTGTTCGTTTTCGTCTGGACCCTGCTGTTCATCCGTCATTGACTACCTCCTCCACGCGGAACGATATACCGGATGGTGCAAACGTTGCAGTTCTTGCTCATCGGTGCCTCGGTCATGACCTCCTCCGTGTTTGTCCTCGCCTCGGTCTTGCTCGTCGCGGCGGGCGCGGGCGACAACTCGCGTGACCTAGCGGTGCGCGAAGAAATCCTGCGCCGAGCCCAGGTGTGGACTGAGCCGCTCGTTCCGATCGAGCAGGCGCGGCTCGATGCCAACCCTTCCGGGCCCGGCGGCTTTGCCGTGTCTGACGAGGTGCACTGTAGGTTCGAGCCGAAGCAGCTCGGGGGAAACACGCCCAAATTCGACTGCAAGCTCAAGAGCGGCGACACAATTCGGGTGAAATACGGCAGAGACAACCCGGAACTCTACGCGGAGGTAGCCGCGACTCGTCTTCTCTCGGCGCTCGGCTTCCCGACAGACAGCATCTACGTCGTCACGCGGGTCCGGTGCTTTGGCTGCCCGCCGGATCCGTTCAACACCTTCACTGGCCGAGTCGGAAACGATGAGAGCGTCGTCTTCAACGACGTGATCATCGAGCGACCTCGAAAGGGCCGCCGCATCGAGACGAAAACAATCGAAGGGTGGAAGTGGCGGGAGCTGGTCAAGGTTGACCCTGCCGCGGGAGGCGCCAGCCGCGCTCAAGTGGACGCCCTGCGCCTGATGGCTGTGTTCCTGGCCCATTGGGACAACAAGAGCGACAATCAGCGGCTGATCTGCTCCGATGACGACTGCACACATCCGCTCGCGATGGTGCATGACTTGGGTGGCACGTTCGGGCCTTTCAAAGTCGAGCTGAAAGGATGGGCAAACCGGCGCATCTGGGCTGATGCGACTACGTGCACCGTGTCGATGCGCGGACTCCCGTACGACGGGTCCACCTTCGATGATGTCCGAATTTCGGAGGAAGGGCGCATATTCCTGGCGACGCGCCTCAACAAGCTCTCGAACGATCAGATTCGTCGCCTTTTCATCAGCGCACGCTTCAACCACGTCCCGGATCCCAAGGCACGCGATGTGGAGCAATGGGTGCGGGCGTTCCGCGCTAAGCGCGACGAGATCATCAAGCGACCGCCATGCGACCCATTTTCGAACTCACGACTTCCGTCGTAGGTTGGTCGAGCCGCTACGATCGAGGAACCCTCAACGACGACCTTCACCGCCAGCGTTGGATATCCGGTACAGCTTCGATGCTGTGCGAAGGATCAGGCTGCCGTCGACGATCGCCGGTCGGCCGTAGCGCGTCGCCGACGTACCCCGAGCTGACATACAGCAGTCCGTGCAAGGCGAACGGCGTAGCGATCGTGATCGATGACATCCCCGAGAGCTCCCATAACAAGGAGCCGTCCAGATCGTACGATCGAACCTTGCGGGTGCCGGTGGTCACGATCTCCGTCCGCTGGCTGTGCGCCCAGACGAAGGGGGTCGCCCAGTTCGTTCCTTCGTCGCGGGTGACCCGCCATAGCTCTTTGCCGCTGTGTGCATCGAACGCAGCGAGGAACGATTCCTCGTCGTTGTCGCAGACGATGTACACACGCCCTCTATGAAGAACCGGCGAGGTCGCGCTGCCCCACCCATTGCGCGTCTTGAATGGCCCAAGCTCCTTCGACCAGAGCGGTTTTCCCTTGAAATCAAAAGCGAACAGGCCGACGCCACCGAAATACGCGTAAACCCGCTCGCCATCCGTCACCGGCGTTTCGGAGGCGTAGCTATTTTTCTGGTGCCTGGGCACGCTGGGAGAAGCGCGTCGGACCTCGCGCTCCCATCGGATCTTGCCCGTGCGGAGATCGACGTCATACAGGACCCAGCGGTGCATCGCGCTCGAGACCTCGGTGACGACCCCACCGTTGTACAGGCCTGGCTTGGCCGCCGATTCTTGGCCAGCGCTGATCACCGCCGTGACGAAGACGTGATCGCCGACACGACGGGGGAGCTCCAGCCTACGCCGGGAATGTCCGCTTTCCACAGCACGTTTTCGGTTGTGCTCCAGCGCTCCGGCAGCCGCGGGTCGTCGGCCGCGACGCCTGCGTCCCGGCCACGGAATTGCGGCCAATCGTCCCGTGCAGCGAGGCTAGCCACGGTCGCGCTCAACACCGCCAGAACGAGCACAGAACGAATGAGGAAGCGCTGCATCAATACCTTTCGCTCATGCCTTGAGCTGGATTTGTCGTCGTGACGGGACGTATTTCAGTTCGGGGGATCGTTCCGATTCCATGCGACTGCGGTATCAGTCTGTTCGGCCAATGCGGTACAGCCTTGACATGGTTCGAATGATCAGGTCGTTGCCCGAGACTGCGGGCGTCGCCATGACCATCTCACCGAGGGAATTTTTCCAGAGAACCTTGAACGACCGTCCTGCCTGAATGACGTACGTGTCGCCGTCCTCATTGATCGCGAAGATCTTGCCGTTGTAGGCCCACGGGGATGCCGTAAATCCGCTGCCGTCGAGTCGTTGCCGTGGGTAGACCTCTTCTCCTGTCTTCGCGTCGTGGCAGGCAAAGAAGCCACGGTCCTGCACCGTGTACAGATAGTCGCCGTGCACCAGCGTCGACGGCATCTGCGCGGCCAGTTTTGGTTGCGACCACGCGATGAAGGCGTTGCTCGTTTCGCCTTCCTTCAGCGTGATGTCGCCGGACGCTCCAGGTCGGATGGCGTAGACCGGTCGATAGTCATCCGCGACATATCCCGAGCTGACGTACAGCAATCCGTGCCTGGCGTACGGCGTCGGCACCGTCAGCCCCGACATCCGCGAGAATTCCCACAGCAGTTTTCCGCTCAGATCGTACGAACGCACCCTCTCTGTGCCGGTGGTGACAATCTCCGTCCTCCGTTCATTCTCCCAAACGAAAGGAGTCGACCAGTTGCTCCCCTCCTTCCGATCGACCTGCCAGAGTTCCTTCCCGGTGCGAGCATCATACGCGGCAAGGAACGAGTGCTCGTCGTTGTCTTGAACCATATACAGGCGGCCCTTGTGCAGGACCGGCGACGCACCCGTGCCCCAGTTGAACCGCGTTTTGTAGGGACCGATTGATTTCGACCACACGAGCCGGCCGGTGAGGTCGAATGCAAACAGGCCCACGTCACCGAAGTACACGTAGACCCGCTCGCCATCGGTGACCGGCGTCTCCGAGGCATAACTGTTCTTGGCATGAGTTGGGAGTGAAGGTGCTGCATGACGCACTTCGCGTTCCCATCGTACGGAGCCTGTCCGGACGTCGATGTCGTACACCATCCAGCGATGCGGCGCCGTGGGCGGTACGTCGGCGCCCGTGGCGCCATACAGACCCGGCGGAGGCGCCAGGGCCGGACTGGTCGCGTCGACCACTGTCGTGACAAACATGTGATCGCCCCACACGACGGGTGAGCTCCAGCCACGCCCAGGGACATCGAGCTTCCACACAACATTTTCAGTCCCGCTCCAGCGCTCGGGCAGCTTCGGGTTATCCGGGATCGAGCCCGCGCCGCGCCCACGGAATTG
>ORMF010807198.1_pt1 | contig 14587 bp, 9 predicted proteins | sample 1779871 | NCBI WGS metagenome assembly ORMF01 (sample SAMEA104232316, study PRJEB22302) | groundwater metagenome | biome: forest; feature: aquifer; material: groundwater | place: USA | collected 2011-08-07 | depth 5.4 m | reverse complement strand
CGCCGGGCACAACGCGCTCGCGTGACATCTGGCCCGTGTAGAGATGTTCGACGATCTGCAGCGTGATGGGTGTCGAGGGACTGGCGCCTGGCGTGTCGGTCGCTGCCACGGCATAGCCGTCCATCAGGGAACGTGCAAATGGAGGCACGGCGATCGACGAGACGACGTCGGCAGCCGCGACACGACCCGCTGCCTCGCCGAGCGCGACGCGCTCGATGCGCTCAATCGGCCGCACGTTGTCCACGAGCCGACGCCGCGCCTCGTCGATGGAGATTGTCGATGTGAATGGTCGCATAGCCACAGGATCGTAGGCCCGATTCGTGGGCCCGACCACGGGGTCGGCCGCTCGAGCCTACTTCATCGCCTGTTGTACCAAGTGCCCCAACTCGGGGAGCAGCAGCTTCTCCATCGCCAGTCGCACCGCAGCTTCGGATCCCGGCAGGGGCACGACGACTCCCCCCGGGGCGAGCCCTGCCGTTGCGCGACTCATCATCGCGGCCGGCCCGATCTGTTCGTAACTCAGCATCCGAAAGAGTTCACCAAAGCCCTCGAGCCGTTTGTGGAGGAGCGTGCTCACCGCTTCGAATGTACTGTCGCGCGATGTGATGCCGGTGCCGCCCGTGATGATGATGACCTGAGGTCCGGTCTCCACTGCGGTTGCCAGTTGCCGCTCAATCGTGCCGCGTACGAGCGCCGGATCGTCCTTGACGATGGTTCGTCCGGAAATCTGGTGTCCTGTGCTGGTGAGCAGATCGACGATTGCGCGTCCGCTCGAGTCGGTGGCGTCGGTTCGAGTATCGCTGACGGTGACGACAAAGCATCGGACCGAGTGTGGCGCGCCGGCCTTGTGCTCGACCTGGCTCATGAGGGAGATTGTAGCGGCAGCGGCGTCATGCCGTCTCGGGCGTTCAGGCGTGCGCCCCGATGAGCGATCCGCTTCACGGCCGGTGCCGCGTCGTGTCGCGTCCGTTCGAGACACGACCCCGTCGCTGCGATTGTCGTGAGGTGGCGGCCCCATGATAGACTCACATGTTCCCTCCGTCGGAAGCGCCCTTAGCTCAGTTGGATAGAGCGTCTGGCTACGAACCAGGAGGTCGCAGGTTCGAGTCCTGCAGGGCGCACCATTGTTTTCAATCAGTTACCGCAGCGACTCCTTCGGGTCTGTGAACAATCGTGAACAATTCGCCGCCGATCTTTTCAACGGCGTCGCGAACTGATCCATCCAGCACCTGCGTATACACGTTCAATGTCGTGTCGACGTTGGCGTGACCCATCAGCTGAGCGACCACCTTACCGGGCACCCCTTTGTCGTGCGACCACGACGAATACGTACGCCGGAACGTGAGCCACGTCGCATGGGGCAGTCCCAGCCGAAGAGCATCCGGCTCCGTGTTCTTGACGTCGGCCTTCCATTCCACCATCAACTGTAGCGCCCGGCCGGAGAGCGGAATCTGCCGAGATCCCGCTTCCGTTTTCGGTGTGTCGAATATGCCGTCATAGACGGCCTCTCGCACCGTGAGCAACCGCACGTGCTCGTCGATGTCCTTCCAACGCAGTGCGAAGAGCTCGCCGCGCCGAAGACCCGAGAGGATGGCCAACCCGACCATCGTCCGTGCCAGGGGCGGCAGGGCTGTCAGTAGCGAGGCCGCCTGGCCTGTCGTCAATGCCCACTTCGGATGCACGCATCTGAGCGTCGGCATGACGACGCCCCGAGCAGGATTCTCCGGGACGTGGCCCCACTTCATGGCCGTGCGAAGGACCGCGCTTAGTACGTCGTGAATGTGATCGACGGACTTGGGTGCGTACCCTGCCTGACTAAGATGTGCCACGTATGCCTGGATCTCCTGTCGCGTCACATCGCAGACCGCCCTGTCACCGAACTGCGGCAACAAGTGCTTCTTCAACATGAAGCGACGATGCTTCTGGGTCGAGTATTTGTACATCGGCAGAACCGAAGCGTCCCATTCGCCGGCGAGCGTACGGAACGTCACGCGAGACCGGGTCGCTGCCTTGCCGCTCCCTGCGGCTGACACATTCGTTGGTTCAGGGTATCTGATGCCTGCTTGCGCGAGACCTCGCCCAACGCTTCGTACCGCAGAACCTTCCTTCTCGTGCCGTCGGGAGCGATTTCCAACTCCCGCCAGCGAATTGCCTAGCCCCTTCCTCGTTTCAGCAAGCATCCACTTCCGTACTGACGTTTCGTTCGAGCCATGAGAGACCTGTTCTTTTCTCTCGTGGGCTCTTCGTGCCGACACTTAAGGCCGGTGTGTTCGAAGGGCCGACAGCGGCACGCTCTTTCTTGACGAGATCGGGGAACTCAACCCGATCATTGAGGTTCTCCACCAGACGTCTGTTCCTCGTTCGCCAGGTGCTGATGGTGATCGGCGGGCGGGTGCCTGATGAGCCACGAGATGCCGACGAACAGCATGAACAGCAGCAGCACAACGAAGATCCACACCTCGACCGTGGTGTGCTCGCGCCATCGGATCCGTCGCAACCGTTTGCGTGACCCCCGATAGCCCTTCCTGACACCGGGTCGATTGCCGTAGGGACCGCTTCGAGACGCGTGTTGGCGCACCGCGGGCATGTCCGCGCCGCAAACACTACGCTGACCTCGTGTGTGGGTCGTCGCATTTTCAACGAGTGGTGTCTCCGCGGACGCGAGTCGCGCGTTTCGACCGGCGAGCGGTTGAGATCAGAGCTTGAGGAATCGGTCTCGAAGGGTGCGAGACTGCAGCCGACTGACCTGCAGCTTCTGACCATTGCTCAGAGTTGCGACGTGCGTTCCGCCTGGCATCATGCTGACCTTGGTGATCAGATCCACGTTGGCAAGCGTGCCCCGGCCAAGTCTGATGAAACGTCCCGGATCGAGACGTCGCTCCAGATCCTTGAGGCGGTACGTGATCGTGTGTCGCTCATTCCGAGCCGTGGTGATGTTGAGGAGTTCGCCCTCTGCCACGATCGACGCGATTTGAGAGACGGGCACGATGAGGACTTCTTCTCGATGCCGTACCGGAATGCGCTCCAAATACGGCGGCTTCGCTAACGCCTCGTATGTATCGATGGCCGCTCCCACATGCGACGCGTGTTCCGCGACGATCTCCGCGTGCTCGATGCGCTCCTGCGCGCGATGGAGGGTTTCCCGAAGTCGGGCCTTGTCAACCGGCTTCAGCAGGTAGTCGACGGCATTCATTTCAAAGGCTCGCACGGCGTACTCGTCGTACGCGGTCACAAACGCGATCAGGGGCATCGTCTCTTTGTTCAGCATCCGCACCACGCCGCGGCCGTCGAGCTCTGGCATCTGCCAATCAAGCAGCGCGAGATCTGGTTGTTCCTTTTCGATGATCGCGACCGCTTCCGTGCCAGAGGCCGCTTCGCCGACGACTGCGACATCGTCACATGATCGGAGGAGAGAGACGAGAAATGAACGGGCCGGGCGTTCGTCGTCAGCAACGACGACTCTGAGCCGCGAGCTCACATGAGCACCTGATGCGCCGCACGTTCGTCGGTCACCTTTAGCTCGACAGGCATCCGGATCTCGACGACCGTGCCTTCGCCAGGGGTCGTTCGGATCGACAGCGAGGCCGCGTTTCCATACTGGCACTCCAGCCGTCGTTCGACATTTCGGAGGCCGACACCCGTGCGTCGTCCTTGTTGGAGGGCTTCGGTCGTCGTACCGGCGCCCGTGTCCCGGACGATGAGCAAGAGCTGAGTGTGGTCGTCGTCCAGGAGATCGACGCTCGCGCGAACCGCAACTTCGCCGCCACGCTGCTTGTGCGCGATGCCATGCTTGACGGCGTTTTCCACTAGCGGTTGGAGCACCAATAGCGGCACGCGAATGTCACGGAGGCTCGCGGGCACATCGATCCTGACGCACAGCCGTTGTTCAAATCGCGCGCGCTCGATGTCGAGGTACGACTCGACGACCTCCAGCTCGCGCCCCAGCGTCGTGAAGTCGCCCTCCGATCGCAGCACGGCCCGAAGCAACGCGGTGAGACGCAGCAGCGTCTCGAGCGCGCGCGGAGGCGCGGTCTGGATCAGATAGCCGATCGTCGTCAGAGCATTGAAGAGGAAGTGCGGATTGACCTGGGCGCGGAGCGCCCGGAGTTCCGCTTCCGTGACGAGTTTGGCAATTTCCTGCTCGCGTATCTCTCGCTCGTACCGCTCGTTCGTGATACGGATGGCGTCGATACGCCGTGTGACGACTGCCGCGATCGCCTCCAATGTGGCGAGATCGTCGGACAGCAGACGACGGCCGGCCTTCAGTTGGCCGATGGCAATCACAAACCGAGGCAGATCAGTCGTCTGCATCCGAACCAGCGAGGCGACCGGCCCGGGGAGGAGCTCTCCTGCCGTGGACTTCACGATGACTGCCGCTTCTGCTCCACTCACAACCGCAGGGCGGAGTGTGGCGTCCTCCCCAAGTGGTTTCAACTCGCGCCACGTCACGAACGGCGCACTCAGCGCGGGCCCGAGAAGTGCACAGACGGCCGACAAGAGGGTCGGAATGTCATCGCTCACCTGCGAGGTGCGCGCGATCGTCGCCCGCAGGGACGGATAGTCGGGTCGACGCAAGACGATGGTGTCGACGAACCACGCGGTGACTCGACGCAAGGGTGGATATAGGAGGGCCGTTGCCACGCATAGCGTCACCAGGATGCTGACTTGTCGCGGATCGACCTGAACAAATCGGGCGAAGGCGACAGACTCCCATCCAAACGTGGCAATCGCGGCAAGAGCGACCCCGACGATCGCGAGCAGAGCCAGCGCACGCTTGAGAAAGAGATCCGCGAGCGCAAAGGGGTAGTCCTGGTAGAGGATGGCGAATGCCAGCGGGAGCGAGGCGTGATGCCCGAGGAGCTCGACCGGCCACGAGGCATCGCCCCGGTGCAGTTGGCTCAAATGAAGCGCCGACACGGCGAAAATCGCGAGTGCCGCGGCCCACAATGCTCGGCGCGATCCCAGCTGTCCACGCGTGACGGCCGCCAGTGGCACGACGAGCGCGATGAATGTGTACGTCAACAGCCGCATGCCGAGCGCCGCCGGAACGGCCGCCTCCGTCCACGCCGCATGCAGGTGAAGCAACGCGGCCATCGCGCTGACCGTGTACGCGACCATCGCGAGTGACCGCTTCACAAGGCCGCCCACGTCCTGGCGTTCACCCCTCAGCACCGAATGGACGACCACCGCCGGGAGAAAGCCGAGCGCCCCAAACCCGACAGCGGCCAGGTACGGGAACGGTCCCTCGACACCCATTTTGGGCAGCTCGTACGCCGGCAACGCACAGAGATTCCAGACAAGACCCAGCAGGGACGTCACGAGCAGCAGAGGATCGAACGGCGACTTGAAACCAGGTGTCCGACCGGCGCGCACGACCATCGCGAGCAGCATCGCGTAGAGCACGATGCCGGCGCTCAGACCGACGAGATTGAGCAATTCGCCGATGTTCAACGTGGTCGACACGCTACGCCTGTGCCCGAGCGTTAGTAACAGGAAGCCTGCGACTGGTTCGTTTTGGCCCACGAACGGTCGCCATGTTCCAATGAACGGATGCCGCTTCGGGCCTTCCGTCGCCCCATTATGGGCGAAATCGCCTGTTCACTCCTTGTGGTCCCAGTGCCATTCGCGCCGACTTATTGAGCATGATCCCCCGGCCGTCACACGGCCGTCAGACTCCAAAGTCGAAGCTCGTTCCGAGGTTGAGAGGTTGATCAGAAAACGACCCGCGGCGTGCCAATCGCCACCGAGAAAGACTTGATGCATCTGCGCCTGAGCCCGGGGCGCGACGGTGATGCTCTCGATCTTGCCGTAGTCCTCGAGTGACGGCTCGAAAGCGCGTCGCGTCCGCTCCGATCGGGACCGTAACGGTCAGCAGGGGTCTTGGCATCCGCGGTGCCGTGTCTCGGGCTTGCGTTTCGTGAACACGAGGAAAACGTCTCGTCCATTCATCGCTCGCTCCCTGACGTCCATCGGCCTGAACGAACCATTCGTTCGCTTCCTCTCGTCACCTCTCACACTGCTTTGCTAGCGTCAGCGCTTTGAATGGCGGTTCGCTTTCAAGGCGAGGTCTTATGACAACGTGGCGGGCTCGCGGTTTCTCGACGATCGGTCTCATGATGCTCTGCGTTGGGCTCATTGCGGTACCAGCACGCGGCCAGGGATTGGGTGGAGCAGGGACCGTGCAAGGGACGGTCAAAGATCCAAGCGGCGGGGTGATGCAGGCGGTCGAGGTCAGGATCAGCCATCCGGTCTCCGGGTTCACGCGCACCACGACGACGGACGCGACGGGCAAATACGTCTTCAGTAACCTGCCGCCGAACCCCTATCACCTCGCCGTGCAGGCACAGGGGTTTCGGACGCTCGAACAAGACGTGGACGTGCGGACGGGGGTCCCAATCACGATGGACCTCAACCTCGCGCTGGCAGGCGGGGCGGAAACGGTCCAGGTGACGGGACATGCGGACCTGCTCGAACGCGATCCATCGGCCCACACCGACATCGATCAGAGCCTGATGGCGAAGCTGCCGCTCGAATCGTCGTCGGGCTTGAATCAGGTCATCACACTCGCGTCACCCGGCGTCGTGTCCGATTCGAACGGATTCTTCCATCCGGTCGGTGACCATGCGCAAACGCAGTTCTCTATCGACAATCAGCCGGTGACCGATCAGCAGAGCCGCCTCTACTCGAATCAGATTTCGCAGGAGGCCGTGCAATCCATGGAGATCATTACGGGCGTGGCACCCGCAGAATACGGCGACAAAAGCAGCCTCGTCGTCCACATCGTCACAAAGTCGGGCCTGGACCAGCCGAGGCCGACCGGCAGCGTCTCGTTGGGCTACGGGTCATTCAAGAGTCCGACCGTCGACATCAATGTCGGCGGTGGGTCGCGCACCATTGGCAACTTCTTCGCGTTGAGCGGCATGCGGACGGATCGATTCCTCGATCCACCGGAATTCCAGGCCCTACACGATACCGGGCACCAATTCTCGTTCTTTGACCGCCTGGACGCTCACACGGGCCAAACGGGGACGTTCCATCTCAACGTCCAAGCGGCGCGCTCGGCCTTCGATATCCCGAACAGCGTGGACGCGGACGCCCTCGGTCAAGCGCAGCATCAGCAGATCAACACGTTGAACATTGCGCCCGGCTATTCACAAGTAATCGGCTCGAAGACGTTGTTCACGGCGAACGCCTTCGTCCGTCAGGATCACCTGACGTATACGCCTAGTCCGGATCCATTCGCCGACCAGCCCGGCACCGTCACCCAGGATCGGAAGCTGAGGAACCTCGGCGTCAAGGCGGATGTCGCCTATACGACGGGAAACCACAACGTGAAAGTTGGCGGCACGATCAGTGCGACGAAACTGAATGAGAACTTCACGATCGGCTTCACCGATCCATCGTTCAACTCGCCGTGTCTCGACGCGAGCGGCAACCCGTCCGAGGACACCACGTTGAGGACACTCAGCCAGTGCCATGGTGGGCTGACAGTCAATCCCGATTTCAATCCCGACTTCGTGGCCTTCGATTTGACACGCAGCGGATCACCATTCGCGTACCATCAGACGGGGACGATTAAGCAGCAAGCCGCGTACATTCAAGATGACATCAACGCCGGCGACGCGACCTTCAAGGTCGGCGTCCGTCTCGACCATTACGACGGGCTGACGACGGCGACACTCCTGCAGCCGCGCGTCGGCGTGTCGTACGCGGTCCCGGGCAGCCACACGGTCCTCCGCGCCTCGTACGGCCGAACGATGGAGACGCCGTACAACGAAAACCTGCTGCTGTCGAGCGGCGTCGGCGCGGAAGCGCTCACCGGTACGGCTGATCCGCCGCCGCCGGGCAGGCGCCATCAAGCGGAAGTTGGGGTCCAGCAGAGCATCGGCCGTTGGGTTGTCGCCGATGTCGGCTACTTCAACAAACACACGGACAACGCCTACGACTTCAGCGTGCTCTTCAATACGCCGATCTTCTTCCCCGTGGCCTGGGATCACTCGAGGATCGATGGCTTCACCGGGCGAGTCAATCTCGTGGAACACCGGGGCTTCAGCGCATTCGTCGTGATGGCGCATACGAACGCCATTTACTTTCCACCGGGCGTTGGGGGAGTGCTCCTCGAAACACCGTGCGACACGCCGGGTTGCTCATTCCGAATCGACCACGACCAGAAATTCAACGCCACGACCAACCTGCAGTACGTCATGAACAAGCACATGGGAACGTGGGTCGCGCTCAATTGGCGGTACGACTCGGGTCTCGTCGTCAGCTCGATCGGCGACGTGAACGATTTGCTGACCCTGACGCCGGCACAGCAGGCGGCGGCGGGCGTGTCCTGCGGTGGTGTCCCGGCGACTCCGGACGCCGGCTTCACGACGTGTGCGGCGGGAAGCATTTCGGCGAGCCGGCTCGTGGTTCCGGCTGCGGGCACCGGCGACCCGCTGAACAATCCGGGCCGTGTCGCGCCGCGGCATCTCTTCGACCTGGGCCTTGGCATCGATAACCTCCTGCGCAGCGACAAGGCCAAACTGCGTCTGCGCGTCAGCGTGATCAACCTAACGAACCAGGAGGCGCTCTACAATTTCCTATCGACGTTTAGCGGCACACACTTCGTGACGCCGCGTGCGTACCAGGTCCAGATGGGTGTGACGTTCTAACCCGTGGGGAGGTCCCCCGGCTTTGCCGGGGAGGCCGTAGCAGTTTGACGTTTGGGGCGGTCAACTCTCCGTCGCATCGCCTCGTGGTCACGACGTTGGGCAACTCGTTTCGCGCACAGCCGACGGCGCAAACAAGGAGAGCGCATCGAAGGGACGCCTCCGTTCTTTTCTCCGTCGCGGTAAGGCCCCTTTGAGGGACCAGCGACGGTAAAGCCCCCGGCTCTGCCGCGGGATAGTTACCGGCCCTGATCGTCGAACTGTGCGAGGAACTTGGCAGCCGTTACGATCGTGATGCCGCCGAACCCTCCGATCGTGAGCAGATCCGCGTCACCGCTGACGATGAATTCAGAACCTGCAGCCGCCGCGCATTCAACCACGCGGTTGTCGTCAGGGTCTGTCTTGACGATCTCGAGCGGCTCGGTCGGCGCCGCTCGCTCGGTGATCGTGCCAATGGTTTCGCCCGCAGCGGCGACGCGCTCGGCAGACCAGCCGAACTTTGTCAGGAGTACGCGCTGAACCTCAGCGATGATCGCGTCGGAAATCCCGACGCGAATCGCGCCCTCGGTCGCCATCTCGAGGAGGCGCATCGGCTTGCCGCCAAAGGCCAAGGCAGAGATGTAGATATTGGCATCCAGCGTGACGCGGGTCACCGGCGCCGTTCGGCCCGGGACTCGCTGATCAGACGGGCTACGTCGCCTTCGGTGAGGCCCATGTCCGCGGCGCGCTGCCGCCCGTACTGTTGGAGGTCCTGAAGCTGCCGCGAGGCGAGGAACCGCTTCGCCGCCTCGTTGGCCAACTCGTCAGGCGTCCTGCCTTCTTTCTGAGCCTCTGCGGCAACACGGGCGAAGACCTCGGGTTCAAGGGCTACATTTTTTTGCGGGACCATCAAGGTGCTGCCTCGACCCGATTATACGACCGCGAGGCCGTGGCGGTGCCAACGGGGACGCGACTGCCCTCCTTCTGAATCTGGGAGTGAGCGTTCCGCCGTCGGGTTTTGGTCGCGTTGAATTGGGTCCATTGGGTCCAGGAACACGGTCGAGCCCAATCTTTCCAGCCGCATTCTTTCGATACTCCAACTCTTCATGAGTGTGTGAATAGCCGTCGGTTGTCCTCAGTGACGAGTGACCGATCCACTGCCGCTGCAGGTCGGCCGGCGTTCCGTGCTTTCGCAGCCTGGAGTTCAAACTTAAAGCCGTGAAGCTCAGTCAGTTGAAGGATGTCGAAGTGGCGGAAGGAAGCCCGCGAGGGGGTCTTGCGCGGTCGCGTCTCCGTACCGAAGGCAGTGAAGGCCCCGCCGGCGCGGACGATGAAGTGCTTTCAATCGCTGCGATGGGCGCACACGCTGCTCCAGGAGGAGCACGCGTTGTTAAAGAAACTCATCCGGTTCACCTGCGCACGAAAGCCGACGTCTTCGCGTTCATCGAAGAAGAACGGCAGCGGTTCGGGGTGACGCGGCTCTGCCGGCTCTTCGCCGTCACGAGGGCGGGGTTCTACGCGTGGCGGCACCGGCCGGTGAGTGCGCGTCGGAGGCAGGACCGGGATCTCCTCGAAGACGTGCGTGCGATCTTCGAGCGCAGCGGGCGCACACATGAATGACGATGGGAGCGGGGGTTCATCAAACCCCCGCTCCCCTGTCGATCGTTCTCAGAAATCGAGCTGGAACCCGAACTTCGCCAGCCGTCCCGGCATGATCACCTGCGGCGACCATAAACTCCCTGCGCCCGTCGTCGCCGCGCTGAATCCCAGTTCCTCCTGTACTGCGGTGTTGTGATTGAGCACGTTGTACAGGTCGAACATCCCCCGGTAGCGGAGGTTATGCGGTCCGTGGAAAATCTTCGTGAACCGCAGGTCCAACTGGCGGAATCGGTCTCCGAAGACGGTGCCCGGAGTCAGGACGTTGACCGTCTGCTGGCCCAGTACTGCTGGGCGACCCAGGACGGCCGCGATCGCTGCGCCGCTGAAGACAACCCTGGCCTGGCGCTCGGGTCCCGGTTGATCCTGGTACGTGGCAGCCACCTGGACGCCGTACGGCAGCGTGTACGACCCGATCAGCTTGAGCTGCGTCAGCCAATTCTGTTTGGTCGCACAGTCCTCGAGTCCAACCGGACCCCACGGTATGACGGCGTTGGCTCCAGGGGCATTCTGCGCCAACTGTGTTTCGGGTACGTTGGCGGCAAGGGCGCACCGGTCGGTCTCGAGCCGGCCGATGTTCATGCCCCCTTGAAGAAGAACCTTACTCACACGTGCGTCGATCGTCAGGTCGAAGCCGTTGTAGATCTGGTCCCAGCCGCCGAGCCCGTTGACGCTGGTCCAGTAGTTTTGGGGCGAAGCGGACGCTGTCGGCTTTCGGTCGAAGAGGGTGATGGTTCTTCCGGCAGCGGATCCGAGCCGAGCATCGTTGGGCGCCTGGACCTGGAAGCGATCGAAGTCGCTCGCCGAGAGCGTGCGGTCGTCGAGCACGGAGAAATTGACCCATGCCCGGCGGAAGTACCCGAAGTCGACCGACACATTGGGCGCCACTTGGTGCTGGACGTTGGTCGCGAACTCCCAGTTCGACGCCTTCTTGCCCCACCCGTGGGAGAAGTCGTCGTCCAGGAACGTGTTGACGATCGGCTGGCCGAATGCCAGGTTCGGATTCGCGTTGAGAAGCTCGCCGTTGGGCGCGGGGTTCAGCGGATCGCCCTGCACGATACCGTCGCCGGCGATGCACGCGACGCTGGTGCCGATGCACCCGCTGTCGAGGAACGTACGGTTCATCTGACGGTTGACGATGACGGGGTTGGTCAACTGGCCCCAATCGGTCGATTCCCGCTTGCCGTACCGGCTGATTGACGCCTTGAGCGCCGTCTTGCCGGTGCCGAAGAGGTCGTAGGCCGCGCCAAGCCTCGGCTGGATGTCGTACCAGTAGCCGAGGGTCTTGGCCGGAATCTGGAATGCCTGCGTCACCCACCGCGTCTGCGGACGGACCTGATCCGGATAGCCCGTGCGCGGGTTGTCGAAGCGCGCGCCGGCGTTGACCGTCAGCCGGCCCAGGTTCCACTGATCCTGCGCGTAGAGCCCCAGGGTCGTCGCGGAATTGAACTCTGAGGAGGAGCCCCAGAACTGGGCCTGGACCGGAATGCCTCCCGAGACGATGTAGCTCGTCCAGTTTTGGTTGTTCGTCCCAGAGTTCTGGATCGTGGACGTCCACTGTCTCAGGAAGCTCCCGCCGAACTTGAAGTTGTGGCCACCCGTGACGTACGAGACTGAACCGCGCCCCATCTGGATGTCCTTCGGGCTGTCTCGATCAGTGGCGCCGCTCAGCCATCCACTCATGTTACGGTGCGCGATGGTCGGGCCGAGCTGGAGAATCCCTGGGAGGTCAATCAGCGCCCCGGCCGCTGGATCGAACGTCCACCGGATAGCGTGTTTCGAATACCCAGCTTCAAAGAGCAACCGGCTGGTGTGCGGTCTGGACCAATTGACCTGGTAGGTGTTGGTGTGGATGCTGGAGACGATGGACCCGTCAGGCGCGATGAAGATCGTGCCGAGCGTGCGGCCCTGGAGGTAGTCGTCCTGATCGGTGAAGCTGTTCGTGTAATACAACCTCACCTTGTCCTTGCCCGTTGCCTGCCAGGTCAGGTTGATGCCCTGCTCGCGGGCCGTCGATGTATCAAGGGAGCGCGAGTTGAAGTTCGGCGTAAAGACGAGAGCCCCAGGGGTGGTCCCGTTGTAGATACCGGTCGGGAAGATGAACGCCCGCTGCGAGGTATGCGCTGCGAAGAACCACAGCTTGTCCTTCACGATCGGCCCGCCGAGATTTCCCGTGAACCCCCACACCTGATCGACCACTGTCGGGTCGCGCAAGCCAGCGTCCTTGAGCGGGTTGTTCAGGTTGTTCGCCTGCAGTGCCGGCCAGGTGCCGGTCGCGAAGGCCTGCCCGTTGAACTTGTTGGCGCCCTCTTTGGGGAGCATGTTGATGCGGACGCCGCCGGTCTCGATCTCGGCCGCGTTCCCCGAGAACTGGAACTGCATCTCCTGCATGTTGGTGTCGGGGAAGAACGCGAGGTTGGCGCCCTGGCTGAACGCGTCGCCGACGTCCATGCCGTTCAGATCCAGCTGCTGGTCTTCGTGGTTGCCGCCGTGGATGGACATCCGCTGGCGGCTCTGAACGGACATGCCGCCCTGATCCTGCCCAAGCGGCGTTCCCCAGTGCTCGCCGCCGACCATTCCCGGGACGAGGAGCCCGTATCCGGTAATCGACTTGCCGCTCGGGATGCTGTCGATGACTTCGCGGCTCATGACCGCCTGCTGGTTCACGTTCCGCAAGTCGACCACGGGGCTGGCGGCCGTGACCGTGACCGTTTCCGACACCGATCCGACAGCGAGCTGCCCGTTGATGGCCGCGGTGAAGCCCTGAGAGATTTTGACACCTTCACGGACAACGGTCCTGAACCCCGTGAGCGTGAACGTCACCGAGTACACGCCAGCCTGGAGTCCCGCGATCACGTACTGGCCCTGGTCGTTGGTCGTGACCGTGCGGACCTGCTCGATAAGGGCCGGGCTTCGTGCTTCCACTGTCACGCCAGGCAGGACGGCGTCCGTCGTGTCAGTGACCGTGCCGGCAATCTGCTGGGCGGCAGTCGAACTGGGGATGGCGAGCAGGCAGACGAATAGTGTGGCCGACGCCAACACCTTCGTGAGCGCGCGATACCATGGCCGATCATTGCGCACAGTCCGCGTCATGGATTCTCCTATTCAGTCTTCAGTTGTGCCGTTCGACGAGCTCGGGAATCCGAGTGCCGAACGATTGGTACCGGCACGCGCCGCACACTATAAGTAATGTGTAGCTGTGTCGCGGTTGACACTAAGGTTTTAGAAGAGCCGATGTCAAGAGGAAATCTCGGCGGGAAGACGCACGAACCACGGCACCAAGCACCTGAATCCGGCCGTTTGGATCTGAGGGCGTCGAGGCCGACGCGCGGTTGAAGGCGCCTGTGAGCCCCTGCGTAGATCCGGTTTGCGACCGCGAGGATTGACAGCACGAGAATCACCCACGGCACGCCGGCCGCGCGGTTCGTGAACGCGCTGTCCGAAGGGGGCAGGGTCCGTTCAGGGTCGCATACCGGTGATTCGGTTAACCTTCTGAGGCCTCTAATAGTTCCTTGAATAGTTCCTATCGACTTCGACACAGAGACAGGCGGGAGTCGAGGGCGTTCCGATCGTCGGCCGCCTCTGGTCCGTATCCGCAATCGGACTCGCAGTATAGTGACCGCATGACGCCCTTGAAGCGGCCCTTGTGCGCATCGTGGCTGTGGCCAGGCCGGATCGGGTAATCCTCTCTGGATCGGCCGCGCGCGGCACGGCCGGTCCAGACAGTGACCTGGACTTTCTCGTCATCAAGCGCGGCGTCACGAGCCGGCGGCGTCTGGCCCAGGCGATTTACCGCGCTGGTCGGCATCCCGGGCATCGATCGATGTCGTGGTCGTCACCCCCGAGGACGTCGAGGCCCTCAAGGACGGCGTCGCCACGATCGTCGGACCGGCCATGCCGGCGGTCACTCAAATCCCCGGCAGTGAGAAGACCCAGATCGCGCCGCCCTCAGGCACCTCGGGGAAGTTTCCTGGCGACTGGAGGTCTAACCGCTGCTGCATGACGCGTGAATCGACGCCCCAGCCCGACAGCACGGCGATGTACTGCTTCCCATCCAACATGAAGGACACGGGCGGTGCGAGGATCCCGGAGTTGGTGGGAAATTCCCAGAGGAGCCTGCCCGTCGAGGCGTCGAACGCGTGGAACTTGCGATCGTTGGTGCCACCCGTGAACACCAGGCCGCCGCCGGTCGCGAGCATCGATCCCCACGTGGGCGAACCGGCGTATTGGTGGGTCCATGTGCGAGTGTGTGTGTCGACGTTCCATGCCTGCACCTCGCCGATGTGATCGGCGCCAGG
>ORMF012286117.1_pt1 | contig 14592 bp, 11 predicted proteins | sample 1779871 | NCBI WGS metagenome assembly ORMF01 (sample SAMEA104232316, study PRJEB22302) | groundwater metagenome | biome: forest; feature: aquifer; material: groundwater | place: USA | collected 2011-08-07 | depth 5.4 m | reverse complement strand
GCGTATCCAGTACCTGAGGCGGATGCGCCCAAACCTGCCGCATCTGGAGAACTTCACGCTGATACCGTGGACGCGCTATGCGGAGAGCATGGTGCCCACCGGCGTCTACGACGAGCTTCTGCGCCGGGTGTCGTTTACCGGCGATTCCAACGCCGTCCGGGCGGTGCAGGAGGCGGTCAAGTCCCTCCAGCAGCTGGAGCGGGACGAGGTGGTGGCCGCGGTTCGCGGGGAGAGCAGCTACCAGACCATCTGGGGGCGCAAGGCCGTTTAGCGCAGGGGCACTGGCGGGCGTGCTGCTTCCGACAAGATTCTTGCGCGTGTGTTTTGCAATGCGGTTTGTGCGAGAACGTGAGGCTGTTGATCTACGCCTCACCCCTGCCCCTCTCCACTTAATGTGGAGAGGGGAGGACTGGATTCGCTTCGCTCGAGGGCAGGCCTCGGTCGCTTCCCCGTTCGCTTCACTCAGGGTTTCGGCTCAATCCATCAGAATGGCGTGGTTGCGCCGGAGCCACTTTCTTACAGGGCTGGTATGAGTGGCACTGCACTAGGGCGGGCTGTGCGCGGCTTAGGCCGGGCGTCTCGGCCTATTCGGGGGCGCTCGCCTTACGCAGCACCGCGGGCAGGTCTGGTCGCAGGTCGTTGTGGATGACCTGTCGCGGGGCGACGACGACAACGCCTGTGCTGCTGCCGCCTTCCACGGGGACAACCACTCGGTCGTGGAGATCGAGGTCCAGGCCGGCGGCGTCAAAGAAGAGGACGGGACCGGAGCGGGCGAGCCGGACGCCCACCACGTTCCGCTGGCCTTGTTGTGTCATGAGGGTGCTCCTTCGTCGCGCGCTCAGTCTGGGCGCCGGCCAGCCGCGGATGCGGCGGGCGTGGCGATTGGGAGGCGCAGCATGAGGTGCTCCAGCGCCAGGCGCGCGTTGACGTTCATGTCCAGGTACTGCTTGGTCTGGAGGATGAGCTGAACGAAGCCCGCGGCCTGCGATGCCTGGAACAGCGCGGCCTGCTGGCGCAACTCGTCCACGCGGTCCTGGTTCCACACTCCGTGAAGGCTGCCGAGGTCCAGGTGAAGAATGTCCCGCCACCAGGACGCCCAAAGGTCCAACGTGTCGCGGACGGCGGTGCGCTCGCGGGGGATGAGGCTGGCGAGCTCGGCGGCGTAGGCGAAGCGCTGCTCCAGGGAGGCCGACGGCAGCTCGGCGAGCCGGTCAAGCGCTCTGGCCCGTGTCTCCAGCACGGTGGGGTCTTGCAGTGCGCGGACCGCCCAGCCGAGGCTGCCCTGGGCGAGACGCGCCAGGAGCGCCGCCTGCTCGGGCGGGGCGTTCCACCGTTCCTGAAGCGCCTTGGCCATTTGTTCGGGGGCGATGGCGCGGAAGGCGAGGCGCTGGCAGCGGGAGCGGATGGTTGGCGGCAGGCGCTCCTCGTCGGTGGCGAGGAGGAGCCACAGGACGTTGGGCGGCGGTTCCTCAAGGGTCTTGAGGAGGGTGTTGGCTGACTCTTGGTTGAGGAACTCCGCCCCGTCAAGGATGAAGACGCGCCACGCGCCCTCGTATGGCCGGAGGCTGGCGAGGTGGAGCGCGTCGCGGGCCTGGTCGAGGAGGATCGCCTTGTGGCCTTCCTCTTCCTGCACCTCCAGCGTGACCACGTCGGCGTGACGCCCGGCCGCGATGCGGCGGCACTGCCGGCACTCGGCGCAGGGGCCTCGCAGGTCCGGCTGCGGGGCGCGCTCGCAGTTGACGGCCTGGGCGAGCTCGCGGGCGAAGGTGGCCTTGCCGGCGTGGGGCGGCCCGATAATGAGGTAGGCGTGGGCCAGCGCGCCATCGGCTATCGCCTGGTCAATGGCGCGGAGGATGTGGTCTTGGCCGAGGATGGTCCACATATGGGCCTTCTACCAACTCGCTTTGACAACGTCATAAACTGCACCGAAGCATTGCGTCATGCGGGTGCCGGGCCCTTCCGGCCCACCAACCTAACCCCCTCGCCCCCTTCCCTGAATGGGAAGGGGGACAACTCTCCTAAGAGTTGGTGGGTCCTTCGGGGTGGATTGGTATTATTCTAAGGGATACTCACCAAACCAAATGCACACTTTACACAAGTATAGCCGTACGCCTAAGATGCACAACAAACAGCTTTTGGAGCGTACACAACAGATGAGCGAAGCAGATCGCACGGTTCTCCGAACGATTCTTCAGCAGGACAGAGCGCAGAGGTATCCCGACCTTGCGCAAGACAAGCATTTTGAGTTTTTCACAGCGGAACAACTGCTCAAAAGCTATTCCCTTGATTCTGATGACATCGAGTCAGGACAAGTAGGCAAGGGCAACGATGGCGGCGTTGATTCCATCTACTTCTTCTTGGACAAGAAGCTCGTACGGGAAGACCCGTTGCTGGAACCATACGCCCAGAAGAGGGACATTCCTTTTGAGCTTGTCATCATTCAGTCGAAGATGGAGAACGGATTTGGCGAGAAGGCCCTTGATAAATTCCAAAGAATAACGAACGACCTTCTTGACGTTGGCAAGACTATTGACGAACTGTCGAAATTTTACAATAAGCGTCTCTTTGAAATTGTTCGTCGTTTTCGTGATACGTGGCTCGGCTTGCTGAATCGTCACCCCTCTCTTACCATCATCTTTTATTATTCGGCACAAGCTGACCCACCCAACCAAAATATAACGAGAATGGCGGAGCAGCTAAAACAACGTGTTCTTGAACTCTATACAGGAGGCCCGAAATGTGAGTTTCATTTTGTTTCAGCCAAGGATTTAGTGAACAAGTTCAATACAAATCCGCCAACGTCAAACACGTTGCGTTCGTACAAACAGTTCTCTTCATCTGAATTTGGCAGTTCATACGTATGCCTCATCCCGCTGAGGGAATTTTACACCAACCTTATAACGATTGGAGAAGGCGACCAACGTGAGTTGCGTCAAGACATCTTTGAGTCCAACGTGCGCGACTATCAGCCGAGTGCACGTGTCAATAGTGACATTGCCGATACGCTCAGAAACAACAAGACCGGAGAGTTCTGGTGGCTGAACAACGGCATCACGGTATTAGCGAGTAAGGTGAGTTCGAGTGGAGACTATGTCACCGTTGAAGACCCAGAAATTGTGAACGGGCTACAAACGTCGTCTGAAATTTTCAACTATTTCAACGCAACAAAGACAGCAGACGACCGAAGAAACGTGCTCGTACGTTTCATTGCAACATCCGACCCCGCAGAAAGAGACCGTATCATTAAGGCAACTAACAATCAAACGTCCATCCCTCAAAGTTCCTTTTACGCGAATGATGAGGTGCAGCGCAACATTGAAACCTATTTGCCGAGCGTAGGGTTGTACTATGACCGACGAAAAGGATACTACAAGAACAAGGGCACCCCTGTAGCCAAGATTGTCACTATTGGCTATTTATCACAGGCGCTTGTAGCCATTGTGTTACAGCAGCCCGACGATGCCCGTGCTCGCCCAACTACTGCCACGGAACGCTATCATGCAAAGGTTTTTAGCAATGATTTCCCACTTGCCCTTTATGCGAAATGTGCGCTCTTAATGAAGCGCACAGATTCTTTCTTGCGCGCCAGTGATCTTGATGACGGCATACAAGCAAATGTCCGATTTTATTTGGCTACGTACGCATCCTGTGCCGCTTTGAAAACTGCCTCGCCCAACCGAGTCCAGATAGCCCAACTTGATCTTACAAGCATCACAGATAGCTTGTTGCTAGATGGACTTAATAAGGCACTCGCCTTATACGAGGCACGAGGCGGCGATGACAAGGCCGCTAAAGGGCCGAACATGATTAAAGACCTTGTGAAGCTCTTGGGGGATGAATTTGGGCATCCTGCGCGGTCGGCTTAGCTTCTTCCCCACGTTTCCCTGACTTGTCCCATCGCGGGCTACGGCATTTGGGACAGAATGGAGCGCGTTCTTCAAGTCCATACTGTCAAGGGATACTCACCTTATTCTATGCTAAAGCACGCGCGACGAAGACCTTGACGATGCCGAGCGCCACGCCAGCCACGACGAGGACGTGGATGGGCAGCTTGAAGCGCACGACGGCCACGAAGGCGGCCACGGCAACGACGGCTGCGAACCAGTCAAAGCCCTTGCCCTCCGGCGCCAAGACCTTGGTGGCGAAGAAGACTCCCAGGTTGGCGATCACGCCCACGATGGCGGCGGTGACGGCGGTGAGGGCCGCGGCGATGCGCTTGTTGCCAGCCAGCAGGTCAATGTAGGGCGCGCCGAGGAAGATGAACATGAATGAGGGCACGAACGTGACGTAGGTGGTGGTGAGGGCGCCGGCCGTCCCGGCGGCCCAGGGGCTGAGCGCGCCCGGGTGGTTGTACGCGCCCAGAAAGCCGACGTACTGAAGAACCATAATGAGCGGGCCGGGGGTGGACTCGGCAAGGGCGAGGCCCTGGACCATCTGCGGGCCGGGGAGCCAGCCGTAGACGTTGACGGCCTGGTCTGCCACGAGGCTGAGGACGGCGTACGCTCCGCCGAAGGTGACGAAGGCCGCCCAGGTGAAGAAACGGGTCTCCTGGAAGAGCGTGCTGCCAGTCCCTTGCCACAGCCAGATTGCGAGGAACGGTATGCCGGTGAGCGCCAGCCAGAGTGCTATCAGACCGAGGTTGCGCTTGAACGTTGGAGGAGTCTGGGGGGCCTGGTGTTCTTCGCCGGCATCCGCGGCGTGGCCGCCACCGGAGCGCGCGAGAAGGCGCGGCCAGAACCGCTGAATTGCCAAGCCCGCCAGCGCGGCGGCTCCGACGACGGCTGGGAAGGGTATGTGGAAGAGGTACAGGGCCAGGAATGCCGCGAGGGCGAAGCCGACGAGGCCTCTTGGCCGGAGGGCGCGGCGGCCGATGCGGATGACCGCTTCCGCGACGATGGCGATGACGACGGGTTGGACGCCGTAGAGCGCGCCCTGCACGACGGTGATGTCTTTGTGCGCCACGGCGAGCCAGCTGAGGGCCAGCAGGAGACCCACGGCGGGCAGGAAAAAGAACAGCCCAGCCACGATTCCGCCCGTCGTACCGTGGAGCCTGCGCCCCAGATAGGTGGCAAGCTGCATTGCCTCGGGGCCGGGCAGGATGGTGGCGAAGTTGAGGCCGCGGAGGAAGACGGACTCGGAGACCCAGCGGCGCTGCTCCACCAACTCCTTGTGCATGATGGCGATCTGGCCGGCTGGGCCGCCGAAGTTGATGAAGCCGAGCTTGAGCCAGAAGCGGAAGGCCTCGCGGAAGGAGGGGTGAGCCGTTCCGGTCCGCGTTTCAGACGCAGGCACGGGTTCAGGGGCGCCGCGCTGGGAATTGCTCATGACGTCAGGAGCTGGCCCGAGGCATGGGCTGGAAGAGCTCAATAGGGTTTCCGGAAGGGTCTTCAAGAAGGATCTGTTTGCCGCCGTTGCCGGTCACGATCTCATTACGGAACCGGCCTCCCGCGCCCTTCAGCTTCGTGACCAAGGCCGCCAGGTCATCAACTTCAAGCTGTATCCGGTTCCAGCCGCCTGGAGCGGGGACTTGCCCGCCGGGCATGGCTTGTCCGGCTCCGCCGGCTCCAGGCCGGTTGAGCAGCAACTGGAGGTCGCCCCGCGACAAGCTCGCGAAGCCGGGCGCGGGATGCAGGTCTACTTTGAAGCCTAGCAGGTTGGTATAGAAGGGGATCGCCGCATCGACGTCGGCAACGATGTATCTGACGCTGACCTTGCCCATATTGCAGCCTCCTCCGAGAGATCCTGCTTAGAGTCTACTCCGCTCAGGGCGCGCCAACCAATGGGGTTTCATGACGTGGCTTGCCCAACACGTTGGGGCACGGATTCTTCGCCTGCGGGCTCAGAATGACAATGGTGCGGGTTCGGGACGGATTCTTCGCCTGCGGGGCTCAGAATGACAATGGTACGGGCTTAGAGCACGTCGTTGCGCATGAGGTCCTGGTAGCTCTCGCGGCGGCGGATGAGCCGGGCACTGCCGTTCTTGACGAGCACGACGGGCGGGCGCGGGTTGAGGTTGTAGGTGCTCGCCATGGAGGGGGCGTAAGCGCCCGCGGCGGGCATGGCGACGAGGTCGCCGAGGTCAAGCGAGGGCAGACGGACGTCGCGGACCAGCACGTCGCCGGACTCGCAGTACTTGCCGGCGATGGTCACCAGCTCCGCCTCCGGGTCGTTGACGCGGTTGGCGACGACGGCCTCGTATTTGGCGTCGTAGAGGGCGGGGCGGATGTTGTCGCCCATGCCGCCGTCCACGGCGGCGTAGGTGCGGACGCCGGGGATGCGCTTGACGGAGCCGACAGTGTAGAGTGCGACGCCGGCCCGGCCGACGATGGCGCGGCCGGGTTCCAGGACGAGCGTGGGAAGGGGGAGGCCCAGCTCCTGGCAGCCCTGCTTGAGCGCGTTGCCGATGACCTCGGCGTACTGCTCCGGCGAGGGGGCGTGCTGCGTGCGGAGGTAGTTGATGGCGTAGCCGCCGCCGGGGCTGAACTCGTTGAGCGTGAGACCTTGCTTGACCATGCGCGCGGCGAAATCCAGAACAACGCGGACCGCGATGGCGTACGGCTCCAGCTCAAAGATGGGGGAGCCGAGGTGGAAGTGGAGTCCCTGGACGCGCAGGTTGGGAGAGGCCAACGCCCTGCGGACGGCTTCCTCAGCCTGGCCGGTTGTCAGCGGGAAGCCGAACTTGCTGTCCACGGTGCCGGTGGTGGTGTGGGAGTGGGTGTGTGGGTCAATGCCTGGGGTGATGCGAAGCAGGACGTCGGCGGGCGCGCCGCGCGCGCGTGCGAACTTCTCGACGCGCTCAAGCTCCTCAAGGTTGTCCAGCACGATGCGCCCGACGCCGTACGCGAGCGCTTGCTCAAGCTCTTGAGGCAGCTTGTTGTTGCCGTGGAAGTAGATGCGGTCGGGCGGGAACGAGACGGCCTGGGCGACGGCGAGCTCGCCGCCGGAGACGACGTCAAGCCCCAGGCCCTCTTCTTGGAGGAGCCTGGCGAGCGCGGGGTTGATGTAGGCCTTGCCGGCGAAGAGGACGCGGACCTTGGGGTAGTGCTTGGCGAAGCCCTGTTGAAAGGCGCGGCTTTGCCCTCGCAGGGTCTCTTCGCAAAAGATGTAGAGCGGCGTGCCAAACTGCTGGGCGAGCGCGGTGAGGTCGCAACCGCCGAGCTCAAGATGCCCGAGCTGGTTGACCCTGGCGGTGACGGGGAACAGGCGGGCAAGCTCGTTGAATGACACGCAGACCTCGCATTCACGCATGACGACGGGCTGATTCGGCGCCGCCGCAGGCACAGCAAGCCACAGCGGCGCGGGGTTCCTCATTATAGCGCGCCATTGTGTGGAAGGGACGAAGAAATTGTCTTACGAGCCTTTGGCCTACCCGTAGATCTTCACAGTCTCTGTGCCTATCTGGGGGACGGCCACCCTTCCCCGCCCGCCTCACCCCCAGCCCCTCTCCATTCACATGGAGAGGGGAGAGGTGCCGCGCGCGGGACGCCCACCGCTTCACCACCCACCTCTCCCTAAGTCCCTCCCCGCGTCGGGGAAGGACTCCGTCATCTGAGCAGCGAGGCGAATGTTAGTATTTGTTCACAGGCCCTCAGAACGACCATGAAAAGACCCTGGCATCGCGTGGACATGAGCTTGACACGCCTCATAGCGTATGATAGCTTCACCATCGCATAACTATGTATGGCTAGCCTGTGTAGCGACGCGGGGTGGTACGGTACCGCGTCGGGAGTAGGTGGCCTTGGCATCGCATCAAGCGCCCAAGCAGGCGGCAAGCCCAACCGCGCCGCTTGACGAGTACCGGCCCATGCTGAACGCGGCGCTCAAGGGCGCTGTTCCGCCCGACGATGCCGCGCTGTACCGGACGCTGCGCTATCACATGGGCTGGCTTGACCCCGAGGGACGCCCTGCCGACGCGAGCTTTGGGAAGGCGTTGCGACCGCTGCTGTGCCTTTTCACCTGCAAGGCCGTGGGCGGCGATCCTGGTCAGGCTTTGCCCGCGGCGGTGGCGCTTGAGCTTATCCACAATTTTTCGCTGATTCATGATGACATCCAGGACGAGGACAAGGAGCGGCGGCATCGCCCCACCGTGTGGGCGGTGTGGGGACGTCCCCAGGCGCTGGTGTCGGGCAACGCTCTGAGGATTGTGGCGGACCAGGCCATCCAGGGGCTTGCCGGCCGCGGCGTGGCCGCTGACCGGGCAGCGGGGGCGACGCGGTACCTGACCGACCGCTACCTGGAGATGATTGAGGGGCAGTACCTCGACATGAGCTTTGAGCGTCGGCCCGACATCACCGTGGACGATTACCTGGACATGGTGGGAAGAAAGACCGGCGCATTGATTGAGGCCGCGATGTACCTCGGAGCGTTTCTTGGGACGAAGAGCGCCGTGCAGGTGGAGACGCTGCGCCGGTGCGGGCGGCTTTTGGGCCTGGCGTTTCAGGCTCGTGATGACGTGCTGGGGATTTGGGGCGACGCGGAAGTGCTGGGCAAAGCAACCGGGGCGGACCTGCGCAGGCAGAAGCGTTCGCTGCCGGTGGTGTTTGGGCTTCAACACACGAAGGGCGCAACGCACGAGCGGCTGGTGGAGATCGCTTCCGGGCCGCTTCCGGATGGCGTGCAGGTTGAGGAGGCGCTGAGCATTTTGGAGGCAGCGGGGGCGCGAGAGTTCTCGCAGGGGCTGGCGGAGCAGAAGGCGGCGGAGGCGATGGCCCGCGCGCGAGAGGCGGCGCTGCCGCAGTCCGTTCTTAGCGACCTGGATGGGTTGGTGACGTTCGTGCTAACGCGGCAGAGTTAACCTAACCCCCTTGCCCTCCCTCGCTCCGCTCGGGACAAGCTCTTCCCTGCGAGGGAAGGGGGGAACACGAAGAAAAGCCGGCCGGGATGCTTACGACGGACGAGACGGTGTAACCGAGAAGGGAGAAACCGTGGCGACGATACAGACGATACAGGTGAAGAAAGCGCAGCCCAAGCTGAAGACGGCTGAAGAGGGGCTGAAAGAGTTCATGCCGGAGGGCACACGCAGGGCCCCCAAGCGCCCGGTGGAGATTGGGATACGGCTGTTTGCGTACCTGGCGCTGCAGAAGTTGCGGGGCCGGAAGCGGTTCCCGCTGGTGACGATGCTGGAGCCGCTGGAGGCGTGCAACCTGACGTGCGAGGGTTGCGGGCGCATCCGCGAGTACGAGCCGGTGATCCACCGGATGCTGACGGTGGAGGAGGCGCTGGCGGCGGTTGAGGCATCGGGCGCGCCGATCGTTTCCATCGCCGGCGGCGAGCCGACGATGTACCCACACCTGCCGGAGCTGATCAACGAGCTGGTGAGGCGCAAGTACTTTGTCTATTGCTGTACCAACGGGATTCTGCTGGGCAAGATGATGGAGCAGATACCACCGTCAAAGTACCTGTCGTGGGTCGTCCACCTGGACGGCATGGAAGAGAAGCACGACGTGTCGGTGGCGCGGCGCGGCGTCTTCCGCATCGCCATGCGGGCGGCGAAGAAGGCGCTGGAGCGGGGGTACCGCGTTTGCTCCAACACCACGTTGTTCCGAGGCGCTGACAAGCAGGACTTGCACCAGCTCTTTGACCTGGTGACGAAGATGGGTTTTGAAGGGATCATGGTCTCGGCCGGATACGACTTTGCGATGGCGCCGGACCAGGAGATGTTCCTGAAACGGAAGGAGTCCAACGCGCTGTTCGAGGACTTGCTGGACGACGAGTCCATCAGGCAGTTCCGTTTTTACAACAACCCTCTCTACTTGGACTTCCTGAAGGGGAGGCGGCACTACCAGTGCACGGCGTACTCCAACCCGACGTACACCATCCAGGGCTGGCGCGTGCCGTGCTACCCGCTGGCGGACCGGCACACGCAGGACGTGGGCGAGATTTTCAAGCCGGAGCTTTGGGAGCACTACGGCCCAGGCAAGAACCCCAAGTGCGCGAACTGCATGATGCACTGCGGGTTTGAGTCGGCGACGATCTTTGGCGCGCTGAGCAATCCTAAGGACATGATGGTGATGGCGAAGGGGATCGTCGCGGGCAAGAGCGGGGTTGGCGCGAGCTAGGTTCATCAGGACGTGCTGACTTAGGAACTGCGAAACTCTTGGCAATGGGCTTGCGCGGGGGATGCATGTTGGTCATCGTTGCGGCGATGCGGGACGAGGTGAGCGGCCTGCTGAAGCGGGGCTTGTGGCAGGCCGAGACCAGGCATGGCGTCCGCACGTGGCGCTCGGGCGAGCGATACGAGCAGGCACTTGTCGCTGTGGTTGGTGTCGGGCAGCGGGCCGCGACGGAGGCGGCGGACCGGCTCCTAACCGCCGAACGGGCGTCGGCGCTGGTGTCCGTGGGCTTCGCGGGCGGGCTGGACCCGGCGCTCAGGGCGGGCGACGTGGTGCTGGCGGAGCGCATCCAGGCCCGGCGGGCCGGTGCGGGCGGAACGAGGAGCATTGTGCCGGACCCCAGCTTGTTGGGGTTGGCTGAACGTGTGGCCGGAGCGCGTGGGCTCCGCATCCAGAAGGGCGGATGGCTCACGGTGGACTCGGCGGTCACGTCGCGGGAGGAGAAGGGGCGCCTGTGGCAGGAGACGGGCGCGGTGGCGGTGGAGATGGAGAGCTACTGGCTCGGCGAGGCGGCTGAGAGGGCGGGCGTGCCGTTCCTGGCGGTGCGCACCATCCTGGACACCGCACGTGCGGCCCTGCCGAAGGCTGTGCGAACAACGACGGGAAGGCCAAGCGCGGCGTCGGTGGCGGCGGCGCTGGCCCGGAGGCCGCAGGAGGTCCCGGCGGTGCTGGGCCTGGCGCGGAGCATGGCGGTGGCGCGCCGCAACCTGACGCTGTTCGTAGGGACGTTCTGGAGCGAGTTTGGCCGGCGGATGGTACCCTCACCCGCGCCCTCTCCCAGAGGGATCTGAATATACGACACGTTTCTCGAGTACTGCGAACGAGGAGGTGCTGCGCCTGGTCATCGCCTCACCCCTGACCCCTCTCTACTTGATGTGGAGAGGGGGATTGAGTAACCAGTGGGACGGTATCCCAGGCACGGCAACCTTGCTGCAAAGTGTCGTGCAATGAGCCTGATGGGAGAGGGACGTAAGGCGCGCCCTCTCCTAGAGGGATCTGAATATACGACACGTTTCTCGAGTACTGCGAACGAGGAGGTGCTGCGCCTGGTCATCGCCTCACCCCTGACCCCTCTCCACTTGATGTGGAGAGGGGGATTGAGTAACCAGTGGGACGGTATCCCAGGCACGGCAACCTTGCTGCAAAGTGTCGTGCAATGAGCCAGATGGGAGAGGGACGTAAGGGGGATGAAGGCGCTGGTGACGGGCGCGACGGGCTTCGTGGGAGGCCACGTGGCGCGGGCGCTGGCCGCGCACGGGATGGCCGTGCGGGTGCTGGCGCGCAGGGAAAGCAGCTACCTTAACACGCTGGATAAACGCTGGGAGGTAGTGGAGGGGGACATCCGCGACGCGGCGTCGGTGAGGCGGGCGGTGGAGGGCTGCGAGGCGGTGTTCCACGTGGCCGCCCTGTACGCCTTCTGGCCCACGGACGTGCGGCCCTACTACGAGACCAACGTGGCAGGGACGCGGAACGTCCTCCAGGCGGCGCTGGATGAGGGTGTCCAACGCGTCGTCCACACGAGCTCGTGGGTGACGGTGGGCCGCCCGCGAGACGGCCGATCTCTGGCGACGGAGGCGGACCTGCCGCGTCGGCGCGAAATGCGTGGGGCGTACCGCTGGACGAAGTACCTGGCCGAGCAGGAGGCGCTGTCGTTTGTGGAGCGCGGGTTGGACGTGGTGGTGGTGAATCCCACGGTGCCGGTGGGGCCGGGCGACGCGAGACCGACGCCGACAGGCCGCATCATCGCGGACTTTCTGCGGAGGCGGATTCCGGCTTACGTGGCGGCGCAGCTCAACCTGGCGCCGGTGGAGGACGTGGCGCAGGGGCATCTGCTGGCCTTTCAGAAAGGCCGCAAGGGAGAGCGGTACCTGCTGGGTGGGCAGAACATGACTCTACAAGAGATGTTGAGCACGCTTGCCGCCCTGACGGGCCTGCCTGCCCCGAGGGTGCGGGTGCCGCAACCAGTCGCGCTCGCGGCGGCGTACGTGGACGATCTGCTGGAGGGGCGGTTGCTGCGAAGGGAGCCTAGGATACCGCTGGAGGGCGTCTTCCACGCCGGGCGGCGGTTGAAAGTGGAGCACGCGAAGGCGAGCCGGGAGCTTGGTTACGACCCCGGGCCGGTGGAAGCGGCGCTGGCGAGAGCGGTGACGTGGTATCGGGAGCATGGCTACGGGACCTAACCCCCCTTCGGCAAGCTCAGGGCAGGCTCTAGCCCCCTTCCCTGAAAGGGAAGGGGGAATCCGCTCCCTTCCCCATTTGGGAGAAGGGAGGGGGAAAGGTAAGAATGGTTGATCTGAGAGCGCGCGCAGATAAGCTTGACGTGAAGCGCGCCGTGGACACGGCTGTGGACAGGTCGCGGTCGTACTTGCTGGCGCGTCAGCACGAGGACGGCTACTGGTGGGGGCGTCTGGAGTCCAACGCCACCATGGAAGCCGAGTTCCTCATGCTCAACTACTTCATGGAAGTGCCGGACAAGAGCAAGTGGCCGAAGCTGGCGAACTACATTCTCAAGCAGCAACGCGAGGACGGCTCTTGGGGCCAATATTACGGAGCGCCGGGCGACGTGAGCACATCGGTGGAGTGCTACTTTGCGCTGAAGCTGGCGGGCATCCAGGCAACAACGCCCGCAATGGCGAAGGCGAAGGCGTTCATCCTGAGCAAGGGGGGCGTGCCCAAGACACGGGTCTTCACCAAGATATGGCTGGCGCTGCTGGGCCAGTGGCCCCGGGAGGGCGTTCCGGCGATGTTGCCGGAGTGGACGCTTCTTCCCTCGTGGTTTCCGATGAACCTGTACAACTTCTCGAGCTGGGCGCGGGCGACGGTGGTGCCGATCATGATCCTGATGACGCAAAAGCCCGTTCGCGTGGTCCCGGCATACGCGGAGATAGCAGAATTGTTTCCCGACCCTTGGAATAGGAAGCAGTATTACTTGAAACGGCCGAGCGGTTTGCTGAACTGGCGAACATTCTTTTGGGGAGTGGACAAGGGGCTCCGAATGTACGAGGCCTTGCCGGTGAAGCCGGGGCGGAACTACGCGATCCACAGGGCCAAAGAGTGGATCCTGGAGCGTCAGGAGGCGGACGGCTCGTGGGGAGGCATTCAGCCGCCGTGGGTGTACGCGCTGATGGCGCTCAAGACGCTGGGACACTCGCTGGATGATCCTTACGTGGCGAAGGGGCTGAAGGGGTTTGAGGCCTTTGCGATTGAGGACGAGGATACGCTGACGGTGCAAGCCTGTGTGTCGCCGGTGTGGGATACGTGCCTCACCATGATTGCGCTGCAGGACTCGGGCGTTCCGCAGGATGACGCTGTGTTGCAGCGCGCGGCGGAGTGGCTGCTGAAGATGGAAATTCGCAAGCGCGGCGACTGGGCGGTGCGCGTAAAGGACGACGTGGAGCCGAGCGGCTGGGCGTTTGAGTTCGCCAACGACTGGTACCCGGACGTTGACGACACGGCGGAGGTGCTCATAGCGCTGCTGCGCACGCAGATGCCGCGAGCGCGCGAGGCGGACCGGCAGGCGACGTTGAAGCGCGCGGCGGCGTGGATGCTGCACATGCAGAGCAAGAACGGCGGCTGGGCCGCGTTTGACAAGGACAACGTGCGCGACGTGGTGGCGAAAATCCCCTTCAGCGACTTTGGGGAGACGCTGGACCCGCCGAGCGAGGACGTGACGGCCCACGTGCTGGAGGCCTTTGGGCGCATGGGGTCGCCGCCGGTGTCCGATCCACGGTTGCGCAAGGCGCTGGAGTATCTGTGGCGGGAGCAGGAGCCGGACGGGCCGTGGTTCGGACGCTGGGGCGTGAACTACGTTTACGGCTCCGGGGCCGTACTGCCTGCTTTGGAGTCGCTGGGCCTGGACATGGCCGACCCGCGCGTGAGGAAGGCGGTCTCATGGCTGCTGGCCCACCAGAACGAGGACGGCGGTTGGGGCGAGTCGTGCGCCAGCTACGTTGATCCGGCGTGGCGCGGGCGCGGGACGAGCACGGCGTCGCAGACGGGGTGGGCGCTGCTGGCCCTGATGGCCGCCGGCGAGTGGAACAGCCCGGCGGTGGAGGGCGGCCTGCTCTTCCTTGCGAACACGCAAAAGCCCGACGGTTCCTGGGACGAGCCGTGGTTCACGGGCGCAGGATTCCCTGGGTACGGGCTTGGGCGCCGCCTGAGCAACGGGCCTAACCCAGGCGAGGATGGGTCGCAGGGGGCCGAGATGGCCGCGGGGTTCATGATCAACTATCACATGTACCGGAACTACTGGCCGCTCATGGCGCTGGGCAGGTACAAGCGGCACCGTGAAGGGGCCATCCGCAGGAGCACCGATCTGTAGCAGGCCTATACGGGTGCAGGAGAAGGCGATGGTGGCTACCAGGCAAACAGGCAAGGTCACCGACCGACAGAACGGGACATCCAGGCCGTCCGGAAAGCGAGTGGGGATGAAGAGCTATGTGAAGACGCTGAAGTTTCTGACGAAAGAAGCTCCGCACTT
>ORMF011999588.1_pt1 | contig 14596 bp, 11 predicted proteins | sample 1779871 | NCBI WGS metagenome assembly ORMF01 (sample SAMEA104232316, study PRJEB22302) | groundwater metagenome | biome: forest; feature: aquifer; material: groundwater | place: USA | collected 2011-08-07 | depth 5.4 m | reverse complement strand
GTTTGGGATCCATGTCGTCCTGCTCACTGGGTTGCAAGCGGCCTTCGCCGGTCAGGTGCGGATATCTCTTGCCTACGTAGTTAAGTAAGCCGGCCAGCAGAATCGCCATTAAGCTGCCGAGCATTACCGGCGGCAAAACTTGAGCAAACATGTCGCCCTGAGGTTGATGAAGGATTTGCGCGTAGCCGGTGGAAAGTGGAATCGCGCCCTCGCCAACGCCGCCGGCCATGATCGGCACGACCGTGAAAAAGAAAGTGTGGCGAGCTCCCATTCCCAAAGATGCCCCGACGAGCGTTCCGACCGTCGCGGCGAGCACAGAGCCGCTCGCCAGGGGAACGAATATTTTCAAGAAACCCTGAATCAACACACGACGATCCATGCCGAGGATGCTGCCGACAATAATTGCGGTGATGAACAGGTAAAGAAAATTTGTGTTCTTGAAAAAGGCAGTGACTGGTTGGAGCAGTAGGGTGGGCAGCAGGTGATAGAAAACCAAACAGGAGGGAATGAAGGTCGCAAAGATCGCCGCACCGCCGATATTGCGAATAATCGGTATCCGTTTACCTATCTCAGCGCAGGTAAATCCACCGACAACCATGATGGCCAGCACCATGGAAATCTCTTCAGGGGTTTTTTCATCAGTAACTTTCTTAAGAAGCACAAACGCAACCAGCAAACCCAACAACAAGAGATAGACGGGCAAGGGAATGATGCCGACTCTTAGTTCCATCAGCCGCCACCAGCGCCGCGTCCAGCCGCCGCTTACCTCCAGCGACGGACTCATAATTTTCGGCGCGGCGTTATTCTGTAATTCAGTTGCCATAGATTTGCACTGAAGTCGTTGGCTCAGAGATAAAGGAATGCGATCGGAAGAATCACGCCGATGGCTAACGAAAGATACACCAGCGTGTGCGACCTGGTGTACTTAAACGCCATGTATATTCCGATGATGCTGGTAATGATTAGTCCAACCGAGGCTATGACAAAGAACCATCGCAGCGGCAAAGAATGGCGTTGGCTGGGCGGCCCCTCGGTGCGTTGGTTTTTATGCACCTGGGCGAGTTTATTGATCCAGGCATGCGGGGCAAACATGCTTCCCCTGGGAGGGTCGTGCAGCTCGAATGTTTGCAGCGCGCCCGAAAAGGCGAGGAAAATTATCAGCGGAGCGAAGATGGTCCCAAGATAAAGATGGGCCTTGCGAATTTTCCTCATAGGATTTGCCGTGGTCGCTGACATGACCGACTGGCGCGCAGTTGGTCGTTACTTCTCGATGGTAATGACGACGAATGGACCCGCGTCGTAAGCGACTTTGCCGATCGGCTTGGGCGGCGCCGTGGCAGTGGCGGGAACATTTTCGACAGTGGCCGAGAAGATCTTACCGGTCTTAGGATCCAGCGCCATCGTCTTGGCGCCGCGCATGGTCTTCACGTTATCGACAATCGTGTAAGCATCGGCAGAGTCCTGGTGAACAATCGTCAACATGCCGTCGCCCGTAGGTGCGAAAATTAGATGATTTGCGGCGTCGAAGACTGTAGCGTCAACGTGTTCGCCAATCGGTAAGGTTTTGACAACTCGCCCGGTGTCGGGATCGACTATCGCCAGCAGGTTGTTTTTGCAGCCGATGAATAATCTTCGATTGAGCGAATCAAACGCCATGCTCGCGGGCTCTTCACAACCGGCGATCGGCGTGGTCTTAGTCAACTTCATAGCCTTAACATCGATGGTGACAAAGGCGTTCTTGTCTTCTAAATTTACCCAGACTGTGCCCTTTCCATCGCCGGCAGAGTATTCAGGCGCGCCGCCAACCGGGATGGTCGCCACAACCTTTGCAGCGCTCGCGTCAATCACGGTGACGTCGTCGCTGTCGCCGTTGGAAACGAAAACGCGGTCAGTTCCCGGATCGTAGGTGATGGCATCGGGCTTCTTGCCTGCTTTGAGCTCTGCCACGTGCGCGTTGGTCTTCAGATCGATCACGCTGACCGTGTCCGCTTTCCCGTTGCTGGTGAAGCCCCGGCCCTTAACCAACGCGATACCGTGGACGCCGGGGGTGTCCGTGATTTGACCCACCGATTTGCCTGTGTCAGCGTCGAGCACTTCTATTTTCATAAAGTGGGTGACATAAACGCGTCGTGCCTCCGGATCGATCGCAATGTAGTCCCAGCCAGGATCGCCGCCGATCGTGAATTTGTTTGCGAGATGATAGCCCGATTTGGCAACTGCATCGGACGCGGGTGCGGTCGGCGCGTTTGGCGGCGCCGAGCTTGACGCGCTATTACAAGCGGCCAGGAGCGTAGCGACCAAAATCAGAAGGATAATCCGCAGAAAGGCGGACGACTCCGAACGGAATTGCAGACTCAAACTAGTCACCTCCACAGAATTCTCAGTACGCAGGTGACCTTATCAGCGTCAAGTTAAATTAATGATGAACTGAACTGGCGGCTGAGGCGCCGCCCATGGGGGTTCCCGACAGAATGTAACCTTCACTTCGCCGCGTGTGCAGGAGGTGACGGTCAAAGCCAAGATCGATTTTCTTTCGCAGCCGGTTCATGTAGACATCGATGACGTTTGAGAATGGATCGAAGTGATTGCCCCATACCTGCTCGGCGATCGCCTCACGGTTCAGAATTTCTCCGTTATGGAGCATCAATAGTTCGAGCAGGGAATACTCTTTCGCGGTCAGGCGAATTGATCGGCCACTGCGGGCCGCTGTGTGATTCAAGGTATTCAGCGTCAAATCGTCGACTCTAATAATGTCAGGCCGCGTTTGTTGGCTTCGTCTGAGCAGCGCGTGGAGGCGAGCCAGCAAAACAGGGAAGTCAAATGGCTTGGTGAGATAATCGTCGGCTCCGCAATTCAGCCCGCAGATGACATCTTCAACATCGTCCATCGCCGTCAGTAAGAGAATCGGCGCGCCAAAGGCCTTCTCTCGCAGTTCGCGGCATACCGAAAAGCCATCCTTGATAGGCAGGCGAACGTCCAGAATCGCGAGATCGTAAGTATGGACTGCGGCATTATACAAAGCCTGTTCGCCATCGCCGGCGATGTCCACCGCATAACCGTGTCCGCGCAGACCCCTGGCGATTACTCTCGCAATTTCAGGATCGTCTTCAGTCAGTAAGAGTCGCACCGCGATACCTCAGCCCCCGCAAATTGGGCTATCTCTACCACAGACGGCGACGGCTCCGCAACTTTTGTTGTGCTGCTGAACAAAATACCGTGAGGCTCACACAAGAGAGCGGATCATGAAATGCGCGGGCTTGGATTGGGATTAGAAGCCAGGGTCACGATGAAGGTACTTCCGTGACCGGGCTCACTGACTACGTCGACCGAACCGTGGTGAGATTCAGCTGCCAGCTTCACGATCGAAAGGCCGAGGCCGCTGCCGCCGTTGGCTTGCGTGCGTGGATCGCGGACGCGATAGAATCGGTCGAAGACCCGATCAATGCATTCGGGAGGGATGCCTATACCGGTGTCTGAAACAGTCAGATGAGCGACCAGTGGTTCGGAGCTTAGCTTGACTGACACTGACCCGCCGGAAGGGGTATAACGAATCGCATTGTCAACCAAATTGACAATCATTCTTCTGAGGAGTTCTTCGTTCCCGTGGAACAAAAGATCGTCGGACGGTTCGCACTTAAGTTCGATCCCCTTCTGGACGACCAACGCCTGGGCTGCATGGCAACTCTCAGTTACCAGGTCGTTAAGATATAGGTCCTCCATTGAGAGCTGCTGCTCTCCCGCATCAGCGCGGGCCAGAGCCAGCATGTCGCTCACGATACTCGCCATTCGTTTTGCCTGATCACGGACGATGGCCAGCGACTGTCGGTACTCATCGGCCGTGTGAGCGTGAGACAAAGACACCTGGGCCTCGCCATGAATGATCGTCAGCGGCGTGCGCAGTTCATGCGACGCATCGGCCATGAATTCGCGCATCACCCCAAACGAAGTGTCCAGCCTGGCCAGCAGCGCGTTGAAAACCCCAGCCAGCCTCCCTAGTTCGTCACCTGGGTGGGCGACGTTAAGCCGTTCACTGAGGTTCCGAGCATTGATCTGCTCCGCCTGAGCTGAAATAGTGACCATCGGCTGCAAGCTCTTTTGGGCCAACACGAACCCTCCCGCCGCTGCTAGTAAGAGCACTGCCGAAAACCCAAACAGGAATAATTTGCGGATGTGTCCTATTTGTCCTTCGAGTTTGTCCAGCGGCTCGAGTACAGCGCTAACATAATTGACCCCTTTTTTTTGAAAGGGGTACACCACGAGGCGCTTGTTGACTTCACGCTGGGTGGCGAATGCTGTCTTGCGATCAGGTGGCGAGGTGTCCAGGATGCGTGTCGAAGTTACGGCAGCGACAACATCATCGTTGTTGGCTGCCAGCAAATTGCCTTCGCGGAAAATTGCCGCGCTTTCCCGGCCTTCTTTGAGGCTATTGATCGTCTCTCTAGCTTCTTCTTCGACGTTATCCCGATCCCTGAATTCGCTGAAGTAATTGGCCATCGATTGCGACGTGCGGAGCAACGAAGCGTCGAAACGCTTATGCATGTCGTTAGAGACCAGCGAGTACATGTAGATGCTGAAAACCACCAGTAAGCTACCAAAGATCAGTAGATACCAGAGCGTCAGCCGTACCCGAATGCTGCTAAACATATGAGATTTCCGAAGTCTCTGCTGAGAGCATGTACCCTTCGCTGCGACGTGTATGAATCAGCGGCCGGTCAAATCCGTGATCAATCTTTCGCCGCAGTCGTTTGACGTAGACGTCGATCGTATTCGAAAGCGGATCGAAGTTCTCGTCCCAAACGTGCTCGGCAATCTGGGCCCGTCCCAGGATTTGGCCCGAGTGCAGCATCAACAACTCGAGCAATGCGTATTCCTTGGCGGTCAGACGGATGGTGCGTTCGCCGCGGATGGCTGTATGGTCGACAGTGTTCAGAGAGAGGTCCGCGACTGTCAGCAAATCACGATGAAGCTGTCTGCCTCTGCGCAACAAGGCACGGATCCGAGCCAGGAGTAACTCGAAATCAAAAGGTTTTGACAGATAATCGTCGGCGCCGCTGTTGAGGCCGCTGACGACGTCATCCACGGCATCCAGGGCCGTCAGCATTAAGATGGGAGCGCGAAAAGATTGCTCCCTGAGTTCCCGACAGACGGTGAGCCCATCCTTGACCGGCAATCGTAGATCAAGAATGACCAGATCATAATTTTGATTATTGACACTTGCGATGGCCTGGCCGCCATCATGCGCAACATCAACTGTGTAGCCATCATCCCCCAGGCCCCTCGCAATAAAACTGGCCATCAGCGGCTCGTCCTCGACTACTAACACTCTCATGCTTGACTCCCATCCTACTCTCGAACCATCCCTACCGGATAATGGAGAATTGCAAGAAAATTTAAGGTAGCAATTCAAACATTAACTGAGTATGAGAGCAACAGCTGTGATCTGACTTTGGGTTGAGCTGCAGGATTGAGCGAATCAAACCCAATTCAGCGATTAGTGACGAGATCGAGCCCCAAAAGAGTTCATAGAGAGTTAATGTTGCTTGGCGTAGCGTGCACACTCACACCCAGATGGCTGCGCTGCGCTGGCGCGTTATAGTAATGTCAATTTCGTCGTCTTAAGGAGAGTCAATGACCTGTCAAGCCAACCGACTTAAGTCCTCACTTGCTGAGCCAACGAGAATTTACAAAGCCACCGTCACCAGGGTTATCGGCGCACTGCTGATACTCATGGCGTTGTCGTCTGCCTCTCAAGCGCAGGTGACTGGCGGCACGATCAGCGGCACCGTGACAGACGAGCAGTCGGCAGCAGTGGCCGGGGCGACGATTACGATTCTGAATGTGGGCAAGGGTGAGACGCGCACCGCAACCACCAGTGACAACGGATTCTACACGGTGGCTAATCTCGTGCCGGGTAATTACGACGTCACGGTAACGGCCAGCGGGTTCAGCACAGCAGTCCAGAAGAACCTTGTGATAGAGGTCGGCCAGGAAGTAAGGACAAATGTGCAACTGAAAATCGGCGGTGTTTCGGCGAACGTTGAGATTGCCACCGACCCGGTCGCGATTAACACGACATCGGCGACCTTGAGCAATGTGGTCGGCGGTCAAACCGTACGAGACCTGCCCATCAACGGTCGTGACTGGACGCTGCTGGCTGCCCTCGAACCCGGCGTGCACACGATTGAAGCGCAATCGGCCATCTCCACTTCCGGCAACGCGCGCGCTAACCGCGGCTTTGGGACGCAGATGACGATTGCAGGCAATCGTCCACAGCAGAACAATTATCGGCTCGACGGCATTAGCATCAATGACTATTCGGGCAGCGGCCCGGGCAACGTCATCGGCTCGACGCTCGGCGTTGACGCGGTCCAGGAGTTTTCTGTGGTCACCGGAAATGCCTCGGCCGATTACGGTAAAACTTCAGGTGGCGTTATTAACGCGGTGACCCGTTCGGGCCAAAATCAATTCCACGGGTCAGGTTATGAATTCTTCCGCAACAGCGCGCTCGACGCGCGAAATTTCTTTGACGGAGCTACGGTTCCACCGTTCAAGCGCAATCAGTTTGGCTTCTCAGTAGGCGGACCGGTTTATCTGCCGCACTTCGGTGAAGGCGGCCCGGCTATTGGTTACAAGGGAACGAACAGGACCTTCTTCTTTTTTGACTACGAAGGTCTGCGGCAGGACCTGGGTACGACTACGGTGTTGACCGTTCCTTCGCGAGCCGCGCGCAACGGCCAACTCGCTAGCGGCACGATTACCGTCAACGCGCTGGTTCGTCCTTTTCTTAACATCTTCCCGTTACCGAATGGGCCAGAGACCGGAGACACGGGCAGCTTCTCGTTTTCCTCGCAGGCAGTAACGAAGGAGAATCTGTATACCCTGAGGATTGATCACAAGTTTTCGGAGAAGGATTCCATGAACGGAATCTACTTGACTGATCCGTCGGAGGACCACTCGCCTGATAACTATAATTTCGCTCAGATCGGGCAGACGGCGTCTCGGAAAATGATTTCTCTGGAAGAGACACACATCTTCAAATCGAATTTGATTAACGTTGCGCGTATCGGCTACAGCCGCTCTGTTGTGGCTGCCCCAATCACTCTCGGCGCTATCAATCCCCTGGCGACGGATCGCTCGCTTGGGTTCTTAGCGGGTAGTCCAGTTGGGAGTATTACCATCACCGGAATTTCAATATTCAATGGAGGCATCGGAGCAGTAGGAGAAACAGATTACCATTATGGTAGCTATCAGGCTTATGACGATGTGCTCCTAACCAAAGGAAGTCATACCTTAAAGTTTGGCGGAGCGGCCGAGTATATACAATCGAATGTATTTGCCGGGGGTGATCAATTAGGACGATATGTCTTCGGATCGCTGAAGAGCTTTTTACTTAACCAGCCCACCAGCTTCAACGCGGTCATACCTGGTCAGACCACAACGATTTATCTGCGTCAGAAAGTCTTTGGTGGATATTTTCAGGATGATTATAGAGTTCGGCCAAATCTGACTTTGAACCTGGGGCTGCGCTACGAAATGGCTACAGTCCCAACCGAGAAGTTTGGTCATCTGACGAACCTTGTCAACCTCACTTCCAATCCGCCTGGACCGCGATTGGGATCACCTTACTTTAACAATCCGACCTTGCGAAACTTCTCTCCGCGGTTGGGCTTTGCCTGGGATCCGTTCAAAGATGGGAAGACTTCGATACGCGGTGGCTTCGGTATTTACGACACGCTACCGCTGACATATCAATTTGGTTTGTTGGTCGTCAATGCCAATCCGTTTTCACAGGCCGGCAGCGTAACATCGCCGACGCTGTCCACGGGTTCTTTCCCAACCGGTGGTTTTCCCAGGCTCACGGCCAACACCCTGCGCTATAGCTATGTCGAGCCGAATCCCAAGCGCTCTTATGTCGAGCAGTGGAATTTCAGTGTCCAACGTCAACTTCCCGGCCAGATCGTGGCAACCGTGGGTTATATCGCCGAACATGGAGTGCACCAACCCTTTCGAACCAACGATGCCAACATCGTGATCCCTACAGTGGCCGCCGACGGCTCACTTGTGTGGCCCACACCGCGCGCCAGCGGCACGCAACTGAATCCCAACGCCGGAGTCATTAACGCGCTTTTCTGGCAGGCATCGAACACTTACCACGGCATGAATGTAAACTTAACGCGACAGCAGAAAGGACTGAGATTAGGTCTCTCTTATACCTGGTCAAAGAGCCTCGACAACAGCTCAGCCTCGATTGCCGGCGGTACTTTCAATAATGACATCCAGGCTCCTTTCCCTTTTTTCGCAAACCGTTTCCGCGGCTTGTCGAGTTTTGATGTGCGCCAAAACTTAACCTTCAATTACCTTTGGGAGATCCCACGGCCCCGATTCGCGAAGGAAGGCCCGCTTAAACGAATCATGGAGGGTTGGCAGTTGGGCGGCATCTACCACGCCAGGACAGGTCTGCCGTTCACCGTCACAACCGGTGGCGACTCGCTCGGGCTGAAGAATGCAAACGCCTTCAATCTTCCCGATCGCGTAAATACACCGGCCTGCGCCGATCCGATCAATCGCAATAACCCTGATAACTTCATCAAGCTTGAATGTTTTGTGCCGCCTTCGCCGGGCACGAGATTTGGCAACGCCGGTCGCAATCAATACATCGGGCCGGGGCTGCAAGATTTCGATCTCTCACTGATCAAGAACACCAAGATCAACGAGCAAGTTAAACTCCAGTTTCGTACCGAGATCTTCAACGTCTTTAACCATACGAACTTCGGCTTACCGGATCGCACCACCGCGCAACTGTACTCGTTTACTAACAGCACGGGCGCCTTTACGTCCACGGGTGCGCGAAAGCTGAATTCTACCTCCACATCATCCCGGCAAATACAGTTCGCGCTGAAGTTGTCGTTTTAGTTTACGGTTGAAGTTGACGATGCTACGAGTAGCTTTGATCTCGGTGACAGTTCTGTGCACGGTGATTTCCGGCCGCGCGCAGAGCGCTGATTCCGTGCCAGCATATCAGCCGCAACAAACTGTCACCGGTACTCTCCGCCTGTGGGGACATGGAAGTCCAACCACCGACTTCATGGGCAACCTCCTCAGATCCTGGGAGGATGGTTTCCGCAAATATCAACCGGGCGTCCAATTTGAAAATCGAATGTATGGCACTGCATCTGCCGTGGGCGCTCTGTATACCGGTGTGGGCGACATGGCAATCATGGGTCGCGAGATTTGGCCTTACGAAGTAGCGACGTTCGATAAGATCTTTCACTACCAACCTCTTGGCATCGACATCACTACCGGCAGCCTCGACATCCGGAACATGGACTTCGCTTTGAATGTCTTCGTTCACAAAGAGAATCCTCTGGCCCGACTGACCATGAAAGAAGTTGATGCCATCTTTGGCAGCGAGCATCGACGGGGCCCGCGAAACATTCGCACCTGGGGCGATTTGGGGCTGACCGGCGATTGGAAAGATAAGCCGATCCACGTTTATGGGTTTCCAGTCAGACGGGGCTTTGCGATCTTCTTCCAGGATGCGGCGCTAGGCGGCAGCCACAAATGGAATTGCGACTTGAAAGAGTTTGCTGACCTAAAGCAGCCTGACGGTTCGTTGCTTGATGGTGGGAAGCAGATCCTCGATGCGCTGGCGCAGGACCGCTACGGAATTGCCTATTCGAACTTGCGGTACGGAAATGCTCAAGTGAAACCACTCGGGCTGGCTATTAGGGATGGCGGACCGTACTACGGGGCTACTAAAGATAATCTAATCCAGCGGAAGTATCCCTTGACGCGTTTCATTACGACCTTCGTTAATCGCGCGCCCGGTCGATCCGTCGATCCGAAGGTCAAAGAATTTCTGCGTTATATCCTGAGCCGGGAAGGTCAACAAGCTGTCGTGCGAGACGGAAACTACTTGCCACTCAGCGAGGAATCGATCAAGGCGCAATTGCGAAAACTCGACTAATGCCGAGCGACCGAAAGCGGAGTTCGATTCAGTACCACCACAGAGCAAGCGATAATTCCAATGAGTCATACATCTGGCAGCCTGGTCGTTCCTGTCTGCCTGATCTGGTCGTGTTTGTCTATCGCGGCGATGGGACAATCTCCGCTTGCTCCCAGCACGGAGACCAACACTTCATCATCCGCAACTACAGCTTTCGAATCGAAGATTGCCGCCTCCGCTCCTCGTTATCGGCCGAAGCAAACGGTGTCCGGAGTCATACGCATTTGGGGACATGGCAGTCTCAAAATTCTCTGGCTAAAACAATTGGTTTCTTATTGGGAGGAAGGATTCAAGCGATACCACCCGGAGATCAGAGTCCAATACGAAATGCATGGCACCTCATCCGCGATTCCGGCCTTATTTATGGGTGCGGGCGATCTCGCAATCCTCGGGGAAGAAGTAGATCCCGCGGCAGCAGCCGCCTTCGAAAAGGTAAAGCATTATCCGCCGTCGAGCATTAACCTGATGACCGGCAGTCTTGACGTGCGAAACTTTGATTACGCCCAAATGTTCTTCGTCCACCACGACAATCCGATCACACAGCTTACTCTGGCGCAACTCGATGCGATCTTTGGTGACGAACACCGGCGCGGCTTGACCAACATCCGCACCTGGAGCCAGCTTGGTCTCTCGGGCGAGTGGGCGAACAAGCCAATCACGCCGTATGGATGGCGAATTGATGACAGCTTCGGATTCTTTCTCGAGCAGACACTGCTCGCGGGAAGTCATCACTGGAACTGTGCTTTGAAAGAGTATGCGCACATCAACCGCCCGGATGGCTCGATCTATGATCATGGCCAGCAGATTCTCGACGGGCTGGCCCAGGACCGTTATGGAATCGCAGTTTCCAATTTGCGTTACGCGAACCCCAACGTAAAACCAATCGCGCTCGGCTTGCGGGAAGGCGGCCCCTACTATCAAGCCACGAAAGAAAATCTCATCGAGAATAAATACCCTCTGACGCGAGTTATTCCCGCGGTTGTCGACCGGGCGCCGGGCCAGCCCATCGATCCGAAAGTGAAAGAGTTCTTACGCTACATTCTCAGTCGTGAAGGTCAGGAGGCAGTTGTTCGCGACGGAAGATATCTGCCGCTCGCGAACGAAGTTATCAAACGCGAGCTGAGGAAGGTTGATTAGAGTCGCTTGCAGAAGCGTTCCGCGATGATGAAGGTTCCCAAACCATATTGGTGGTTAAGCATTCTTGTCGTGCTCTTTGTTGGTTTTGGCGCGACTGACGGTCGCGCGCAGGAAGAATCGTATGCTCCGCGCTATCAACCAAACCATATCGTCTCCGGCACGATCCGGATTTGGGGCGATGAGTCCATGTCGGAGGTGACGAAGAACTGGGCCGAAGGATTCCGGAAGTATCATCCAGCGATCGAATTCGAAATCAAGCTCCTGGGCACTGCGACAGCCATGCCTGCAATCTATACCAACCTGGCAGACCTCGCGCTGTTAGGACGCGAAAGCAACAGCACCGATGACAACGGCTTTCTCCACGTTCTGTATTACCCGCCTGCGCGTTTTGAGTTAATGACGGGCAGTCTCGACGTTCCGGGAAAGTCCTATGCGCTCGTAGTCTTCGTGCATAAAGACAATCCGCTCTCAAAACTGACGATTCCCCAACTCGATGCGGTCTTTGGCTGTGAGCACCGGCAAGGCCTGGACGACATTCGCTCGTGGGGTCAACTAGGACTGACCGGCGAATGGAAAGACAAGCGCATCAATCTCTATTCCTACGATGCTGAGACCGGAACGGGCCTCTTCTTTCTTCACGCGGCGCTTAAGGACAGCCGCAAGATGAACTGGGAAAATCTGAAAGAGTTTAAGAACATCAAGAATCCGGACGGTTCAATCTACCAAAGCGGACAACAGATTATCGATGCCTTAAAGAAGGATCGATACGGGCTGGCGGTGTCCAGCCTTCATTATGCGTGTCCAACGGTGAAAGCTGTCCCGCTCGCGGCTAGAGATGGTGGCCCATTTTATCCGGCCACGAGAGAAACCCTAATCACACGAAATTATCCGCTGAGCCGTCTCACGTATGCTTTCGTTAATCAAGCGCCGGGCAAACCAATCGATCCAAAAGTGAAAGAGTTCCTGCGCTATGTCTTCAGCCGTGAAGGCCAGGCGGATATTTTGCGAGACCATGGGTACCTGCCTTTGAGCCAGGAAGCAATTCTTGAACAACTGAAAAAACTAAACTAAGCCTTGATGTCTGAATTTGGAGTCTTGATCAAATTGCAATGCGCCTGTGCTGCTTCGATAGTTTCATCATTCGGCAATGGTTGAGAGTGACCGTGCTTTTTTTGTTGCCGGCAATTTGCGTCTATTCGCAGGACCTCGAGCGCGTGCCTCACTACAAACCGCAGCAGACCGTCGCTGGCACGATTCGGATTTGGGGACACGGAAGTCCCAAACACAACTTCATGGGCCAGTTGATGAATCGTTGGCAGGAAGGCTTCCGCAAGTATCAGCCGGGGATCGTCATTGAAAACAGGATGTATGGCACGGCGTCGGCGATTGGCGCGTTGTATACGGGAGTAGCGGATATGACGATTCTGGGCGAGGAAATACATGCGCCTGCCGCGGCCGCGTTCGAACGAGTGATGCATTATCCGCCTTTGGGTATCGATATCGCGACGGGCAGCCTTGACGTGCGGAACTTTGACTATGCTCACGTGTTCTTTGTGCACAATGACAATCCGATTGCGAAGCTCACCCTCACGCAGTTGGACGCGATCTTTGGTAGAGAGCATAGGCGAGGAACGCAAGACATTCGCACCTGGGGCCAGCTTGGTTTGAAGGGCGAGTGGGCCGACAAGCCAATCACGCCTTACGGATGGAGGCTTGACGACGACTTCGCTACCTATTTGCAGGAGGCTCTGCTTGGCGGCAGTCACAAATGGAATTGCGATCTGCGAGAGTTCCGGCACATCAACAACCCGGACGGTTCAGTCTATGATCACGGCCAACAAATTCTCGACGCGCTGGCTAAGGATCGCTATGGCATTGCCGTTTCAAATCTTCGATATATGAATCTGCAGGTGAAACCGCTCGCACTGGCTGTCAACGATGGTGGGCCGTACTACGAAGCTACAAAAGAGAATCTGATCCAGCGTAAGTATCCGTTTACTCGAATCATTCCCGCCTTCATCAATCGTAAGCCGGGCCAGCCGGTTGACCCGAAGGTGAAAGAGTTTTTGCGCTACCTTTTGAGCTATGAAGGACAGCACGATGTGCGCGAGAGTGGGTATCTACCACTCAACGGAGAATCTATTCGGGCACAACTGAAGAAGATCGAGTAAAGCGCGACGATTAATTAAGGAGACAGGGAAGTGAGACAAAGGCTGGTAACGCTATCGATCCTGTTCGCGCTCACGACAATGTGCGTCGACGCTCAGAGATTGGATTCTTTGTCCGCAAATCAAACTGATCAAGCGTTGTCTGGCACGATCCGCGTTTGGGGCAACGACCGTATGGACACCCTCATGGAGTATTGGCAAGAGGGATTCAAGAAACATCATCCGGGAGTTCAATTCGAAAACAAACTAATCGGAACAGGGACTGGAATGGCCGGTCTCTACACCAGCGTCGCAGACCTGGCGTCGATGGGCCGGGATGCGACTGCGTCGGAAGTCATGGCCTTTGAATGGGTGTTCAAGTACAAACCCCTGGGAGTCGAAGTGACCAACGGCAGTCTTGACGTGCCGGGCAAGACGTTCGCGCTGGCTGTTTTTGTGAATAAGGATAACCCAATAGCGAAACTCACCCTGGCGCAACTTGACGCGATCTTTGGCGCTGAACATTTGCGCGGGCCACGTAATGCTCGGACGTGGGGTGATCTCGGCCTGGCCGGCGACTGGCAGGGCAAGCCGATTAATCCTTACGGCTATGACGCTGAAACCAACACCGGTTTGTTCTTCAAGCGTGTAGTGTTCAATGGGAGCGACAAATGGAGTTGCGACCTCAAGGAGTTCACCGATCAGAAGAAAGCCAATGGCGGCTTGCTGGATGCGAGCGATCAAATTCTTCAGGCGCTCGCGCATGATCGGTATGGAATTGCGTATGCCAACCCACGTTACTCAAATCCCCAGGTGAAGGCAATCGCTCTCGCATCCGCAGACACGGCGCCTGCTTACCAAACCACGAAGGCGAATCTTATCGAACGCAAGTATCCGTTGGCGCGGGCTACGTCAATCTATATCAATCGCGCGCCCGGCAAACCAATCGATCCTAAGGTTAAGGAGTTCCTGCTCTACATTCTGAGCCCGGATGGACAGCAGGAGGTTGCGCGCGAAGGAGATTTCCTGCCGCTCGGCAAGGAGACCGTCGCTGAGCAGCGACGCAAACTCGAGTAGTTCGAGTAACAAACAAGGAACGCAAGTGGTGTCCTCAAAACTGAAAAACTGGACTAAGATCCACGAACCACCCCGAAGCAATACTAAGCGACTAATTTCGTGCCGTTTTGTGTGATTTCGTGGAGCGCTCTTGCGACTCCTTAGTAACTGCGCGAAAAAGCCTTATTTTTCGCGGTTCGCCCAGTTTCTTCATGGCAAACGTTCGTCGCCGCGACGGACTGCAGAACTC
>ORMF010305920.1_pt1 | contig 14602 bp, 7 predicted proteins | sample 1779871 | NCBI WGS metagenome assembly ORMF01 (sample SAMEA104232316, study PRJEB22302) | groundwater metagenome | biome: forest; feature: aquifer; material: groundwater | place: USA | collected 2011-08-07 | depth 5.4 m | reverse complement strand
CCGACCCACGGCGTGTAGTAGTTCGTGAAGTTGCCGATCAGGTCGCTCGTGCGCGTCCAGCTGTAGTTCACCGTCAGCGCCACGCCAGGGATCAGCTCGCGGTCGAACCCGGCGACGACACTCTGGGTCACCGGCGCCTTCAGATTCGGATCGAGCCTGTTGGCCGAAGTCACCGCCGTCGGGTTCGCCGGGTTGAACCCGCCGCCGGGCGCGATGAACTGGTCGAGCTGCACCTCGTTGGCCTGCGCGAAGTGATCGCCGTTGAGATCGACCCAGCGATAATCGGCGAAGCCCACGGCTGAACTCGGGTTCTGGTAGCCGACGATGCCCGTCTCGAGCTGGCCCGCGTAGCGCGCGTAGCTCGCACGCGCGATCGTCTTGCGCGCCTCGTCGAGCGCGTAGGTCAGGCCGCCGCGCGGCGAGAGGTTGTTCCACGTGAAGGGCGTGGGATAGCCGTCGAACGTGATGCCCGGGACCACGTTGGGGAACGCCTTGTTCGACTGCGTCTGGCTCGGGAGCGCCTCGCCCCACTGGCGGTCATACCGCACCCCCAGGTCGATCGTCAGCCGGTTCCGCGTGATGGTGTCGCCCACGTAGACGTTCGTGGTCTTCACCCGATTGCCGCCGAAGCCCTCGCGATAGACACGCGCGACCATGTTCGTCGCCGAGTTCGCGATGCCGAGGATCATGTTGCCGGGCCACAGCGTGCCGCCGCGCCCGTCCGCCTGGCGCCAGCCGAAGCCGTACTTCAGGTCGTGCGAACCGCCCAGCCCGTTCAGGAACGAGTTCAGGTCGAGATTCACGATGTGCTGCGGCCGCACGTTCAGGCCGCGGCGTGTCGATCCGTACGACCGGCCGGTGATGAAATCCTGTCCGGCCTGCTGGTCGATGCCGCCGATTGGCGCCAGCGTGAACCCGGTGTTGTAGTAGGCGTACTTCGCCGACAGATAGAGGTTCGACGAGAACACGCGGTCGTCGGCGAACTTCCAGAGGCCGTGCAGCTTCGGCGTGTCGTACGCGTTGTCCTGATGGAACGTCGCCGTCGGCGCATCGAACAGGATGCCCGAGTCGCCGGGGCTGCGGCCGTCCTTGATCTTGAAGCCGTCGAAGTAGAGGAAGGAAAACATGTCCCGCTTCGTCGCCTGCCAGTTGATCTTGACGTTCGGGTTCTTCAACTGCGTCCGGTCGACCAGCGCGCCGGCACGGCGCACGAGGCGCACGTCCTGGATGGAATACGAACCGTAGAACCACGCCTTGTCGCGGAGAATCGGTCCGCCGAGGTCGACGCCGTAGTCCGAGATCTGCTTGTTGTGATCGGTCGTCTCGGGCGTGACGCCGAGCGCCTTCAGCTCATCGGGGACGTTGGAACCTTCCATCGCGTCGTTGTCGAAATAGCCGCGGAAGCCGCCGTGGAAGGCATTCGTGCCGCGCTTCACCACGAAGTTCAGCCCCATGCCGCCGGTCGGCTGCTTGATGTCCTGCCCGGCCGTCGACACCTGCACTTCCTCGAAGTTGTCGTAGTTGAAGTAGGTCGGCGAAGCGCCCACCGCCGCCATGTCGGTGATGACGATGCCATCCATCACCCACACGGCATCCTGCGGCCGCGTCCCCTTCGACTGGAAGTTCGACTGCTGGCCGGTCTCGTTGCCGCCGATGTTCACGCGGTCCACGAGCACGCCGGGCACCGAGCGCATCAGCGCGAACGGGTCGCGCGAGGTCGGGATCTTCGTCAGCTCGTCCGAGGTGAAGTTGGTCGCGGTACCGGTCTCCCTCGTGTCGATGACCGGCGCCTCGCCGGACACGGTGATCGTCTCCTGCAGCGCCGCCACCTTCATCTGAAAAGGAATCTCGACCTCCTTGCCGACCAGCACGACGACGCCCTCGCGGACGACGGTCCTGAATCCGGTGAGCGCCGCGGTCACCGTGTAAGCGCCGGGCGGCAGGTTGAGGAACCGGTACTTGCCGGCGCCGTCGGTCACGGCGTCGAGCGCACGATCGGATCCCTGAAGGGTGACGGCCACGCCCGGGAGCACGGCTCCCTGCTCGTCGGTGACCGTCCCGGAGATGGTGCCGCCCGACACCTGCGCGTAGGCCGGCAGCGAGGCCGCAAGCGCCACGATGAGGGCGAGGAACAGCTTCTTCATGAGTCCTCCTGACAGAAAGGCCCGATACGGGTCTTCAGGAGTCGTTGGCAGCATCCGTACCGCTCTCGTCAGCTTCGTCCCTGCCAGCCCGCATTTCCCCCCAGGCGATTCCCCCAGCGACTCGCGGCCGCAAGTCGCTCCCGAACAGAGACCTGGCCGTACGAGGCGCCCTGCGTCCTGCCGCTCGTCAATGACGAACGGCGGATTTCGCGATCAGATGTACGAGTGGCCGGATCGAGGTTCCGGGGATCCGGATTCGTCGGAGGACGAACGGCGTGGAAATCCGGCCGTACAGAAAGAGGGCGGGGCCGAAAGGCCCCGCCCCAAGAACCGCCGCGCCGGAGCGCGGTTCTACCAGTTCACGCGAACGCCGAAGCGCAGCACGCGCGGCGCCAACACCTGCTGGATGTTGTTGGCGTTGGACGCGTTCTGGGTGCCGCGGATGGCGAGCACCGTCGAGTAGTTGGTCACGTTGAAGACGTCGAGCGACGGCACGAACCGCACCGAGCCCGTCTTGATCGGACGCTCGACGTGGAAGTCGATGTCCTGGTAGTTCGGCAGCCGGCTCTCGCCGACGTTGTCGATGAGTACCGACACCACGCCCGCGCCTTTCGGACGCGACGGGCTCTGCACGAACCGCTCGAACGGGTAGCCCTGACGCGCGTTGTAGAACGCCGACACGTTCACGCCGTACGGCAGCTCGTACATCCCGCTCAGTTTGAACATCCACTTCGCGTTGATGTAGACGTTGCCGATGCCGCTGCCCGAGGTCGGGTAGTCGTACTGGTAGCCGTCGCGCCTGTTGCGGTTGGTCGGATCCTCGACGAGCGCGGAGCCGGTTGTCGAGATGATGCTGCCCGGGAAACTGCCGAAGTTCACCGTCGTGCTGTTGTACGAGAAGCTCGTGTTCGCCATCCAGTGGTTGGCGAGACGCTTCCGGCCCGTGAGTTCGAACCCGCTGTACGCGCGGTTGAACCCCTGGGCGTTGGTCAGCTGAACGATCGTCGGCATCTGGAAATTCGGCTCGTAGTAGGTGACCTGCGGGCACTGCGCGTTCTGCGACGCCGGGCACGCCGACGCCGGCGGCGTGAAGGACACGGGCGAGTAGTCGGCGCTCGTGAGCCCCTGCCGATCGCTCCACTGGAAGTTGCTGTAGCGGCGCCACACGTAGTTGGCCGCCACCGCCAGACCCGCCCCGACCTCCCGGTCCACGCCGACGATCAGCTCGTCGGTCGTGTCGTTCTTGATCGACGGGTCGACCGAGTTGAGCGACTTGGTCGCGGCTGGATTGGTGGCCGACCAGTTCGTGCTGGCCGACTGCGGGTTCGGACCCGAGATGATCTCGTTCGCCTGCGCCCCCTTGTCGCCGTTCGCATCCTCCCACGGATAGCGGAGCGTTGTCGAGCCGACCGGGTTGATCGTCGATGCGAGACCGCCGTTGCCCACCTGCCCGTAGTACCGGGCGAAGTTGGCGCGAACGATCGTCTTGCCGGTCTTCGACAGGTCGTACGTGAAGCCGACGCGCGGCGACAGGTTCTTGAACGTCACGCCCGGATCCGCGCCAGGGAAATTGATCGCGGGCAGCCAGTTCGGCTCGAGCGGGTTCGCCACGATCGTGGCCGCGAGCGCCTGGTCGTGGTTCGTGTCGAAGCGCAGCCCGAGCTGCAGCGTCATCCGACCCCTGGTGAACGAATCCTGCCCGTAGAGCGAGTAGTTCGTCAGGTCGTAGACGCTGTACCCGTTGCGCGTCAGGTCCACCTGGCAGCCGGTGGCCCGCAGCGAGCAGTCGTTCGTCGTCGCCGTCGGGAAGCGCACCGTGGCGTAGCCGCCCGTGCGGCTGAAGGACGTCGTGTTCGAGTCGCGCCAGTAGCCGCCGAACTTGAACGAATGGTCGCCGCCGAGCACGCCCGGCGCGAAGTAGTTCGAGTTGAACGTGACGCTGTTGACGGGGCGGATGAAGATGTTCTGCGCCGCCGACCGGCCGTTGAGGCCGGTCGAGACGATGAGCGTCGGCTGCACGTCCTTCAGACCCGGCTCGTGGAAGTCGAGGATGAAGTTGTTGCCGACGTGCGCCCACTGGACGTCCACGAGCATCCGGTCGCTCAGCACCCACTGGTCGCCGGCCTTGAAGGTCGGGTTCGGCCCGATCGTCCACCACTGCTTCCCGAGCCCGTAGACCGCCGGCACCGCGCCCTGCGGCGTCGTCGTCTCGATCGGGTGCAGGTCGTCGGCCCCGCGGGCGTTGCGGACCTTCTTCGCGAAGTTGTTGAAGACGCTCAGGCGGTTGCCCTTGAAGAGCTGCACCTCGGCCTTGAGGTTCGTCGTCTGCAGCTCGGTGAGGTCGGTGTTGAGGCACTTGTTGACGGCCGCGATGTCGTACGACAGCGGGCTCGCCTTCACCGCGAGACACTCGCTGGTCGGCTTGTAGAAGTTGAGGACGCCGACCTTGATGTTCTGCTTGCCGATGCTGCCCCAGATCCAGGCCTTGCCGCGCTTGATCGGACCGCCCGCCTCGACGCCGTAGTCTTTGACGTTCTGGATCGGGTTGCCCGACGTGGCGCCCTGGTTCCGCATGGCGTCGGTGATGTTCTGCGACTCGTACTTCTCGTCGGTGTAGTAGTAGCGTGACGAGCCGCGGAACCTGTCGCCGCCGCTCTTGGTGACGAGGTTGATCCCGACGCCGCCGGTCTGCTGCGTCACGTCGACGCCGCCGGTGTTGATCGTGATTTCCTGGAACGCGTCGAAGTCGTAGTAGCTGGGCGACGCGCCCGTGGCTGACATGTCGGTGATGTCGACGCCGTCGAGCGCCCACTTGTTGTTGGTGGGGTTGCCGCCGCGCGACACGTAGTTGGACTGCTGGCCCGACATGTTGCCGCCGACGTTCTCGCGATCCATGGCGATGCCGGCCGTCTGCTGCAGGATGACCCAGGGGTCACGCGCCGAGGGAATGGTCTGCAGCATCTCGGTCGTGAAGGTCTGCTTGGTGCCGACCTCCTTGGTGTCCACGATCGGGCTCTCGCCGGTGACCGTGACCGTTTCCTCGAGCGTGGAGACGCCGAGCTGCGCGTTGACCTGGGCGCTGAAGCCGACCGTCACGCGCACGTCCGGGTAGATCACCGTCTTGAAGCCGGTGAGTTCGAACTTCACGCTGTAAGTGGCGACCGTCAGGCGGGGGAACTGGTACGTGCCGGTCGCGCTCGTCGTCGCCGTGAGCGGCTGCAGCAGCGTCGGACCGGTAAGCGTCACCGTGACGCCCGGGAGCACCGCACCGGACTGGTCGGTCGCCTTCCCGAAGATCTCACCCACCTGCGACTGGGAGAACGCGCTGGTCGCCGTCAACGCGAACAGCATCGCGAACCACACGGGCAGTAGCCGTTGCCTCATCCAAGACCTCCTGAGCCCAGAGCTAGAAAATAGTCACAAAAACGAAATTGCAACCGTCTGTAGGCAGGAGATATGCCATTCTTATTTTGATGACTGATAATGGGCTATTCCCATCTCTTTTCCTTGAGATTCTTGGGTTCTCAAGGGACCATTTGCTCTTCAGTAGGGACGAATCTACGGATTTCCGACGTGAACATCCGAAAGGGCGAAGAACGACAATTCTGTGACAAACAGTCGCGCCGGGCCGGACGCGGTGGCAAGAACGATAGTCCGGTGATCGCGCTCCGCGACCGAGTCGTCCGGCGTGAAGGTTCGGCGTCGGTCCCGGTCGAGACGCGCCTATTTCACGTCCGCCGACCAGATGTTGGCGCTCAGGTGCGCCTCCTCGAACACGATCAGGTTGCCTCTCGGCGACCAGGCGGGATCCGACCCGAACGTCGATACCTGGCGCGCCGCACCGCCGAGCGCCGGCATCACCCATACTCCGCCGCGCGTCATCGAGTGGTACGCGACGCGCCGTCCATCGGGCGAGGAGCGGCTGCTGCCGGCGTCGCTGTTCTCGTGGGTATACTTCGACATCGGTCGCGGGGAGATCGTGTTCGCGACCTGGCCGGAAGACTGAAGCCCTCCCGCGACGCGTACCCGACGCTGCGGCTACAATGGCGGGCATGCGCGCAGCCGCTGCGACGCTCGGCGTCGCCCTTGTCGTCCTCGCTCCCGCGCACTCCGCCCCGACGCACCTCGTGGTGCCGGTCTCCGGGGCCGACGCGCGCCGGCCGGCCGAAGTGGCGGTGGCCATCAACCCGCAGTTTCCCGATCAGGTGGTCGCGGTGTCGATCCAGGGCGGACGGCCCGGCACGGCGCGCGTCACCGATTTCGTCTACGTGTCCGACGACGGCGGCCGCACGTGGAAGACCTCGGCGGCAGCGAACCCGCACGGGCGCTCGCAGGGCGATGATGCGATCGCGTTCGGCGCGGACGGCACGGCGTACCACTCGTACATCTCGTTCGACGGCATCCGCGGCGATCGTCCGGCCCGCGCGAGTAGCGGCATCTTCGTGCGCCGCACGCGTGACGGCGTGGCCTGGAGCGAGCCGGTGCCGGTCGTCGATCACGTCAACTCCGCGATCCCGTTCGAGGACAAGCCGTGGGTGTCGGTGGACGGCTCCGCCGGGTCGGCGCATCGCGGCAACGTGTACGTCGCGTGGACGCGGTTCGACGTGTACGGCAGCGAGGATCCTCAGCATCACAGCCACATTTGGTTCTCGCGCTCGCGCGACGGCAGCACGTCGTTCGAACCGCCCGTCCGCGTGTCGGACACGCCGGGCGATGCGAAGGACGGCGACGGCACGGTCGAAGGCGCGGTTCCGTCGGTCGGCGTGAAGGGCGAGGTGTACCTCGTGTGGGCCGGACCGAAGGGCCTCGTCTTCGATCGCTCGCTCGACGGCGGCCACACCTTCGGCGAGGACCGGGTGATCCAGTCGCAGCCCGGCGGCTGGGATCAGCCGGTGCCCGGCCTCGAGCGGCACAACGGCATGCCGGTCACCGCGGTCGACCATAGCCGCGGGAAGCACGGCGGCTCGCTCTACGTGAACTGGATCGACGAGCGCAACGGCGATCCCGACGTGTTCGTCATGGCCTCGCGCGACGGGGGCGCCACGTGGGAGCCGCCCGTGCGCGTCAATGACGACGCGAAGGGCGCGGCGCAGTTGTTCACGTGGATGGCCGTGGATCCCGCGGACGGATCGATCGACGTCGTCTTCCATGATCGCCGCGGCCTCACCGGTACCGACACCGGCGTCACCGTGGCGCGGAGCGTCGACGGCGGCAGGACCTTCGTCAACTACCGCGTCGACGTGCCGCCGTTCGCGATGACCAACGACGTGTTCTTCGGCGACTACAACGCCGTTGCGGCGAACGGTGGGCGCGTGGTGGCGCTGTTCCCGCGTCTCGAGGGCAACAACACGAGGCTGATGGCGGCGGTGTTCCGGTTCAAGCCGGGCACGCAGATCGTGGTGCCGCCGCAGGAGGCCCGATGAGCACGCGCGGATTCGTGTTCGCCGTGGAGACGATCACGGCCGGTGGCATACCGGCGCGCCGCTGACGGAGGCTCCGAAATCATGATCGACCTGTCCCACGCGTTGTTCGGACCGTTCCCCGACTTCCTACGCATCCTGCCCGAGTTCCTCGTGCGCGCGGGCATGGCCGTGTTCTGCGGCGCGCTGGTCGGGCTCGAGCGCGAGCGACGAGGCAAGCCCGCGGGGTTCCGGACCAACGTGCTGATCTGCCTCGGCGCGGCGATCTACATGCAGGTGGGCGAGCTGGCGCTCATGTCGATCAACGGCAAGTCGGTGGATCCGACGCGCATCGCGGCGCAGGTGGTCACGGGCATCGGCTTTCTCGGCGCCGGCACGATCATGCAGGCGCGCGGCTCGATCACCGGGCTGACGTCGGCGGCGACGATCTGGGTGGTCGCCGCGATCGGCCTCATGGTGGGCGCGGGCTACCCGATGCTCGCGCTCATCTGCACGGTGATGACGCTGCTCACGCTGACCGGGCTGTCCCGCATCGAGCCGCTGGTGCTCGGCCGCTGCACGTACGTCCCGGCGGAGTTCGTCTTCGCCCAGGGTGCGCTGCGCGGCGTGGTCGAATCGCGCGCGGTGCTCGTGGAGCACGAGGTCGACCGGAAGCACTTCACCTTCGACAAGCAGCCGGACGGGCGCGTCGTGCTCCAGGTGCGCTACTGCGAGACCCACCCGTCGCACCACCGGTTCCTCGCCCCGATGCTGCGCGTCCCCGGCCTCATCGATGTGCGGCTGCACGGGGAACAGGCGGGCGAGTAGGCGACCGCGCCTCCACCGGTTGGGGCCGACCGCTCGGCGGACATGCGCGCGCTCCGATACGGCATCGCTGAACCGCCTGTCGTCAGGGGAGTTGCGCCTGCATCGGGGCCAACCAGGCACCAAGAACATCGGTCAGTTCCGGAAACTGCGACGCGAAGAGCGTCAGCAGCGGCAGAGCCACGTACACGAGCAGCTTCCCGAGGAACGCTGCGTCCCAATTGATCCGCCCGGCCGGCGAACCGGTCAGACGGCTCAGGAGTTCGTCCCGATCCGCCTGGACGAAGACCGTCAACGCGACGGCACTCAGTACCGCGATATAGAACCAGGCGATGCCTACCATGGTCTGGCGTGACTGCACCGGCACCGAGGCGAGAAACGCGGCCAGCAAAAGGACTCCGACCGTTGCGAAGAGGAGCCCCTGGACCACGCGTGCCAGCGTCTCCCGAACCAACTGCGCCACGGGCAGCACCACGAGTGCCTCGGCCGCCCGGCACCAGCGATCGAGCGGCTCTTCTGTTGTACCAGGCATCAAGTCGGCAATGCGCGTGCGGTGCGGCGAGCGCCGGAACGCAGCCAGCAACGTGCCGGCCCCAGTGACGACTCGGCACCAGTCACCTGAGACGACGGACCCCCGCTTGTCCGAGCAGGCGATCGGCCGTTCCATGTCCTCGAGGATCTCCTCGGTCCTGGCGGCGTCCACGGGTCCCAAGGCGTCCGATACCGTCAGCGTTGCTGGCGCGCCCAGCGTTGTCTGAGCCGTCGCAGTAGGCACGCGCAGCGCGGCGCGCAGCGCACCCGCCTCCACGGAAATCTGCTGCACAGGATCTCGGTGGGGGTACGCTGGTGAGAACCGATCGTGAAACAGCATGCGTGGGACCCGGCCGAACGCCGGGGCGATGGGATCGACGGCAAGCGCACGCGTCAACCGTCGCAGGCGGATCCACAGGTCGGTCGCGTACGCCAGAGACAGACACGCCAAGCCTTCGGCCACGAGCCACGCGCAGATCAGAAAGCCCGTGAGCGGCCACGCATCGACCGTCGAGACCCCGCGCAGGGAGACGAGCACGAATACGGTAGCCACGACGCACCCAACCGCGATCTTGACTGGCAGGGCGAGTTGGCTCACCGGGTGTGTCGTCAGCCCGATGATGTCGTCGCACAAGGATGCGAAGCGGCCCTGCGCGAGCGTCCCGTACGCAGCCTCGTTGCGCACGTCCCGGACGACGGCCGGATGCGTGAGCCGGCGCAGGTGCGCGACCGACCACAGATACAATCCAACGCTGATCACGATGATCGGCAGCGCGGGGGAGATACCGTTGGCGAGATGCGCCGCGCGGTACAGGAACGGGCGCCCCATCGTCGGGTTCGCGAGCAGAAACCACGCAAACCCCGTCCCCATCACCACGGCGGACGCCGACACGACGACTGCGACCGCCCCGGCGACCCGCACGAACCGGCTCTGCCCGCCCAGCAACCATACGTTCCGCATCAGATCGCGCACGGCGGCGGTCAATGCTCCGAACGCGAGGAGCACGAATAGGAGCCCCGCGAGGCCCAGAGCGGCGCCCGCGCGTTCCGCGAACAACACGTCGCTGTCGAGCACGCGCTGCGCCGCCGCCACGAACCACGGCAAGTTGGATTCGCCGCCGAGCGACAGCGTCAGGAGTACGCAGCAACCGGCCTGCACCGGAACCAACGCCAGCAGCGACGTCAACAGGTAGACCTCACGGCCGTCCTTTGCCTGATCCGCCTCGGCCGCGTCGCGCAGCATCCGCCACGCCGGTACGCGCCGGCCGTCCATCAGGCGCCGGATCTCGCCCCGCCACAACCAGACGGATGCATGCAAGACCGAGAGCACCGTCGACATGATCATCAACGCGATGACCCAGAGCGACATAGGGTCGCTCGAGCCGGCGAGATGTGGGTGGAGCTGAGCGCCCTCGACAGCCGACTCGTTTCGCGGCGGCTGGTAGGGGTGCAGCACAGGCGACCGCGACGGCACGGCATAGCGCAACGGCCACAGCCCCTCGCGAGCCACCACCGTCACCCAAATCGCCGGGTACGCACTGCCGCTCGCGTACGGGATTGCGTAGTCGAGCAGCGGTGGCACGTCGGGTGTCAGCGGTTGACCGGCAACCGTGTAGTTCAACAGCGCCAGCGCCGCGTTGTACGTGCCCTGGGCGGCGACCGATTCGAATTGGAGGCGTCGGCGTCCGGTGGACGTCCACCCCTGCACACTGCTGAAGAGCGGGTAAGTGGAGCCGACAATCATGCCGCCCATGAAGCGGCGGTAGTCGGGATGCGCCAACAGTAGGTCGGCTTCCGTGGTGAAGAGCGACACGTTGGGGCTGTACGCGGCAATCCGCTTCGCGAGGAACAGCTTGTCACGCGTGTCCGTGGCCAAGATACCGATGGCTGAGAATCCGTTCCGGCGCAGAGACGCCAGTGCGTCGGCCAGAGACAGATCCGTGGCGGTTGCCGTGGTCTCCGGCGTGAAGGATGGCACGGTATCGGTGGGCGTCACGTGATCCTGGAGCACGAGCGGCAGCACGCGGCCTGGCGTGGCCACGACGGGTGTGGTTGATTCCGTGCTGCGCAATCGGGAGATGTGGAGCGGAAATGGTATGAACGTCACATCCAGTTCGTCGTCCGACAGTTGGCGCAGGGGTGACAGGGCGGCCGTGACACTGGCCAGGCGCCGGGTGAAGCGATTGTCGATCGCCCACGAGGAAGCGGCCACGGGCGCCGGCTGCAGCGCCTCCGGGAATCGCTTGACCACTCGATCCACGCCGCTCGCCCATCCGCTTCCTGTTTCGTGCAGCAGCGCGATCTTCTGCGGCCAGTGGATGGCATTCCGGAAGCTCGTCGAGTACACGGTCTGGAGAACGTGCGCCAACATCACGTCGTCAGGCCACACCGTCGCGTGGTACGTCACCCGCGTGTCTTTCGACAAGCCCTGGAGGCGGGCCTGGTTGTCGGGGCCTGTCGCGCTGCCCGATACGATGCGCACCGCGAAGTCCTGGCGATGCAGCATCGGCGCGATGACACGCTGAAGCGAATCGACCGACCCGGAGAACGAAGGCCCGAGGATACGCACCGGCTTGCTCTTCTCGTCGCGCCTCCGCCACAGGTGCGCGAGGCGCAGTGCCCGACCTAGCGCACCCTCATGGACACCGGTGGTGGCGGTTTCGTATGCCAATAGGACGACGAGCAGGCGATCGACTTGCCCTTCCTTCGGATTCTGGTGCCGGAACAGGATGATGCTCGGGTAGCGCTCGTGCCGCGTCGAGCGAGTGCGTCTCGCGGACGCGTCGGTGGTCGAATCCCAGTCCTGGAACTCGAACCGATCCAGAACGTAGCCACTCGCAGCGGCGGCAGACTGGATGGCGCTGACGACCGGATCGAACTGCCAGCGTGCGTTCGCATCGATCGGATCCGGCACCGTCGCGACGAGGAACTCGGTTTCCGGGGTGGCGGGCGCCAAGTCGACCAGGCGCTCGCGCGCGAGGTCGTCGTGCCTGGCACCGACGTAGCCGGCGACGAATTCCCAGGCGTCTTCCGGCTTGGATCCGGGGCAACTGCCCGGTCCTTCGAAGGCTTGCTGCACCCTCAGCTCGGCCATCAGCCGTGCGCGCACGTTCGGGCCGGTGTCGTGCTTGATGCCCGTGAGCTTCGCGAGCAGCTCCGCGGCGTCGTCGGTTCCGGACCCGACCAGCCGCGTCCCACAGGCGAGAGCGTCACGCCGCAGCGACGACTCGGGATCGATGCCAAGATATTCGGCCAACACGGTCCACTCGGGCCGCTGGGCAACAACGGCGTCTGCCGGCGCCGCCGCGGCCGCAGCCCCCGAAGGCGACGCGGTGCCTCCGCCGCGTCGAGCGGGCCAGTACGCCAACCCGCCGACGAGCACCGCCACCAGCGCCAGCGGCAAGAACGAGTCTTTGTCGCGCACACGCCCTCCACATGTTGGGTCGATAGCGGTTAGACGGACGAGGTGTGCCGCATTCTTCGGAAGCGGCCGATCGAAGGCCGGGAGAACGGTGCAGACGCGTGCGATGCGGATGGGATCGGTCGGTGCCGACGCGCCAACGGCAACGCCTCAGCCGGTCTCGCGTATGATGCGCGCATGACGCGCACCGACCTCGTCCGCTTCCCGTTCTCGCTCGTCCTTCCGCTCCTCGCCGCCATCGGCGTCACGCCGGCCGCGGCTCAGGACGCGCCCGCGAAATACGACCTCGTCATCCGCGGCGGCACCGTCGTCGACGGCACGGGCACGCCCCGATACCGAGCCGACCTTGGCCTCCGCGGCGACCGTATCGTGCGGGTGGATCGCGCCGGCATCGCGCCCGCCGACGGCACGCCGACACTGGACGCCGCCGGTCTCATCGTCGCGCCGGGCTTCATCGATCACCACGCGCACATCCAGACGAACATCCACGAGTACCCGCTCGCCGAGAACTTCACCCGCCAGGGCATCACGACGATTCTCGCGAGCCTGCACAGCGGCGATCAGCCGTGGCCGCTCGACCAGTACATGGCGAGCCTGAAGGTGGCGCCCAACGTCGGGTTCTTCGCGGGGCACTCGTGGGTGCGGACGAAGGTGCTGGGGCTCGAGAACCGCGCGCCGACCTCACGCGAGCTGGAGGAGATGAAGCGGCTCGTCGAGGTGTCGATGCGACAGGGCGCGCTCGGACTCTCCACCGGGCTCGTGTACGTGCCCGCGAACTTCGCGAAGCTGGACGAAGTGGTGGCGCTCGCGAAGGTGGCGGCGCGCTACGGCGGCATCTACGTGTCGCACATGCGCGACGAGGCGACCGGCGTGCTCGACTCGGTGAACGAGCTGATCCAGGTGGCGGAGGAGGCCCGCATTCCCGCCCAGGTCCAGCACCACAAGGTGGTCGGCGGCCCCCAGAAAGGCTGGAGCGAGAAGACGCTCGCGCTCATCGACGCGGCGCGGGCGCGCGGCCTCGACATCACGCTCGACATGTATCCGTACACGGCGTCGAGCACCGGCTCCGGCGTCCTCTTCCCGCAGTGGGCGCTCGCGGGCGGGCGCGAGGCGTTCGCCGACCGCATCCGCGACAAGGAGGCGCGCACGCGCATCGTCTCCGATATGCGGCGCATCTTCGTCAACGAGCGCGCCGGCAACGACTTGGCGAACGTGCAGTTCCGCACCGTGCCCTCCGACCACCGCTATGACGGCAAGACGCTCGCCGACCTCGCGAAGGATCGCGGCCTGGAACCGACCATCGAGAACGGCATCGCGCTCGTGATCGACCTGCAGCTCAAGGGCGGCTTCTCCGCCATCTACCACGCGATGGACGAAGGAGACGTGCGCCGGATCATGCGGCACCCGCTGACGATGTTCGACACGGACGCGGACCCGGTGGGGTTCGGCGTCGGTACGCCCCACCCGCGGTCGTACGGGACGTTCCCGCGCGTGCTCGGGCGGTACGTGCGGGACGAGAAGGTGCTCACGCTCGAGAACGCCATCCAGCGCATGACGTCGATGTCGGCGGATCAGATCGGGCAGCCGGACCGCGGGCGCATCAGGGAAGGGGCGTTCGCGGACATCACCGTGTTCGATGCGGACACGATCGCCGACAGGGCGACGTTCGAGAACCCGCACCAGTTCTCGGTCGGCATCCGCCACGTGGTCGTCAACGGCGTACCGATCGTGCGCGAGGGCGCGCTGACCGGCGAGAAGCCGGGACGGGTGCTGAAGGGACCGGCACGAAAGCGCTAGTCGAAGCGCTAATTGAGCCTGTCCCCATTTCGGCGCCGTTAATTAGGCCTGTCCCCATTTCGAAGCAGGGAGAGCAATAAGTACGCAAGGACTGCGACGAGAAGGGACGGCACCGTGCCACCCCAGCCGCGGCAGAGCCAGAAGGCGGCGACGCCCATCAGCGTGGCGGTCACGCCGATCGCGGTCGCGCCGCCACGACCATACGGGCCCGACCGCGCGTAGAGCGCGTCGACGTCGGGCGTGCGCCGCAACAGCATGTAGTGCGCGAGCAGGACGCCCCCGACCGGGACGAACACCGCTCCGAGCACCACCGTGAAGTCCGCGTAGCGCGTGAGCCACGTCGTGGAGAAGAGCGACAGGGCGGTGCCGATGAGCCCGATCGACCAGATGACGGCGCTGTCGCGCGCGCGGGGCACCAGGCTCTTCCACGCGAGCCCCGACATGTAGATGTTGACGAAGTTGGTCGTCAGCGTCGCCAGCGTGAT
>ORMF010574621.1_pt1 | contig 14606 bp, 12 predicted proteins | sample 1779871 | NCBI WGS metagenome assembly ORMF01 (sample SAMEA104232316, study PRJEB22302) | groundwater metagenome | biome: forest; feature: aquifer; material: groundwater | place: USA | collected 2011-08-07 | depth 5.4 m | reverse complement strand
TTCTTATCAACATTTTATAAAAAAATTATATCATATTACTTATTATAAATACAATACATTTAATGTTTTTTCAATTCCAAACCAAAAATTTCCATCAAGTGTTACATTAAGAAGAAAACATGGAATTTTTTCGATTAAAGTAACTGAGTTATTAAAAATAAAAGTAGTCAAACCTCTTCTTTCAATTTCTGATGAACGATTAAAGTAAGCCGACATAGGATCAGTTAATGATGATTTTATTTTGATAAGTTTTCTTGTAAAGGATATGCTTTTAACATTATCGTTTTTTGCCTGTTTTATAAAAAAAATACCAGATAGAGGTACTGAATAAAATGAATTAACGCTGCTCTGTTTTCTTTCCCATATATAATCACTCCATGTTGGCATAGGGTGTATATTATATCCACCATTTTTGTTTTTTATAATTAGCGCATTGTCGTCAGAATGAGCAATCCATGGTGTAGGCACGCGATTATAACAAGTAGATTTTCCTGTTCCTCCTGAAGCAGCAATAGCAACTCCATTTCCTCTTAATTCAAGGAAAGCACAATGCAGAATACCACCTCCGTTTTTAATATAATACATGTAGATGTGTCTCATTACTGCAGCCATTGTAATTATTGATATTTCATTGTTATCCAAGAAATCAATATTTACTTCCATATATGAAATATCTGAAGATTCAGAATACCATAATGAATATGCTGCGCTTTGCTTTCTTTGATGCCATAGATTTCCTTTACAAAAGGAAGGAACCTTTTTTTTATTTAACGAAGTAAAAATTATCTTCTTATCGCAATTATCTATAGTATCTTCTTTCAAAGTAAGTATAGATGATAACTTTTTGAGCCAGGTATACACTTTGTCATCAGAAGTATAAAACCCCCACTTCAGAGCATCTGATAATGTCAAATAAAAGCCTTTACAATTGCTTCTCATTCAAGTCTACTCCATCGAAAAAAAATCTTTGTAACATACGTTTTGCATTAACTCATTATGATTACCAAAAAGATAATTTTGGTTATCTATGAGAAAAAGAACTTTATCAGAATGATTTACGGTAGAAAGTCTATGTGTAATTATAATCACTGTTTTATTTTTAAAAACAGATGATATTGAATTATAAATAGACTTCTCTGTCGGATTATCTATAGACGCTGTTGGTTCATCCAATATGTAAATATCTGCATCTTTGACAAGCGCTCTAGCTATTGATAAACGTTGTTTTTGCCCTTCTGATAGGTTAGCTCCACACTCAGCAACCTCAGTATGGTACCCACAGGCAAGTGAATTTATAAAAGAATCAATTTCAGAAATTTGACATGCTTTAATCACATTTTTTTCTGATGCATTTTCATTTCCAAGTAAAAGATTATATTTTATTGTTCCTGACAATAACTCTGTTTTCTGAGAAACATATCCGATTCGTTCACGCAAAGATCTAACATTAAGTTTATTAATATCTTTATCATCAAAATATATTGTTCCTGATGTTGGAATGTAAAATCTCATAATCAAGCTTATCAATGTAGTTTTTCCTATTCCACTCAAACCAACGACAGCAAGATGTTCTCCTTTCCTCAAAGGAAAAGATAAGTTTTTAAAAATATATTCATCTTTTATATAAGAAAAAGATAAATCTCTAAATTCTATATTTCCATGAAGAAAATTAATAAAAATGCCATCATTAACATTCATTTCTGGAACGATATTATATAGTCCAGATACTCTCTCAAGAGAAGCTCTCGCCTGGGCAAGCTGATTCGCAAAACCAGAAATATACATTGCAGGACCATAAACATATCCTAAGTAAGCTAGGTATGCTACAAGAGAACCTATTGACCATTCGCCCTTAATTATCCAATATGAGCCAAAAATTAAAGTAATTAGTTTAGCTAATCCAGGAAGCAGTTGAACAATATTTGAATAAAGTGCATTAAGGACAACAGACTGGTTCTGAATATCATAATTCTTATTCAGTTGTTCTGAAAATAAATTTTTTGTTCTATTTTCTCTAGAAAAAGATTTTATCAATATTGCCGATGATATAATTTCTTGTAAAAAAGAAGAAAATGTTGCACTTCGTTCTTTTGATTTATGACTGAGAAAATAGTTTCTTCTTGCAAAATATTTTGAAATAAAAATAGGAATTGGAAGCGAAATTGCAATAGGGATGGCAATCCTCCATTCTAAATAAAAAAGGAAAATAATTCCTCCAACAAGCTTAATTGACTGAAGAATAATCTCACTTATAGCTGCTGAAAAAAACCAACTCACACTAGTTACGTCAGATGTAAGTCTATTCAACAAATATCCTCTATGCATGTTGTCAAAAAAAGATTTAGGAAGAGAAAAAACTCTATCAAAAAGATTATTTTGAATCATTATTGTAACTTTTTGGTTAAATCTAGTAGAAATAAAAGTTTTTATTTGACTAAAAATTGCACTCGCCACATAAACAATAATCAAGAGAGCAATTACAGGGCAAAGCATAGAAAGATTTTTTTTTAAAAGTACATCATTAATAAGGTACCTCATTATCATAGGAGCAGGAAAAGTAAGAACAGATGCCACTAAAATAAATACAAGAGATAGTAAACCAAGCGTCCATTGCTCTAATATGCAAGGAATTATAATTTTAATATTATCTCTTATTCTTCCGTATTTATGATCAGATGAAATTAAATCTTCAGGTAATTCAGTTTTTAGTGATTCTCGTAAATATTTAATCCATTCATTCATATTCAAATAGTTACTTAATTTATATCTTAATTAGAATTAGGAATTATACGTGATTTTGGAAATAATCCAGCCTTGTATGCTTCTGCACAGTACCATTGTGGACCAAATAAATTTTGAATCCTGTAATAATTCATTGCTATACATGTACCAAGACACTATTTTTTCATGACACAGTCACCGCAAATACCTGTCAACGTTGAAGGTAATCCACTCCTAATATTATTTAAAAAATGGTATTATTCCATTTGTCTCAATAATAAGTTTTAGATTTCTCTCTCTAATAAAATTTAAAATATCTGCAATATAAGGGTGAAGAAACGGCTCACCACCTGTTAGCTTAACTGAATCTATACCAAGCCTTTCACCTTGCAATATTATGCTTTTAAAAACTTCTAGTTTTAGATGAAAAATGGTTATGTTCTTTTTGAAATTTAGGTGCTATCCCACAATGCTTACATTTAAGGTTGCATTCTTCTATTAAATAAAAATAAATTGCATTAAGTTGATAACCATATTCAGAAATATCAATTTTTTTGTCAAAATCTGACATAATTTGCTTTTTCATAAAATATTATACTTAAAGTATGTTAAATTTATGCCGTGAAATTTTTATAATTGAGTGTGTGGCAATGCTGTGCAATACCTAAATCTCAAAGCCGTATGAGTATAGAACATAAAGATCAACAATCGCTACTTCTTAAATACAGCTTGATGTAATATTTAGTTCTACGGTCTCAGGAGTTTTCATTATCTACATTTTTCGTATCCTACAAGGCCATATTTTTCAAGATCTTCTATAAAATCCTTAACATGCATAGAAACTTCAGTTGAGAGTTCATCTTCACATTCCTTTTTTAAATTCTCAACTATGTCATCTACATTATTTCTTCCATTAATCATTTTCCAAATAAAACACCCTATTTCATCCAGAGCATAAGTTTCATTTGAATCTGGATCAAAAAGTATAGCGCAGTTATCAAACTCTTCTCTGTACACGATCATAGGATTAGATATCGGATAGGTTTTGTTCATAATTGTTCACCATAGGTTTATTTAGCCAACTTTGAATATCATTATAAGAATCTAATGCATTCATGTTAACTCTTTTAGTTTTCATTAAAAAATATATTTTTGAATATTTTATAAAAATATCATAAACCTTTAGCAAAAGCCATAATTTATCAGCAAAGGTCCCTTTTTTTATTTTATAATAAGATACAAAATTCCTTTTTTCGCTACGCATATTCACAAAATATTTTATCTTCTCTCTTAATGTTCTTCTAAAAATAAAAGTTAAAAACTTATCTTTTTCAGTCGTTGAATCCATTGAGCAGTTTAAAAAGGTTTTGCATAGAGAATTTTTTATACTCTCGCTTAATTCACTGGCTTCTATTTTTTCAATAACAATTGGTTCAAAATTAAGATTGAAGTATTCTTTTAGTAAATAAATCGATGCAGCTAGAGGCTTTTCCACTTTCCACAGTTTAGCTCTTTCAAACAACTCATTAAAATTAACATCATTCTTTTTAAAGATAAAATAAATATCAAAGAGCTGAAGAACCATCTGTTTAAAGTTATTTTCGCTTATATGTATAATTAATGTGAGTATCAGATCAATAGTGTCCAATCTGTAAGATAAGTTGTTAAAAGAAAAATTAGAATAAGACCTAAGCCATACATCTTCACGATATCTTCCATTTAATTGATACAAATGAGAAAATGGTGACCAGTGTATTTCAACAGGAATTTTTTTATAACCTGTAAACGTTGGAAGATGCTTCAAATAGAAGTCTTCAGGTTTGAATGAACTCTTTAAGTGAGTTGTATAACCTGCATCTGAGAATAATTTGATAGCTGCATTAAGATCGTCAAGTGTAAGTAAAATATCTATGTCGTTCATAGGTCTTATTGCAGGATGAGGATACAAATTTTTTGACAAATATGCCCCTTTTAACAAAATGAACTTAATATCAGCGCTAGCAAATAAATTAGATATTTTGATGAGCTCACTCTCTCTTTTAAGATAAAGCCCTGCTGATTCGCGAAAATATTTAGAAAGCTTTGATTTGAATTGCAGTGAAAAACTATGCGTAAGCGAATTTGATGAACTCATTTTCCAGTAAAAAAATGGAATTAATTTAAAAAAATACAGAAAGTCAAAAATTTTATTCTCATATTCCAAAGATGAAATTTCATCTATGTGTACGTTTTTATCAATATCTTCTGAAGATAAAAAATTAATGACAAAGGTTGCAATCGAATAATTATCCATTAAAAAAACAGCTATTTTTATTTAAAATTAAGAGTAACCAACCCGAATGAAAATAGGTGAAATAAAGTCAAACTTTTTTGAAACAAACTCCAATTATCTAGATAAATATAATTTTAACAGAAAATCAGAAAAAAAAAGTAGGCCTACTGGATATAAAAAAATAGAGTAAAGTCAGCGATCGAATCAAAGCTGTTTTGCTTTCTAATGAAGGTTAGAAGCAATCCAAAATAGCACAATCCTTAAAAATTAATGAAAATATAGTTTATCTTCATTTGAATGATTATATCAATTACATTAAATAACTGACCTTAGCAGTTATCATTTATTATTTCATCTCCCGCAGAGATGCCGAGTATACAAAAATTTATTTTCGTTTGTTTCGAGTTTTTCGTAACATCAGTTAAATAATTTCAAATATTAGCTCGTGTCTAGCAACATACCTTTTATCATTAATAAATCATATTGATTGTCCAAGAAAATGGAGCTGCTGAGTTTTGACAGAACAAAGCCGCACTTTTATTAAACTGTTTTCGAACAGGTTAGGGATGTTAATATGGAACTTTGCCTTGAGTTCTCTTCCAATAATTAAATGCATCAAGAGAGTTTGGGCAGCTTGATTGATAGACATCTCTATCCGTTCTTTCTTTATATGGAAGTGCCATATTGTTATACATTGATTCATCGTCAAATGCTACGCCCTGTGCTGCAGCATCATATCTTGTGGCGGCAAAAACTACTACAGGGATATCTGCCCACGATATGGCAGCATAACACATAGGACAAGGCTCAGCATTTACATAGATTTCACAGTGAGAAGTTTCACCATTTTGAGAAAGTTTAGATTCTCCTTTTTTGATATTATTTAAATTTATAACACCTAATTCTTTACAAGCAGCTCTAATTGTAGTAACCTCTGCGTGTGCTGTAGGATCTGACCACTCTGTGACATGATTGTGATTTCTCCAATACCTAAGAACTTCTCCTGTTTTATCATCAATTTGAACAATAACAGCTCCAAATGGACCTCCTTTATTTTGAACAGAAATTAGAGCCTCTTCACATGCCATTTCAACCCATTTGTTATATTCAACTTCTATACCTATATATCTATAATCAGCCTTAATATTATATGTCTGACATGGAAGATTTTTTTCCAAGGTTTTATCTTCCAATGTAAATTCTGGAGTATAACCACTCCATGGCTGAATATAATATGGATTCTCGTCTAATTTAAATTTAGATGGCACGCCTTCATACTCTTCTCCACCGTTAAAAGATTTAATATGCGTATACTCTGGATTGTATGGATAACCAAAAATTTGTGTTTCTTGACTGTCAGCAAAAAGTGAAAATGTGCCTAAAATTACAACCAGAGTTGTTAAAATTTTAGCATAACGTGGAAACATAAATACCTCCGCGAATTTAAGTTAAACCGTTTTGTTCTAACGGATAATATCTAAATTCTACAGAAAAATTATAAAAAAAACAATAATTGTCAGTAAAATATATTTAAGGAATTAAGGAATTAAAAACTTGCATGGTTAAATAGATATTTATATGACTATTTTTGCGACAGTCATCCATTTTCTTACGGAATTTATAAGATAAACTGAGTCAGCGCTTAGGAGTATATCTTTAGTTACTGTTTTTTCTGTTACATCCCCTTTATCTATTAGATATTGTCTAAATGTTCCATTTAACAAACCGCTCTCGATTGACGGGGTAAAAAGTTTATTGTCGATTTTTATCACAATATTGGCAATAGAAGATTCAGTTACTTCACCTCGTTCATTGCAAAAAATAACATCATCATATTTTGAGTTGCATTTTTTATAATTTTCATAGAGTGTTCTATTGGTTGTTTTGTGATACAAAAACAGATTATCCAACGATACTGAGTTTGGCAATAATTTAAGAATAAGTTTATCTTTTTTTAACGAATCAGTAAGTTCGCTAAATTCAATTTCAAAAGTTCCACATTCTTGAAGAATTAGCTTAACTTTCAAGGACAATAAAGGAAATAATTTTGATCGTTTTTCTAATTCATCTGTCACTTTTTTAATTCTAAACTTAAAATCGAAATATTCAGCAGACTCTTTTAATCTTTTCAGATGATAATCCAAAAGGAAATATCCAGAATCAGGAGCCCATAATATAGTTTCAAAAAGATTAAATTTTTCTCTTTTTTCAGTCAAAAATTTAGTCTTAATTCTGCACTCTTCAAACTCATCTCTATCTGTAGAGTCCCATACAATCCCGCCTCCTACACCATAAACAGCTTTATTGTGTTTTTTATCAATGGCAACAGTGCGTATCGCCACATTAAATTGAGCCTTTTTATCAGGTGTCAAAAAACCAACAGCACCTGTATAAATACCACGTGGAGTTGATTCCAAGTTTTTTATTATCTTCATGGTCGATACTTTTGGAGCACCAGTTATTGAAGCACATGGAAAAACAGCATTTAATATATCTAAAAGAGATAATTTAGAAATAGAAATTACAGTTGAAGTCATCTGCCAAACAGTTGGATATTTTTCAACTTCAAAAAGCTTAGGAACTCGCACACTGCCTGTTTTTGAAATTTTTCCAAAATCGTTTCTAATCATATCAACTATCATGAGATTTTCCGCTCGGTTTTTTTCTGAATTCAAAAGCCATTTTTTTTTATCTAAATCTTCCTGCAAGTTACGTCCTCGTCCAATAGTACCTTTCATTGGTTTTGAGGTTAACATTCCATTATCATAGGTGAAAAAAAGTTCAGGCGATGCAGAACAGACTGCAAAATCTTCAGTTTCTATAAATGTCGAATAACTTGCCTTTTGATTCGTGCATAACTGTTGAAAAAAATCCAAAGCTGGAAAATTGAAATCTGCATACTGCCTCATAGTATAATTTACCTGATATGTATCCCCTTCTTTAATACTATTTTTTATTGAGGCAATTGCACTATTGTATATATCCTGCTTCACAGAAGAACTCCAAGAGATGAAAGGCGTAGCTGACGAAAAATCAGAAAAAGTAAAAGGAACAGCATCTTTAAATAATCCAAACCAAACAAGCGGAAGGCTGCCATCTCCTTGATTAACTAAAAGCGAAGAATCAAAAGCAGGTGAGGCATCATAAGAGATAACCCCCCCTGCAAACAGACTATATTTATTTACATAACTTTCTACTTTTGAAATGACGTTACATACTTCTGAAATACTGTTTGCAGAAATTATCTCAACTGGATTTTTTAACTCAATCCATTTACCAGTAAAAGAATTTTGAACAATAAATTTAACCATCACTATTCTATATTCTGAATCTGTTCTCTTATTTTTTCTGCTTCTGTTTTAAACTCTACCACGTAATGAGATATTTCACTATTTAACGCCTTATTGCCAAGCGTATTTATCTCACGAAAAATCTCCTGTGCAAGAAAATCGAGATTCCTTCCGATTGATTCTTCATAGCTTTGCAATAATTTATCAAACTGTTGAAAATGGCTTTTCAGTCTTGTAATTTCTTCTGAAACATCGCATTTATCAGAAAAAATTACAAGTTCACGAGTTAATCTGTCATCATCCAAAGAAAATAGATTTTCTCTTTCTATCTTTTCCTTAAGCTGTTTTTTATATATTTCAGGCAAAGATTTAGAAATCGGTTCAATTTGTGCCAAAAGTTTAGAAAGATGAAAAATTCGCTTTACAATATCCTCTTTTAGGAAAGCCCCTTCTATACCTCTAGAACTATTAAATTTTTCCAACGCTGAATCAAAGGTATCATAAAGAACTTTTAAGTTTTGTTCAGTTAATTTTAATGGCTGCATTTCACTAATTACATTGGGAAGTTTTAAAACATCAATGGCGGTAACTCTTGACGAATCACCTATAAGCTCCTGAAGTTCTAGAACTCTCTTATAATAAGCTGCAGCAAGGTCTTTATTAAAATTTAGTGAACTATTTAAAAGTTCACCCGAAACATTAATTGAAATCTTTACAGAAATTGTCCCTCTGCTTATTTTTGATGAAAGAATACGTCTAAGATCAAGTTCGTGTTCATAAAGTTCTGCTGGAATCATTAACTTTATATCCAACTGCTTTCTGTTAACTGCTCTCAACTCAACAGAAAAAGAAACACCATCACAGAAATTACTTTCACTCAGCCCATATCCTGTCATGCTCCGCATTATAAACATCCTTCCTTATTTGAATAAATTACGTTTAATGAGATATTCCTGCATTAACAGGATCATCATTCTCCGACATTGCCTTTTTAATCCTTGTCATCATCTCGTCTGCAGGCAGGCTCATTTTTGCTGCTAAAATACTACAAATAACACTAGCAGCTAAAAGTATTCCTAACTCAACAGGCGTACTTAACATATCATGTCCACCGTAGCTGCCATCATAAGAGACAAAACCAACAGATGCAAAATATATCCACAACCATATTGATTGTTTAAAATTAATTGGAAACCTCTCTAAACGCTTCTTTGAAAACCTGTAAGCAAACATGAAAACAAGCCCTATTGCGATAGTTACACCTGCACTCAAAACCATATCCCACCCGCACCAATAAATCATCAAACTGCATGCGAACATTGCGATTACAGACCAAAGTCTACCAAATGGAAGCTTAAATGGTCTTATCATATTGGGAAGTCTCTCTCTCATTGTATAAAGATTTACTGGTCCGATAAGATATGAGAGTGCAAACAATACCGTTATCATTGTGGCCATATTATCCCAACCAGGAAAAATTGCAAAAATAAGAAAACCAACAACAAAATTTAAACAGACAGCAAAAATAGGACTATCATTTGAATTTAGCTTTGAAAACGGAGCTGGCAAATAACCATTTTTACTCATCCCATAAAGCGATTTTCCTGCACTGCTGAAATACATAAGCCCTGCAGCAACAGGAGCAATTATAGCACCTGCATATATAAGAGGAACCAGCGAATTGAGATGATACTTAAAGGCTATCGAAGCAAAAGGTCCAAGTTTTGCAGAAGAATTAAGCTCACCCCATCCATGTGCAAGCGATGCTGTAGAAACAGAGCTTAAAAAAGCAAATTGCAAAAGAAGGTAAATTACAAGACAGATAACTACAGAACCTACAATTGCAATTGGAAGTGCCTTTTTAGGATTTATTGCCTCACCTGCCATTTCTGCTGCAAGCTTAAAGCCATTAAATGCAAAAATTATGCCCCCAGCAGCTATAGCCATAAATACGCCATGCATGCCAAAAGGCTCGAATGGCTGTCCTCCAGGATGCGCGACTACATTAAATGAACTAAAGAAATAAGACAGTATAATAATAGACACTGCTATTGGTATTATAATTTTAATAATGGTTATAATGCTGTTAATTCGCAACAGCCATCTAAGCGAATAAAAATTCAGAACGCTGAATACTAAAAGCATTATTGCTGCAATAGAATATCCCATCACTGTTAACGAACCGCTATGATGTGCTAATTGGGGGAAATAAACTGCAAGGTATTGAATCATTGCCTGAACCTCTGCAGGAGCATAAATCAGATAACCCAACCATATAATCCAAGCAAAAACATAACTCACTAACGCTCCATGAGTAAAATGAGGAATTCGCGAACTTGATCCTGTAACAGGAATCATTGTACATATTTCCGCAAAGACAAAAGCTATAACAATTACCATTACGCCTCCAATTACCCACGCTAAAATAGCAGCAGAACCTGCCAAAGAGGCTGAAAAGGCTGAAGCAAACAGCCATCCTGAACCTATAATTGCACTCATTGAGGCCAGCAATAATCCATATGTAGGTATATTTCTTTTCATCTATCTCCCTTTATTTTTAACTAAAACCAAAATTAAAATTCTCTAGTCAAAACAGCCCTTATTTTTTCAAGAGCCCAATCTATTTCGTTTTTCTGAATAACCAAAGGTGGGGCAAATCTTATCACATTGTCATGCGTCTCTTTACACAAAAGCCCTTCTGACATAAGTTTTTCACAAAATCTTCTAGCTCCGCCAGCCTCTTTATGAAGTTCAACTCCAATCAAAAGCCCTTTACCCCTGACCTCTTTAATATGTCTGCTATTAATTTTTTTTAACTCATCCATAAAATATGGACCTAGGTTGGCGGCATTTTCTATCATTCCTTCTTCAACCAAAACTTTTAATGCGGTTCTTGCTACTGCACATGCCAATGGGTTTCCACCATAAGTACTTCCATGGTCGCCAGGGTGAAAAATACCAAGAACTTCCTTATTTGAAAGAACGGCAGATATTGGATAAAGCCCGCCAGACAATGCCTTCCCAATCAAAGTAACATCTGGAGTTACCCCATAATGTTCTTCAGCAAAAAGCTTCCCTGTTCTTCCCAATCCAGTCTGAATCTCATCTGTAACAAAAATTACTTCATTTTTTGTGCAAATCTCACGCACTTTTTTCAAATAGTCTTCGGGAGGAACAATTATCCCTGCCTCGCCCTGAATAGGTTCTACGATAAATGCAACTGTATTTCTAGTAATAGCAGCTTCAAGGGCTTCAGCATCGCCGAATTTTACGATTTTAAAGCCTGGAGTAAAAGGTGCATAACCATCCCTATATTGTGCTTCAGTACTAAATCCAACGATTGTCACAGTTCTTCCATGAAAATTATTTTCACAAACAATTATTTCAGCCATTCCGTCTGGAATTTTTTTGTATTTATATCCCCATTTCCTAACAGCTTTAATTACAGACTCAACGGCTTCCGCTCCGCTATTCATAGGAAGAACCATATGCGAATTTGTCAACTCACAAATTTCCTTGTAAAATGGACCAAGCTGATCGTTTCTAAATGCTCTTGATGTCAAACTGATTTTTTGAGCCTGCTCTATCAATGTTTTTACAATCTTTGGATGACAATGTCCTTGATTCACAGCAGAATATGCAGAAAGACAGTCCATATATTTCTTACCGTTAATATCCCAAACCCAAATCCCCTCACCTTTGCTCAAAATCACATCAAGAGGTTTGTAGTTTTTTGCACCATAAAGTTCCTCAAACTGCATACAATCATGTGCAGAATAAGACGTTAATTCCATAATTTCCTCCACTTTAATAAGTTAATTATAAATTACTTTTTAATGTAATGTTTTTTCAAATCTACGCTTAATTTTTCTATTGAATATCTCAGCATTACCCTAGGCATTTTGCTGTAATTCCTATTCAGAAATGAAATCAGAATTCCCTCATCTCTTTTGCCTATCTCTCTAAGCATCCAGCCTACAGCTTTCTGCACCATGTCTTCACGATCTTCTACAAGATATTCAGCTATCATCAAAGCCAAAGCAAATGAACCTCGCCTTATAAAGAAAAGTGTAGCCAAAACAGCAATTCGTCTCTTCCAAACCTTCTTTGATTTTGCCAACTCGAACAAATATTTTTCTTCCTCATTATGATTATAAATATAACTGCCTACAATTGATGGTGCCGAGACATCAACCAAATCCCAGTTATCAACATGTTCACTATATTTTTTATAAAAAGAGTAAAAAAAACTTTTTAACTTTTCATCAGCTGAAGAATAAAGATGAGTTAATAAAATTAATGCCATTAACCTTTCTTCATGATACTTGGACTGAATAAGTTCCCGCACATCTTCCACGCTGACATTCTTAAACTGTGATGCTATTTTACGTATGTCAGGTACTTTTAATCCTAAAAATTGATCAGGCTCATCACCTGCTGCTCTATCCGCCTTGAAATATTTTTGCAAAAGAAAAGATTTTGATGTATCGGCCTTATTACTGAGCAATGTTTTAATTTCATCAAGAGCTTTCATAACAGCACTGAAGTTTTAAAATTTAAAAATTTCATAGAAAAATATCTTCTTATTGAACTTTATACAATATCCTTTTAAAAATCCACATAAAAGAATTTTTAACATCACAGTAAATGTTATGAGACTTTTTTAAAAAAACCTTAGTAAAGGCAATTAATCAGAACTAAATTAAAATTATTGTAAAAATCACATCTTAATAAAATTAATAAAACAGTAACAGAAGAGGAATATTATGAGCTCTTTTAAGTTGAAAAAACTTGCAGCAGATAACGTAAGATTACTTTCTGCAGACGGCGTACAACAAGCTAATTCTGGTCATCCAGGCATGCCTATGGGATGCGCCGACTTTGCATTTACATTATGGTATAAATATATGAAGCACAATCCAATGAACCCAAGTTGGATTGGCAGAGACAGATATGTTCAATCAGCTGGACACGGTTCAATGTTAGTTTATTCTCTTTTGCACCTTTTTGAGTACGGACTTCCGCTTGATGAACTGAAAAAATTTCGTCAATGGGGAAGCCTTACACCAGGACATCCAGAATATGGGCACACAAAAGGAATCGAAATAACTACAGGTCCATTAGGCAGCGGACTTGCATCAGCTGTAGGTATGGCAATGGAAGCAAAAAGATTCATGGCTTCAACAGGGCTCGACAAATCACAACTTTTCGATGACAGAAAAATTTATGTAGTAGCTGGTGATGGTTGCCTTATGGAAGGATGTTCGCACGAAGCCTCAGCATTAGCAGGCCATTTAAAACTTGATAACATCGTTCTTTTTTATGACAGCAATTCTATAACAATTGAGGGTGCTACCTCTCTTGCATGCAGTGATAATACTGAAGAAAGATTCAATGCATATGGCTGGAGAGTTTTAAAAATAGAAAATGCAAACTGCATTGAAAATGTAGAACAGGTGATGGATAAAGCCGTAATTTCCGACGGCCGCCCTACAATAATTATAGGAAAGACAACAATTGGTTTCGGCTCACCTAATAAAGCTGGAACGAATTCGGTACACGGAGAACCTTTAGGAAAAGAAGAATTGTCACTAACCAAGAAAAATCTAGGTTTCCCAGATGAAATGTTCTATATCAATCCCGAAGTAAAAAAACTGTGCAGCGACAGAGTAACAGAGCTGCAAAAACAAGCAGCTGAATGGGATAGAAGATATAATTCATTCTTAGAAAAAAATCAAAAAGCAGCAGAATTGATTTCCACACTATATCATAAACCAATTCCAAAAAACTTACTTAGTGAACTGTTAAAAGCAGCTCCAATAGACAAACCAAATGCGACAAGAGCATCAGGAAGTCAAATATTGCAAAAAGCAGCAGAATTAATCCCAGCACTTGAAGGAGGAGCTGCAGATTTAGCACCATCTACCAAAACACATGTCAAAGCATCAGGAGATTTTGAGTGTAACTCATACGCAGGGAAAAATTACCATTTCGGAATTAGAGAGCTTGGCATGGGACTCGCGGCAAACGGAATGGCTCTATACGGCACATCTATTCCATACACTTCAACATTTTTAGTTTTTTCAGACTATATGAAGCCTGCAATCAGATTGGCTGCAATACAAGGCCTGCACACAATTTATGTATTTACGCACGACTCTGTTATGGTCGGAGAAGACGGACCTACGCATCAACCGATAGAACAGCTTATGATGTTGAGATCGATTCCAAATGTAACTGTTTTAAGACCTGCAGAAGCCGTAGAAACAGCTCATGCATGGGATATGGCACTTAAAGCCAAAAATCCAGTTGCCATAGTTCTT
>ORMF011098218.1_pt1 | contig 14607 bp, 7 predicted proteins | sample 1779871 | NCBI WGS metagenome assembly ORMF01 (sample SAMEA104232316, study PRJEB22302) | groundwater metagenome | biome: forest; feature: aquifer; material: groundwater | place: USA | collected 2011-08-07 | depth 5.4 m | reverse complement strand
GCTCGCTTACGATCCGTTGCAGCTCGGCCAGCGCGGCGTCGGAAATCTGCCGATTATTTGCCAAGTAAAGCATGACGGGTGATACGGAGCCGCCGAGCGTGCTCTCAACAAACGTGCGGATGAGCCGCTCCAGGACCTCCGTTTGCGCAACACGGGGTTCGTATAGATAGACTCCGTCCAAGCGCTTGCGGCTAATGAATCCTTTTTGCCGGAGGCGCTCGATGACGGTCAAGATCGTGCTGCGGGAGAGGCCTTGGGTGCGCGCATATTCATACGCAACGTCCCGTGCGGCGACAGGAGCGCGCTCGTGAATAAGGCGGAATACGGACAGTTCCTGTTCGCCGAGAGGCTGATCAGATTTACGGGAGGCGCTCATGAGTCAATTCTACAACTGTAGACACGTTTTACGCAAGTAGACAGATGATTCACGTTATTAGGATTTACCAAACGCTGTAAAGCCCGCCGCCATAGGTGCCGACGGGCTCCATCCACGGACCTTTGATTACGGAGTTACGAGAATTGCCGCGGTCTTAGAGTTTCCGTAAGTCGCAGTCACTTTGACGGTCACATTCTGCGTGACCTGATTTGCCCTGAATGTAAACTGACCACTCGATTGCCCGGTGGGGATGAGTACCGAAGGCGGTATGGAGCCTCCGGGGGTTGCGTTCAGCGATACGTTCGCGCCGCCCGTCGGAGCGGGGCCAGTGAGAAAGACCCGGCCGGTGGCCGTGGTCCCGCCATGGATCACAGTGGGAGTTAATGTAACGGAACTGAGCGACGCCGCTTTGATCGCCAGCGTTGCGCCCTTGCTCGCTCCGCCGTAGGTTGCAGTTACCATGGCAGAGGTGTCGGCGGAAACGGCGCGTGTTGTGACATTGAAGGTGACGGAATTGGACCCGCCCGGCACCACGACGGAGGAGGGCACAGTGGCTGCGGACGGATTAGAATTGGATAGGACGACCGATGCCCCGCCGGGCGGGGCCGGTCCGGTGAGCGCGACCGTACACTTCGACACGCCGCCTCCTGTAACGCTCGCGGGCGCCAGTGCCACCGAGCTAACCATCAGGGAAGATATCCGAAGCAGCGCGCTTGCGGCGGCGCCCTCGTAAGTGGCCGTAATCGATGCTGTCTGGCTCGATCCCACCGAGATGGTTTGTATCTGGAACGACCCGTATGTCTTGCCGGGCTGTATCGTGAACGACGTCGGAACAATGGCGGCCGGGTTGCCGCTGGATAAGCTTACGTTCAATCCCTCGGGCGGCGCTGGACCGCTGATCGTTACCGTTCCCGTCGCGGGCGAGCCGCCGATGACCGTCTGGGGACATATGCTGAGAGAGGTCGGGACCGGCGTATGTACGATCAAAGTCGCGAACGCCCGCGATCCCAGGAGGCCGGCCGCTATCTGTACCGGCCGGGTGACCGCGACCGGCATGGGGAAGATGTAGAACGTGGCAGAGCGCCTGCCTTCCTGAATGGTAATGCTGGGAGTAACCGATGCAACCTTGGGGTCTTCGCTGATGAGCTCGACCACGGTATCCCTCTGCGCCGGCCTGACCAGCGTGATCATGCCATAGGTCTGCTGCGAGCCCACGACGTCGACCATCGGCAGCCAAGGACCGATGGGAGGCTGGAACAGAAGCAGCGACTCGATCAAGGGGAGGATCGTGAGGGTTGCGGTCGCCAAGCTACTATTATAGGTTGCTGTAATTGTCGCCGTGGTCGCGCCGTTTGCCGGTTCCGCGGTCGCCACCGTGAAGGCAGCCGATATGCTTCCTTCGGGAATCATGACGGAGGCGGGAACGATGGCGGCCGGATCGCTGCTGGTCAAGTTCACCAGTGCTCCGCCCGTGGATGCCGAGCTGCCGAGGGTGACAGTGCCGTTGGCGGACTGGCCGGCGTCGACGGTGCTGGGCGTGACCGCAATCAAGAGCGGAGGGGGAGGAGGCGGAGGACCCGACGGAGTGAGCAGGAAGGCGCGCTCCTCCCCATTCGGATTGGTTCCCCGACCCACGATCTGGCCGAATTCGTTGATCGCCCGCCCCTGCCGCAAGACCCATCCCGTTCCGGGAGGGATCAGGCTGTTGAGATCGCGCATGCCATTGGGGCTGTCCCATAAAAAGGGGTGGTCCACGCCGCCGATCCGCGAAAGGCCAACGACGTAAGCGGAAGAGTTGATGCCTCCCGCAACGCTGACTGGATCGCCCAGCGTGCCCAGGTCAATCATGGAGCCGATGGTACCATTTGGGGTAGTCGGTGTCCAGAGGAAGGCACGGGACTCACTGAGCGTTACCGACCCTCCGACTACCTGCCCTCTCCCGTTGATCCCGTTGGCATTGGTATAGAGATCGCCGGAAAGGGGATTGAAGAAGATCGTAGTTCCGGTCGTCCCGTTGGGGCTGTTGGGCGTCCACAAGGATCCGAGTCCGTTGACAGTGTCAGCCTGGCCGACTACCTGTCCAAAGCCGTTGATGGCGGCCCCTCCGAACTGGCCGTCAATGCCGAGATCAGTCATAGTTCCGATAACGCCGTTTGGCGTGTTCGGCGTCCATAGAAACGTGTGGCGCCCGACGCCGGGAATCTCGGAGTTGCCGGATATCTGGCCGCGATCGTTTATACCGTTGGCTACGGTCCTCGTCCCAGGGCCAAGTTCGCCGATGTCGTACATGGTTCCGTTGCTGAACAAGAACCCGCGCGTACCGCCCGGTCCATCCGACACGCCGACCACCTGCCCAGACACGTTTATACCAGTGCCTGCACTCCGTCCGCCCACAATGAGCGCTCCGAGATCTATCATCGCGCCGGTCGTGCCGTTGGGTACAGTCGGTGTCCACCGGAACGCGTGATTGTCCACATCGTCGTTGAGGTATGAAGTTCCGCTCACCTGGCCGGAGGCGTTTAGCCCGCCAAGGTTTACGGTGCTGCTTATCTTTCCCGGCAGCGCGCCAAGGTCTGTTACCGTGTAGTTCTGTGCGATCACCGGTCGAGTTGCGGCGAGGCCCAGTGCGGTAACGACGGCGAGAGCAGAGAAGAAAGAGCCGATTTGTTTCATACTTGGTCCCTTGTACACCTGTTTACCGAAAACCTTCTGGTTTCGCGCACGTTTGGCGAGAACCATCAGGGAATCCTGTAGAACAGGCCCGCAGTCCTACAGGATTTCCGGATCGAGCAAGGAGATAAAGGCACATTGCCGTGCAGCGAGATACCTCTGTCTACGGTTGCATAACGCAAGATGACTACTGCGGCGTGAGAAGGAACGCGTGCCTGGTGTTTCCCTTCGTGACGTGGCCGTGCCCCGTGATGGATCCCGTGCTGTTGATGGCCGCCGCCGCGTGGAGCCATTGAAAACCCGACTTGTTTGGCGTTATCGCACTGCTGTTAAGGTCAAGCATTCCGGTCGAAGCTGTCCAGAGAAAGGCATGGAGACTCCCGACAGCGCCCGCGGCAGGTTCGGACCAGCCGACAATCTGGCCGGCCGCGGACATGGTCCGGTAGGTGTTGTTACCGAAGTCGTCCGATGCCGAGCTCCTCGATCCACCGAGCGTGCCGAGCGAGGCGATCACCCCGGTTGATTTGTCCCGCCGGACCGCGCGCTGGCCGTCCGGCAAGGTGGCATCTCCGGACAGGTTGCCCGCAACATCCATGCCTGTAGCTCCCATTCCAATAGTAACAATATTGTTCGCGGAATCGACGAACCATCCGCTACCCCCAGCGTCACCCACATCGTCCATTTTCAGGAAAGCGTTGGAGACCGAGGCAGTGAGGGGCAAGTCGACAATGGCAGCTACGGTCCAGGTGTCGTATACCCGGCTCCAACGGACGAAGTGTTTGGCGAAGTACTCAAGGCTGCCGCTTGCCCAGTTTGCCTCGGCGGTGAAACCGACGGCCTGGCCGGTACCGTCTGGCGCGATGTTGGTCAACTGGTGTATGCCGCCGCGGTTGTCGTTAAGGGGCATGGGGAGAGCGGCCGGCGTCCACAAACCGCCCACCTTCTTCCAGATGGTCGCTGTGCCCGCGTATTGCGGGTTGCCGCCTGAATCGTATCCGATGATCGTGTTCGTATCGCTGATCCCGGCGATCTCGCCCGCGTCGTTCAGATCACTGGTCGTGACGGCGACCCCGGGCCGAAATCCCGAGAGGTAGAGCGGCTGGTTACCGTTTTCACCGCGTTTCCACACCCAGCCTGGGCCGAATACCTGGCCGAGGTTGTTGATATGCCTCATATTGACGGCGAAGAAGCCCATGTCCACCATGCCCGATGCGGCGCTCCAGTAGAACGAATGCTGATAAATCCCCCTCGAACTGGTGTGGCCGACGACCTCGCCATTATCATTCACGTCGATCCCCATGCTGGCATCGGTCTTGGGAAGTGTGCCCAGGTCGCGGACGGTGTAGGTTGTCTGGGCAGCTGCAGTGACCGCCAGGAGAATCGCACTTAAGACGAACGGGCCCTTCGAGTAGCGGGTAATACGGTTCATAGCATGCTCCTTTTCATTGATTATCATGATGGAGATAGTGCAGATATCGCCATGACAGCAACGCCATTTGACGGCTATTCAGACGAGAATTGCGACATCAATGCCTCTTGGACGCGCGCAATTGGCCGAAGCTACCACGATGGCAAAAAAGAGCATATGGTGAGACAGTCAGGCGTATTCAGTCGCAGTACGACGACAGCTTTTGACGGAGTCCGCCGTCTTTGATACAATGAGCGGCCACCGATACAAATCTGTGGGACGCAATAATCTTCCAATGGAGTTCAACATGCGGTTCCATGGGCAATTTCATCTCACGGCTGTCGTGGCCGCGCTCCTGACCTGCGCTCCCACCCCGGCAGCCCGCCAGGAACCCGTGGACGCGGGGGCACTCCGTGCGCTAGTAGAGAGGTTTTACGCCGCATTCGCGAGACAGGACCTCGCCGGCTATATGACCGCCATAAGCCCAAATTCAGCTTCGAGGGCGGCTATCCAGGCGAATGCAGAATATAACTTCCGATGCTATCGAGACATCCGCCTGGAGGGCATCCGGATTCGACGGATCGAGTCGGGCGGATCGGGCGGAAGTCGCGCGAGCTTGTTGACTCAGATCGCTCTTTCAGGATTCGATCGCATCAGCGGCAAGCCGATCGCCGGATTCCGCTCTTTTGAGCGAAAGCTCGATTGCATTCATGAAGGAGACGGGTGGAGAATCCTTGATGTGAAGGCTTCCGCGGATGACCTCGCGGGTCGTTTGATGGCAACAGGTCCAGACGATGAGAGGAAGCTGCTGCTCGACCAGAATCCGGAGCTCCGCACGTTCGAGATCGTGAGAAGCCTGGGGAACTGGGCGGCGGGAGCCGAGCGGCGAGGGGATCCGGAAAAGGCTGCGCGGGCGAGACAACTCGGTATAAAGATCGCAACGGAGCTAGGCGATGACATGTCGTTGGCGCTCGCGGAGAACAATGCAGCCCTCAGCGAGGAGAATGAGGGGATGCGGGAGCGCGCCTGGACGCATTACGAAAGCGCATTGCGCCGTTTTCAGTCTCTTGGGGATTCTGCGCGGGAGGCAGCCGTACTCGGGAATTTCGGCGGTCTGTTGGCGGACATGAGCTATTTCGAACGGGGGCTGGAGCACTTTCGCAACGCATTGACGATATTTGAGAAACTAAGAGACATTCCGAGCACAATCCGAACCCAGTACAATCTGGGCCTTTTGTATTCTCGCCGAAACAACCTGGAGCTTTCATTAAGCCTTTACCGCCGCTCGATGCAGCTTGCCGAGAACCAGAAGGATGCCGGAGACATGGCGGACGCCCTGGTCGCCATGGGAGGCGTTCATTCCAGACTCGAACAATGGCGGGACGCGGAATCATGTTTCACTCGCGCCCGCGCGCTGTTTAAGAAGTCTGGTAATCTCCGCCGCGCGGCGTCCTGCCGAGTCGAGGAGTCGCGTCTTTATCGGTCACAGGGGAAACTGGATGATGCTCTTCGGCTCAGCCAGGAAGCTCGTGAAGAGAGCCGGTCGCTTGGGGACAAATCCGGGGAAGCGACCGCCATCCTGGCTCAATACAACGCATTGCGCCTGAAGCGCTCCTATGCCGCCTCGCTCCCCCTGCTTCAAGAAGGGCTTTCTTTGCGCCGCAGCAGTAAGGACCGGAAGGGAGCGGCATTGATGCTCCAGGCGCTGGGACAAGCCTGTCGGCTGCTTGGCAAGTACGCCGAAGCGAAACAGTACTACCGGGATGGGATTGAAACCCTCGGCGATCTCGAACCAGCACGAACCATTGCCATGGATACGGGCATCGGCGGGGCGCTTGCAGACGAGGGCAAGGAGGCAGAAGCGTTGGATGTATATGCCGGCGCGATTGCACGCACAGAACGACTTCGCGAAGAGATACCGGCCGGCGAAGTGGATCGCGCGCTTCAGTTCGAAGACAAAGCGGATCCATATTTGGCATCCGCCATGATTTTCATGAACCGAAGAGAATGGCTGAAGGCTCTAAACTACGCAGAGCGTCGGAAGGCGCGGGTCATCCTGGATTCGATGCAGACTAGCCCTCGCACTATTACGGCCAGCATGACCGAAATGGAGCGGATCCGGGAGCGCGAGCTGACTGAGGAGCTCGGCCGGTTGAACCGGCAAACCGGAATCGCGTCAACTTCTTCCGGAGCACGCGCGAATGCCGGCGATCTGTCGATCCGACGCGAAAAAGTGCGGGCAGACCTGGAGCTTTTTAGAAGTGGAGTCTATGGAGCCCATCCGGAACTGATGGTCAAGCGTGGCGTGCCTCTGGACATTGGGCCAGGCCAGCTTGCGATCTCCGTTCGGGATACCGAAACGGTCTTATTGGAATACGTGGCAGGAGACGCCGGCGTCGCATTATTCGCCGTGACGCGTAATGGTAAAATGCCGGGAGCGCAGGTATCGGTGACGGGCTATTCCATACCGGGAAGCCCAAAGGAGATCGAAACCAGGATCATGGCGATGAGGGCGGATATGTCTAATCCCAGCCATCCGATTCACTTTCATGCCCGCTGGTTGTACGATCGTTTGCTCGGTCCTGCTGCGGCCGCGCTGCGCGGAAAGTCTCGCTTGATCGTCATCCCGGATGGGGCATTATGGGATTTGCCATTCCAGGCCCTCATGACTCCGGATAATCGGTATCTGATCGAGGAGAAGGAAGTCTCTGTCGCACCGTCGATCGTCGCGCTCAACGTAATGCATAAAATGGCGCGAACCTTGGCACGGTCCAAAGTGGGCTCGCTGGCCTTTCTCGCCGTCGCAAATCCGATAATCGGCACCAGCGTGCAGGAGACGGAGCTCGCGTACCGCGGAACGCGCCTGGGTCCGCTGCCGGATACCGAGCGGGAAGCAGCAGCGGTTTCGAGGCTATATGGGGCGTCGAACAGCCTGGTCTTCGTGGGGGCCAGAGCTTCGGAGGACCGGATCAAGCGAGAGTCGGGCCGGGCGCGAATCCTTCACCTGGCGACCCACGGGGTCGTGACGAGTCGAAGTCCGCTGTATTCCCATTTGGTGCTGTCGCCCGGTACAGACAATAATGATGGTCTTCTGGAGGCGTGGGAGGTTATGGATCTGCAGCTCAACGCCGATCTGGTCGTCCTCTCCGCCTGCGAGACCGCGAGAGGGCGTATCACATCCGGCGAGGGCGCGATCGGGCTTTCCTGGGCCTTCTTCGTAGCGGGGTGTCCGACCACAGTGGCCAGCCAGTGGAAGGTAGCCTCGGCGAGCACTTCGCGGCTGATGGTAGAGTTTCACCGGCGGTTTCGGGACGGCGCGACGGCAGCCGCAGCAATGCGGCATGCAGCACTGATCCTCATGCGCGATCGCGAGTTCCGGCATCCTTTCTACTGGGCGGGATTCGTGGTGACCGGCGATGGAGAACGAAGGCTTCAGGGGCGCTGACGGAGCTGCTCTGTCTCCCGGAGCAGCTTTATCGGGAGAGGCTCCTTCGGATTAGACTTTTCGAGGAGCTCGAATTCTCGTCGCGCGTCGTCCAGAAGTCCGGCCCGACGGTAGAGAAGACCCATTACGAGGTGAGAGCCGGCGGACTCCCGGCGCGCCGTGGTCAGTTTCCGGCGCGTTTCCGTGTCGATTACTCGGAACTTGACCAGCGCTCCTGATGCCAACGGAGATTCGATGTTCTTTCCATCCGGAAGTGTCGCCATGACGAACCATCGATAGGTCTTGCCTTGCGTCAGGGCCGCGCAATCCGGTGGGATATGCCATTTCACTTCATTTGCGCTCTGTTTTGATGGGAGTTGGCCCGAAAGCATTTCGCTCTGGGTTTCGTCATCTACCACAGTGATCTGATACCGCAGGGCGCCCGCCAGCGGCTGCCATCGGAACTCAGGCCTTACGTCAGATACGGTCTCGGCTCGCGGGCTATACAACGCAAATGGGGCGTCCTCACTGCTGCCCATGAGAGCCCCGGTCCGTGTGGTTAATCCGGCAATTGCGGCAGGGGGCTTCATCGAACGGCCCGCGGCGAGGGCCTGAAGGTCATCACGCACGGACGCCGCTGTTTCCCCGGCGATCGTCAGCCTGCCGGCAGAATCGATTGCCACCTGTCCGCCCCCATCCCGTAATTTGAACAATGACTCTGTCGATATTCCGCGTTCGGCGGCGGCCAGTCGACGACTCAGTAGGTCTGCATTGGCCACGGCCGACTGGTTGTCCCGCCTCAAACGCAGATTGTAATCCGATAGCCGCTGCGCAGCGGACTTAGCTTCCTGAACTATTGCGCGGGCGCGCTCTTGATCCTTTTCAATGGCGGCTAGTTTCTGACGAAGCGGATTCACCCATGAAGCGTAGAGGACGGCGAATACCACGATGGCCGAAGCCGCCGCAGCAAATGCCGCTCCTCGAAAGGGCCATGATATTGGACGGAGAACAACGTGGATTTGCGAACGCGCGAGCCGCTTTATTGCGGGCCAGTCTGCATTGTCTGCTTCTTTCAGGAAGACACACAGCCGTTCCGACGCTTCGAAGCAGCGAGGGCAGCCGTCAAGGTGAGCCTGGGCAATCTCACGGTCTGCCGCCGACATCTGATTCTTGGCATATGCCCACAGATTGTCGTCATCCAGGCATTGTGCGTTCCGCAAAGCGCTCAACAGTGATCCGGCGATCTTTCCGGCCGATTCCGCCACGGCGGCGTGCATCTCTTGCCGGCACACCGCGCATTCCTGGAGGTGAGTGTCTGTCGCGGAGAATTCCCGCGCTTGCATCGCGCCGGCGACGTAACGATCGATATTTTCGCTATTCAAACATTCCATGTATTAACCAACATACGTTTCAGGGACATCTTATCTCTTATGGACGCCGCATGCCACGATACGCTACCATTCGTCTTCACTCGAATTGCGGACAAGCCAGCGGGCCAGGCGCGCCCTCGCTGCAAGCCGCAGATTCCGAACTTGCTTCTCAGTTGCCTCTAAGCGTGCAGCGATAATCCGGTCCGGCAGCGGCAGCTGCGCCCAGATTTGCGCGAGACCAGTTAACGGCATTACCAGAGCACATGCCGCATCCCCTGCCGAATTGGCGACCAGCAGCAGCTCGTCCCGCGCCATTGATAGTATTAGCGCATGCCTCTGCCTCAAGGGAAGTATCCGAATCTGCGACCACAGCTCGACGCGCATCTGCTCACAGGCGAGTGCGGACAGAACCTGTTTGTCCACCGCCTCCCCGACTGGAAGTCCGCTCAATTCGGCCGCGCCGGATTCGACTAGACCTTGCAGGGACAGCGGCGGTTCATCTTCGATACCCTGAAGCGCGGCAATTCGTCTGATGAGATTGTCGACTTCAAGAGGAGTGTCGATCCACGCGAACAGCCGGGCAGTGAGTTCAACAAGCGGTACCGTTTCCGGGGAACGCCCATTTAGCGCCTCGTGTTCGAATGGCATATGGGAAACGCAAAGGGCGGCATAACGCTCGGTGGGACGGAACGGTCGACCTTTCCAGCGTTGAAATCCGCCCAGCCACTCCAACCTGAGTTTCCAGCGGGCAAAGAGCTTATGCCCCACGCGACCGTCTAGAAGTCCCACGAGGTGGCGTTTGAGATGATGCCAGTTTGGGCGCGTCCGACGGAAGTGATCGCTTGCCACTCTATCCGCAACGGTGACGGCATACGCGATGGCGTTTTCAATATGTGAAGCTCCGGCCTGGCGGCTCCGGTGAAGCCCTGCCGCCAGATGCGCAGCAGCATCCGCCGATAGCTCCTCCAACAAATCCCCGGCGAATCCGCGCTCCCGCAGGCGTTGGATCATCGGACCGCGCAGGCAGCACACGAGCTCCTCGGCAGCCCGCTCCGCGACATTCGGATCGTCATAGTAGATGCGGATTAGCCTGTCGGCGCGCTCGGCGACTTTCGATAGCATTGCGATCTGGTTCTTCCCCGCCGGCTCATTTCGCTTCATTCGACTCAACCGATATTCAACGTAACAGTACGGAGAACCTGTATGCGGAAAGTATGTAAATCAGCTAAAGTCTTCCTGCGCGGCGATGGTATTGCTATAATGTATCCGGCGGTATTATGCCGTTGGTCTATTGGAACGGGAAAGAGGACATCCGATGATACGACTGGACGCTCAGAAACCGGTTACTCTCTGCGACGGGTTCACACGTCGGGACTTCCTTCACGCCGGGGCGCTCTCGATGCTCGGGTTGTCGATGCCGGAATTCCTCGCGCTGCAAGCTCAAGGGCAGGTTCGGAAGGACAAAGACGTCAACTGCATTATGCTTTTCCTGCTCGGAGCGCCGAGCCAACTCGATACATGGGACATGAAGCCGGACGCACCGGAGGAGATTCGGGGACCGTTCAAGCCGATCAAGACAAATGTTCCCGGGATCGAGATCTCGGAGATCTTTCCCCGAATGTCGAAGCACGCGGATAAGTTCTCGATAATCCGGTCGGTTTACCATACCGCAGCGGCCGTCCACGACACGGGTCATCAGATGATGCAGACAGGACGGCTTTTTAGCGGCGGAATCGAGCACCCGCATATCGGCTGCGTGCTTCAATATCTGAAAGGCGCGCGCGGCGACATGCCTGGTCATGTTCTGATGCCCAGACCGATGGGACCGACAGGCGGAAACCTTCCGCACGGCCAGTTTGCCGGCTATCTCGGAAAGCAGTACGACCCGCTTGTGCTGAACGCGGACCCCTCGGACAAGAACTTCAAGGTCCCGGACCTGCTTCCGCCCGACTACATTACGGCTGTTCGGGAAGAGCGCCGACGAAAGCTGCGGGGGGCGGTCGACGGGGCGGTGAAAGCCTTCGAAGCGAGCGCCGATGCCCGTCTGATGGACCAGAACTTCCACCAGGCGTATACGCTCATGTCTTCCGCGAAGGCGCGAGAAGCGTTCGACCTGAATAAAGAGTCCGAGGAGACACGGAAGAAGTATGGATTGAATAAGATGGGTCAGAGCTGCCTTCTTGCTCGAAGGCTGGTAGAGCGCGGAACACGGTTCGTTACGATCAATATGTTCGAAACGGTGTTCAACGAGATCACGTGGGACATCCACGGGTCAGCGCCGTTCACTCCGATCGACGCGTATCGAACGCTGTGCGGACCGTGGTTCGATAACGGATACACTTCGCTGATCGAGGAATTGAAAGAGCGCGGACTGTACGACAATACGATCGTGGTCGCCATGGGCGAGTTTGGCCGCACTCCGAAGATTAATCCGGCTGGAGGGCGCGATCACTGGCCCCAGTGCTGGTCGATCGTAATGGGCGGCGGCGGGATCAAGGGCGGGCACGTGATCGGTGCGTCGGATGCCATAGGTGGCTACCCAACCGACCGTCCAACGACTCCGGCGGACGTGGCAGCTACGCTGTTCACAGCGCTGGGGATCGGCGTGAATACCGAGCTTCCCAGCCCAGGAAACCGGCCGCTGCCGGTAGCGGAGTATTCCGCTCGCGCGATAACGGAATTGTTGTAGGAAAGGACGGACCAAGATGGCAGCAGTACTTGAGAAGTCACGGATTCCACCTGCCGTGAATCGGCTCTACACGGCAGATGATTTACTCCAGATGCCAGAGAATGAGCGTTTCGAATTAGTGAGAGGAGAGCTTGTCCCAATGTCTCCGCCGCCCGGTGAAGAACATGGCGACCTTGCCGACGCAATTGGTTCATATGCGTCAGTGCACGCTCGCGAGAATAATCTAGGTCGTACGGTCATTGCGGAGACAGGATTCAAAATAGAGGAGAGTCCGGATACTGTCCGGGCGCCAGACTGGGCATTTACTCGCAAGGAACGCCTACGGGGACCATCCGGTAAGAAGCACTCGTCAGTAGTACCGGATATTGTTCTGGAGGTCCGGTCGCCAAGTGACTCCCGCGGAGAATTTGTCGAGCGGATAGCCATGTGGATAGCCGCAGGAGTGACGATAGTTTGGGCTCTGGATCCCGCCGAACGGAGGTTGGATGTGCATCGCGAACATGAGATACGACGCCTGGGACCGAAGGACACGCTGACGGGCGAGGAGATCCTGCCCGGATTCGAGCTGCCCTTGCGAAAAGTGTTCGGCGGGCAGAGCAAGTGAGTTCCTTGATTCTCTTATGGGCGATCGTCGGCACATCCACTGGTTCTGCAGCAGGCCGATTGAATGCACCATCCGTTCCCACTTTCCGCAATCACGTCCTCGCCGTGTTCACGAAGGCGGGGTGTAATGGCGGATCGTGTCATGGGGCGTTGGCGGGGAAGGGCGGGTTGAAGCTGACCTTGCGCGGATTCGACCCGGAGGCGGATTATGCGACCTTGACGCGCCAGACATTTGGACGCCGCGTAGTCAAGGGCGATCCCGAGCGCAGCCTGCTGCTATTGAAACCGACTATGACCATCGGCCATGGAGGCGGCGTGCGGATCAAGAAGAGCTCGGCAGATTACGCGGTGGTGGCGGGTTGGATTAAGGCAGGCGCGCCCGGGCCGCGGCCGGACGATGCCAGACTTCTCAAACTCGAGGTTTCTCCAGCGCTGGCTGTGGTCAAGCCGGGCGACAAGCAGCAGATTATCGTTAAGGCTTCATACTCCGACGAGCACGTCGAAGACGTAACCCGATGGGTCAAGTTCGGCAGCAGCGACAACATGGTGGCGTCAGTCGATGACGGCGGGCTTGTGAAGGGCAACGGCAGCGGCGAGGCCGCTATCACGGTCTGGTTCAACAGTAAAGTCACCTTCGCCCGCATCGTGTCGCCGTACAAAACCGCGGATTCACCACAGAGTTCACAGAGAACACGGAGTCAGAATGAGACCAGTTCGGGTTTCATCGACGCCCTAATTCGGCAGAAGCTGGACTTACTCGGATTGCCGGTTTCGACAACTTGCACGGATGCGGAATTCGTTCGAAGGGCTTATCTCGATGCGGCCGGAGTCTTGCCGAGATCGGCGGAAGTGGTCGCGTTCTTGAACGACCGGTCGCCGGACAAGCGGCGGAAGCTGATCGATTCTTTGCTGAAACGCCCCGAATTCGTGGACTATTGGACATACAAATGGTGCGACCTCTTCCTGGTGAGCGGCCGGAAGCTCCAGGGGCGGGCTTTGACGGCTTTCTATAACTGGATCCAGCAGAGCGTCCGGGAAAACAAGCCGTGGGATCGGATGGCCCGAGAGATGCTGACCGCAACAGGCAGCACCCTGGATAACGGCGCGGCGAACTACTATGTGCTTCATAAGGAACCGATCGAGCTGACGGAGACGACGACGCAGGCGTTTTTGGGGATGTCGGTTCAGTGTTGTCGCTGTCACAACCATCCGCTGGAGAAATGGACACTCCGAGATTACTACCAAATGGCCAATCTTTTCTCGCGGGTGCGGCTGAAAAACGGCGACATAAACGGCGACATACTCGTGCTCACTTCCACCGACGGGAACATCAACCATCCGCGGATGGGAGTTCCACTTCCTCCGCGACCTCTCGACGGACCAGAGATCCCGCTGGACTTTATTGGAGATAGGCGACAAGTCCTGGCCGACTGGCTGACGGCTGCGGACAATCCGTACTTCGCCAAAGCATTGTTGAATCGAGTTTGGCGCAGCTTCATGGGGAGGGGATTAGTCGAGGCGGAGGACGATCTGCGGTTGACAAATCCACCCTCAAACCAGGAGCTGCTGGACGCATTGGCTGCGGATTTCAGTCGGAACGGATACAACGTGCAGCGGCTAATCCGGATGATCATGACATCCGAAGCCTATCAGCGCTCGTCCGAACCGACCGGCATCAACGCCAAGGACGATCGATACTACTCCCGGTACATTGTCCGGAGACTTCCGGCGGAAGTCATCCTGGATGCGGTTTCTCAGGTAACCGGGGTCCCGACTATCTTTGAAGGCTCGCCGAAAGGCACACGCGCCCTCCAGCTGCGTGATACGCAGGCCGCTTCCTACTTTTTGACGGCATTCGGCCGGCCTGAGCGAATTCAGACCTGCTCGTGCGAGCGGCAGCAGGAACCCAACGTTGCGCAGGCCCTGCATCTCGCGAACGGGGATACCATCAACCAGAAACTGCGGGACTCTGGCAGTGTGATAACCGGGTTGGTCGACAGCGATGCGGACGACGTCGAGGTGTTGGACGAGATATATCTCTCCGCACTGTCCCGCTATCCCACAGAG
>ORMF011369520.1_pt1 | contig 14611 bp, 5 predicted proteins | sample 1779871 | NCBI WGS metagenome assembly ORMF01 (sample SAMEA104232316, study PRJEB22302) | groundwater metagenome | biome: forest; feature: aquifer; material: groundwater | place: USA | collected 2011-08-07 | depth 5.4 m | reverse complement strand
GCGGTCGTAGAATCGGTGAAGGCCGCATTCGATATTTACGCGCCGGTGACCGGCAAGGTAAGCCAAAGTAATCCGGAATTGGAAAGCAATCCGGGCTTGGTGAATCAGGACTGCTACGGCAAAGGCTGGTTTTTTGAGCTTGAAATGAGCCAGGCCGCTGAGTGGGAAGCGCTGATGACGGCCGAGCAATACGAAAAAAGTCTTAAGCAGGAAGCGAAATAGCCCTCCATGCATTTTCAGCCGCTGACCGAATCCGACAAGCGCGAAATGCTTGCCGAAATAGGTGTTACTTCCTTTGAAGATCTGATCAAGGGCGTGCCGCGCGAATTGCGCAATCCCAAGATCGATGTCCCCGAAGCCCTGAGCGAATTGGAAATTCAAACCCACCTGAAGAAATTGGCCGCGGCCAATGCCACGACGCAGGACTCGCTGTCTTTCCTCGGCGGCGGCGCTTATGATCATTTTATCCCGGCCGCAGTCGCGCAAATCATCGGCCGCAGCGAATTTTATACTGCCTATACGCCCTACCAGCCCGAAGCCTCGCAGGGCACCCTGCAAAGCATTTATGAATATCAAAGCTTAATTACCGAACTCACGGGCTTGGATGTTTCCAATGCTTCGCATTATGACGGCGCCACCAGCATGGCCGACGCTGCGCTCCTGGCGCTGCGTCACACGGAGCGTACTCAAATCCTGGTCTCGCGCAGTTTGCACCCGCACTACCTGCGCGTCTTAAAAACTTACTTGGAAGGCACCCCGTATCATGTCCGCGAATTTGGCTTCGATGCCCAGGGCCGTTTCAACCGTGAAGAATTCCGTGCGCTGATCGGGCCCGATACGGCCGGCGCGATTTTTCAAAGCCCGAATTTTCTGGGCGTGCTGGAAGATTTGGAAGGCGTCAGCGATGAACTTCACGCCGCCGGCGCGCTGCTTTTGATGACCGGTCATCCGTTGTCCATGGCCGTTGTGCGCTCGCCCGGCGAGTGGGGCGCTGACGTGGCCGCAGGCGAAGGCCAGCCGCTGGGCATCCCGGTTTCTTATGGCGGCCCTTATCTCGGTTATTTTTCCGCGTCGCGCAGTTTGCTGCGGCGTATTCCCGGCCGTTTGGCGGGCATGACCCAGGACCTCGAAGGCCGCCGCGCATTCTGCCTGACCCTGCAGGCTCGCGAGCAGCATATCCGCCGCGAACGCGCGGCCTCCAATATATGTACGAACCAGGCCCTGTGCGCCTTGGCGGCTTGCGTTTACATGACGTTGATGGGCAAGGAAGGCATGCGTGAACTCGGCGAAATCAATATGGACCGCGCGTATTATTTGCGCGAGCGCATTGCCAAGCTCAAAGGTTATAAAGTCGAAACCGACGTTCCGATTTTCAATGAATTTGTGGTCACCGCGTCCAAGCCTTTTGCGGACATCGAAAAGAAATTGGCTGCGCAAAAAATCTTTGCCGGTGTCAATTTAAGCGCTTTTTTTCCGGAAATGCAAAACCGTTTTCTGGTCTGCGCCACAGAAACGAAAACCAAAGAAGATTTGGACCGGTTTGCCGACGCTTTGGGGAAAATCTAATGTTAATTTCAAACGATTCGACACTGAGTTTTGAAAAGAGCCGGCCCGGCCGCCGCGGCGCCAAGCTGCCGTCCTCGCGCTGCCTCGCAGAACCCGCGTTAAACCGCGTGCCCGAAGGAATGCGCCGGAAGCGGCCGCTGGTTTTCCCGGAGCTCACGGAGCCTGAAATTGTGCGTCATTTTGTGAATTTATCGAGAAAGAATTTTTCAATCGACACGCATTTTTATCCGCTCGGCAGCTGCTCAATGAAATACAACCCGAAGATTAATGAGTGGGCCGCGGCGCTTCCCGGATTTGCGGCCGTTCACCCGATGCAGCCCGACAGCGCGGCGCAGGGAATGCTGCAAATTTTCTATCAGCTCGAACAGTATCTGCGCACCATTACGGGCATGGACCGCTTTACGCTTCAGCCCGCGGCCGGCGCGCATGGCGAGCTGACCGGCATGATGCTGATCCGCGCTTATCACCAGTCGCGCGGCGAAACGAAAAGGCGCAAGGTGCTGGTGCCGGATTCAAGCCACGGCACCAATCCGGCCAGCGCGGCGCTGCTCGGATATCATGTGGTCGAGCTGAAGTCCAATGCCTCGGGCCGGGTTGACCTGAAAACACTGGAACAGCATCTAGATGAAGAAACCGCCTGTCTCATGCTCACCAATCCCAATACCCTCGGCCTTTTTGAAGTCGATATTCAGCAGATTACGAAGCTTGTTCACGCCAAAGGCGCGCTGCTTTATTATGACGGCGCGAATTTAAATGCGCTGCTTGGCATTGCCCGTCCCGGCGATATGGGTTTTGATGTGGTGCATCTGAACCTGCACAAAACTTTTTCGACGCCCCACGGCGGCGGCGGTCCCGGCTCCGGTCCGGTGGGCGTGAAAAGCCGGCTGATTCCTTTTCTGCCGATGCCGCTCATTGAAAAAGACGGGGAGCGGTACAAAATGCTTTACCAGGCGCCGGAAAGCATCGGCCGCGTGAAATCCTTTTTCGGCAATACCGGCATGCTGGTGCGCGCTTACACTTATATCCGCTCGCTTGGGCTTTCGGGACTCAAACAGGTGAGCGAAGACGCCATTTTGAACGCCAATTATTTGAAGGAAAAATTGAAGCATCTGTTTCCCGTGGCAGTCGATGAGCCTTGCATGCATGAGTTCGTGCTTTCCGCGAAAAACGGCAAGGCCGCGGGCGTGCATGCCTTGGACATCGGCAAGCGCCTGCTGGATTTCGGATTTCACGCGCCCACTGTGCATTTTCCGCTGGTCATTGAAGACGCGCTGATGATTGAGCCCACGGAAAGCGAAAGCAAGGAAAAGCTCGATCAATTTGTCGAAGCGATGGAAATCATTGCGCAGGAAGTGCAGACATCCCCTGAAAAAATTAAACTCGCCCCGCATACGCTGCCGATCCGCCGTCCGGACGAAGTGCTGGCCGCGCGCAAACCGATTTTGTCTTACCGCGACCAGCTGCGCGAAAAAATCCTCTCTGCGGAAGGCATCCCAACTGCATGATGCCGTCTCCGGCAGCAGAAAGCGGCACGAAGGTCTGGAATTTGCTGCCGGCCCTGAGCGCGCCCATGCCCCTGCAAATGGCGATCGATGAAATCCTTTTCCGTTCCGGCGCCGGCCCGGTTTTGCGGTTTTATTTCTCGTCAGAACCCTGGGTAACGGTCGGTTATTCTTACCGCGGCGATATCCCGGACAATGTTCCCGCATGCCGGCGCATCACGGGCGGCGGCCGCGTCGATCACGGCCGCGACCTGGTTTTTTCCCTGGTCGCTTCCAAAGGCGACGATGAAAGTTTTTCATCGGTACGCCTCAGCTACTGGAAAATCCACGAGGCGGTAAAAGCCGCCCTTGAATCTTACGGCCGCCAAGTGCGATTTTACCGCTGCGATGAAAATCTGCCGCGCGGCGGCGACTGCTTTCAATTTCCAATCGCCACGGACTTGGCCGCGGACGGACGCAAAGTCGCGGGCGGCGCGCAAAAAAGGTCCGGCCCCGCGCTGCTGCACCAGGAATCGGTGCGTATTCCTGACGGCATGGATGCCGCAAAATTTGCGGCGCGGATGACCCGCTCATTCGCGGACACATTTAAGGTAAGGGTCTTAAAATCCGAACTGGATCCGGAACTCCTGACTCAGGCGCGCCGGCTGGCGGAAGAAAAATATTCCCCTCTCCCTCTTGAGGGAGAGGGCAGGGTGAGGGTGAAAGTTTGAAAGAACTCGAAAGTTACCTGCAGAAAATTGAAAAATTGATGAGCGGCAACCATCAGTATAAATTCGAAGCGTACAGCTTTGTGATGGCCGCGCTGCATTATACGGTCACGAAATTAAAAAAGCCGCGGCACATCACCGGCGCTGAGCTCTTAAAAGGCATCCGTGAATACACGCTCGAGCAATTCGGGCCGCTCAGCCGCACTGTCCTGAATTACTGGGGCGTCCACGAGACGATTGATTTCGGGCGCATTGTTTTTGCGCTGGTGGACGCGGGCATCCTGCGCAAACAGCAGGAAGATAAACTCGACGATTTCCAAGGCGTCTACGATTTTAAAAAGGCTTTTGACCAGGCGTATAGAATCAAGGAAGATTGAGTATGGCGTCGCTGCTCGATAATCTTAATCCCGCGCAGAAAGAGGCCGTGACTTGGCCGGCCAAGCCGCTCCTGATCCTGGCGGGAGCGGGCAGCGGCAAGACCCGCATCCTGACCCACCGCATCGCTTATTTAATCCAGCAGGGCGCCCGGCCGTTCAACATTCTCGGCGTCACTTTCACGAACAAAGCCGCGCAGGAAATGAAAAGCCGTGTCGGCCGGCTGGTTCAGCAGGACGTTTGGGTCAGCACCTTTCATTCTACCTGCATGAGGATTTTACGCATGGACGGACCGGCCATCGGCGTGGACCGCAATTTTTCGGTCTACGACGATTCCGACCAGAAAGCGCTGATCCGGGAATGCCTCAAGGAATTGAATTTCAACGAGAAGGACGTCCATCCCAAAGGCGTGCGCGAGCGTATTCAGCGCTCCAAAGACCTGCTGATGACCCCTTATCAATATGCGGAAAAGGCCGCGGATCTTTATGACGAATCCGTGGCCAAGGTATTTCACCTCTACGAAGACAAGCTCGCCCGGCTCAAGGCTCTCGATTTTGGCGATCTTATCCTGAAGGCCGTGTCGCTGTTTGACCGTAAACCCGAAGTCTTGACGGCCTGGCAGCAGCGCTTTCAGCATATTCTCATCGATGAATATCAGGACACCAACCATGCCCAATACCGCTTGGTGAAATTGCTGGCCGGCGCGCAGCGGCAAATTACGGTGGTCGGCGACCCGGACCAGTCCATTTATGCCTGGCGCGGCGCTGATATCCATAACATCCTCAGCTTTGAAAATGATTATCCGGAATGCGGCATTATTCGCATGGAACAGAATTACCGGTCTACGCCCGTAGTGCTGGAAGCGGCGAATCAGCTGATCAAAAATAATCAAATGCGCAAACCCAAAGAACTTTGGACCGAGAAAAAGGGCGGGGAACGGATCACGCTTTACGAGGCGCGCGACGAAAAAGACGAAGCTTTGTATGTCGTGGGCCAGATCGAAAAGTTCCGGCAGCAGGGCCGGACGCTTGCGGACCAGGTGATTTTTTACCGCGTGCATGCCCAGTCGCGGATTTTTGAAGATGCGCTGCGCCGCTCCAAAATTCCGTACAAGATTGTGGGCGGCGTGCGGTTCTACGACCGCAAAGAATTCAAAGACCTCGTTTCTTATATGCGGATTGTGGTCAATCCCGCCGACGATGTTTGCTTAAAACGGATCCTGAATGTTCCGGCGCGCGGTTTTGGAAAGAAGGCTTTTGAATTGCTGGAAGATGAAGCCCGCAGGGGAGATAGCTCATTTTATGAAGCCCTCCGGCGCGCGGCCTCGGGCAAAGCCGTGCCGGAATTAGCGCCGCGGGCCCGCAAAACGCTTGCGGAATTTTGTAATATGATCACCACGCTGCGCCGCGACGCGGGCCTGGAAACGGTGGCGCCTGTGATGCACGGCGTTGATTCGAGCGTGCGCCGCCACCAAAACTTGCTGACTGTCCAGGAATTGCTGGAAAAAATCCTGGACCGCACCCGCTATGTCGAAGAACTAGAAGCGGAAAAGACCATTGAATCCCAAGCGCGCATTGAGAACATCGAGGAATTTTTCTCGGTGATCCAGGACTTTGAAGAAAACATTCATGAGATTGCTTCGCTCCCTCCGGTCGCTCGCAAAGACGAAAAAAGTGAGGACGTCATTGCGAGGAGCGAAGCGACGAAGCAATCTGCTTTAGAAATGTTTCTCGAATCCATTACACTTATGACCGACCTGGATAAGTGGGACGCCGGCACGGATGTGATGACTTTAATGACCCTGCATACGGCCAAGGGCCTGGAATTTCCCATTGTTTACATGGTGGGCCTGGAAGAGGGAATTTTCCCCAACGTCAATTCCTATAGCGAGGACCCGCAGGATTTGGAAGAAGAGCGGCGCCTTTGTTATGTCGGAATCACCCGTGCCAAAGAGAAAGTAACCATGTCTTACGCCAATATGCGCCATTTATACGGCGCCCGGCAGCATAATTTGCCCTCCCGTTTTCTGAATGAAATCCCGCCCGCGCTGTTCGAAACCGCGACCCAGCCCTGGATCGACTATTCCCGCGAAAATACCTCGAATTCCGACCTGGATATCGAGTTTGATGAGCCCGACGATACCCGTCGTCGTATCTTATTTGATTAAAGCCACTTAGGACAAACCTCCCCAGGAGCTTGAAAATAACCCTTTTGGAGGGTATTCTTTATCAGATTTTTAAAACAATTTAATAAGTGTTCACAAGGGCCAACATAGGGATTACGCGGCGCACGTGGCCGCACAACCTTATCCATCTATGAAGCTAAAAACGCCAATCTTGAAGACGCTTGCCGTCTTTACGCTGGGGACCTTTCTTACTTCCCAGATCAGCTGGGCTAACCCCGAAGCCGGCGTTGCATTTCTCCGTTCGGAAACGCCGTCATTTCTGCAAATCGAAATTCCCGAAGAACTCGCCTCCATTCAAGAACTGTACGAAGCGCCGGCCAGCCGCGATCCTTCGCTGATCCTGCATGTCCAGAACCTGCACGGCAACTATGAAGCCCAGGATAAAATCAAGCGCCTGCTCGATTACCTCTACCAAACCTATGGCTTTAAACTCATTTTTGTCGAGGGCGCTGCAGCAGATTTGAATCCCGATTACCTGCAGGTTTTCCCGGACGAAGACCGCAACCGCAAGCTCGCGGATTACATGGCGCAGCAAGGCGAATTAACCGGTCCGGAACTGTTTCTTATGGATCGGCCCAAAGACGTGCGCGCGGTCGGCGTGGAGCAGGCTGAAATTTACCGCTCCAACCTTGAGGCCTTCCGCAGCGTTTACCGCAGCAAAGAAACGATCGATAGTTTTAATGCGCAATTTGAATCCGAGTTGGACCAGCTTTCCAGCCGCCTTTTTAGCGGCGATATGCGCGGCGCGCTTTCCGAATGGAAAAAATTCGAAAACGGGCAGCGCGAATTCCTGCCTTATGTCAAACGCCTTGCGGTGCAGTCAAAGCGCGTCCTGGGCCTTGATTTGGAAAGCCTTTTTGCCCAGGTCGAATGGCCGCAGGTCACGCGCCTGCTCGTCCTGCAATCCATGGAACCCCAGCTCGACCGGTCCACGGCGGAACAGGAAAAGACGCGGCTGATCCAATTCCTAAGAGCGGCCGGCGTTTCAAAGCAGGTGATTGACGCGGTCGGCAAGCTCGGCGAGCGGCGCATCACGATGAGCCGGCTGGATGCCTCGGGCAATGAGAACCGGCTGGAAAACCTGCCGCGCTACCTGCTTGAGCGGCTTGTTGAGGAAGCCGGGCCCAAAGGCTTCCGCTTCCACGATTACCCCGCGTTCAGTCTTTATGCGGGCTACCTGATCCTGCAAAGCGAACTGGATTCGCGCTCTCTTTATGATGAGATCGGCCTGCTCTTCGACAAACTCCTCGAAGAACTTACGAAATCCGAAAAAGAAAAAAACCTGCTCGAATTATTCCGCGATTCAGACCTGCTGCGCAAACTTTTGAAACTGGAATTGAACCGCAAGGAATGGGAGCGCGCGTCCTACCGCAAAGACTGGGTGCGGCCGGCTTCGATGGTTGAACGCCTTGAAAAAATGAAAAGCCAGTTTGCGCCGGACATCCTGGCGCCTGCCGACGGCGGAAAAATCGGAATGCCCTCGGACTCTTTTTTCACCGCCCTTAAATTTTATGATCTGGCGCGACAGCGTGAAGATGTTTTCTATAACAAAGTCCGCGATGAAATGAAAACGGACGGCATCAACAAGGCCGTCCTTGTGACCGGCGGTTTTCACACGCAGGGCCTGATGGACCTTTTCCGCGCGAATGAAGTCAATTACGGCGTCCTCATGCCCAACTTAACGGGCAAGATAATCGATGCTTCCGAACAATATGTCGGCACCATGCTCGAAAATAAGCCCGGCCTTTTTGATTTGGCCACCATCGAAATGATTAATAAGCTGCTCGATATCAACAATATAGGCGATCTAGGCGGCAATGAATGGGAACAATTTGAGACCTTGATGAGCGGTATCCGCTTCGTTGGAAAATTTAAAAATGCAAAAGAGGCGGTTGCGGAGCTCAACATCATGAACGGCCTGCAGGGGATAAAAGGCCGCGGCTTTAAATTTGTCGCCTTGGGACCGGAAGGGCCCATCGGCATCCGCGTTGTGCGGCCCGAATTAAAAGACGCGGTCAAGAAAACGAACAAACTGCTGGTCGGCGAGGACGGGCTTCTTTATGTGGTGAAAGACCGCGGTCAAAAATTGTGGCGGATTAAATTCGAGCTTGAAACCTTGGAAGATGGGGTCGGGCTCAGCGAGCCGCGTGCGGAACAGGACAGTACGCCTGCGCCTTCGGACGAAGCGCCCGTTGTCGCTCCGCCCGCCGATGATGCCGCCGAGGCAGTGCCCGCCGAAACCGCCCCTCCGGGCCTACGGCCCGATAGGGCCGGAGGCCGCTCCGATGTTCGCTGGCGTCCGCAATTTAGTTTAAGGACGATGCTCATCGTTGTGACCTTGGCTGGGTTTGCTTTGAGCGGCGGGCTTTATGTCTACAGCAAGTATTTTTCTGTCAATGCCAAGATCAATGAAAGTCAAATCGAAGTTCAAGAAGGTATCAAGATGGATCAAAACGCTCCCAATGCGCCTGGGAGGCCTGGGCTCGCAAAAGAGATAGGCGCGCAGATTGAACAGGAGAAGCTTGCTGAATCAATCGTAATAAAAAAAATGGAAAATCATCTTGGACTGCGTGAAAGTGAAGTTGAAATATTCGGTTCGCGATTTGGCGAAAGAGGAATTGAAAGCATCCGGTACCGCGTTACTGATACGGAAGTCATCATACGATACAATTTTGATTCCAAAGCCGATCGCGGTAATGGAGATTTTGTTTTGGACGGCGATGCTAAAGAACTTCGCAGGGAAATCGAAGCCGCCCGCGCCGCCCGCTCAGAAGTGCGGACGCAATATGCACAGGACGGAATTTTGCAGTACCAGAACAAATCCTACCGGATTACGCATGTTAGCGCCGAACAAATTTCCCTGGTCGAGCTGGATGCTGATGGCAATGATCTCGACCCGACTTACCAGGTTCTGGAACACGCCGAATTTCAGCAGGACTTTATTGATCAAGGCGCGCAATACACGCCCGCGGCAGTGCCCGCGCGCCGTCCGTTAACGGCCAGCCGCTATTCCCGGCGCGCATTTTTTCAAACTGCGGTAACGGCGGGTGGTGCATTGGCCATCGCAGCCCTGTTAGCCCAGCGAGTGGCCGCGGCGGCAGGAAGTACTTTCTATATTTCTCCGGGGATGAGCATTCAAGCGGCCATGGCCCAGCTTAAGCCCGGCGACACGCTCATTATCAAAGAAGGTGTTTATGAGGAAGCTGTGGACATCACGGTTTCCGGCCGCGAAGGCGCGCCAATTACGATACGCGGTGAAGGCAAGGTCGTGATCGATGGCAGTAAAAAGGCCAAAGGCCGCGTTGCCGGCGTCATCAAAGACCGGCCAGAGCTTAAAGCGATTATGGACCAGCTTGGCGACCGGCCCGCGTTTAACAAGGAACCCGCATTCAATATCAACGGCCAGAGTCACATCAAAATAGAAAATTTGAACGTGAATCAGATGCGCGCGGCCGTGGAAATCAAAAACAGCACGTTTATCGAAATCGACGGATTGAAAGCCGAGGCCAACCGGTTTGCGGTGCGGATTGAAGGCGGCAGCAATATCACGGTGCGCAACGTCGAAGCGAAAGATCACCATAACGGTTTCCGTGCTTTAGCCGGCGCCGAGAAACTCCTTTTTGAAAATATCAAAGTCAGCGGTTCGCGCGACGTCTTCCCGGAAATGAAGGCCGATTACCTGAACGGCGATGGTTTTATCTTTGAGCGCGACGTGACCGGCATTGTGCTGCGCAATATCGAAACCTTTGATCACTGGGACGCGGGCATTGATAACAAGGCCAGCGACGTACTGATCGAAAATGTCGTTTCGCATGGCAATAAGAACAATCTCAAGATGTGGGGCAAAAAAGTTGTGATCAAAAATGCGCTCAGTTACGGCGCCAAGGCCCAGCCGCGGCCGGACGGTTCCACCGTGGAAGGCAACGGCTTGGTGGTTGAGGAAGACGGGGAAGTCACGGTTGAAAATTCAACCTTTGCCGACAATGCCCGCAGCGGGCTTGAGATTTACGCCAAAAAAGGCCTGGCCGGCAAACTCAGCATTACAAACAGTATCGTCGCTATTCGCGTAAAAGGAATCGAGAGCCAGCTTTTCCGCAATCAGGGCGGCACTTTTACCAGCAGCCGTGTCATCTGGTACGTCGAAGGTCAGACCGCGCGCGACAAAAACCTGCCGGCCACGACAAAAGAAAGTCCCAATCCTTGGCTCAAACCGGCGTTTAAAAACTGGGGCACCGACGATTACACTTTGCCTTCAAATTATACGGGCGGCTACAAAAAACCCGCCGCCCGCTCCGAAGTGCGGCGGTTTCAATTTGGCATGCCAGACATTGTCTATGCCGTTACAGGTCTTTCAGTGAATGCGGCAATATTAAAATTTGCTCATTCCCGGCTGATAAATCTCAATAATGGATTCGATACAGAGAGGGCAATGGTGCTGTTAGGCGTCTTCCTTTTGGGCGTGCAAGCAATTGGCTGGATGAGTTTGACTTTGTCTCTCGAACAGCGGCGGCTCAATAAACTAGGTGACCGGATATCAGCGGACGTTGAATTTTTGGAATTAAATCAAAGCAATTGGCTCGAAATTCTCGAGGGCGGAAAGTTCTATCCGCTGAATGAATTTTTTAATGCCGTTAAGAGGCAGCCGGAACAAGGACAGCTGCAAAGCCTGAAGTTCATAGGGGCCCACGACATTCCGCAGCATTTTAGGCCTGCCGTAGGAATTTTCCTTAACCATATCATTTACATTAATGGCATTTACAGCGACGCTGTGCGTGTCGCTGCTGTTGAGGTCGGCAAAGCAAGAAGGGAATTAAACATGTTCGGCTCGCGCTCCGAAGTGCGGTCACAGACGGCGGGCACTGCGCAAAGACTTACAAAAGCCCGGCTGAGAAAAATTGTTTCGGGAATTTCCCCGGCTCTCTATGTTGGAGGAAACGCCGCGACCGGCTTCGTTGTTTCCACGGAAGACAAGAATCAGGGGCCGTTAGACAGAGCTAAAACCGCCATTTCTCAAGCTTTTCCCGATTACGATTACGACCGGACGGTTGCGGACAACATAGCTCAGCCCGAGTTTTACAAATTCTCGATCACGCCCAAGCGCTCCGAAGTGCGGATGCAAAGCAGGCGCGATTTCATCGTTCAGACGGGCGTGGCAGCTGCGGCCGGCGTTTTCGCCGTCGCGGGGGATTTGTTCGGAGCCCAGCCGAGGCAATCGGCCGCGGAAATTTTAAAAGACAAGGATGCCACGGTGGGCGCGCGGCTGCTGGCCGCCGATTCCTTAATGAAATCCCTCAATCAGGACCGTATTGCGGCCAAGGATTATCTCAAACTGCTTTCTGCCTTGAGCGAAGGGATGGATGCGTCCGGAGGAATTTTGGACAGCCGGGCGCGAACACTGGGCAGAGACGCTGACGCAGACCTTAAAGGCCTGCAAGATGTGAAAGTCCGCCAGCAGATCGTCGCATCCCGTATTGCCGATTACCGCGAAACAGTGAAGGACGAACGAATGGTGCAGGAATCGGTGCTTGCTGTTATTCATGCGCTCATGGATAAGACGGACAATGATACCGTGCTCGAGAGCGCAGTCACGGTCATCATCCGTAAAGGACTTGAAGCGCCGGTGCAAAATCTGGCTGAGTTTGACCGTAAGCTTTATGCCAAAGTTTTAGGCAATGATCCCGGCCGCGTTCATCGCGACGCCGTTGTACAGGATTTTGATGAAATGCGTGAAGACCGGTACGAAAAACTGCGGCCGGTACTCGCCCGGCTCGGAGAAAAAGAGGCGAAACTCAAGGCTTATCTTCAAGTGGCGACGACCCGCGTTGAAACGCGGGACAATTCCCTTAAAGCGCTCGATGCGCAAATCGAAGCTCTGCGGCAGGAAATCGCCAAGATGCGGATCAAATTGACGGGCGATCGCAAAGAAAGCCTGGGCACAGTCGTTGGATCCTTGGAAGGCCGCATCGCTGAACGTGAAAAGAGAAAAAATCTAGCAATACGCGAAGGAAATCTGGACCAGGCTGAAAAATTTAACGATGAACTGACGGCGCTCAAGCAGGAAGCGGCCGATTTACGGCTGGAAATGGACGTGAAGCGCGAAGAACTTAAACGGCTCCTCGAAAGAAGGGCCAATGGTTTGCGCAAGACCCAAGCCCTGCCGTCCATTGCCGCGCGTGCGAAAGAGTCAACTGATCGTTTGACTCAAATTTTGATTCGCGCGCAGCTCGCCGACCCCTCCCGCTCCGAAGTGCGGGCCGCGCTTGCGCCGCAGGATAAATTGCGGCTGATTGATGAAGCCTGGGATGTTGAGCCGGTCAAAGTAACCATTCAGCCTTTCACAGCGGATAAAGAGAAAATTGATGGTGTTGTTCCCAGTACGGTTCCTTTGCGCATTGCCTTAAGCCCGCTTGTGAAGGTCGATATTCTTCCAAAGGGCAGTGATTTTGAGGTCCTGGCTTTTGCTGCGGATAATGGCAAAACATTCGAAGAAAAGCGGATCAGGCTTCAGCCTGACATGACGGTCATAATCGGCCGGGCCGCTATTGGCAACGATAATATTAGAATTCCGTCGGTTGAAAGGCCTGACGGGGGCTATATGCAGGTTTCCCGCGAAGCTCTGCGAATTACCCGCGAACGCTATGGCAATGGCCTTAAAATTGTTAAGCTGGGCCAGCGGGCCGCTTTTGAAGATCGTTCCGTGGTTCGTTCTTCGATTCCTGCTCCTGCGCCGGTACCGCAAAAGGTAGTACCCGATTTCACCGCCACGGCGCAAGCGCCGGTCCAATATCCTTCTATTGATATCGACAGTATTGAACGCCATGGGAAATGGCCCATTAATTTCAAACTGCGCTTAGGAAGCGATAACGTAGCTTTTCTGGCGATGACCGAAGATTCGATCGCACAATTAAGTCAGCCGCGCATCGGAAAGCTGGTTTACAACGTCACGCTCGGTGCTAACGCGGAACATACTTTGGGCAATATTATTCTTGAAGTTGACGCATCTACACATGAGCTGGAATTTGTTTCGCTGGATTCTCAGGCAATGAGATCAAGTTCAAGATCGATTCCCGGAGCCCTAATGTTCTTTAAAAGTCTCATTGACAAGGGCGCGTTTTACGACAATCCGGTTTTCAAACGCTCCGAAGTGCGCCACAGCGGCGATTTGTCCGAAGTGCCGGCGCGCGAACTGCTGCGTTCCTACTTCAATAAAACGCAGGCGCAGATTGCCGAAGCGCAAAGCGATGAATTTGATCCCTTTAGCCCTGATTTCGAGCCGGACATGGGCCGTACGGACGCGATGGATCAAATAGCCGCTGAATTAGCGCGCCGGCCGGATGAAACGCTGGCGGAATTAGAAACGCCGTACTTTGCCAAAGAATACGATTTCCCAAATCAATCATTGAACAATCTGCTGGCCGGAACTTTACTCGTCATAGTCGCCACGCGCAATCAAGGCCCGAAAAACAAAGCAATTCTGCAAAGAATATCCGCCTTAATCCAGTCCTTTCCCGTTATCAACAGCCCGTTTTACGCTCCTCTGCGTGAAATGCAAATCGAGACTATCGGCGAGATGCTTGAAAGCGCCTCCCGCTCGGAAGTGCGGAACGTTTTAGTCGATGTTGCGCAATCGGTTTGGCAGGCGATTGGACCTAAGAGCGAAGAGGATTGGCAGGGCGTTCTGATCGCAGGCATTGTGGCGGTGGTCCTGACCATCGTCATGCGGAAGCTTTTCAGAGCGCAGCTTGAGGAGGGCCGCCTTAGCCGGGTTGCTGCGGGCGTGAAAGAATGGCCGGCCTTCGCGTTAGATGTGGCCACGATCGAAGATGCCGCCGGTAAACTTTCTGACTATGAAGGTGAAGGCGGAATACTCGATACCATAGATCAGCGTCAGCGCGTACAAGCCGAAGCTATGAATGTGATTCGTTCCGCCATGCAGGCCATTGTTGCTGCCAGTCCCTGGTTTGACACGACCTATATTAAGGAAATGCAGGCCATTGCCGCTGTCCGGGCCGTTGAACTGGACGCGGAAATCGATCAATTTCTCGGCACGCTATCCAAAGATAAAAAGAAGAGCGACGTATTCCGCGCAGCCGCCGCAATCGCTCTCCGCGAACGCGCGCCCGCGCGCCCTGCTGTAAAAAAATCAGCCCCAAAACGCTCCGAAGTGCGCAGCGCCAGTTTTCTGGATGAGATTTTCGTTCCGTTGAATCCCCGCAAAGACGTTCTCATTGCTCCCGCGGTTGTGATCCATGCGCTGAGCAAAGCCATGGGCGCGC
>ORMF012328042.1_pt1 | contig 14613 bp, 9 predicted proteins | sample 1779871 | NCBI WGS metagenome assembly ORMF01 (sample SAMEA104232316, study PRJEB22302) | groundwater metagenome | biome: forest; feature: aquifer; material: groundwater | place: USA | collected 2011-08-07 | depth 5.4 m | reverse complement strand
CGGGGAGAGGGCCGGGGTGAGGGGTGAGACGGACCAGGCGCGCACCCCGATCAAAATCTATAACGCTGCCCTCCCCTTCACTGACCAGGCGCCCGCGCTCAAGTGGGACGGCGAGTGGCACATCACCATCGAAGTTTTCCGCGACCTCGGCACGGCCTTCGCCGCGGTGCTCATCCTGATTTACATCCTGATGGTCGGCTGGTTTCGCTCGTTCCTCACGCCGCTCGTCGTGATGGTGGCGATCCCGTTTTCCCTCGTCGGCATCCTGCCCGCGCACGGACTGCTGCACGCCTTTTTCACGGCGACTTCGATGATCGGCTTCATGGCCGGCGCGGGCATCGTGGTGCGCAACTCGATCATCCTTGTCGATTTCGTCGAGCAGCGGCTGCGCGAGGGAACGCCGCTCGCCGAGGCGGTCGTGGACGCGGGCGCGGTGCGCTTCCGCCCGATGCTGCTGACGGCGATGGCGGTGGTAGTCGGCGCGAGCGTGATCCTGTTCGACCCGATCTTCCAGGGCCTGGCGATCTCGCTCATGGCTGGCGAAGTCGCCTCGCTGCTCATCAGCCGCATGGCCGTGCCGGTGCTTTACTATATGGCGTACGCGAGGAAGGGAGTGTAGCAGCAGACATGAGGAGGCTCTGCCTGAATCTGAGGCTGAAAGTGGGAAAGTGGGAAAGTGGGAAAGTGGGCAGGATCGGGCGAACGCTGGCATCCCGCTTTCCCACTTTCGCGGCGGCTTTCAGAGCCCGTCTGGAATACAAGCTCCGCTTCGCGCTCCTCCTCGTCCGTCCTCCTCGTCCTCGATTCCGCAGCAGTTTTCCGAGCACGAGGACGAGGACGAAGGACAATGACGAGTAGCCTCGGAATTTTTCATACTGGCCCTCAGACCGGCCTGGAAGGTAGTGCACACTTTGCAAAGTGTGCACAGCTCAGGCAGAGCCTCCTCACCCGGTCCGCTATAAAGGGGTTCACCGGGGATCCGTTCCGGCGAACATCGCGGGTGAGCGGACGAACAAGCCAAGATTGGTAAAGGAATTGCCAATTCGCGTGTAGTTGTCGCAGCGCCAAAGGGTGCAAGTTCGTGCGCGCAGACAGCTATGAACGTGAACGAACCTATCCCCTCCCAGGCGGTGCCACTCGGAACCGTGTCACTGAATGATCTGCACGCCGCCGGGAACAACCAGCCCGTTGAGTTTCCGGTCCACGACCGGCTCTTCGAGGTCCGGTTTGAGTCGATTGGTGGTTTGGGAGCGCATGCGGCCGGGCAGGTGCTGGCGGGCACGGCGGTTCTGCGCTTGGGCTACAACGGCACGCACTTCTCCTCCTACGGCTCGGAAAAGAAGGGGTCGGTCGTGCGCTCTTTCGTGCGCGTGGGGCCGTCGGACAAACCGATTCGAATCAGCTCGCCGGTGGAAAGTCCGGACGCGATTGTCGTCTTCCACGCCGCGCTGTTGCGGATGCCCGCGACGCTGGCGGGCCTGCGCGCCACCGGGACGCTGATTTACAATGCGCCCGCCGGCCCGCCGCCCACGGAGTTGGAACGGTTGCCGAAAAGTGCGCGCGCCATTCGAGTGGATGCGACCTCGATTGCCGTGGCGGAAAAGTCGCGTCCAAACGCGGTGCTCTTGGGCACGTTGACGGCAGTCTTCCCGTTTCTGAAGCCGCGGGTGGTCTTGGAGGCCTTTGCCGAGGAGTTTGCCGGTCGGCATCCCGAAGCCGTGGCGGCCAACGAACGGGCCTTCTTGCGGGGCGCCAAGGAATACGAGGTCATCACCGGGATTGGCCGGGCAGAGGGCGATCTGCCTGTGATTCGCCCTGGGCCGGTGTGGGGCTACGCCACCGCGCCGCTCGGCGGGGTGGTACCCAATCCGGGCAGCACGGTCTGGAACGATCTGACCACCTCACGCGTCGGCTGGCTGCCGGTGTTCGATGTGTCCAAATGCATCCATTGCGGGCTGTGCAACGTGGTGTGCGCGGATTTCTGCCTGGTGTGGAGCGCCACGGGCGACGGCAAGGTGCCGAGCCAGACGCGCCTGTTGGGCATTGATTATCGCTACTGCAAGGGTTGCATGCGGTGCGTCGAGTCGTGCCCGACCGAGGCCTTGACCGAGCAAAGCGAGACACCCGGCTTGGCCGATTCGCTGCGCGTGCCGTTGTTTTCCCATCTAAGCTAGCAATCCCATGAGCGTCTTAACCGCAACACCGCCCGAGCCAGCCACGCTGACGATCCCTTCCCCCGCTGAAGTGACTCCGCCTCGCCCGCGACCGGCCCGGCAGAAATTGGAGTTTCGCAGCGGAAACGAAGCCGCCGCGGTGGCGGCCAAGCACATCGGCTTCCACGTGATGGGCTACTTTCCCATCACCCCGTCCACGGAGGTGGCCGAAAACCTCGCCCGCATGCAAGCCAACGGCGAGCACGACATTGTCATGATCGCGGGCGATGGCGAGCACAGCGCGGCGGGCATTTGTTACGGGGCGGCGTTGGGTGGCGGCCGGGTGCTCAACGTGACCAGCTCCCAGGGCCTGCTCTACGCGCTGGAACAGCTCCCGGTCCAATCCGGCACGCGCGTCCCGATGGTGTTCAACATCGCCACCCGCGCGGTCTCCGGCCCGCTGGACATTCGCGGGGACCACTCGGACATCTACTTTGCGCTGAACACCGGGTGGATCATCCTGATGGCGCGCGACCCGCAGGCGGTTTACGACCTGAATTTCGCCGCAGTCAAAATTGGCGAGCATCCAGACGTGCGGTTGCCGGTGCTGGTGGCGTACGACGGCTTCTTCACCAGCCACCAGAAGCGGCGCATCGAGGTCTTGGACGAGCCCGAGGCCGTGCAGGCCTTTCTCGGCAAGCCCGAGTCCCCGTTCACGGCGCTGGACCCGCGGCATCCGGTCACCATCGGGGGCTACATGAACGACCCCGACCTCATCAACAACAAGATGCAGCTCTCCCTCGCCATGGAGGCCGCGCGGCGGGTCATCCCGGAGGTCTTCACTGAACTGGCGGCGCTCACGGGCCGGCATTATCCGGTGCTTGATGCTTATCAGATGGAAGACGCCGAAGCGGCGGTGGCGCTCATCAACACCGCCGCGGAAAACGCCAAGGAAGCCGCCGACCATTTGCGGACTGAAGGACCGAAGGTCGGCGTGCTCTCGCCCAACGTGCTGCGCCCCTTCCCGGCTGAAGAATTTCGGGCTGCCCTCAAGGGAGTCAAAGCGCTCACCGTCGGCGACCGGGCGGATTCTTATGGCGCCGACGGCGGCAATCTCTCGCTGGAAATTCGCGCCGCGCTGCAACTGGACCCCGAAAACCGCACCCGCGTGCTGAGCCGGATTTACGGATTGGGAGGACGCGACTTTTATCTCGACGATGCACGGCACTTTTTCGACGAGGCGCTGCAAGTGGCGCGGGACGGCCAACTGGTAAAGGCCTTTGACTACTATGGCGCCACGCCGGGTTCGCCTGACCGCAAAGCGCCGACCGGCCTGCCCGCCCTCGATGCCGAGGAGGTCAGCCGCGGCATGGCGAAGGTGACGAAGGACGCGGCGACCGGGCGGTTGAAGGTCGAGTTGCAGCCGCTCTGGGCCATGACCGCCGTGCCGTGCCGACTCGCCCCGGGCCACGGCGCGTGTCCGGGCTGCGGTGTTTTCCCCGTCTTGCACCAGGTGTTCAGCGTGCTGGAAGGCGACGTGGTGGTGCTGTTCCAGACCGGCTGCGCCATGGTGGTGACAACCGGCTATCCCGCCACCGCGCACCGGATTACTTACCTTCACAACCTCTTCCAAAGCGGCGCGGCCACGCTGTCTGGCCTGGTTGAGATGTACCACGAACGGGTGCGCCGGGGCGAACTGCCGTCCTCGACCGACATCACTTTCATGATGGTCAGCGGCGACGGTGGCATGGATATCGGCATGGGCGCCGCGTTGGGGGCCGCCCACCGCGGCCATCGCATGATGCTCTTGGAATACGACAACCAGGGCTACATGAACACCGGCGCGCAACTGTCCTACGCCACCCCGCTGGGCCATCGCACGTCCACCAGCGAGGTCGGCTCCAAGCAGGGGGGCAAGCGCTACCACCACAAGGACACTCCCCAGATTTTCGCGGCCTGCAACCTGCCGTACGTGTTCACCGCCAGCGAAGGCTATCCCGAAGACCTCATGCGCAAGGCGGCCAAGGCCCAGTGGTACGCCAAGCACGAGGGCCTCGTCTATGGCAAGGTGCTCTCCTTCTGCCCGCTGAACTGGCGCACCGAGGACAACGCCGCCGAAGAGGTGCTCCAAGCCGCCATTGATTGCTGTTTCTTCCCGCTCTACGAAGTCGAGAAAGGCAAGACCACGATCAGCTTTGACCCGGACATGACGGGCCGCCGCCGGCCCGTGGCCGATTGGCTCAAGTCGATGGGCAAGACCAAGCACTTGCTCTCGCCGAAGAACGCCGCGCTGCTCAAGGCCATCGAGGCCGAGACCGAGCGGCGTTGGCACCGGCTCAAACTCATGCACGAACACCCCGAACTTTAAGTCGTTCCCCGCGATTCTTCGCGGAGCGCAGATTGAACCATGCCGAAGATCATTGAAAAGCGCAGTCTCACCCCGATCACGAAGCTCTTTCGCGTCGAGGCGCCGCTCATCGCGCAAGCGGCCCGGCCCGGCCAGTTTGTGATCGTCCGCGTGCGCGAGGGCGGCGAACGCATCCCGCTCACGATTGCCGATTACGACCGCGCCTCCGGGCTGGTCACTATCGTCGTCCAAGAAGTCGGCGCCACGACCCGGCGCATGGGCCGGCTGGAACCCGGCGAGCAGATTCTCGACATGGTGGGGCCGCTGGGCAATCACGTGGAGATCCCACCCGGCGGCCACGTCATGGGCGTCGGCGGCGGGTTCGGCGCTGCGGCCTTGCTGTGCCTCATGCGCGAATTGACCGAGCGCGGCGACAAAACCACCATTGTCATGGGCGCCCGCCGCCAGGACTTGCTCCTGCTGGTGGATGAACTGCGGGCCGTGTGCCAGAACCTCGAACTGTGCACCGACGACGGCTCGCTCGGTTTCAAGGGTTTTGTGACCGAACGCCTCAAGCAACTCATCGCGGGCGATGGCCCCGGCCGACCCGACCACATGGTGGCCATCGGCCCGATGCCCATGATGCGCGCGGTGGCCGAAACCACCCGCCCGCACCAGATTCACACGATGGTATCGCTCGATCCGCTGATGATTGACGGCACCGGCATGTGCGGCGGCTGCCGGGTGACGGTGGACGGCCACGTGAAATTTGCCTGCGTCGATGGCCCGTGCTTCGACGCGCACCTGGTCGATTTCGACGAAGCGCTGCGCCGCAGCAAAATGTACGTGCGCGAACAGGACCTCGCCGCCCAGCGCCTCGAATCGGAACTGCAAGGAGCCACCCATGCCCGTTAAACGAACTGACAAGACCCCGATGCCCGAACGCGCCGCCGACGTGCGCTGCCACGATTTCGTCGAAGTCAACCGGGGTTACGAACTGGCTCACGCGATCTTCGAAGCCGAGCGCTGCTTGCGCTGCCAGCAGCCGGTTTGCATCGACGGCTGCCCGGTCAACATCCCCATTCCCGACTTTATCCACGCCATCGCCGCGGCCGACATGCCCCTGGCGGCCCGGCTGCTGCGCACCGCCAATCCGTTGCCGGCCATCTGCGGTCGCGTCTGTCCCCAGGAATCGCAGTGCGAAATGCTCTGCCACATGGTCAAACGATTCCGGTCAGTCGCCATCGGACATTTGGAGCGGTTCGTCGCCGACTGGGAGCGCGCCAACACGCAACTGCCCCCGCCCCAACCACCGACCCGCCCGCAGCGCATCGCCGTCATTGGCGCTGGGCCGGCCGGATTGGTCTGCGCCGGCGAACTGGCCCGGCTGGGCTATCCGGTGACCATTTACGAAGCGCTTCACGCGCCGGGCGGCGTGCTGCGCTATGGCATCCCCGAATTCCGCCTGCCCAAGGCCATCCTCGACTGGGAAATCGATGTGCTCAGGCGCATCGGCGTCGAAATCATCTGCAATGTCATCATCGGCAAGACCGTCAAGTTCGACGACCTGTTCGACAAACTCGGTTATGCCGCGGTGTTCATCGGCACTGGCGCTGGTCTGCCGCAATTCCTGGGCATCCCCGGCGAGAACCTCAATGGCGTTTTCTCCGCCAACGAGTTTCTCACCCGCATCAACTTGATGCGCGCGTACCAATTCCCCGAAGCCGACACGCCCTTGCGCGTCGGCAAGCGCGTGGCCGTCATCGGCGCAGGCAACACCGCCATGGACGCCGTCCGCTCCTCGTTGCGCATGGGCGCCGAGGAAGGACTCATCGTCTATCGGCGCACGGAAAATGAAATGACCGCCCGCGTGGAGGAATACCATCACGCGATTGAGGAAGGCGTCAAATTCCACTGGCTCACGAACCCGTTGGAGGTTTTGGGCGACGCGCAGGGATGGGTCACCGGCCTCAAGTGCCAGAAGATGAAACTCGGCGAGCCGGACGCCTCGGGCCGGGCGCGACCGATTCCCATCCCCGGCACCGAGTTCGTGCTGCCGATGGACAATGTCGTGCTGTCCATCGGCACCACGCCCAACCCGCTGCTGGTCCGCAGTGCTGCTGGCCTCCAGACCACCAAGAAAGGCTGCCTCACCGCTGATGCCCAGACCGGCTTGCCCAGCCGTCGGCGCGTCTATGCCGGCGGCGACGCGGTGACCGGTGCCGCGACAGTCATCCTGGCCGCCGGCGCCGGCAAACGCGCCGCGCAGGCTATCCATCAGGATCTGAGTGGCGAGCTGGCCACTGCCGAGGCGCCCGCAAGCGACGGGAGCGAGAGCGGGCAAGCCGGGCGCGTCTCGCTTTCGGGGGCGGCGCTGGTGGCGTAGGGGCGAGTGCCGCACTGGAGTCTGGATAAACATCCGTCGCCGTGCCATTTAAGTGTGGGGAGAGCCTCCCGTCGTCCGGCGGTTGTGCGTGCACATCGGCCTCAGGCTTTGGCCTCGGAAAACCTTCGGGGAATGGTTTTCTGCACGGCGACACTGATCGACTTTAGTTGACGGGTCATTGCACACTTTGCAAAGTGTGCACATGACAAGCCCCCGTCCCCTCCAGCCCACGCTCTGGCGCACCTGTCGCGTGCTGGCCAACCTGACTCGCCTGCGCATGTTCGGCTTGTTGGTGCAAGAACCCGACCTGACGGTGTCCGCCATAGCTGAACGTCTCAACCTGTCCCTGCCCGTGGCCAGCCAATACTTGCGCGCGCTGGAGGCGCGCGGATTGCTGACAGTTCGCCGCGTCGGTCGCCGCGTGCGATATCACCCCAGCGCGGCAACGAGCGGAGAATCCGCGCCCGTGCTGGTGACGGCGCTGCGCCTGTCATTTCAAGGAGAGTCCAGCCCGGTCGAGGCCCTCTTCAAACGGGCCACCGCGTTCACCCATCCGCGACGGATCGAGGTCTTCCGCGCGCTGAAGCAGGAGGCGCGGACGCTGGGCCAACTCAAGGCCGTCACGGGCATCCCTGCTTGGGCGTTGCTCCGTCATCTGCTGAAACTCGAGGCGCGAGGCTTTGTGGTGGAGCAGCAGGGCATCTACAGGGCGGCGGATCCGCCAGATGCCTTCGGGCGTGCGCTGGCACGACTGGTGGCGGAGTAGTTGCGGTGGATGTGCACACTTTGCAAAGTGTGCTCTGGGGGCTGGACATTCCGTGCTCCTGTCTGGCTTCGGTACGCGCGGCGCATCGCGTCTTAATCCTCATCGTGTTCAAGGGTCGGTTGCTTTCGTTGGCAAGGCGCCGCCGGACCAGGTTGAGAAATGCCCCAGCAGTGCGGAAACTGGCGCGATGGCCTCGTCCCGAATCAAGCCTGGCTCGACAACTCTCTACTGTGTGGACACAGCCTGCCCCTCAAGCACCCTGTTGGCGAAACCAACCAGAGGGATCACGCGTCAGCCGTGGCTGGCCTCTGGAACACACTTTGCAAAGTGTGATCTAATCCCCCGCACGGCCCGCTTCCGAACCACGCGCCGGTGCAGCTACCTCAGCGACGTGGCCAGCGGGCACCGCTCCCCGCGCGCACGATCTGAGCGCCGCCCGGCATGAGATGCGATCTGGGTTCGAGGCACTCTGATTCTACAGGCCGAGGCAGTGCCCTCAGAACGTGTGGCGGCGGAGACACCGCCCTCGGGGGGACGACGGGCCAGAGAGCGCGGGCGGGGGCTGGCGACACTTGGCGGCCAAGCAAAGCAGCGACGGGCCTGCGCAGACTCACGAAAGTCCGCACGAAGGATTTCGAGTTGCCCGAAGCGCTGCGCGACCATGGGCGCTGGTCGAGAATTGTCCTTGGCAACCCGCCCAAACACGTCGTCGGCAAACTAGACGCTACTTGAAGAATGTCCAGACTCCAGTGCACACTTTGCAAAGTGTGCTCAGAGGGTCCAACCGCTTTGAACTCACCTCACCGGGGCGGGCGATTCTGGAAAGCCCCGCACACAAGATTTCGAGTTGCTCGAAGCGCTGCGCGAGCGTCGGCGCTGGTGGAGAATTGTCCTTGGCAACCCGCCCAAACACGTCGTCGGCAAACCAGACGCTGCTTGAAGAATGTCCGGACTCCAGTGCACACTTTGCAAAGTGTGCTCAGAGAGTACGACCGGCTTGAACTCACCTCCCCGGGGTCGGGCGATTCTGGAAAGCTCCTAACTGAATCACGCCGCGGTGAGCTATCAGAGCTGTTGGCCGTGCTTGATCTCGAAGCCGGTCCAAACTCCATTGCGGCGCTGTGGCGAGCACCGCAACGCTGGCACCGTTGCCCACTGCCACACCGGATCGGTCGTCGGCGTGGTCGTCTCGCCACGCCGGATTTGTAGGCCGCTTTCTCCACCGCAGACGCGACCCTTTGCACGACCTGGCGGTTGAACACGCTGGGGACGATGTATTCCGGGTCCAACTCTTTCGGAGCGATGCATGACGCGACAGCGCGCGCGCGGTTCATCGCCGCTTCCCTTCAAGAAGGCCGCACCGCGACCGAGCCGGTTCTGTTGCCGAGGGTCAGCGCGCTCCAAGACCTGGCGGAAATGCCCGATCCCGCCGACGCGCAACGGTGGACTTGCGGGGCTATCCGCCTGCTGGTCTTCACTCGGTCAGTTCGCGCAGAGTGCGGAACCGGCCTTCCATTCCTTTTGCGATCGGCAGTGCGCGGGCGATGGCGTTTTGCTCCGTCTGTCCGGGGAACGGTTTCAGGGTCACCCGCAGGGCGGCGACGGCCTCGCCGTTTCGGTCGTGCAACGGCAAGGTGACGAGCACCTCCTGCTTCGTCCGTCCGAAACCCACGGCGTCCCGCGCTACGACGTCGGCGTCCACGGTGCTGCCGGGCTGACCCAGTTGGCTGTCGTCGTTGGCGGCGACGACGCGGAGGACCGAGTTGGCCTCGGTCGGGGCGTAGATCCGCAGACCCAAGAGCCGTGGGTGCTTCGCCAGACCTTCGCGCACCAGGACTTTCGCGAGCGATTCCCGTGGCGTGTACGTGATCCTGGCGTCAGCAAAGTAGCTCACGGAGTCCGACTTCGTCCAAAAGCCGATCTTGCCGTACGGAAACGAATTGTCCGTCAGCGGCGGAATCAGCTCTTTGCCATCGAGTGCGCACCGAATCTGATTGCCGCGACATTCCACCCTCAACTCGTGCCAGACGCCGGAGGGGATCTCGACCTCCGGCCCGATGGGCGGGCTGCGCTGGCCATCCACGAACTTGTAAAACCGCAACGAGTGGCCCAGCGAACTGGCGCGCACGACGTAGTAATTCTTCTCGTCCTGGATGCGGAAGGCCACCCCGGCCATCTGTTCCTTGACCCCGGCCACCGTCTTGAAACGAGTCGTGAAGGTAAAATCGGCGTAGGCCTCGCCGTCGGCGATCAAGAGCGGGAAATGCTCGTCCGTCACATCGCGCCCAAGCTGGGCCAGCACGGGACGGCGGGTGGTTTTCGGGGCGGCCGGCGTCAGAGGCGGCAAAGCGGGCGCAACCTCATCCAGAAGCACGCGCCATTCGGGCGGCTTGCCCGCGCCGGTCAGCGTGCTGCGAAAGCCCGGCGGTGCCTCGTTCAGGTTTGCCTCGCTGAATTCAAAGCGCCTCTCGGCGGCGGCCAAGGCCACCACACCGCCAAACAGGACCAGCCAACAAAGCATGCGCAACATGGCGAGTGAGGCTAGCAGAAGGAATCAGGCCGACAAGCGTTTGTCTGCCCAGCCTCCGTGTCCGGTCACGCGAGATTTGCGCCCAACCTCAACGGGCAGGCTCGGTGACCCACTCTGTGTTCATCCGGCAAGGGTGGCGAGGGACACAGGACAGGAGGCGAGCAGGATGGCGGGAGTGGCGGGGCTCGAACCCGTAACCTCTGCCCCGCGAGGGCAGCGCGCTAACCAATTGAGCTACACCCCCGCGCCGGGGAGCCAGAAGCTAGGAGAACTCCCTCGCACCGTCAACGGCCATTTCCAAAAAAGATGATTCGGGCAACAGACGCCAAGGAGGTGGGGGTGGGGAACCCCGCTGAAGAAACGTACCGTTACCCGAATCAAATCATCGGTATAAGAATAGAAATCCGCCAGGAAATGTCAACTGATTTAATTGCAAAAAAACAGGCCCCGCACATCCCATGATTGTTGGTCGGAAACATGGCGGAACGCCGGCCTCATCCGGCTGAACGGTGGTCACCTGAACTCCCGGCTTGGTGAATCCGGCCTTTCCGTTTCCGGCGGGATGGTGCTACCACCGAATCCTTGTGGATGCGCGCAAGCCCACTGATTCCCAGCCGTCCCTACGCTTCCTCCGGTCTTACGACCGCGATCACCGGCGCATCCAGCCGGAGGTACTTCCTGGCCGCGGCTTTGATTTGATCGAGGGTCACGGCCGCGTAGTCGGCGTCCTCCTGTTCGCTGTGGGCGAAACCGAGCCCGTAGAGTTCGTCGAGGGCGCTGCTGAGCGCGCAATGGCCGAGGTCCTGCCGGGCGATCTTTTTTTGCCCGATGAGCTTTGCCTTCGACCGCTTGAGTTCGTCGTCTGTCAGTCCCTCGGCGCGCAGGAGGAGGGCTTCCGCCAACAGTTCTTTCTCGACGAGTTCGACCTTTTCCGGCGCGGTGCTGACGCAGAAAGCGAAGTAGCCAGGGGCGAGGCCGGCGAAGTTCTGGGCGCCGACGTAATAGGCCAGGCCGAGGTTCTCGCGGATGCGCAGATACAACCGCGAGCCGAGATCGCTGCACGCCTCCTGCAACAACTCGAGCGGATAGCGGTCGGCGTCATGCAGCGACGCGCCGGGGAACCCGATCACCAACACGGCCTGTTTCTTGTCACGCGTCTCGATCAGGCGCCGGACCTTCTGCGTCGTGTGCCCGCTGTGCGCGACGGCGAACAGGTCGCCCGGCGGCCACGCGTCAAAGGTCTTCTCCACCGCCGCCCGCACGACGTCCGCCGGCACATCGCCAAAGACCGCCAGCACGCAATTGTTCGGTACGACCAGCTTCTGGTGGAAACTGCGGAGATCCTCCGCGTCCAGTGCGGCGATGCTTTCTTCGGTGCCGAGGGCATCCAAGCCGTAGCCTGTTTCGCCGAACAGGCCGCGGCGCATGAGGCGAAAGCCGCTCTGCATGAGCTGGTCCTTTTGCGCGCGGAGGGCGGCGAGTTGCACGGCGCGCTCGCGCTCCAGCGCCTCGGGCGGGAACGTCGGGTGCAACAAAACTTCCGCCAGGATCCCCAGTCCGGTGGTGAAGTCGCTGCTGAGCACTTCGACGTTCACGCCGAAACTGTTGTTGCCGGCATACCCGTCAATGCTGCCGCCGACCGATTCGATCTCGGTCGCGAGTTGCTTGGCTGAGCGCGTCTTCGTGCCTTTCAGCAGCATCTTGCCGGTCAGGTGCGTGAGGCCGCTCGTCTCGGGTGTCTCGGCCAGCACGCCGCCCTTGAACACGGCGCGAAATTCGACGAACGGCAGCCGGTGGTCTGCTTTCACGAGCAGGCGGAGGCCATTGGCCAGCTCGAACTTCTGAATCGCGTTCTGCGCAGCGGGGGTGCTCGCGCGAGTGATCTCGGGCGCGGCGCCGGTGGGCAGGAGCGCGTAGAGAGTGCGGTTCTCGGCGGTCAAGTAGGTGTTGGCCACCCGTTGCACGTCCGCCGGCGTGATGCGCTTGATCGCGGCCAGGTAACGCGCGGAGAAATTCAGGTCGTTCGCCGCGAGCCAACTGCTGCCCAGGTCGTGCGCCTGGCCTTGCATCGTCTTGCGCGTCGCCAGCGCGCCGGCGGTGAATTGCTTGGCGGCCTTGACCAGCTCGGCGTCGGCCACGCCCTGGCGCTTCACGCGCTCAATCTCGGCCAGGAGGGCAGCGCGCGCGGTCTCGAACTTCTCTGCATCGACGAGGGCGCTGAGGCCGAAGAGGCCCGGATTGCCCGGACTGTAGGTCCACGCGTCCACGGAGTTCACCAGGGCCTTGCGCTCGCGCACTTCCTGGTAAAGCCGCGAGCTGCGCCCGGCGCCCAACACTGTCCCCAGCACGTCCAGCACGGGCACATCGGGATGCCGGACATCGGGGATGTGCCAGCTCAAATGCAGATGGCCCAACTCGACGCCCGCCTCCTCCGTCACCTCGCGCGGGGCGGTCTGCGGCGGCTCGACGGGCAAGGCGAGGGGCCGGAGCGGCCGGGCCTTGGCGTCGGCGAACCCCTCGCGAATCTGCGCAATGACCTCCTTTTCGCTCACGTCCCCGACGACGACGAGGAACAGGTTGTTCGGCACGTATTTCTTGCGGTAGTACGCAACGATATCCTCGCGCGTGAGTTCGTCAAAAATCTGCGGATAGCCGATGATCGTGTAGCGATAGGGACTGCGCGTGTAAGCGGTTTCAAACAAGCGCCGGCTCGAACGGCGGCCGGGGTCGTCCTGGTTCATGTCCATCTCGCGCCGGATGACGTCCATTTCCTTCGCCAGTTCTTCGGCGGGCAGGGTCGCGTGCTGCATGATGTCGCAGAGGATGTCGATCGCGACGCGCGCGCCGGTGTTGGGCACGTTGATCCAAAAGACGGTCCGGTCGAACGACGTGAAGGCGTTCATGTAGCCGCCCATGTCCTGCACCTCCTGATCGATCCGGCCGGCGCCGCGCGTGGTCGTGCCTTTGAAGAGCATGTGCTCGAGCAAGTGCGACAGCCCCGCGCCGAGCCAGCGGCCTTCATCGATGCTGCCGGATTTGCACCAGGCCTGTGCCGAGACTACCGGCGCGCTATGATCTTCGCGCACGATGATCGTCAGCCCATTCTCCAGCGTGACGAGCCGCACGTCCGGTGGCACGGCGGGGATTTCGTGGTCGGTGGCCGCGGAGTTCGCGGGGTGCAGCGCAGGGGAGGACATTCGGAATCGGGCGGGTGAAAAGGAGCGAGGGTGTGTGCCGGCGCGCGTCAGACTCGGGTGGTTTTGGGTTCGCCGGCGGGTGCGGCCGGTTTTTTCGCGGACATGAACGGTCGGCGAAACGCGTCGTGGAAGTCATACCCGCCTTGGAAATCCACCCGGCTGTCCGACTCCGTCTTAGCCAGCAGACTGTGCTCGACCATGCGGAAGACCAGCTCGCCGAAGTCCTCACAGCGGTGCACGCCCCACTCGTTCAGGACCATCATCGTCAGCGGGCCGAATTGCTGAAGGCCGTATTGGCGGATGCCCTCGAGCAGCTCCTGGCCGGCGACGTGCCGCAACTCGACCTTGCCGGACTTCTTCCCGATCAACTTTTGCGTGAAGTCGAGCGCCTCCCGCAAGAAATAGTAAGCCTCGCGGTGATACCGGGGATCACGGGCCAGGATTTGGGTGAGGACGTCCTCGAAGTTCAGCGCTTGCATGTGGGCTACTGCGAAAGCGCCTTCGCCGGGGCGGCCGGCGGCGGATGGGCCGTGCGGAAGGTCTTCACGGCCCAGCCGGTGAGCAGCAGTCCGACGACGACGCACAGGACGGTTCGTTGATGTTTCGTCAAATGTTTCAAGCGCGCGACAACAATAACGAGGTCGCCGCCGGGGGACAATGCCTGAATTCAGTCGAACCGGCGAGGCAGAAAACCGCCGGGAATTTCGGGGTGTCATTTTTCCCGGTGGCACCAGGCGGAGCCGGCCTTCGCGCCGGAGCGCCGCCGCGGGGCGTTTTGAAGTTTGCTTTGCGGCCGCCTTTTGCGTTAGCTGACCGGCGATGAAATTGCCGCGGCTCACAGGCTCATTCGGGTCCCGTTTCGTCCTGCTTTTGGTGTTCTACAGCGCCGGTCTCTCACTGGCCCGCTGGATGGCTTACCAACTCCGCTTCGACTTCCACGTGGAGTCGGCCTTCCAACACCAGTTCTACTTGCACTGGGCGTGGGTGGTGCCGATGAAGCTGGTGCTGCTGTACGCCTTCGGCCAGTTCTCCGGCTTGTTGAGTTACTTCAGCGTCCCGGACCTGCGGCGCTTGTTTTACGCCACCACGCTGGCTTCCGCCATTCTCCTGTTCGCCTACTACTTTTCGGGTGGCTTCTATCGGCCGCCGCGCGGCGTGATCCTGATCGATTACGTGTTGTCGTTCCTGTTTGTCGCCACGAGCCGTTTGGCGTTTCGGCTCATCCGCGAGCGCT